>Ga0209225_1000141_pt1 | contig 83739 bp, 80 predicted proteins | sample WasSprMetagenome_FD_184732 | JGI IMG/M metagenome (GOLD analysis project Ga0209225, IMG submission 184732) | Sulfidic aquatic microbial communities from Washburn Spring, Yellowstone National Park, USA - WS (SPAdes) (version 3) | ecosystem: Environmental > Aquatic > Thermal springs > Hot (42-90C)... | reverse complement strand
CTTCATATGTATCGTATGCAGAAATCTCCATAAAACCTTTCAGGCTTACTTTCATCTTATCGTTAGGTTGAACATCTTAGAGTTGTGGGTGTTTCCTGGGCTAGTAGATACGGATATGGGCTTCAACCCCTCATCAACTATTACATGAATCTTCGTTCCCTTCCTATGCTGAATCCATCATATCCTACCTCCTCACCCCCCTTTTAGCCTCTACGTTGCGCTATCTATTGCTACACGTCTATAGCTCATGGATGTGAGGAGCTCAATTATCCTATCCCATACTCCTGAAGTCTTCTAAGCAATCTCAGCAGTTACGTATGACCCATACTTTCTAGGCATCTCACGCCATCTACAGCCAGTAGTAACAACATACAATATGCCGTTAATCAACGATCTATCATCGCTTAAAGCCCTCCTACCCCTCCTAGGCTTAGGCGGGAGAAAGGGTGAAATGACGCCCCACTCCTCATCACTCAACTCACGAAACTCCATAACAAAATAAACAACAGAAAAATTAAATATTTTGAAACTACCTCTCTATAAAATGTTTAGAAAAGTTAGGAGCTATCTTTTTCCCACTCTGCTTTTATATTCATCAATATAGCTGTCAATTTTCTTAATAATTTCACTTTTATACTCCCTAGTTACTATAGCACTTGCAGCATAGGCATGCCCATCTGCAACACCATATTTGTTAACAGCCGCACTTAGAATACTTATAGCTGATGGTAATACCCCATTATCAATTTCCTTCCTTAATGGCTCTGGTGCTCTAATTGATATTTTAACGTATTTTTCCCTTATTTTCCCAAATTCTGGTATCTCTGAAGGCATATCAATGAAACCTACAATGAATTTATTGGGGTCTATAATCCTCTTCTGATATGATAGATATGAGCAGAAAGTTCCAATAGTTTTTGTTCCCATACCACTAAATATGTTTTCTGCATCAAACCATTGCGTATATTTACTTTGCTTAATACCTTCGCTATAAAGCTTAGAAAGCATTTTTCTATTAGCGTTTCTTCTTTTATTTTCCAGATCCTTAATTACTCTACTTATTTCTTCATCCTCACCATTAAGACATAGTTTGATTCCAAGCTCAGGTCCGCCTTTATAATAGCCAGCTGAACCAAGTACTTGTAGCTTTGAGAAAAGATCATTAATAAACATATTTATCTTGGGGGCATATAGCTTTTCATTTTTCTGCAATACTGTTTTGTTTCTTAATGCTTCAATAAGAATTTCATTATTTAATCCCTTAATTCCTTCAGGTATTTCTAAACTTCCAGTTATTGCAAGATATGAGAGATCGATATTTTCATTACTTATTACCTTAGCAAATAAAAAGCTGCATGTAGAACCTGAAAAATCACTTTCACCTTTAAAACCGAAGTTTTCAAGATTTAAGTCTAGGACCATAGGATCATTAGATGGTTTAGGATCATGGTGGTCTAAGATAATGGTTAAGTTTCTTCCATTGTTATACTGCGAAATCATGTCGCAGTGCGGTGATCCTATATCACAATAAAATATATGTGTTCTTTTTCTATTGCTATGTATTTCCCTAACTACCTCCGGAAAAAGCTTTTCAAGACAGATCCTCTTCACACTTAATCCTATTCGATTTAAAGCCGTAGAAATTATAGCTCCCGCCGATATTCCATCAGCATCATCGTGATATATTACTAAAGCTTTTTCCGCCTCAATAGAATTGATGAGCTTTACAGCCTCAATTGCTTTTTTAATAAATTCTTCCATTATAGTGTACTATGTATACAGGTATTTATACCTTCTTATTGATATACTATTACTGTTAGATTTATTATGATAACCAAAACGCCTCATTTAGCTTAAGCTTTTTACTGTAATTTCACGCCATTCCGCTACTTTAACTGCATTTCTTGTTTCTGAAACATCATGTGGCTCTAACTATATCTACCCTATTCATGATGACTATAGCTACTGCTCGATCCGTAAAGTCTATCTTCTACTATCTCTCAACTTGTTACCGGCTATAAAAACAATTTTAGTAATAGGCTAATAAGAATTGGATTGTTGGATGTTTTAAGTCTATAAAAGTCTAGATATTAAAGCTATATCTCCTATATATCACAGAGGAATATTATCCTCAATAATGCTTGCTTATTTCACTCACATCAACGTCTTTTAACTCCTATTTTTATAAAAAACCTGTAGTGATGATGGAAATCCTATACCCAGATCAATAACTATTTTCTTAGTTTGTATTCCGGCACCATATGCTATGCTCAAACTTTTCTTTAGTGCTTGTATAGTACAGTTAATAACATTTAATCTTAGAAGTCTAGCATCATTTATCCTTTCAACAATTACTAGAGAGACATCATTATCTGTAACTACCAAATTACATCATAAATTGTTGAAACATTTATGATGGAGCCTATAATTCATGGAAGGCATTAGGCTTTTTGAGAGAATGGCTATAAAGCCAATTATTAAACCTAAAAGAAACGCTAGAGTAGACTGGGATTCTTCTAAGAAATGTAATTCAGTAATGACTCTTTAAACCTTTGAGGGAGGGTGGAGTAACGGGTTACGGTAAGGAAGCTGTTACTGAGCAGCATTTTCAACGTTTAATGGCCTGTATGGATAATACTCCATTGCTAGAAGCATAGCTAAGGAAATTATAAATAAACATACATTTGCAACATGCTAATAATATACAAGATTAAAGTGAAGCAAAAGCTAAAAATAGAAGTAAAACCTAAACCAGAAGAACTAATCACAAAGTTTTAAATCTAAACATACTAAAATGAAAACACTTATATAATTGAAGAGTTCAATAGCAGCTGTAGACTATAATGGTTATAAAAATGACTAAGAAAACTTCTCAAACACTAATATTACGAGACACTAAATGGAAAGTAGAAATACTAGACGGACTTATAAATAAAGGCTACTTTCTAAGTAGAGGAGAAGCATATAGATTTGGGGCTTCAATAACGCTACTTTCATACGGACATTTAAAGCATAATGAGGTAAAAGCTTTATGTCAACAAATGCTAGGTGCTATGTTTAGGAACACTATTGAGGTATTAAATGATAAAAATATTAATGAATTTATCACAAAGCTAAACTACATACATGATAGATTCAAGATTCTACATAAAATTGCAGATTTAAACCCTATTATTCATGAAATTGGAATACTTAAAATCGATGATGAAATACTTAAAATTATCGAAAACTTAAAAGCACCTCGTAAAGAAGATCTTAATACCATACTAGTTAACATTAAAGAGAATCTTCTTAAAATTACTGAGGAGTATAGTCTTTAGACCAATAATAAACACAATTAGAATTTACTAGTAGAGCTAATTAGTAACCAATACATTTTATGAGGATTTTACGGTAAGCTTATTGTATTTAACACTTAATACTCATTAAGAGAATCGAAGCGGAAGAACTCATAGAGAAACTGATTTAAATTTAAGTATATGTGATATGTAATCATTCAATTTTTGAAAGAATATTATTTATTCTTGCTTTCAAATATGCTCTACTTAAATTTAAGGTATCTTTACCTTTCTGAGTTATATTATAAACTTTATTTTTACCATCAATACTTATGGAGTTTATATATCCTTTCATCTCCATATCTCTAAGTATTGTATAGAAGGTACTGAGCTTTACCTTCATATTTAATGTTTTAGTTATTTTCTTCAATATATGGTACCCTCCTAGTAGTTCCCCGGAATCTAATACCTGAAGTATGAGTACTCTAGCTAATGCATTAACTATAAACTTACTAATAATGTTATCTAGCCCCATCACCAACCCTAACGTTATATAATTTATTGTAATATAAATTTAACTTTACCTATACTATGATACAACACATGCAATCCATCCACAATCTAGACATTTAATACATTTTTCCTCATATACGAATCTTCTTGAGCTACATTCTGGACATACCTTTATCCCTTTTTTGGTGTTATGTCGGTCCTCAAAATCCTCCGACTTTACTGTTTGTATGAAGATTGGTGCGTTAAGTTTCGGTACTATTCCCAGCTTATGCATTATGTTTAAAGTTTCGTTTTTAATATGTTTAACATATCCCCCCTTCCTCTGTGATGGTGTTACAAGAACTTGTGTGCCTTTCGACCCATCTCTATATATCGTTAAGCCCTTTAAGTTTAATTTGTAAGCTAGATAAAACGCTTTTTCAACATCTTCTATTGAAACCCAGCTCGGCATATTAATTGTTTTACTAACGGCTGCGCATATCCATTTACTGATCTCAGCTTGTGCTCTAATGTGATCCCACCATGGAATATCATAGGCTACAAGAAAAACATTCTTCATATCCTCAGGTATATCTGCTATTTCTTGCAATGACCCACCATTATCTGCTATCTTTTTAAGTAGTGATTCATCATATAGCCCTCTTTCTCTAAGCTGTCTCTCAAATTCTACATCTACATAGAAGAATTGACCTGCCGTTACTCTCTTTTCATATACTAATGCGTATTGAGGCTCAATCCCTGAAGATGTATCCACAAGCATCGATATTGATCCGGTTGGAGCTATAGTTGTTAGCTCAGCATTCCTAATACCATTAGCCATTATTTCTTTTTGAATCTCATCCCAGTTAAGTGTCCAAAGTTCTTTATGATAATAGCCTTCAATGGGCATATCTCCCTTAACATAGTTTGAAACGCTAAATAGTGGGAACGCTCCTCTTTTCTTAGACATTTCAATAGATGCCTTCATCGCATAATATGTTAAGTGTTCAGCAAATTTTCTCATTAAAGCAAATCCTTCCTCACTATTATATGGTATTCCTAGAGCAAATAAAGTATCTGCAAGCCCCATTAATCCAAGACCTATCTTCCTAGTTTTCTTAGTATTTTCCTCTATTTCTTTTATTGGAAACTTGTTAACATCGATGATGTTGTCTAGAAATCTTTGAGCAATCATTATTGTTTCATTATAATCGTTCCAATCAAAAATTGTGCCTGAATCACTAATCTTTATAAATGCGTAAAGATTTATTGAGCCTAAGTTACATGATTCATATGGATATAAAGGTTCCTCGCCACATGGATTTGTCGATTTAATATCTCCCAGAAAACTTACTATAATGTTTCTTTTATTAATATTATCCATGAAAAGCACTCCAGGATCTCCTGTTCTCCAAGCCATTTCAGCAATCATGTGGAATAGTGTTTTCGGATTTACTTCCCTCCACACTTTACCGTCTCTTGGATTTCTTAACGGATATGGTTTATCATTATTATAGTAGTCCCAGAAGTCTGGCGTTATCATTACGGATAAGTTGAAATTCTCTAAATTTCCCTCTTTAGATTTTGCAAGAATAAATTTCTCTATGTCTGGATGCCATATTTCAAGTATTCCCATATTTGCCCCCCTCCTTTTTCCTCCCTGTTTCACTACTTCTGTTACTGTATCTATTATTTTCATAAATGATACTGGTCCGCTTGCTACCCCCTTTGTTGAGGAGACAATGTCTCCTTCAGCTCTAAGCTTTGAGTAGTTAATGCCTACCCCTCCCCCACTCTTAAATATTATCGCTGCGTCAGTTGCGGCTTTCATGATCGATTCCATATCATCATCAATATTAAGTACAAAACATGCTGAAAGCTGTCCAAGTCTTGTTCCAGCATTAAATAGTGTTGGTGAATTTGGTAAGAACTTTTTCTCAGTCATTAGCCTATAATACTTAATGAAGTCTTCATAATGATCGTCAAACTCTCCCTGAGCGATTTTGTTTAAGAGTAAACTCCAGGGAATCTTCATTTTACCTTGATTATTCAATTCATCATAAAGTTTTTTCATACATTCTAAGTGCCATTCATTCCAATATATTTTAAAACCTCTCTCACATTTACCTAAACCAAGTTTTCCTAGCCATTCAGTTGGGTTAAATTCCTCATATGGATGTATTATTTGTCCTCCATATTTACTAAATATTCTCTCATCATAAATTATATCTGGTATAACAACTAGCGCAGCCACTCTCTCAAATAACTGTTTGGGCCCCTCTATAATTTTCCCATCTTCATCTCTTAGTAGGTATCTGGAGGCCATTAGCCTTATAGCATTGATTGAAAAGCTTTTATCAACCTCATCAACATAGTTCTTATTGAGTATTGCCATTTTCTCCTTTCTTATTCTTTCTCTCTCCTTTCTGTATAGGATGTATGCTTTTGCTACTTCATACAAATCGTATTTAACAAGAACAAGCTCAACAATATCTTGAATATCCTCCACGTGCGGGGCCTTCTCTATCTCACCAAACTTCTCATCAACTATTTTAAGAACAGTTTGAACAACCTTTTTTAAAAGTTTTTCATCATATTTACCTGTTGCTAGCATTGCCTTCCTAATAGCTACCTCAATTCTCTGAGAATCAAAATCTACAATTCTTCCATCTCTTTTAATGATTTTTTTAACCCTAATATTCACTTAAAACGCCTCAGTATAATTTCCCATACATATTAAATAATTATTCGCATAATATCTTGATAAGTTTGTCTATTTTTCAATTTAATTTAATATCACATTAGTCTACTCTAACCTATAACTTTAGCTACATTATAGTAGTAATTAAGCCTGCTTAACCATCAGAGTGTTTCTCTCATAAAGCCAATAATATCAGCTTTAGAAACTAAGCCAACTATTTCTCCTTTTTCTGAAACAAGTATTATGGGATAGAATTTAAGTAATTGAACAGCAACTGTTAGTGGGGTATCTTCCGGTAATATTGGTGGTGGGGCATCCATGATTTTTGAAACTTTAACTTCAGACATTTTCATTCCTCCAGCTACTCCATTCAAAATTGTTGATTCTGTTACCATACCAACTAGCTTATTCCCATCAAATATCGGAACCTGTGATATTGCATATTTTAACATTTTCTCAGCAACTTCCTTAATAGTTTCATTTACATTGGCGTGAATAATGTTTTTAACCATTATGTCTCCGATTTTTACATCTTTTTTAAAGCTAAGCTTGGTTAAAGCATCTACAACCTGCTTATACTTTGAATATGTGGGATCTATTTTTCCAGATTCGAGTTTAGCGATAAATGATTGACTTACACCTGCAAGTTTTGCTAATTCTCTTTGAGTTATTCCAAGTTTTCTTCTTATCTCCCCTATTCTACATGGATCAATAAACATATTCATCAACATCTAATCTTTCAGAATTATTAATAAATATTTTTATGAAAGTAAAATTCCTATAGGAATCTGTGTAAATTACTGATTTATAGCTTAGTTACGCCTTAAATATAGCTTTCAGTATTTCCATATCCGTAACATATTTATGATCACTTAAAATTAGATTCCGTATGGAATAAAACTCTCAGAAATGCTTAAATATTGCTAAAACTATAGCCTTGCAAGGTGTCTATATGAGCCAAACGATATTGTAGAGTGTGAGCATCTAGGTACATTATCTGTTAAGGTTAGAGCACCATCAAGCATAGCTAATATAGGTCCAGGGTTTGATATATTTGCGCTTGCTGTTGATCTATATTATGATGAGGTTAAAGTCTCCATAAATAAGCATTCAAACAATATTAAACTAAGAGTTTTTGGCTATAAAGTTCCAGAGAACCCTAATGAAAATACTGCTGGAGTGGTTGCAAAGGAGTTTCTTAAGAAATTTAATATTAAGTCTGGTTTAGATATAGATATTTTAAAGGGTATTAAGCCAGGTCTAGGTCTTGGAAGTAGTGCAGCAACAGCAGCTGCAACAACACTTGCATTAAGTAAGCTATTTAACATAGATTTATCAGTAGAGGAAATGGTATTACTGGCTTCGAAGGGTGAAATAGTCTCAGCAGGTACAGCCCATCTTGATAATGTATCTGCAGCTTTACTTGGCGGGTTTACTATTACGTGTTTTGATAGTAATGGTGATGTTAGAGTTTTTCATATAGCTCCTCCAAGTGATTTAAGAGTTGTTATAGCTATACCTCACGTAGATGTGAGGCCGATGAAAACATCATATGCTAGAAATGTTATTCCAAGACATGTTGAATTAAGTAAGCTGATACTAAATACCAGTAGGATTGCAGGCATTATGATTGGAATTTTCAGGGGAGATTCTGATCTTCTAAGTAGCTTTATATGTGATGAGGTTATTGAGCCTGCAAGATCAAGAATATATACATATTATCCACACATAAAATCAGCTCTTAATAAACTCGGTATTAAAGGAGTTATGATTTGTGGAGCTGGCCCAAGTATAGCTGTAATACCTCCTAAAAACATGGATATTGGTGATGTTGTAGAAGCTATAAAGTCTGAATTTAGATCTTTAAGTTTAGATGCTGACGTCTATGTAGCAAAGCCTACGAATGGATGTGAAATCATCAATTAGCTGTAGGTGTTTATTTTGAAGATCGTGATGAAGTTTGGAGGATCCTCTATCGATAATTCTCAAAAAATGCTTAGAGCTGCTAAGATAGTTGCTGAGAGAGTTAAGTCTAATGATAGTGTTATAGTAATTGTATCAGCTCTTGCAGGAGTAACGGATGATTTAATCTCTGCAGTTAAATTATCATATAAGGATATAAATAGTGCTAGGAGGATTGTAGATAATATTTTGCTAAAGCATTTAAACATTTTAGATGGGATTTCAAATAGAAATTTAAGGAGTTTTCTGGAGGATAGCATAAGATTAAGTATATGTGAGCTAAATAGTACGTTAACTAAGTTAGCGGGCATGATGAATGTACCTATGGATGTTCTCGACAGTATTGTATCCCTTGGGGAAAGGCTTTCAGCTCCAATATTCTCAAGCTACCTATTAGAGCTTGGCATTAACTCTAAACCACTTAATGGATGGGAGGCTGGAATAATAACTGATGAAAACTATGGTAGTGCTAGTCCTATCCCCTCCGTTAATAAATTAATAAGGGAAAGAGTAGAACCAGTAGTAAATTCAGGTATAGTTCCTGTAATTACTGGTTTTATAGGGTTAAGTGTAAGCGGTAAAATAACAACTCTTGGAAGAGGAGGGTCGGACTATACAGCATCATTAATAGCCTCAGCCCTGATGGCCGATGAATTATGGTTATGGACAGATGTTGATGGCTTAATGACAGCCGACCCTAAGATAGTTTCAAAAGCAAAACCAATTAGGCTTTTATCCTACAATGAGGCTATTGAGCTATGTTTATTTGGGGCTAAAAAATTCCATCCTAAAACATTTGAGCCAATAATGGATTTAGGAATCCCCATAAGAATTAAAAACATTATGAATCCGGATTCTGAAGGTACACTTATAGTTAAGAGTAGGCTATCTCCATCAGCTAGAGCTGTATGTGTTTTAAAGGGCTCGATTATGATTACAATTGGAAGTATCCACGCTCATCATAAATCCTCAAGTAATACAGTACTAGCATCGAATGGAAGAAGTATTAAATATGATGATATTAGTATGATAGCTATAGTCGGTATTAATTTTCCCTCACATATAGAGGTGGTGCAGGAGGTAGTTAAATTGCTGAGTAACCGAGAAGTAGATATTCAAGCCCTATTTCCGCTAGGTAACAGCACAATATTGGTGGTTAGTAGTAAGTTTGAAGAGAAAGCTGCCAACTTAGTTCATGATATAGTTATTGGTGGTGATTAAGTGTCAAAACTTAAAACTGCAATCATGGGGGCAACAGGACTTGTAGGTCAGAACCTAGTTAGAATATTGAGTAGACATCCATGGTTTGATGTAGTCTCACTGTTTGCATCTAAAAAATCTGCAGGTAAAAAATATTGTGAAGCTGTTAAATGGTATATGGAGAATCCACTACCTGACGATATAGGTGAAATCAAGGTGGAATATATGGAGAATGTTGAAGACCACTATGATGTGGACATCTTTTTTTCAGCTATACCATCAGATATAGCAGCACATATTGAGCCTAAACTTGCAAGAAAAGGCTATATTGTAATAAGCGACTCTAGCATTTATCGGATGGATAACGACATTCCTATAGTAATTCCTGAAATAAACCCTGATCATTTAAGACTTATTAACAATCAGAGAAAGAATAAAAATTGGAGTGGATTTATAATTAAGACATCAAACTGCACAGCCTCAATTTTATCATTATCTATTAAACCAATACTTAACTTAACAAATATAGAAAAAATCATAGTTTCAACAATGCAGTCTATATCGGGAGCGGGGTATTTAGGTTTACCGTCAATGGCTATTTTAGGAAACATTATACCATACATAGAAAATGAAGAGGAAAAAATTGAACGTGAAACATTAAAAATTCTAGGGGTACTTCACAATGGTAGAGTAATTCCTGCTCAATTTAGAATCTCCGCAAGCTGTAATAGAGTTCCAGTATATGAGGGACATATGATAAATGTTTTTCTTGAAGCAAAGAGTGAAGTAAATGCTGCTGATGTGGTTAAGGCTATGGAGACATTTACGGGATTACCTCAGAAATTAAGTCTTCCAACAGCCCCCAAAAAACCAATAATTGTGAAGAAAGAGCCTGATAGACCGCAGCCAATACTTGATAAAGGAGCTCTAAACGGTATGGCAATTGTTGTTGGGAGAGTAAGGAATGATAATATTGGTAAACAGTATTTAAAATATACCGTGCTTGGAAATAACATGATTAGAGGAGCTGCTGGAACAGCTGTTCTTATAGCTGAAACTCTTAAGGCATGTAATTATCTATAGAATGTTTCCAGTTTATTCTACATAAGTTAATAATACTACTAGCAAGACATAATGTATTTAAATAACCACTGCTAAGTAATCATATGCCTAAAAACATGAATATTATTCTAAAAAAACTTTTAAAGGAAAAGGGATTAGAACAGCTAGACGTCTACACATATCCAAATAAAGACGTTATTAGAGTTAAAAGACTAAGTGATCAAAAAGTATTCTTAGTAGAAATACATGGCGGTAGAAAAAACTTTAAACCAGAAGATATTCTAAACATTGTTATATCAAATATTAAAAAGAAATAGTGTCTTTATGCTTTGTAGCTTAATTCTTGATACTCATATTTCCATATTAAATCGATATGAATTAAGAATCAACGCTAAAGTTTTCTCACTTTACTATATGGATGAATTTACAAATTTGAATTAAGTCGTAAAGTTTTTTCCAACTATGATTTTAGACACTAAATAGTTAACGGCTAATCAATCCTGAAGATTTTTGCAGTAAACTCTATTGGTTAAGAATATATTGATGGATTTAGCAAGTATTCTTGCAACCTTTATGGGCTCCGGTATCTTCCCACTTACAGTAAACCTGTTCAATATTTGCCTACAGGTAAGTCTTCCCATACCGAGATATCTTACAAATACATCATAACCTGTATTCAACCTAATTCTTTCCCTCTCTCCATTTCTCCTATATATTTCAATACGTTTATCGTAGTCCTGTGGAAAGATGGTTTTAAAATGTTCATCTAAGCCCAGCGACTCCTTATATGTTAACGATACTAATGGTATCTTTATTTCGCTGTATATTCTATTTAAGTCTATGACATTATACCAGCTAATTATACATCCATTAATAAATAGTACACTAATATCTCTCCTTTTAAGTTTTTTATACAGATTTAGTACAGCATCCGTAGCATCTAATCCACCTATAGTTACATATGAAAATGAAAAACCATCTATTAGAAGATCTCCTCTCATAACGACTCCAGCTAAAACTGACTTACTACTAATATTTCGTGTAAAGCTTTCAGCAATACCAAGAGCTCTGATTCCTTTCTTGAAGGTATGCAACATCAAAAGTAATTTTTAAGCCTAAAATAAAAATATTAGCATCTGAAATCTACAACAATGATGTTTAAGTATAGATACTCTTAAGGATTTACATCATTTAATGAGATAAGCATATCACTATTTGATAAATACAGAGAGCGGCTTAAGACTAATAAAAGCAAAATTCTGCTTACAGCTTATGTAAAGCATAATACAGGAATTAATGGTTGAGATGCATTATCCGAAATATAGAAAGGGTTAAGTCGTAAGACATGAACTCTCAATGGCAAGTTAAAAGTTAAGCTTCAGGAGATAATAGTAGTATGTACTACATGATAAAAAGAAACGGTTAATAAATACATGAACAAAGCTTTACGGCTTAATTTTGAATCTCGTAAATTCACCATATAATAGAGATGGGGGGATTCAAAATTATTCCTTAACAAAGAAATAAATAATACTTGTTAAGGTTAAGTATAGGGGTAAATAGTGAAGGCTAAAGGTGTTGTGAGAATCGGTAAAGTAGTTTTTAAAACCTTAACAAATCATCTTATCGCTGAAGCCTGTGAAATTCCAAGAATATATGAACCAGTATATAGTAGTAATGGAGAGGAAATAGGTATGGTTATTGATATTCTTGGAAATGTTAAAGCTCCATTTCTAGCTATAAAGCTAAATGATAGATATAGAGATAAAGCTAACAAACTTATAGGAGAGGATGTATTTATTATTAGGTCTAAATATAAGCTTAAACAGCATCAATAAACTCGCTCATCAAATAGTAAAAGAATGTTAAACTTAGAGGTGTTTTCAAAATATTAAGCTTATCATAGTCTATACCTTATATTATGCTTGAACGTTGTGATTGCTGGAGCATTATGGCTAGTCTCTCATATCCTATTGTTGCTCTTCTGAATGTTAAGCCATGAGTTTAACCTCTCTATGGCTGACCTTAACTCACAAAATCCCATACAAAACAAGCAACAGAATAATTAAATATTTTGAATCCCCTATGTTTAAGTCGCCCATTAACTTCCAACTTCTTTCAAAATTAACCCATCTATGCTCTCCCAACTCTATAATGCCTAGACTTTATCAGCCTATACCTAAGCTCCTTAACTGTAAAGCCTTAAGGCTGTAGTCTACTCCTTAGTGGCCCTTAGCAATTTAACGTCCAGTAGTTAACCTCGTATCCTAGGATTCCATACTTAGCCTAAGCTTTCAGCTATAAACTCCTCGGTGTCTTTCCAACTCACCACTTCTAGCCCGCCCCTTTCCTTATATCTCCCTAAACCTCTTAACTAATTGAACATAACTCTTCTCGTCTTACTACCATTTTAGCCATCATACTATGGAGTCATCTTAACAGCTAAAATCCTTTCCTAACATAAGCATCCTCCTCATTTCAAAGTCTCAAATAAATCAACCATGACATATACTAAGGAAACAATAGAAAAGTCATATGAAATGCTGTAGTCTAAGCAAAATATATATTCTGCATGGAGTAAAACTTTAACATGAACGATTCACCTCTGCAAGGTGAATTAGTACTTAGAAAACTTATTGATGCTATGAGGAAAAAATACATTGATGAGAGGAATAGTTATAGGAAGTGTTACGAAAGTAAAGGCTATGAAGTTATATTTGTACATGAGCTATGCGAATGTTCACGTAAAATGCGATATTCAAAACTTTTCCCGGAAATTAGTATATCAAAGTTATTTAAACCACATGTAATTAGAGGTGAATTGATCCACATAGCTCTTGAAGGTATTTCAAATATGAAGGTCAATGTAAAAAATGAAAAGAATGTTAAGATTAATAATAGAGATTTTTTAATCGCTGGCTCTGTAGATCTGTATGATGAAAACCGTAAAAGAATTATAGAAATAAAAACTGTTAAAAGCATTGCCAGCACGCCGTTTGAACATCATGTATTACAGACACGTATATACTTATGGCTTTTAAATGTAAAGGATGCTGAGTTATGGTACTTTGCAAATGATGGAGTAAGATTCTATTATATAAATAATCCATGCACTGATAGCGAAATTCAGGAAATAATTAAGAATCCATCAGCTCCAAAATGGCCCCAATGGGAATGTAATATGTGCGAATACAACCAATTATGTGAATTAAAAATGCATGAAATTAAATAGGAATATGATACTTAACTAAAGAATGTCATTACTATTTTATATTATTGAGTTAGTGAATGATCTTATGTTGGGTATTGGAGCTCTGTAACTTTAGCTTTAAGATCATTTCTAAACCTCACGTGCTATTTAGTCAATCAGGAGATTTATGAAGTGTTTCTACCATCAAAAATGCGGATCATAAATGTATTTAGTATGAATTTAAAAGCTTACGCTCGTGCATGTATGGTAAATATGCCAAGTTATTATTTAAAAAGACGTTAATGTGTTTTCCGAAGAATGTGGTTGTTCACGTAAATGTTTTAAACCAGTAGTAATGCTTAATAGAATATGATATTTTCTAGAAAACTTTATATATTGCTAACCTCCTCGATACTAGAGGTGAATACATGGGTGACTTGATTCATTTTAGGTGGTAGTCTTCATATTTAAGTCAATGTGTACAAATGGTTTTATATTCGACTTTGAAACTACTTATTTATTAAAATTCCCCTCAGAGGTGTCTTGCGATGAGTAAGATTAGATTTGCGATTCCTAAAGGCTCGTTAGAGCGTAATACTTATCTTCTCCTTGAACAGTCTGGCTATAGGATTTCCGGTCTTGAGAGATCTTATCGTCCATTAATTAACGATCCAGATATTAGCCTTAAAATTCTTCGTCCTCAAGAGATTCCAATATATGTTTCTGAAGGCCTTATTGACATTGGTATAACTGGTATTGACTGGATCGCTGAAGTTAATGCTGACGTTAAGATATTGCTAAGACTTGATTATGGTTTTGTAAGATTAGTGTTAGCTATTCCTAAGGAATATGAACATGTAAAAACATTATCTGAGCTGATTAGAGAGTTTAATAGACTGGGTAGAAGATTAAAAATATCTACAGAGTACTTGAACCTAACATGTAGATATCTAATGAGTAATGATGAATACTTAAAGCTTTACGGTTCGCAGGAGCCTACTACTATAACTCCATGGTGGAGAAAAGGCTCTAATTCAATGGTTAACGTAATACTTTCATTTGGCGCTACTGAAGCTAAGCCTCCTGAAGATGCGGATGCTATCGTCGATGTTGTTGAAACTGGAATTACACTTATCCAAAACAATCTTAAGCCAATAGAAGTTTTAATGGAGTCATGCGCAGTACTAATATCAAATAATGAATCATTAAAGGACGGTAACAAACGTGAAAAGATATATGACATACTTGCGCTTATTAAAGGTGTTATCGATGGTAGGAGGAGAATTCATGTATTCATGAATGTGAAGGAAGAGAATTTAAACAATATACTCTCAGTAGTTCCCGCCCTTAAAAGTCCTACCATTTCCCCTCTATCGCTTAAAGGCTGGTATGCTGTTAATACTGTTATCGATAAAGATGAGTTTCTAAAAATCTTACCGTTAATTAGAAAATTTGCGCAGGGAATTGTTGTGCATGAACCTAGGCAAGTTCTATCTCTCGATGAGGTGTTGTAAATGGATTTAATTAAGATCGGGCAGCTTAAAGATATGTACGTTAGTTTACTGAGTAAACGTTGTGGAAGCTATATATCTAAAAACGACTTAGAATATGTTGAGAATATAATAAGATACGTTAAAGAAAAGGGCGATGAAGCATTAGTTGATTTAACTAATAAATTTGATGGTGTTAAAATATCGAAGAAAGATATCGCTGTTTCAGAGAATGAAGTAAGGGAAGCATATAGTATTGTATGTGAGGACGATATCAATGCTATTAAAACTCTAAAAGATAATGTGATGAGGATTGAAGAACTCCTAATTAAGAGTCTGAACTTATCATTATCTATCAATGGTTTCACAGTAAAATATACTACTAAGCCCCTCAGTAATGTAGGTGTATACGTCCCTGGTGGTTTAGCATACTATCCGAGTTCATTAATCATGTCCACTATACCAGCGCTTGTTGCAGGTGTTTCAAGAATATGTATCTGTACTCCTCCTAAGTTAGGCATTAAAATTAATCCAATGATTCTTGTCGCTGCTGATATCTGTGGTGTTAAGGAAATCTATCGTGTTGGTGGTGCTCAGGCTATAGCAGCATTAGCGTACGGTACTGAAACAATAAAGCCTGTAAATAAGATTGTAGGTCCTGGAGGAAAATATGTGAATATTGCTAAGCTACTAGTATCTAGAGATGTACTAATAGATATGTTTGCAGGTCCCTCCGAGCTACTAGTTTTAGCTGACGACTCCGCTAATCCTAAATCTGTGGCTTTAGATCTTATTTCACAAGCTGAGCATAGTCTAGACTCTATTGTCGGATTAGTAACTACATCAAAACAGCTGGCACTAAATGTATACTCAAATATGCTTAATCTAATAAATAGCTTGCCCCGGCGTGATATTATTGAGAAGTCACTATCAAATCACGGCTTCATAGCATTATGCGCTAGTTTGGATGAGGCTATAGAATTCATTAATGATTTTGCTCCTGAACATCTTGAAATAATGGTTAATGAGTGGGAGTATGTTGTTGAAAGAATATTGAATGCTGGATTAATACTAATCGGCAACTACGCTCCTGCTGCAGCTTCAGATTATTATATTGGTGTTAATCATGTTTTACCTACAGGTGGATATGCTAGATTATATTCAGGTTTATCTTCACTAGACTTCGTTAAGAGAGTATGTGTTGTTTCTGGAAGTGCTGATGGGTTAAGGCTCTCTCTAAATACTGTTAAGGTGTTTGCAACTAATGAGAATCTACCTAATCACTTCCTATCTGTTAAATATAGACTTAATGAGATGTTGCCAATATGATTCAGGAAGTTATAAAGCTTGATGCTAATGAAAACTTCTTTATACCAAGAAAATTTCTCTCCAACCTTGTTAAGGAGGTAGCTGACGAAGTAGATCTGAGACTTTATCCAAGTAATGAAGTATATATGCTTTTAATGCGTGAGATAAGCTCCCTCCTAAATGTACCTGTAGAATCAATAGTTATAGGAAATGGTAGTGATGATTTGATAGCTTTACTTGTTAAGATTTTAGCTAAGAGGGGTATTATAACTACTAATCCAACATTTAGAATTTACAGATGGGCTGCTGAAGTATTTAATGTTAAAGTCTATGAAAGTATGTTGACTGTAAACTTTGATATAGATGTTGATGGTATTTTGAAGTTTAATGATGCTGCGGACCTCTGCTTTATATGTTCGCCAAACAATCCTACAGGTAATCAGTTTAGAATTGATGACTTGGAGAAGTTAATAAATGAGTTTAGAGGTATTGTTGTAATTGATGAGGCTTACGTGGACTTTGCTGATTACTCCGCTATAAATCTATTGAGCGAATATGATAATCTCATTATTATTCGAACATTCTCAAAGGGCTTCGGACTAGCCTCATTTAGGCTAGGTTTTCTAGCAACATCATGTGAGCTAGCAGATAAACTAAGATCCTCCCTCCCCCCATTTAATGTTAATACTATATCGGTACTTATGGGGGTTAAGGTAATTAAAAATAGAGGAATTATTGAGGAGGCTATTAAAAAATTAAAAATCGAGAGGGAAAGGCTAATCAATGCTTTAAGTACAATTGATGGTGTTGAACCGTTTAATTCAAAAGCTAACTTCATATTCTTTAAAACAAGAATAAATGCAAACTCCATCTATAACTATCTATGTAGGAATAACGTATTTGTAAGGAAATTTGATAACCCCCCAATTAATAACCACTACTTAAGAGTTACTGTTGGGACTCCTAATATGAATGATGCTTTTATTAATGTTTTAAGGAAGGCTGTATCGTTATGAGAGTATACGAGCTTTCACGTAAAACACTTGAAACTGAGGTATATGTTAAGGTTAATATTGATGGCTCTGGCGAATCTTTAATCGACTCCAGTATTGCCTTCTTAAACCATATGTTAAAAACATTTTCATTATTTAGCTCTTTTGATCTAATAATTAAGGCTAAAGGCGATTTAAGACATCATATAATTGAGGATATAGCTATATGCCTCGGTAAAGCTATAGATAGTGCTTTAGGCAATAGGGATAATATTGAAAGATATGGCACCTCAATTATTCCAATGAACGGTTCTCTTGTATTAGTATCATTAGATCTTGCTAGAAGACCCTATACTGTAATAAAGTTAAACTGCACTAATGAGAAGGTGGATGATGTATTAGTACAGGAAATAGAGCACTTCCTAGTAAGTCTCGCTCATTCTGCTAATATAACACTACATGTAAATGTTCTCTATGGTGAGGATGATCATCATAAAATTGAAGCTGTATTTAAAGCTCTTGGATTAGCGTTTAGGAATGCTACCCGCTTTAGTAAAGGCTGTAAAAGTGTTAAAGGTACTGTTTAATTCTTCATAACAAATCAAAATATAGTCTAAATAACCAACACGGAGAGTATGTTAATATAGACATTAGTAAATTTTAATTGAATTACTGGAAACGATAAAGTTTAGAAGGCTATACATTTTGCAAACTCAAGCATATTGATTACTTCTATTACGGATATCGTGTTTTCTATGATTCTTCTACTTTAACTTCTCCGCTATCTATGGTTCATTTAGCATTATCATTACTAATTTAGAAGAATTTGCATGCTCATCATCATACATCTTGATGTATGGTATATTGCTATTGAACAGCTTACTATCTTAACCTACTGTACTGTCTCCCAGTTAGGTCTCTAATTTCTAAGCCGTATACCCCCATGTTTAGGTTAGGATTTTACATGAAAACCTACGGTAGGATCATCAGTAAGTATGTTATATTTAAGCAAATAGTTTTAATCTTTTAATAAATTAGGATGTTAATGTATTAGCTACATTAAAGTCGTCATGAAGCAATTTTTCTTAGATAGGGCTTGAAGACAATATACAAAACCTTCTCCAGAGCTTACCTTAATTAGTACTTCATCAATTAGCAAAATCCAAGCATTCCTATAAGTACCCTTCCTAGCAATAGAAGCTTAATACTAAACCATAATAAAGGTTTCTACAAATCAAAAGAACGTGGCAACTTAAGCTCACCTCCTTAGGTGGTTGTAGTATAATGAATAGTTTATTAGTAGGTTCCAGCATAGTGTTGACCTCCTAAACCTCTCGCTTTGTTGGTGGGTTTGATGCTGTGTTGTTGAAGAATACTTTGTTCTCTTGAATGATGAGTATACGATTCTACTAGGCTTCTATCACCGAAAGGGCTTTGTATTGTATGTTAATCCTAACTCCTCCAATGCATTTTAAGCCATAAACATTATCAACAATGAATTCTGGTCCTCCAATACAGTAGTTTAAAACTTCATCTATGAATTGTTGGTGGTAAAAATATTTCTCGATGGATAAACCCTCATAGACCTCATTCCTATCAACATCCAGCATAAACCCAACCAATCCATTAACCTTAACGCATGTCTCATCAAGTGCTATAAGCCTCCTAACAATCCTAGATGGATTAACACTAATCCTCCTAAACTTCCTAACCCACCTCCAACAGCTGTCTTAGAGACCCTATAACCTCAATAATGCTCTACCTCCTAAGACTTAAGCTGGATGTAGAATGCTAAAGAATCTTAAGCTCTAACGAAACTTATTCCTCTCAAAACACCTAAACCCTCAACCAGAGACCTAATACTCAACATGAAATAACTAACAACAGAAAATATAAACCTTAAGTTGCCACGTCCAATCAAAAGCTCAAGATATCTGAAGTTCTCTCAATGTGAAATATATAAGCAATAAATAATCAAGATGAAAAACCTTCCTCATAATAAAACCTGATAACTTAGACATATTTGTAGATGAGAAGAGAATCCAGATAAAGTTCGAGTTTATAAGAATCTTAGGAGTAAGCTATAAATAAAAGATCATGTTTCTTGCTAAGTTAAAATCATTTAGATATATGTTTATGTAATTAACAGCTATGGCTTAATTGCTTTAACACCCTGAATCTCCCTAATACGATATGCTTTAAATCCAGCTTCTCTTAAACGTCTTAGAACTCCAGATGTGAAATCTACACCTCTTCTGGATCTCGGTAATCCAACATAATGTATTAAACTTCCCTTGGGCTTAAGCACCCTGTAAAGTTCATGATAGAAACTTAGGCTGTACAAGTTTCCTGCAAGGGAAAATCTTGGTGGGTCATGAATAATTCCATTAAATAGGGAATTGTCAAATTCCTTTAAAACCTCAAAAGCATCACCTAAAAATATACTTATATTCTTATTCTCTAGCTCTTGACTCCAAGGATTGTATTCAGCCATTCTAAGTACGTTAATATCTTTTTCGATAGATATTATTTGTCCAGCCCCTTTCCTTAATGATAATATCGCGGTATATCCTAATCCAGTACATATATCGAGGACTTTAGCGTTTGCTTTGATATTAAGGTATTTAACTTTAAGAGCAGAGTCTTCCCATGGGGTAATATCCCTAACTCTATGCATATGAATTCCATTAATTTCAAGCGTTGGTGCGGTATCCGGTTTAACTAGTTTAAGTTTGTAGAAATGCTTATCAGAGTACCAACTAAGTTTTTTAATACTTCCCTCCTCCAACACATATACATTACCGCTTAAATCACAACTTATTGCATTGATTGTTTTCCAATCAATAAAGAATCCATCAATCAACACTCCATCTCTGCTTAATTCAACCTGAGTTTTTGATAATCCTAAGTCAAAGCTAATTTCAGCCTTACTTTTCCCATTTTTCCATGCCTCAATGAGCTTTACAGCATTTTGCAAAAATAGGAGTGGTCTTCTTTTATACCTGTATAAAAATAGCTTTTCCATAATATTATAGCTTTTCTAAAATCTATATTTAAACCTAATATTTATGGGTTAATGCTTATAATAAACATTAAATAGTTTTCGATAAAGTAATTTAATTACATTATGATGTACTCCCGTATTAAATCATGAAGCCTCCTTTATTATAAAGATTAGTCTATTAAAGTAAATTCTACTTGTATGGTGAAATGATCAACATGTTTAAGTCTGTAAAGCCTATTAATGCATATAATTTATATATAGCTTTAAAATTATATTTAGTAATTATAGTAGCTGCGCGTAGTGAGAGTTTGGGTATTATTGGAATTTCATCAGAATCCCTGAATACTGAGGAATTTGTAAGGAGTATTGAAAGCTTAGGTTATATTGTGGTAGGTAGTTTCTATAGTTTAAGGATTAAAACTAAGACTGGCTGGACTGAGTTTAAAGTTACTGATGTGATTGGATCTATCAATAATGTAGGCAAGATCCTAGCTTGTAAATATTGCAGCCCGGTTCTTGAAGGACCAATTATTCACGGTGAAGTTAATGCTGGTCTGTGGGAGGAGGCTGTAAGGATCTTTTATCCAGATGGAAAATATGAAGATATTGTTATAATGATTCATGATAGTTTCGTAAATGCTAAGATACCTACTAAGAATGTTGATGGTCTGCATGGTGAGATCTTTATACATGGAAGATCATTTAAACTTCCATTAAACACTAAGGATTTAGAGATGATAACCGCCTTAGGCAGTGAGGCATTAGAGATGTTGGATAAAGCTATATTAGCATATGGGCTGGAAAACATAATTAGTAGTGAAGCTTTAAGCAAATATGCTGAAAAAGATGAGTTTGGAATCGAAGAATTCGATTTCAACTCTGGATTTGTTATGATAAAGGGGAATAAAGAATCCCTTATTATTACTATTGTCGATTATGTTATAAAACTTGTTATTGATGGAAACATAGATAAAGCCTACAATATATATGAAAAACTTAGTGAAGATAGAAAAGAAGAAATTGTAAAAATACTTAAGAATGAGTTAACTATATATGAAAAAACTGGGAGGAGGAGGGAGTACAATAATATAGTAGCCTTCATACAAAAACTTAATGCAAAGTTATAAATAGTACGAAATTCTTGGAATATTTTTACCAAGTCTTCTACATGCATAAATCATAGCGTTTATGAACAGAATAGTCCATTCTACAACATCTTCAGCTGGAATATTCCAATTAAGAGCTTCTTTAGAGTATAGTGTCAAAATACTATCCTCAAATTCTGGTGAGTATCTTTGCATAAATATGTAAATTTCAAAATCCGGTAGTGGAGTAAATTTTATACACCAATCTGTAGATTCATCAATTCTTAAATCCACAAGTTTACCTCCACAAACTTCAGCTACTTCTTCAGCATCCGATTTTGATATATGTTTTAAAGAATCTGCCCTAATTTTAAGTGATTGCTTTAAGAAGTTTAAATGTACAATTCCCCCCTCAAAAGATGTTATATCAGTAAGATCTTTTAAACTCATAAAATTAATAAGTAAAGCTTGACTAATAAGGCTTTTGATAATTAGCTGGCATGGCAACTCAATCACCTATTAGTTGTTGTAGTATAGAGCAAATAATTTATTGATGGACTCTAGCTATGTTATTGCTGAAATACTTCAAAATATTTAAACTAAAGCCCAATCAAAATGACGTGAAAACTTAAGGTTTATGTTTTTCATCGTTGATTATTTCGTGTTGAGTATTAAGTTTCTGGTTAATAGTCTAGGTATTTTTAGAAGATTAAGACTTCATTAGAGCTTAAGATTTTGGGCTTGGTACTCTATGTTCAGCTTTCAAGTCTAGTGAAGCTATTAGAGCATTATTTGAGCTTTCATAAAGTTTCTAACACAGCTGCTGAATACTATCAAGTTAGCATGCAGTAAATTCATAAAACCCAAAGCCTAATTTAACAGTATCATTCATCTGTTGGAGGCGGATTAGAAGTTTAGTAGGATTAAGCATTCACAACAAAACCAATAAACAAAGTAAAATATTTAAAGATCAAATCAATAACATACTGAAATCTAATAGTAAACTATTCATATTATGCTATACTACAACCATCTGAGAAGATGAGCTTAAGTTGCTATGCTTCATCAAATTTAACAGTAATTAGTTGTTAGTTCCGGTTTTTTAAGTTAGCTATATTTATCTAGTAACTTCAAACTTCTTGACAACTTCATAAAGTTTGTATGCTCTTTCATTATTTTCAAAATATGTTCTAATTGGCTCTATTATTTCATTTAAAGCTTCAGCGACGGCGATCTTTAAGTCAAGTGGATGTACTACTCCATTCTTATATGCTTGTTCTAGCTCATTGTATGATTTTAACTCCAGTAAGCCGCCATATTTTGCCTCTCTTTTAATTGTTAATGAATCCATTTTTCTAAATATTATGTACCTACATATTTCAAGTATGGGATTTAATTCTGTCTGTTTTGGAGGGCAGTATGCTTTTCTTATTTTGCTTCTAATATCTTCCTCACTGTCATGGATATATATACATGTCTCTGGTTTACTTTTACTCATTTTTGAACTTATTTGAAGATCTATCTGAGCCGACTCATCATATCCCCCCATTTTAGCTGGTCCCTGTAATCCTATGAGAAGATGATGGCTAACTATAACTGGTTTCCAGAATCCAATTTTAGGCCCTATTTCTCTTGCAAGTATATTTACCTTTCGTTGATCTATTCCAAGCTGACATATATCTGCTTTAAGCATAAATATGTCTGTTGCCTGCATTATGGGATATACAAGGAAGGAAAATTGCTTAACTTCACTTTCCCTTCTACCCATTACCGCTACACTTCTAATAACTCTATTAATAGTTACATTCCTAGAAATTTTTAGAAAAGTTTCCCAATACTCAGGCATTTTGACAAGATCGCTTGACCATTTAATTTCAACCTTACTTATATCAACACCGCAAGCCTTCCACCCTTCAATATAGTATTCTCCAACTTTCCTAATAACATCCATATCACTACCGAACTTATTATTTAAATATGCAAACCAATCTGCAATGTAGAGTATAAAATGGATACCGGCATCAATAAAATCTTGAAGTTTTATTGCTCTAAGAAGTCCTGAGCCTAAATGTAAAAGCCCTGAAGGCTCAAATCCGTCATAAGCTCTAATATTACCTTTAGATAAAAGCAAATTTCTAAGCTCCTCCTCAGTTACTATTTCCTCTGTAGGCTCCCTTCTTATAAGCTCTACTTTTCTATCAATATTCATTTGGGATCCCGTGACCAACAGTAATTTAATTAACTAAACTAATATACTTTAGCATCACATACAAATCTGACAGCCTAGAGACCATGCACGTTACTTTAAAGATTCATTTCATCATATTATAGGTGGTCTAAGATTAACCAATCTAATATATGCTATAGAAAAATCAAATTAATGTATTAAGTTTTGTGACTTAATACTCGATAATCGTACTCTTCATATTAAATCGGCATGAATTAAGGAAAATATTGAATTTCTTCGCTTCTATTATACGTGTAAATTTACGAGGTTCGAAATTAAGCCACAAAGCTTGTATTATTCTACTTTCTGGGTTATTACACTATTTTACTGAATTAGCAATTTAAGGTCTTCCAGCTACTAACTACAAATATCTTATTTAAACCTCATGTTTAAAATATATAGAATATTTCTTAAAGTACTCCGTAGTTTGACAGGAAACCTCTAAACTGATACACTTATCTTATATCTTTACGAATAGGTTTTCTGAGACTTATGCTAATCGAAGCTACACTAATATGTAATCACCATGCTTTTAAGCCTTTACATTGAGTGGTTCAAAATATTTGATTTTCTGTTGTTTATTTTGTTATGGAGTTTTGCAGTTGATTGATGATGGGGTGTGTTCATGTTTCTAATTAATCCTAGAGGATTTAAGCGGTGGTAGGTCGTTGATTAACCTGTATGTTATATTATCTGCTAGGTGGTGTCGAGCAGAGGTATGGATTATTGTAGCTGCAAAGGCTTAGAAGACTTAAGGAGGTATGGATAAGACAATCTAGTCTTCACATGAGATATAGATAGTAGCCATATAGGTTAAGGAGGATGGATATGATGAATTCAGCTGGAAAAGTGAAGATTCACGTAGTAGTTAATGAGGGGTTGAAGCCTTAGCTGTTAGTCAGGAAACATCCACAACTCTAAGATGTTCAACCTATACGATAAATGAAAAATTAAGGCTTAAAATAATAAAGCATGATGCTCTGAAGAACAAAACAGAAAGCCCTCAATTAGCTAATTGAGGAAAGGTTAAGTGGATGAAACACTATGAATTCCTACTTTGTTCAGAATCCTTACTAAATGCGTTAATTATATATCTAGTAGCATAAATTAGCATGAGTATGGTTAGACCTGTTAAAATAAGAAAAGTAACTGTTGGACCTCTTGAAACAAACTGCTACATACTAATTAACGAGGATACAAATAATGCTGTAGTTGTAGATCCTGGATGGGATTCAAATAAAATAATTAAAGCTCTTGGAGATGCTCATATTAAATACATTATTGCTACCCATGGACATTTTGACCATGTCTCAGCTATTAAAAATTTAAAGGAAACTAAAGGCGGTTTATTTATAATTCATAAGCTAGATTTAGAAATGCTTAGCTACTCTAGAGTAAGCTCATACCTATTTTTAGGAGTTAATATTGATGAGCCGCCAGCTCCGGATATAGCTATTGATGATGAGCCAGAAATAGATTTTGAAAATCTTAAACTTAAAATAATTCATACACCAGGACATTCTCCAGGTAGTATAAGTATATATATTAATGAGGTAAATATCTTACTAAGTGGAGATACAATATTTATGGGTAGTATAGGTAGAACTGATATTCCTGGAGGGTCAGATGAGAAGTTAAGAAGTTCCCTAAAAAGATTATTTCAAATCCTTCCAGATACAACAATAATATATCCTGGTCATGGTCCAAATACAACAGTAGGTAGGGAGAGAAGTATTAACCCATTTGTTAATGATATATTATTCAGCAATCATTAAATCTGGATTTACTTCTATGCATCATCCACAATTGGAAACCTCAGCTTCTCTCTAATTAGACTTAGCTAATCATTTCAGCAAATAAACCACGTCTATGAGATTTTAATGTTTAGATTTGTATCCATTTCTTTATCTGCTGGTTTAAGAGTATGGCAGCCTACTATATCTTCCCATTAAAACATGAGCTAGCTTACACTATTAATTTAAGAAGGTATCTGGTTTAAGACATTATTGTCATGAACAGCTTAAATCTTATCATTCATCCGACGAAACATATTAACTTAGGAGGCAGATGCAGTACATTAGGTTGTTAAGTCTATTCGAGAGTTAAATCTATGGTTTTAAACATCTATTCTTATTAACTGTGAAGCTAGCAATTAATACTACAAAAAGTTTAATAGTATTAAAATGATTAGGCTTTAGGTAATGTATGAGAGCTTTATTTTTAAGTGCTTGCCCAAATTGTGGAGGAGACATATCAGATATAAGGCTTTCATTAAGAGTGCCTTGTGAAAGATGTTTTCCAATACCAAATGAGGAAATAGCTAAGATATCATCGGCGGCTAGCAGCGAGGACTTTAAGTTTAATATCTATAAGCTTTTAGAAGGCTACAATACGTTAAATAGACTTTACAACGTTTTTAATGTTGATGTTAAACTTAAGGAGCTGGATGAGTTATTCCATAAGACCACAGGAAGTAGGCTTTGGAGTGCTCAAAGAGCATGGGCTAGGAGAGCGCTAGCTGGTAGAAGCTTTGCTATAATAGCTCCTACCGGTATGGGTAAAACTGTTTTCGGAATTATATTGTCAGTATATAATGCTATAAATAGAAAACGTAGCTACATTATTGTTCCGACAGCAATTTTAGCTGAGCAGATTTATAGTAAAATTAATGCTTTTATTGAAAAGCTTAATCTAAACATTAAAGTTCTACGCTATCATTCAGTTTTAGATAGAAAGGAGAAAAGAGAGGAGCTTAATAGAATTGTTAATGGTGAATTTGATATACTAATTACTACTTCAAGCTTCCTCAATAATAACTTTAACATAATTTCAAAATGTTTATTTGACTTGGTTTTTGTAGATGATGTTGATTCTTTACTAAAATCTTCGAAAAATGTGGATAAAGTACTTATGCTCTTAGGTTTAACACCTGAGATAGTATCTAATGGTTTAAAACTTGTAGATCTAAGAGTTAAGCTTTCAAGACTTCAAAAGCAAAAAAAGACATCTGAAGAAATAGATAGTTTAAAATCCGAAATTGAACGTACTAGAGAATCAATTAATAATTTCTTAAAGAATACGAAAACAGGAATCCTCATAGTTTCAGGAGCCTCCACTAGAGCTAAAAGAACTAAGAGGGTTAAGCTATTTAACGAGTTGTTAGGATTTGAGGTAGGATCTAAAGTAGAATTTATTAGAAATATAGAGGATATATATGTTAAAGACATACATGCAGTTGAAGATGAAGTCGTTGATCTTGTAAGAAAACTTGGCTCCGGCGGCATTATATTCACTCCAATGGATAAAGGGATGGAGTATGCTGAGAAGCTTTACATAAAACTTATAGAAAACGGCATTAGTGCCGGTATCTATACTAAATCTAAAAGAAGACTTATAGAGGATTTTACTGCTGGCAAATATGATGTTCTAGTTGGGTTAGCATCCTATAGAAGTCCATTAGCTAGAGGTATTGATATACCACATAGAATTAGATATGCCATATTTGCCGGGGTTCCAAAGTTTAAAATTAGTCTCGACATTCAGGAGGAGTTTAAACCTTCACGTGCATTAATACTACTTGCAAATCTAAGAGAACTGCTGGAACAGAAAGAACAGGATTTAGTGGATAGATATATAATGGATCTTAGAAGCTTAATGTCAATCGTTAGAGGAGATGATATGAAGAAAATAGTTGATGCTATGAAACAGGGTATTGAACTTACAGGTTTTCTTGAAAGAGTTAGAGAGAAGATCTCTGAAATAATCTCATTTCTAACAAATTTAGTAAGGAGAGAGGATATTAAGGAGAAAATTAAGTTGGCACCTTACCTATCAATAAGCTCTGAATTAGGTAAGCCATACCTTATAGTTCCAGATGCTATTGCATATATTCAAGCATCAGGTAGAACTTCAAGACTATATCTTGGAGGTATATCGAAAGGTATTTCTATAGTTATTATTGATGATGAAAAGGCATTCAATGGATTGATGAGGGAGACTAAATGGTATGTTGAAGAAATAAATTGGAAGAATATTAAGGATGTCAGTATTACTGAAATATTAGAAGCTGTGGATAATGATAGAACTACGATAAAAAAGTTAATGGAGGGTATAATAAGTCCAGAATTTAGAGATATAGCTAAAACAGCACTTCTAGTTGTTGAATCACCTACTAAGGCAAGAACTATAGCAAAATTTTTTGGTAAACCCAGTAAAAGAACTATTCATGGGCTAACCGTTTATGAAGTAAGTACTGGAGATCTAGTTCTTAACATAGCTGCTAGTGGAGGACATATCTTTGATGTCCCAACTTACGATTTAGGAGGTAGTAGTTTATATGGTGTGTTAAGTATTGATGGAAGATTTATACCAGCATACATTACTATTAAGAGATGTTTAACATGTAAAAAAACATTTACAGAGCCGATAGATAAATGCTTATTCTGTCAGTCCCCCTTAGAGGATAAAATGAAAATTATAGAGGCGTTAAGACATGTAGCTTTGGAAACAGACATGGTTCTAATAGGAACAGATGTTGATGCTGAAGGGGAGAAGATAGGATGGGATATTGCACAAATGTTAACACTATATACTTCCACGATTAAAAGAGTTGAGTTTCATGAAGTAACAAAGAGAGCATTGATAAATGCCTTAAAAAATATGCGTGACATTAACCATAAACTTGTAGAGGCGCAAATAGTGCGGAGAATTGAAGATAGATGGATTGGCTTCGAGCTTAGTAAAAAACTATGGTCTAAGTTTAATAATTACCGGTTATCAGCTGGAAGGGTTCAAACCCCTGTTTTAGGCTGGATTGTTGAGAGAACAACTGAAGCTAGGAAAAATATTCAAGAATTCTTTGAGCTTACATTAGAGAATGGAGTTAAAATAGTTTTAAAAAAGCCATTAATGAAACATGACGAAGTTAAAAGGGAGATTGATAAATTGAAGAATTTAACATGTGTAGTTAAAGAGGTTGTTAAAGAGGATGAAGAAGTTAATCCACCGCCACCATTCTCAACAGATTCATTACTTAACGAGGCTGCAATAACATTAAAGTTTAGTGTTGATAAAATTATGTCCTTAGCGCAGGATTTATTTGAAGTAGGTTTAATAACATATCATAGAACTGATAGTATAAGAGTTTCTTCAATCGGCCAGAATATAGCGTGGGAGTATATAAGGGATAAGTTTGGCGAGGAATTCTTTAAACCACGTGAATGGTCTAAGGAAGGTGCTCATGAATGTATAAGACCAACAAGACCTATAGATTCAACAAGGCTCAAACAATTGTTAGCGTTGGGCATCATAAGACTTGCTAAGAGATTAACAGATGAGCATCTAGCACTATATGATATTATATTTAAAAGGTTTATTGCAAGTCAAATGACGCCTACAAAAGTAGTAAGGCAGAAATGCGAAATAGTTGTTGAAGACCATGTTGAGAGGGTTGAGGGCTACATACATATAGTTAAACCAGGCTTTAGCCTCATAAAACCTCTTCATTTAATACCGGAAATTAAGGAGGGAGTAATAAAGGTAATAAATGTACAAAACTGGAAAGCACCAACAATCAATCTCTTAACACAGGGCGATATAATAGGGTTAATGAAAAGTAGAGGAATAGGAAGACCATCAACATATGCTAAAATCATGGAGACACTGTTTCAAAGAGGGTATATAAGAGAAAGTCCTAAAAGAAACATAATCTCAACAAAGAAGGGATACATGGTTTACATGTATCTTTCTCATGAGTTTAATGAGTTTGTATCTGAGGAAACAACGAGAAAACTTGAAGAAATAATGGATTTAATAGAGAGGGGAGGAGTTGATTACCAGGATGTTTTACATAAACTACATAGTGAAATAATGAGTATAAGAACAAGATAAACTAATACTTTCATTAAAGAATTGAAGTATTTTAGCAGTATATTATGATTCTAGGAGTATTCTGATTCATATTATGATTCTTTTGACTCACTCATGTTCATATGAGTCTCACTCATAATGCTCCGAATACTCCTTTCCAACACCTCTATATGAGTATAATAATTCATCATACATTCAATCCTTTATCCTTGTTCCATATCCTGGCTTGTTAATTCCCTCTTTATGATGGATATCTCCTAGACGCTATCGTGTTCAGTGTAGGCTTAGTATCGAATACTCCATCACTAACAGAATCTCACCCTCATGCCTCTAATAAACTCCACTTCAGAATTTGTTAGTAGAGCGTGGACTGGGAATGTGTGCCTCCATTTCCTACATCACGTCGAGGAAGAGTTCATGCAACCCTATCAACCAGTTAGAGAGCTTTGTTAAGTCTATTACTGAATACTTTACGAGTAATTTTCAAAACATTCTCCACATTCTGTTCCTGATAGTGTAGATTTAGGAATTCTAACGCTGAAGAGGGATGATTCCCAGCATACCTTAAGCTAGCCCTAAAACCAATGCCTCCACACATAGCCTAGAGGACCTCCAAAACCACTAAGTCTTGAATTAAGATTCATAAAATCCAATATAATCTGAACATTAAGAAACCAATATCATAAACCCTAATATCCCACCTCCTAAGTATAAAGAGAAATAATCAAAGAACGTAGTTGGGCAGCTCTATTGGACGTGGCAACTTAGGAATTCAGATACGATATGTTAAGTTGTCAGGTCCGCTCTATTTATGGAAAGTTTTAAATACTTATAACATATAATTAATTATGAATTCTGTAGGTGATACAGTACTAAAACAAATTGAGCTGGAGAGGGAAGAGAGGGAACGAGCTAAAAAGGGTCTTGAAAGGAAGGATAGGTTTGAAACACTATCCGGTATTGAGGTTAAACGCTTCTATAAACCTGAGGATATTAAAAATCTAAGTTATGAAAGAGACTTAGGGGATCCAGGGCATTATCCATTTACGAGGGGGATTTATGAAACCATGTATCGTGGTAGACTATGGACTATTAGGATGTTTTCCGGTTTTGGAAGTCCAAGAGAGACGAACTCTAGGTGGAAGGATTTAATAGCTCATGGTGAAACAGGATTAAGCTGTGCTTTTGACTATCCAACACTTTTAGGATATGATTCGGATGATCCATTGGCGAGAGGAGAAGTTGGTAGATGTGGTGTTTCTGTATCGTGCATTAAGGATATGGAGGAGCTTTGGGAGGGAATACCTATTGGCAGGGTTACTGTAAACTATACTATAAATACTCCAGCAATATATATTCTTGCATGTCATTTTGCTTTAGCTGAAGCTCAAGGATATTCTTTAGCTGAGGTTAGCGGTACAACGCAGAATGATATGCTTAAGGAGTTTATAGGTCAGAAATCGTATAGATTTCCCCCTGAGCCTCATGTCAATATTGTTATTGATATTATAAAGTTTTGTGTTAAGAACGCTCCTAAGTGGCATCCAATTAGTGTAAGCGGATATCATATAAGGGAGGCAGGAGCTACGCCTGTTCAGGAACTTGCATGGACAATCGCTAACGGCATAACCTACATTGAGAAATGCATAGAAGCAGGGTTAAATGTTGATGATGTTGCACCAACATTCTCCTTCTTCTTCGCATGTGGAGATAACTTTTTTGAGGAGATAGCGAAGTTTAGAGCTGCTAGACGTATGTGGGCTAGGATTATGCGTGAAAGATTTAATGCAAAGAAAACTAGGTCTTTAACTCTTAGATTTCACACACAGACAGCGGGACATACATTAACGTATCAGTATCCAGAGCTTAATATTGCTAGAGTAGCAATACAGGCTTTAGCTGCAGTTCTAGGGGGGACGCAGTCGTTACATACAAACTCGTTTGATGAAGCGATCTGCGTTCCTACTGAGAAAGCTGCTAGAATAGCAACTCTTACTCAACGTGTTATAGCGCATGAAACTGGCGTAGCTGATGTGATTGATCCATTAGGAGGAGCATACTATGTAGAGTGGCTAACAAATGAAATGGAGAATAGAGCATGGAGTGAGATAGAGAAGATAGAGAGAATGGGTGGAGTTATAGAGTGTATAAAGAATGGATACTTCCTTGTTGAAGTTGCAAAATCAGCAAATGAGTACAGAAGAAAGATGGAGAAGGGAGAGGTGGAGAAAGTTGGAGTTAATATACTTCAACCAGCTGAGCTAAAATACGACTTTAAACCCCTAAAAATACCTTTAGAACTTGAATATGAAAGAAGAAAGTTTCTAAGCGACTTTAGGAGGAATAGAGACCTGCAGAAAGTTAATTACGTATTGGATAAGTTGAGAAAAGCAGCTGAGAAAAACGAGTTTCTATTTCCAGTAGTGCTTGAAGCTGTTAAGTCTAAAGCAACAATAGGGGAGGTTATGCGCGTACTTGAGGAGGTTTACGGAAGGTATCGTGAACCAACTATTTTCTAGGTGAAGATATGGAGGAGAAGATTAGGGTACTTATAGCTAAACCTGGACTTAACGGACATGATAGAGGAGCTAAGATTGTAGCTAGAGGGCTTGCTGAGGAAGGGATGGAGGTTATATATGCTGGATTATGGAATACGCCTGAACAAATAGTTGAAACAGCTATTCAGGAGGATGTTGATGTGATAGGTTTAAGCATTCTTTCAGGAGCACATGACGTTCTAGTACCGGAAGTTTTGAGAATCTTAAAGGAGAAAGGAGTTGATAATGTTATAGTAATAGTTGGAGGCACTATTCCTCTTGAGGATGTTAAGCTTCTAAAAGACTACGGTGTGAAGGAGGTTTTCCTTCCGGGAACAACAATTCCAGAAATAGCTAAATTCATAAGGCAGATAGTGCGTAAAAACAAGTAATTTAGGGATTTATAATGGCCACCACACATGGTGTCTGAAATTATAAACTATGAAATTACATATTAAGCTAGAAAAGTAAAATAGCAATAGAATCAATAATAGTATAGGTTTAAGATACTAATTGGGACTTGCTAAATACTATGATATAGTTAAACTACAACATTATTAATAGTATTCATGTTAAGAATTTGTGGATGAATAAAATATTCTTGGTAGAAGCTTAATAATTTTCTTAACGGCATCGTATGATGTTATTTCAAACTTCATATAAGATTCTATCACTTTTTTAACCTCCAAGTCTTTATATAGCTTCTCTCTAATAATCGTGTTTAGCTCATAGATAACATTATCCGTAAGCTCGGACATAAGGCGCTTCTCATTAAGCTTTGTAAAGATTTTGGTTTTATGAAGGAAGTCTTTATGAGTTTGAATTTGACGATACAATTCTTCCACCCCTACTCCAGTTAAACCAATAGTTTTTACTACTGGAGGTATCCATTCCCCTTCATGCTTTCTATATTTAAGAAGTTCCATTAGTATCATAGCTACCAACTCAGCATTTGGATTGTCAGACTTGTTTATAACATATATATCTGCAACCTCCATTATGCCTGACTTCATAAACTGAATTTCATCACCAAGCATAGGTCCAAGTACAAGTAAAACTGTATGTGAATAGTTTGCTATATTTACATCAAGCTGCCCAGCACCTACACTTTCAATTATTATAGTATCAAAGCCTGCTGCCTCAAGAATCCTAATAGCTGGGCCTAATGCTCTTGCGATGCCACCGTACCCACCTCTTGTAGCCATACTCCTAATAAAAACTCCATCATCAATACTATGTCTCTGCATTCTAACCCTATCACCAAGCAGAGCCCCGCCAGTAAATGGGCTTGTAGGATCAATAGCTATAACAGCAACACTATATCTTGATTTTCTGTATACTGATATTAATTTATCTATAAGTGTGCTTTTACCAATTCCTAGAGGTCCAGTTACACCTACTATGTGGGATTTTCCATAACTTTCCCTTAACGCTTTAAGTATCTCGTATGCCTCAGGTTTGAAACTCTCTATAATTGATATTGCTTTAGCTATTGCTTTCTTATCACCATTTAATATATTCTCGACAATTTTCAATTCTGCCATGTCTCGTTCAATACTTTTCCTTATAAAAAGTTTTCTAATCCCTAGCCCGCTTTGTAAACTTAAGCTTTATTTGGTTTTCCTCCTTATTTATGGTGGCTTCATGTCTAGAGTTGTTAGGTTTGTTGGGAGAGAACTCCATTTATCTTAGTTGTTTATGGTCTTAATATATTTCGTTCATATCCTCGAGAGCTGCTTCAGATATTTTAAGTTTATAATATTTAGGTCATAAATCTATTATATTATGGTTTAGATCTTTAAGAGTTTTGTGGCTTAACGCTCGATATTCGTGCTTTTCATATAAATCGGTACGAATTAAGGAAAATATTGAATTTCTTCGCTTCTATTATACGTGTAAATTTACGAGGTCCGAAATTAAGCCACAAAGCTCTTTAGGTTTTCTATTTCCCGATGGGAGTATTTCGTAGAGATGTTAAGGTTTTACTGGTTGATGATACTGATTAGGATAGGCTCTAGGGGGAGGGTATTGTATGTTGTCTTCGAGCCGTATTTAAGGAAGATTATATGTATGATAACTTTCAACGTTGTTAATACACTAACATCATTAATATTCATTAAGTAAAGTTAAGGCTATTTGCGGTTCAAATGTAATTATATTGATTGATGGTACTCCGTATTGCAGGGATTCGTACAAGATTCTTAACCTAAAGCATGGATTATACAGTTGAGGCTAGAAACTTAATGGAGAGAATAATACAGTTAAGGATAGGGCTAGGTATTTGATAATAGTAGCATCATATTCAGCTTAAAACTGAATGCAAGTGTTAATTAAAAACCTTAAGCTCAAAATAAAACCCTAATCCTCCCAAAAACGCTAGATTTTAAACATAAAGTAAAAACTAAACGATTAAAGCATAAACCTAGGCTGCCATACTACTTTATTTTAACCATAAAGTTTAAATTAAATTATAGATTTAGCTGTTGGTGAGCTATTTTGGTTTTACCCTTTTCATCCATTAATGATTTTAAACTGGAGTTTAAGCCTGAACATGAAATTTTTAGGAAGTCTGTAAGAGAATTTGTCGAGAGGGAAGTTATTCCAAGGGTTGCTGAAATGGAGAAAGCAGAGACAATTCCAAGAGATCTTCATGAAAAAGCAGCTCAGCAAGGGTTTTTTGGAATTGATATACCTATAGAATACGGCGGTCAAGGTGGAGATAACTTAATGATGGTTTTATTGTGTGAGGAGCTATGTAGAGCTTATCCAGCGCTCTCAACGTATTTATTGGTTCATGGATTATTTACGTATCCAGTACTAAAATACGGTACTGAGGATCAGAAAAGGAAATATCTCCCATCTATTGCAAGTGGTGAAAAACTTGCTGCACATGCATCGACAGAGGCAAGCGGCGGAAGTGATCCTGCGGGAATGCAGGCTACAGCAAAGAAGGTTAATGATCATTGGGTTCTTACAGGTAGAAAGATATTCATAACTAGTGGTGATGTAGCTAATTATTATCTTGTACCTGCTAGGACAAGTCCTCCACCAAGTAGAAGGGAGAGATGGAAAGGTATTACATGTTTCATTGTTGAAAGAGACTGGAAGGGGGTTTCATCTTCAAGAATGAAAATGGTTGGATTAAAAGCAAGCCATACCGCTGAGGTTATATTCGATGATGTTAAAGTGCCTGAGGAAAATGTACTTGGACCAATCGGTGAAGGATTTAAAATACTTATGGATACATATGATCATGGAAGAATAGGCGTGGCTGCGCAAGCTGTTGGACTTGCTCAAAACGCATTTGAAAAATCGTTAAATTATGCTCTTCAACGTAATGTTTTCGAGAGACCAATAATTTCATATCAAGCAATACAGTTTTATCTTGCAGATATGCTTACAGAACTGCTTGCAGCAAGATTTCTAACATATTGGGCAGCATATCTAGCGGACCAAGGAAGATCTGAAGCAGTATTTGTTGCCTCAATAGCTAAAGCATATGCAACTGAGGTAGCTGAAAGAGCAGCCATAAAGACAATAAATATTCATGCAGGCTATGGGGTAGCTGTTGAAAACTATGTGGATATGCTTCTACGGGATGCTGAGATTATGAAGATTTATGAAGGAACTAATGAGATTCAGAGAATGATAACCATAAGGCAACTCTTAAAAAAGGTTTTTGGAGTGGATTTATTAGGGCTAGGTTAACTTTCTATTCTCCCTTAAATTCTGGTTTTCTTTTCTCAAAGAATGCAGTTATACCCTCAATAACATCTTTTGAAGATATTACTGCTCCAAATGCTTCAGCTTCAATTTTTAATCCGGCCTCCAACGATGTTTGAATACTAAGATTTAATGTATGCTTAGCGTATTTTAATGCTATTGGTGGGCCGTCAGCAAGCTTTTTCGCGAATGCTTTAACCTCCTCCTCAAACTTATTTACCTGAATGACTCTATGTACTAATCCAATTCTTAATGCTTCATCAGCAGATATTCTATCACCTAACATTATCAGTTCTTTAGCCTTTGCTAAACCAATTATTCGTGGAAGCCTCTGTGTTCCTCCCCATCCTGGAATAATTCCAAGCTTAATTTCAGGCTGACCAAGTTGACTTGCCTCCGAAGCTATTCTAAAATCGCATGCAAGAGCTAGTTCTAATCCGCCACCTAAAGCATATCCATTTATAGCCGCTATAACTGGTTTTGAGATTCTCTCTATTTTCGACATTACCTCCTGCCCTCTACCTGATATTTCCACAGCTACTATTGGTGTTAAGTTGGAAAACGCTGTTACATCGGCACCTACACTAAAGGCTTTATCACCTGCACCTGTTATAACTATACATCTAACATCTTTATCAGCTTCAAATTCATCCAGAGCTGTTGAAAGCTCATTTAGTAGCTCTATAGTCATGGCGTTTAGCCTATGCGGTCTATTAAGTATTATCCAGCCTACATTATCTTCCTTTCTTACAATTATGTTTTCAAACCTTTTCATCTCGGGCATGAAACCTACCTATTTATAGGTATAGAAACCTTGGCCGGTTTTCTTTCCGATTCTGCCTTTACTAACGTAATCTTCAAGAAGGGGGCATGGCTTATACATTTCTTCATTATATTTTGAGTACATATCCTTTAGTTTACTTAATATTACATCTAGACCCAGTCTATCCCCCAATTCGCAGGGTCCTGAGGGCCAGCCGGCGCCGAGCTTCATGCCAGTATCTATATCTGCTGGGTCAGCAACATCCTCATATATTAACCAAGCAGCTTCGTTAACCGCTATACTATACACTCTATTTATATCGTATTTTCCTGCAAGCATGAACTCTATCCTTGGTCTACCAGTTGACCAGTCATAAAAGCCTTGACCGGTTTTTTGACCAAGTTTACCTTCATTCAGTAGAGGCTCAGCTAATGGACATGGCTTCATTCTTTCACCATAAGCTTCATACATAACTTTTGCAACATTTGCTAATACATCAAGCCCTACATAGTCAGCAAGCTCAAATATACCCATTGGAAAACCTGCCTTATACTTAATCGATGCATCAACTTCCTTTATTGTAGATTCCTTTCGATATACAGTCCAAAATGCCTCATTAAATACTGCTCCAAGAACTCTATTTACTATAAAGCCTCTAACATCCTTCCTACATATGACAACGGTTTTACCCATCTTTCTGGCAAGCTCAACAATGGTACTTATTGTCTCATCGCTTGTAAACTGGCCCTTAATTACTTCACATAGCGGCATTAACTGTGGTGGATTGAAGAAATGCATTCCAGCAACTTTATCCGGTCTACTTGTAGCTTTTGATATTTCAGTAATGCTTAGACTTGAAGTATTGGTTGCTAGGAGAGTATGCTTAGGGGTTAACCGGTCAAGTTTAGCGAACAGCTCCTTCTTTAATTCGATCTTTTCAGGTATTGCCTCTATGACTACATCAGCATTTCCAGCAACATCCTCCAGGCTTGTTGTTGTTTTAATGCGTGAGAGGATGAGGGATATATCTTCAGGTCTAACTCTCCTCTTTTCAGCAAATTTTTCAAGACTCCATTTTATCTTTTCAATGGCTTTAGCTAAAATCTCATCGCTTACATCAATCATTGCAACATCGTACCCGGCGGTTGCAGCAATTTGAGCAATACCATGACCCATAACTCCAGAACCAACAACAACAATATTTTTAACATCCTCAACTTTCATAAAATAACCTCCTAACTCAAGACGAATTACTTTAGGATTATATAAAGATTTCCCCCAAGTCAACTATCCATGTAAACTTTAGCTTTGATATTTAAAAATTAGTGACAACTTAAGTTCATCTTCTTAAGTAGTTGTAGATGTTTAGGTTTGTGGAGAGCTGTTAACCAGATTTAGCAATCAACATAATAATATTATATTTAACTCCTTAAGTTGTTATGTTTAATTAAATCGGTGTAAATTCATAGGTTAATGCCCCTTCCTGACGTATTTTAGCCTGTAGCTTAACTTTCATTCCAACTTTTATATTTTCTATTGATGTGCCTGTAAGCCATGCTAAAACCCTTACACCATCTTTAAGCTTAGCTATAGCTATTGTGTAGGGTTCGTATTCTTGAAATGATTGAGGCTTAACTATGACGTGAGTAAATGTTTCAACTTCCCCTTCACCACTTAGAGGTAACCATTCAATATCTGAGGAATAGCAGTTTGGACAATCTGTTGCTGGTGGAAAGTTTAGTGTCCCACATCTTTTACATTTTGTTGCAAGCACCTTACCCTCTTTAAGACCATCCCAAAATTGTTTGGTCTTACTTATTGGAATATCATAGCTTAAATACATAGGCTTAGATTTTAGAGTTGGTATAGTTGACATAAAAGCTACCTTCTCAATATGGTTACATAGCAGTAATGTCCAGTTCCGCCAACATTATGAGCTAAGGCTATATATTTTCTAAATGTTACTTGTCTTGATCTTTCAACGGCCTCCTCTCTTAATTGTTTCGTCAACTCAGCAATCATTGAGACTCCTGTTGCACCTATTGGATGACCCTTTGCTTTAAGTCCTCCATCAACATTTACCGGTATTTTACCACCAATTTCAACCTGTCCCTCCCTAATTAGCTTTACGCCCTCACCCTTCTTACAGAATCCGAGATCTTCATAAGCCATAAGCTCAGCTATTGTAAAACAATCATGAACACTTGCTAGCTCTACATCTTTTGGCTCAATATTAGCTATTCTGTAAGCCATTTCAGACGCTTTAACTGTAGGATATAGCCCAACATAACTAGACCTCTTACTTAGATTTATAGTATCTGATGAGTATCCTATCCCAGCAACCCATACTGGAGCATCTATTTTAAGCTCCTTAACTTTATTCTCTGATGCCAGTATAATAGCAGCAGAGCCATCAGTTATCGGGCAGCAATCATATAGTTTAAGAGGCCAAGCAATAACCATTGATGATAAAACATCATCTACAGTAATGGGTTTTCTAAATTGAGCATTAGGATTCATAGCTGCATACTTATGGTTTTTCACAGCTATTAATGCTAAATCCTCCTCCGTTGTTCCATACTTAGCCATATGGGCAGTTGCATGTAGTGCATAGTATGCTGGAAACGTTACACCAAAATTGTGAAACTCCCATAAGTAACATCCAGCTCTACCCATAAGCTCAATAGCAGTTAAAGTATCAACCTCTCTCATCTTTTCAACACCAACAACAAGAGCTATATCAACTTGACCACTTGCAATAGCGGAGTACGCAGTGAAAAACGCAGCACTACCAGTTGCGCATGCAGCTTCAGTTCTAAGTAAACCTATACCTGATAAACCGCAATACTCAGCTATACTTACTGCTGGTAGTGGTTCTTCATACCAGACACCAATAGACCCTAAAACCATAAGTTCAATATCTCTTTTACTAATTCCTGCATCCTCAATTGCAGGTTTAACAGACTCAAACGCAAGCTCGTTAACATTTACATCTTGCCTAATTCCAAATTTTGAATGTCCAACACCAATGATTGCAACATGTCTAAGCATTAAACCACGAGTTAGATTGTATACAGTGTTTAACTTATATTTCTTACTGTTAAACTAATAGCTCTGCAACCTTAGCTTTTAAGCTCATTTCTAAACCTCACATGCTTATTTAGTTAATTAGGAGATTTATGAAGTGTTTCTGTTACCAATATGCCCAAGTTATTATTTAAAAGTTGTTAATGATAGTTCATTAAGGATCTCTAAATCAGTAGTAGTGATGTTTAGTAGGATATGATAAATGAAGGATTAAAATTGGGTTCTAGAGGGATAATACCATGGTAGAGATGATCAGATACTCAAGTTATAATGTGAAGCTACATATTTTACAGGCATGTTTATGAATAATCCTTAAATAACAACATTAAATTAAAACCTATCATTATAAAGCTCTTATTAGTGTAGATTAGAATACGATAAAATAAACTTAAACATTTACTATTTAATTTACCCTTCGTCTAAATTTATGTTGTTTAAGCCTTACAACTTAATTTCGAATTTCATAAAATTCATCCATACAGTACTTAACATTGATTCTTCGTATTAATTTAAAATTGAAGACCAATTATTAAGGATTAAGCTATAAGCAGTCGAAGAAGTTTTATTGACATTATAACTTCTAACTTTTCATTATTTCGGCTTTTTACTCATGTATAGCTCATGAAGAATTTTAAATGTACTCTTTCTGTAAAAATTGTATGGTTATTTTATTATTTCTGATAGGCGTTTTGTTAGTAGGGGTATGATTTTGTAGATGTCGCCTACGACTCCGTAGTCGGCATATTGGAATATGGGGGCGTTTGGATCTTTGTTTATGGCGATAACTATTCCTGCATCCATTATTCCTGCTATGTGCTGCATTTGGCCTGAGATGCCCGTAGCCATGTACATTTTCGGCTTAACCTTATGGCCGCTTAAACCTACCCAATGCTCCTCAGGCAGCCATTTTAGGTCTGCTGCTATTGGTCTTGAACATCCTATCTGTGCTCCGAGTACGTTGGCTAGATCGAATGCTATCTTTAAGTCTTCCCTGCTCCTATATCCCCTCCCTACAGATACTATTAGATCAGCCTCCTCCAGCTTTACTGCTGCCTTCTTCTTCTCCTCTATCCTTACTGTTTTCACCCTTCTCTCCGTTTTTACTTTTACATTCACTACTTCCCCCTCCCCTACCTTCGGCTTCGGCGGCTCAAATTTTCCCGGTGGTATAAGTATTATTGTTGGTGTTATTGCTTCCTGGTATGCTACAACTTTCCCGCTTAGGATTACTCTTACAAATAATAGCTTACCATTCCTTACTTCAATTCTTGCAATATCGGATATTGTTCCTATTCCTAGCTTATGGGCTGCTCTTGCCGCGTAGTCCTTAGAGTTTTTTGAGCTTCTAATAGCTACTAGATCAGGCTTTGCCTGGCTATATACTGCTACTATTGCTTCTGATGCCTCCTCAGGATTCTTAATGTCAGCCTCCCCTACTACATAAACCCTCCCAGCTCCTCTCGATATGTACTCCCTTGCCTGGTTTTCTGTGCATCCCCCTATTATTAATGATTCCGTCTTTACCTCAGGAACTATTGCTGAGATTTTTTCTGAGAATCCCAGCAGCTCCAGCCCCGTGTTTACATCCGATACTGTTAGTATCTTCATGGATTCACCTCTTCGGAACAATTATTCCCTCATCAACCATCTTCCTAATCAGGTTTTCCACAAGCTCCTCAGGAGTTTTCCCCTCAACCATTATGTTTTTCCTCCTCACCTTCACTCCCTCAACCATGAATGGCTTTACTTTAGGATCTACTTCAACCCCTATCTCCGATAGCCCTATCCTCCTTAACGGCTTCTTCACAGCCATTCTTATTTGGAGTAGGGTTGGAAGTCTTGGAACATTTATCTCCCTCGTTACTGTTACTATTGCTGGAATTGTTGTCTCAACTACTTCGACGTAGTCCTCGAGATCTCTTTCAGCAGTTAATATGTTCCCCTTCAACTCTATCTTCCTAGCGTACGTTATGAGGGGTATGTTAAGCTCCATACTTACCCTTGACCCAACCACTCCCGAAAATCCATCTATTGTCCCCTCACCGGCAATGATGAGATCTACATTACCCATCTTCCTAATCGCTCCAGCAATTACGTTAGCTGTCGTCTTCGTATCCGCTTGAAGAAGCCTTTCATCAGCGATAAGTATTGCTTCATCAACACCCATCGCTAAAGCCTCCCTTAAAGGCATCTCAGCTTCAGAAGCTCTCTTACTTATTGGACCCCACGTTAAAACGGAGATTGAAGTAATTTTACCCCCATACCTCTCCTTAATTCTAACAGCTTCCTCAATAGCCATCCTATCAATATCGCTTATCTTCAGCGGAGCCTCATCAATAAGAGGTCTACCCGTTGAAGGATCAATTCTAAGCTGACCAACATCTACAGCTAACTTAACCAAAACAACAGTATTAACCACAACATCCCCGGGTCTGAAATAAACCCAAAATATATAAATCTTACTTATTGCAGGATGAACATGGCAACTTAAGAAGCCAGATGCAGTATGCTAAATTATCAGGTTCTCAGGATAACTTAGTAAATCCATGTTTTGTTATCTCTACTATTAGTTTTTAAACTCTGTCTTAGCTAAATCCACCTTGTAAACTTAAGCATGTTTTATCATCTTTATTATTGGTATTGTATTATCTATGAGTTCTTGCTTTAACTTTTCTATTACCATTCGTTCATCATTATTGATTTTAGAATCATTTCCGCATGTTCCCTACGGCGCTCCATCTTTAACGCATGTAGTTATCGAGTAGCCTAGCTCCATCCTAACTGTACTATCCCTCCATCAAGTTCCTAACTTTAAGTCTATATAATCCATGTCTTAAGTTAGGAATCCGCATGAAGCACTATAATAGGGCTCCATCAGTCAATATAGTTATTTTAAGCCGCAGATAGCCTAATCCTCTTAATAAATATTGATGTTAGTGTATTAGCAGCATCAAAAGTCATCATGTATAAATCCTCCTCAAGTAGGGTTCAAAGCAGTATACAATATCCCTTCCTAGAGCCTACTAATCATCAACAACAAGTAATACTCCAGCATTCCTACGAACATCATGAAATAGAAAACATAAAGATCTAAACCATGATAGAGTAGATTTATAACCTAATTATAAGCTTAAATATCTGAAGAAGCTCTCGAGAATATGAACGAAATATATTAAGACCATAAACAACTAAGATAAATGAGACTCCCTCCCCAACAAACTTAACAACCTTAAACATGGAATCACCATAAACAAGAAGAGAGCCCAAATAAAGCTTAAGTTTACAAAGCAAACTCTCTACGCTGCAAACTTAGGCCTTACTTGGAAAATTATTAGCAATACTTAAGTTTACAGGACGCCTCCGTATAGGAAATACTTATAAACTACTTTAAGCTATCATAGGATATGCTTAAAGGAAATAGTAAGAATAATATGGGGAATAAAATGATTTTAATAAATGAGGAGGGTATAAGACTTGATGGACGTAAAGCTGAAGATCTTAGACCGATTAAAATTGAAATAGGAATTCTTGGAAATGCTGATGGATCAGCACTTATTCAGCATGGAAACAATAAAATATTGGCTGCAGTGTATGGTCCGAGAGAAACATATCAAAAACACATTTTATCACCTGAAAAAGCAATATTAAGATGTAGGTATCATATGGCTCCATTTTCAGTACCAGAAAGAAAATCACCAGCACCAGGTAGAAGAGAGATTGAACTTTCAAAAGTTATTAGAGAAGCTCTTGAACCTGCAATATTTCTCGAAAATTATCCTAGAACAGTTATAGATATATTTATAGAGGTGCTTGAAGCACAGGGAAGTACAAGATGTGCTGGTATAAATGCTGCTTCATTAGCTCTCGCAGATGCAGGTATACCGATTAGAGATTTGGTTACCGCATGCTCTGTAGGTAAGGTTAATGGAAGAATAGTTCTTGATTTGACTGATTTAGAAGATCAATATGGAGAAGCTGATATGCCAGTAGCTATGCTTGTCAAATGGGGTGAAGTTACATTACTACAAATGGATGGAGAGCTTACACCAAGTGAGTTTAAAGAAGCCTTTAATCTTGCTGTTAAAGGCTGTGAAAAAATATATGAGCTACAGAGAGAAGCCTTAAGAAGAAAATATTTATCACAATCCAATATGGGATAATCTATGAGTAGTGCAGCTTTAAGTCTTGAAAGAGTGCATATTATTGAACTTATAAAAAGTGGTAAAAGAATTGATGATAGAGATTTCGAGCAGTATAGGAATATCTCTATTAAAACCAATATCATAACGAAGGCTAATGGATCAGCTCAAGTAAAACTTGGGGAAACATATGTTATAGCTGGTGTAAAAGCTGAAATAGGAACTCCATTTCCAGATGAGCCCAATAGGGGAGCGTTCACAGTTAATGCTGAGTTTTTACCGTTAGCTTCACCAGTATTTGAACCTGGACCACCTGATGAAAATTCAATAGAGCTTGCAAGAGTTGTAGACCGTGGTATTAGAGAGTCAAAAGCAATACCTACTGAGGAATTATGTATAATACCTGGGAGAAAAGTTTGGTTATTGTGGATTGACCTTTACATACTTAACCATGACGGAAATCTAATAGATGCCTCTGCAATAGCTGCATTATCTGCTCTCCTAACAACAAAAATACCCTGTATCGATGTAAATGGAGAGCAGATTAAAATATTGGATGAAAAAAGAGAGCTAGGTATAAGATCCCTTCCAGTAACTATGACATTCTCAAAAATCGGTGAGCAAATAATTCTTGATCCATGTTTAGTTGAAGAAGAAGTACAGAACTGTAGATTAACTGTAACTATGACAGATAATGGAAATATATGTTCTCTGCAAAAGGGCTTAAGCGGACACTTAAAACCTACCGAAATATTTAAAATAATTGATATTTCCTCTAAGAAAGCCCCTACAATCAGGGAAATGATAAAAAGTATGGTGAAACAGTAATGGTTATAGATGTAAAGAGCTTTGGCCCAAGGTACGGGGCTGGTGTACGAAAAAAGTACAAGAAGATAATTGACAAAATGAAAGAGCCGACCCGCTGTCCATATTGTGACAAGGTAGTACTATTGAAAAGAATTAGTGTAGGCATATGGCGATGTAGGAAGTGTAAAACAATATTTACCGGTGGAGCTTATACTCCGAGAACAACTTTAGGTAGAACTTTCGTGCCTGAAGAAAAGTAAGGATGTAGTTTAACCAGGTTAATGTTTAACCTTATGATCAAAGAACGGGGGGAATATAGTAGAATATTAATAACAACTTCACATAGGCCTTCAAGAAGAGTTAGAAGCTTCATAAATGATTTAAAACTAGCTATTCCAAATACTGTTAAAGTTAATAGAGGAAAGATGGGATTGCATGATGTCATGACTACCGCTTTAGAAAATCGATGTGATAGAATAATTATTGTAAGCAGATGGAAAGGAAATCCTGGAAAAATGTGTTTTTATAAACTGTCTTCCAGTAATACATATATTCAAGCAGACCCAATAATATACATATCCAGTGTAAAGCTTACTAGAGAAATTAAAGATAGAAGAATATATTTTAGACCTAAAGAAATTATTATAGATATAAATAGTAGTAACAAGGCTTTAATTGATTTTGGAAATATGCTATCTAAAGCCTTAAATATTAAAGAGCGAAGTCAAACAAATCTCTATACTAAAGTTAGGATAGAAGAATCTCAAAAATTTTTTTGCACAATTCTATTCGTAAAAAATAATACAAATACACTATGTGGACCCATTATTAATGTGAAGCATGCATGTCGGTTAAAGAATTAAGAAAGATAACTGTAAGCATACCGTTTAGAGATGAAAATATAGCCTTAATTGTTTATCAATCCATTCTACCAGAAACAACGAACAGGAAGTCAGCAAGAGGTCAAGTTAAAGCAGAAATTAGAAGTAATAAAATTATTTTAACGTTTTATTCAAAGAAAACAACAATAATTAGAGCATTATGGAACTCATATATTAGATGGATATTATCAATAATCAAAATTTTAGAAATACTTAGTAAATGATTTCTTACTAATACATTAGTTTCACCAAATTCTAAATAATTCAAAATTGGTTATGAATACTTTCAGCCAACTCTTATATTTTTATCTAACCAGAGTAAAATTAAATTAGTGTATCATATGTATAAGATTATTGAAGATGTATTTACGTTGAAACATCTTATAAAAGATGAAAGCAAACTTCTTCCAGAATATGTTCCGCCATCTCTTCCGCATAGAGAAGAGCATTTAAGAAGATTAGCCGAGATTTTTAAAATCGTTATAGAAACCCAAGGAAAAACATTTCAGAAAGCCATACTAACAGGTGAAACTGGAACCGGGAAAACTGCTGTTGCAAAACGTTTCGGTCAATCAGTAACTGATTATGCAGCACATAGAGGTTTAAAACTTAAATACATTCATATAAATTGCCACAGAGATAGAACTCTTTTCCTTATTACTCGTAGAATAGTTCAAGAAATATGTCCTGATCTACCTAAAAGAGGATTTTCACCATTTGAATTGCTCGCTATGATCCATGATTATTTAAATTCCCATACAATGCATGCTATAATAACCCTTGATGAAGCTGATTTTTTAATACCTAGAAACGGAGAAGACCTTATTTATGATCTAATTAGACTTACAGATGAAAAACTTAATGAACCACAGAGAATAAGCATTATACTAATATCAAGGAAACCAAATATTCTGTATGAGCTTGATAAAAGTACTATAAGTACACTGTTGCATAATACAATTAGATTTGAGCCATACACATCAAAGCAGCTAAAAGATATACTAAATGCTAGAGTAGCCGAAGCATTTTATCCCGGAGCAGTTTCTGAGGAGGCTATTGAACTAATATCTGATATGGTTTCAGCTCCCTATGAAATTGGACATCGCGGTGATGCCCGTTATGCTCTTGGATTACTATGGAAAGCAGCAAAAATAGCTGAAAGACTAAACGCTGCTAAGGTACTTCCAGAACACGTTAGAATAGCTAGAGCTGAAGGAACAGTAAGTAGTGAAGATATTCAAAATCTACAATTGCATGAAAAGCTAATTTTACTTTCGATAGCTAAAGCGCTTAGAAAAAAGCAAACAGCATACGTCACTATGGGCGAGGTAGAGGATGAATATATGCAATTATGTGCTTTATGGAGCCAGGAGCCAAGAAAACATACACAAGTATACATGTACATTCAAAACCTTAAAAATATTGGAGTAGTAAATACTAAGATCTCAGGCTCAGGTTACCGTGGAAAAACAACTTTAATAGGTCTTGTAGATGCTCCGGCGGAAGTAATTGAAAAAGAGCTAGCTAAAATAATTACAAACGAAATAAATAGATAAGTTGCAAGGGGGATGCCTTGGTAAGTATTGAGGATATACTATCTTCAAGAGGTAGAGTTAGAATTTTAAAGCTACTCTTAGAGCAAGAAGAGCTTAACATTTCAGCTATAATGCGTAAATGCGCTCTTAACTATTCAGCAGTAGTATATCACCTGGAGAAACTTATAGAGGCTGGATTAGTTAGGGAAAAAAGATTTGGTAAAATCAGAATTTTTAAAATAAACAAGAACAATCCCACTAATATCTTACTAGGTAGGGTGTTTGAATCTCTAAATCAAACTAGTTCTGATAATAAGTATTAATAAGGATTCATCAGCCTTAGGCTTCTTTCGGATTTGACAAAGCTTCATCAGTTCCACTTACTATCTGAATGGGCTTACTCCATATCTCATGAGGTTTCAAAGAGCTTCAGAGATCTGGTAACTTAGTATATTGCATCCAACCTCCTAATTTGCTCAGTCCCATCTCAGAGTTGACTGGTAAAACACTGAAAACTATTCAAATAGCTAGTAACGGAATACTTGCTTCATCAAAACTAAGTTTACAAAACCATTTCAATATACGTTACGCTAATATTAAATTACATGGTGTTTAAATTTAATGGCGGCTATGGCCGTCTTGTAAACTTAAGCTTGCTGATTAACTTCTAGGTAAAGCTTAAGTTTACAAAGCCGCTATGGCCATAGTCTAGCTAAAACTAGAGTTTCACTATATCTCAGATAAAACTTGATGTATAGCCCTAAGCTAGTAAACACAATACATGATAATGTAAATAATGTATCATATATAGTGAAGTTAAGCTCATGGAAATATGATCTTTTATCTGAGTAGCCAAACGCTCTTGATTCCATAGCTTCAGCTATTTGAGATGCTCTTCTAAGTGAATTTATGAAAAGAGGAATGAGGATCGGTATAAAGCGTTTAATTCTAATAATGAAATTTCCGCTTTCAAGTTCAAGACCTCTAGACCTCTGAGCATCAATGATTATCTGAGCTTCTTTAGCTAAAGTAGGAATGAATCTTAGAGCCATTGTGAATGTTAATACATAATCATATGGAATCTTAAGTTTTATCAATGCTACTGCAAGGTCTTCGGGATAGGTTGTCGTGAAAAAAATAGAAAATGCAGAAAATATTGTTAAAAATCTTAATGTTAGGGAGGTAGATAAAGATAAAGCATTCTCAGCTGGAAGTAGGAAATAATTTAGTAGGAATATCATCAAGATTATCATAAAACCACCTTTCATTGATCTAAGCCATTCATTTACAGCTTTTCCAATGATTACTAATGGAATGGTAGATACAAATAAAATTAGCATAGGGTATAGCTCTGAAAATATCAAGGATAGAGTAAGTATTGATGATATATATACTAGCTTAGCTCTAGGATCAAGATTATGTAAAATGGTATTATTTCTATTGAACTTGAAACCCTGAACTATATCTAAACTCATACGGTTAGTCTCCCCATAACTCGTAAAATTTCATTTCTCATCTCCCATACATATAATATATTTCTCGGCAATATTGAATTAAATTTAGATGCGAGATATGGAATTTGGGGTGGAAGAAGGTGGGCCTTTAGTAAAAGTTCAAAGTTTGTTAAAATATTTCTCGTATAGTCATAAGCAAGAACGTTGCCTTGTGAAAGAATAATAGTTTTAGGAAAATTTTCACATACAAACTCAATATCATGAGTTACAACAATAATGGTTTTACCTTGAATCTGTAAAAGTCTAATTATTTCAGAAAGTTTCTGCTTTTGAGCATAGTCTTGGCCAACAGTAGGCTCATCCATTACAATTATGGACGGGTCATATGATAGAATAGAAGCTATAGCAACCCTTTTACGTTCACCTCCACTAAGTGAAAATGGAGAACATTTACGATACTCCCATAAATCAAGCATTTTTAAAATTTTTTCAACACGTAGTGAAACTATATGTGTTGGATAATTAAAATTTTTCAGGGCAAAAGATACTTCCTCCTCAACTGTTTCAGCAAACAGTTGATGATCTGGATTTTGAAAAACTATTCCAACCCTTCTGGAAAGCTCAGCTACACTTTTACTTTTAGTGTTTTCCCCATATATGTAGACGTTACCTCGTGTTGGCTTAAGTAGACCATTTAGATGCTTTATAAGTGTTGTCTTGCCAGCTCCGTTTTCACCTAAAATGGCAACAACATCTCCTTCATTAATATGCAAGTTAACACCTCTTAATATTGGCTCTGAACTTGAGTAGCTAAACCATACATCTTCAAATGTGATAGCTGGATAACTAGACCTATTTATCATGGTTTCACTTATTTAAAAGCTTTTTTAAAAGCAGCTCTGCCTCATCAATATTAAGTGGGGGAAAGTCAAGTTTAATATTATTTAAAAGTAGATCTTCATATAGTAAAATCAGCTTTGGAACCCCTATTCCAATAGCTTTTACAGCAGGATTTATAAAAACATCACGTGGCGTACCTTGAAGTACTATACGCCCCTTATCCATAATGATAACCCTATCGACGATGGAAGCCACCATATCGAGTCTATGTTCAACAAGAATTATAGTAAGATTTAATTTATTTCGAATAGTACATAAAGCATCAAACAATGTTTTACTACTTAGTGGATCAAGATGAGCTGTTGGCTCATCGAGTACAAGTATTTTAGGTCTCATAGCAAGACAAGCTGCAATAGCAACCTTCTGCTGTTCACCACCTGAAAGTTCATGCGGAGATTTATGTCTTAAATGCTCAATTCCAAGGATGCTTAAAGCTTCATCTATTCTTTCTTTTATGATGTTTCTTGGAAGATTAAGGTTTTCAAGACCGAAGGCTATTTCATCTTCAACGCTTAACATTATAAGTTGATTCTCAGGATTTTGAAAAACCATACCTACTTTTTGAGCAAGTTTACAAGTTTGAGTTTTAACAGTATTAAGACCATCGACAATAAGCTTTCCTTCAAGCTCACCCTCATAAAAGTGAGGGATTAAGCCATTAAAACATCTACAAAGAGTTGTTTTACCACATCCGCTTGAACCAGTAATAAGTACAAATTCCCCAGGATAAATTTTAAGATTAATCGATTCAATAGCCCATCTTTCTTCACCGGCATATTTAAATGATAAATTTAAGGCTTCAATGATCGGATTCATTTATATCGATCCTTTATCAACTTTCTAATCGTTGAAGTACATAACTCCAGAATACCCTCAACACTATCACTAAAAATTTCAGCACATGCTGCAAGATCATGTCCTCCACCATATCCATTAAATACTTTACTAATGGGATTCATTAAATTTCTACTTAAACTTAGACTTGTATCTTCATAAAATTTTTCACTACATCTGGCACAAACACGTATCCTAGATTTATCCAGCTTATTAGCTACAATTGCAACATCCGCCCCTAGACCAATAAGAATATTAGCTACTGATGATTCATAAGCTCCAACATACGTTGTAACAATAATATAGTTCTCAACTCTACTAATACTAATTCTTTGACAAGCTTTTAAACGAGCAATACGCTCGGAATCAGATAACGGCTCATGCAGAAGCCCTAGAACGGTATTGTAGTTAACACCAGCCCTAATAAGGCTTAAAATGGATTTAAAAGTTAATGGAGAGGCTCTTTGAAAACGAGACGTATCTGAAATTATTCCAGCAATTAAAAGAGACCCAACCTCTAGCGGAACAGCTACATTAAGCTCTTCATACATTTCAGCAATGATTTCTGAGCAGGATTGCGCTGTTGGATCACATATAGATATTACTGCATTTTCAGCGATTTCATCATCTAATGAATGATGATCAATAATTACCAAATCCTTGTTTAAATGTAAAATCTTACTAGAATATTGGGAAAGCATACCTAGAGAAGCGGTATCTACAACCACTATGGTTTTAAAGTCCTCAAGATTAGGATTTTTAAAACTAATCTCAATATTAAGTTTTTTGGCTACATGTCTAGCGATAAGACTTAAACCATTAGGAAACACCATTTCTACATTTGCGCTAGGCCTAATCGACTTTATTAATCGGTATATAGCATATACGCTAGCAAGAGCATCAACATCAGCATGCCTATGGGTAAGAATAACTGTAGATGAAAAAGGATACCTATAAAATTTAAGCAATTCCTTATTAAAATCTTTCATAGGCTTTTGGGAATTCATAATTAACCATTTGAAAAGTCTTATCAAATACCTTCATTAGTCCTATTAATATCGATATTTACAAGCTGACTTAAATTAATATTAATAAACACATCAAATACAAGCTCATCATTTCCTAATATCTTAATAGATACATTAATGTTTTTAACATTATTTATTCCAATACATTCATTAATAAAGTTAGTGTATGCTTTAAACATTATACTATTATACTTCATCATCTAATAATTCGATTGCTTTCTTGACCATAGCATTACTATTTTTACCCAGATCCTGAGGATTTACCTAGTGATAGAAACCTTAGATCAGTAGTTAAATCTTTCTGAAGCTCTTGAATTTGAGCACGAGCTACACTTTCCTGTCTAGCTAAAGTCTTAATATGAAGCTCAAGAGTATCCTTTCTATCATTCAGCTCATTTAAAATTTTATCTCTAGAAACCCTTACTAGGACATAGCCTGTTGATTTATATATAGGAGTTTCATCAGATATATTGTTAAGCTCAGCTATTGTTTCTTGAATTTCATGAAGCTCACTTTCATACTGACTCTTACGCATAGTAATAACTTTTAACCTTTCCTGAAGATCTTGAAGACGCAGTAATTTATGTTGAGTCTCCACCGGTAATTCTTCAATATTACTCAACAGCTTCACCTCCTAACTCAATTATTAATCCTAATTAATAAACTTAAACTTTTTGTATAGATTTGCTGGAATCATAATAGCACCAATACAACTATCAATAATTTCAATAGCGATTATGTACTGTGGGTTTTCCAGATCAACCTTAGCGTTAGTAGCTTCCTGAATAATACGTCCAATTCTTCTTTCAACATCTTTGGAGGATGGAAAGTTTTCACCCCTTCTGTTACATCTAACAGCAAAGCTAGTTGTACTACTTAAAACGTTTCCATAAATATCAATTAATCTCGCTCCAACTTCATCAAGTGTTAGCTCACCCCAAAAAGCTAGTGGAACAACTCTAGAAATAGGGAGATGATCCTTGTTTTTGTATAGTTGGATGAAAACATCACTTAGATGAAGCTTAGATTTTATAAGTAGAATATTCTTATAATTAGTCATTTCAACATTAACATTCGGATCTAAACCTTTAAGAATTTTAGTAATATCGTCTTTTAAATTATGAATTTTATTCACATCGCTAATTACAAGGGTAGTATAGCTCACTTTAAACACCAGAAATACTAATAAGCTAAGTTTACACCAGCTTATATATTATTTTATCTTAATTTGAATATGTTTTGTAAACTTAAGCCTTACCTGGAAGGTGATTAACAATGCTTAAGTTTACAGAGCAATTTGAATAATTCTTAAATTAATAGATGAGTTTACATCAATATTAAGTTCAACCATGGAGGCATTGCAAATACTAAGTTATATTCTGATAAGTATATAACTAGGTTTTAAAAGAACTTACTGCAACCTCGTAAACTAGGTTAATGATAGATTAACCTTAAGCTTTTGCAATAAGTCAAAGATTAAACTGCTTAGATGAAAAATAATTTGAAAAATCCTCGACTTAATTTCGAACCTCATAGATTCACATATAATAGAGACAAAAGAAATTCAGTATTGTCCTTAATCCATACCGATTTGATATGGAAAATACGATTATCAAGTATTAAGCCACAAAGCTTTGAAGATGCTAAGATTAACTATCATGAGGCTCAGCACTCAAGATCCAAATCATCAATATCATTAGGGTTGGAATAATCATCGCCTATACTTTAAAAACAGGTAAACATAAAAACTTATCTTTACAGCTTAATTTTTGAATCCCGTAAATCGTCATACAATGGAGACGGGACCTTAACAACTATTAATCTATCAAACTTGAAATGAAAAGTATAGCTATCATGATAAAGCCACAAGTAAAACTTAGCTAAATAAAACCTTTTCTCTTAAGAGACTTAATAACCTTTTTGATTTCATCAACATTATCCTCTCCAATAAGTTTAGCAACTTCTGCAGGTCTAAGATTTGGGCTTCTTTGCAAAACCTCTAAAACCTTACGTTCAATAGAGCTCATAGATTCAAGCATTGAGGATGATGGGTGAATAAATATATATAGCACGGCACCACCAGAAACAATAGCGATTTTAGATTTCTTATCCATATTATCAACAACATCTTCTAATATCATATTGAAGTAATCCGTATCGATAGATGTTAACGTTCCTCTCATAATACGTCCATCAATAAGGTGGACCTCAACAACGTTGCCGACCAGCTTTTTAAGCCTCATTAAGAATTTAGATGTTGGTCGACGCATATTGAACACTAAAACATACAGAAATTCTAATATAAAAATTTTTATAATACGTAAAGTAGATGATTTAAGAAGTAAATCGATTTAGTTATTACTGAAAATTATAAAATAAAGATGCGATCGACAGAATCATAATTGATGTACCGATAAGCTTTTAAAAAATAAAAGCAATATATAGCAGCGGCCGTGGTCTAGTGGTTAGGACGGTGTGGGCTCTACCCCGTAAGCCTCCCGAGCCACCGATCCCGGGTTCAAATCCCGGCGGCCGCATAGCTTTCTACAGTTTTCCATGTTGTTTATAAACATCGACATGCATCATTTCCTATTTATGAGCAGCTTAGTACTATGTTCTTTATTAAAATGATTATTTTATATTTCTATTATTGCTTGATGGATTTATAATTCTTAATCTTCTACACGTCTAAACATTGCCAGATATAGTTTTCAAATCATCTTTTACGTGTGCTCTACTTCTACAGCTGTTATGTGACATTCTTCCTAAATGGTTTACTTATTTAGAGGTTGAATAAGATAATGGAGGACTACTTATTTATGAGGACTATGGATGTGTAATCATAGATGGCAGAGCTAAAGACTAGAAGGACAGTAGGCTATGATGGTTCAAGCACAAGGTTGCGACGAAGGTACATGTGATAGTTGATGAAGACCAAAACCCATAGCTGTAGCATTCAGCCTAGGAAAAACCTACGACTCTAAGATGTTCAACAACCTATACGATAGGATGAAAATATCCTAAGATTTATTAGGATTCAGCGTATGATGTAGATGGAAGTGAGGATAAGCTGAAGAAAGATGATGATCAGACAAACATATAAGTAAACCATAGAAATGAGAAAAAGGTAAACATCATACGATGAGAGGATATAGAATAATGAGGACAACTATAGATAGATTTATAAATTTAGTAAGCCTACATCATTTTAATGTTAGTTTATATTGATGAGCCCAATCATTGGATTAGAATGTTATGACTTAATAGTTACGCTACCATCAGGATTGAATACAACTCTTGGAATATTTGGAGGTAATCCTTTACGTTCTCTAATTCTTGCAATGATGTCGTGAAGCATATTTTCAGGAACTGGTGACCATTTTAGAAATTCTGTAGCCCAAAATGCTTTACCGGAAGTTAAGCTTCGCATATCAGTAGCAAGATCAAGGGTTTCAGCAACTGGAATTTCTCCCCTGACTATATTCAAATAGCCTGACTGCTCTATACTAACTATTTTACCCCTACGAGTATTCAAAACCTTCATGACACCAGCGATTTGCTCCTGAGGTGTTTTAACTTCGATCTTCAAGATCGGCTCGAGTAATGTAGGACGTGCAGAAAGAATACCAGCAAATATCGCATCTTTAGTAGCGGGAATGATTTGAGCAGGACCTCGATGAGCAGGATCTTCATGAACTACAGCATCAACAAGCTTTACCTTAATACCTCTACATGGCTCTTTAGCTAGAGGACCTTCACTTACACACCATCTAAAGCCATTAATGATATGATCTTTAATATCTCTTAAATACTGAATACCTTTGGAGACATCAACAAGAATGTTAAAATGCTCATCAATAGCCCAAATACCTCTAGCTTCATCAGTATCCCAACCAGCATATTCACGTAGGATTCTAGCACGCTCACGCCATTCTTGGTCTTCAAAAACTTTACCCTCAGCTAAGAGTTTTAATGTTTCCTCATTTAGAGGCTCAACAATGAACATAACTCTATTATGTTTATTAGGGCTTTTACCTTCGAACATTTTTGAGGCTGCTCGTATGGTTTCACGATACATAATAATGGGAGGGGTTGTCTTTACCTCTAAGCCGCCAGTACGTTGATTTAAATCCCATAGAGCAATTTCTAAGTGAAGCTGCCCCATACCACTAATTAGATACTCACCTGTTTCTTCATTAATTTTAATTCTTAAAGTAGGATCTTCAATAGCCATTTTCCTTAATGTATCAATAAGTCTTGGCAAATCTTTACTATGAATGGGTTCAATAGCTATTGTAACAACAGGTTCACTAATATATCTTAAGCGTTCAAATGGAACCATAGCACCTTTTAAACTAGCATCAACAATAGTTTCACCGGCTCTTGCATGTTCTAAACCTAGAACAGCAGCAATATTGCCAGCAGAAACTTTAGAAATCACTTCTCGGTAGGGACCCATATATAGTGAAACTTGTAGAATTTTTCCGTCTTCCTTGGCGCCTACTAGATAAACTGCTTCACCCTCATGAACAATACCACTAAATACTCTACCAGTAGCAACTAAACCAGCATGAGGATCAACAATGGTTTTACTTACACATAAAACAGTAGGACCATTAGGATCGCATTCCAACATTGATCTGCCAACCTCACTATTTAAGTCGCCTTTCCAAATTCTAGGAATTCTGTATTTCTGGGCAACTCTAGGATTAGGGATATGATCAACAACCATGTTTAAAATAGCTTCATATAGTGGTAACTCTCTAGCAAGCTCCTCAATAGCTTCTCCACCACGCTCATAGGCTTCAATAATGTTACTAAATTTAAAACCTTTTTTCTGCATGATAGGTAGAGTGAATCCCCATTTATGTAGAGCAGCGCCAAATGCTACTTGTCCTTTATCAGGATTTACCTTCCATTCATTTTTAACACTGGGACTTGCATGTACATCAATAAGTATATTAAAGTCTCTAATGATATTTAGGAGGCGCTGTAAAATCTCTTGAGGCGATAAACGCAATTCACGGATTAGTCGATCAATCTTATTTATATAAAGTAGAGGACGAACCATCTCCTCTAAAGCTTGACGAACAACAGTTTCTGTTTGTGTCATAATTCCTTCAACGGCATCAACAACAACAATTGCACCATCCATAACACGTAAACTCCTCGTTACATGACCGGTAAAGTCAACGTGGCCAGGAGTATCTACTAGATTTATAACATATGGTTTTCCCCCTCTTTCATGATATAGTGAAACATTAGCTGCTTTTACCGTCATTTGTCGTAGCTGCTCTATTTCAACATAATCTAAGGCTAACGCTTTTCCAGCTACTTTTGGCGATATCATACCGGCAGCTAGCAGTAAAGAATCTGATAGTGTTGTTTTACCATGATCTACATGGGCAAGTGTACCTATATTCCTTACCTGCTCTAAGTTCGTCATAATCCTTTCTATCTCCTCTGTTTGTTTAAATTTAACCATCTAGATCACCTATTACTTGTACTATCCTAAAAATGGGATATGATTTAAACTTATTGTTTATAAATATATTAGTGGATCTATAAGCATTTACTCAATACTTATCATTGAGCTTACTGAAACCTCATAGACTAGGCTAATGATAGATTAACCTTAAGCTTTTGCAATAAGTTCATTAATAAATGCTAGATAGTTTTGAAATTAATATTAAGTAGCTAATCATTTCATTAAATTGTATTGTATAGTTATTCGGCTTAGAAGCGTGTTAGCGTTGCCGCAATTATAAGGTAGCTTATTTTTAGATCCTCCATCTTATATAGTGAATCTACATGTGGTCTATAAGTTTAAAATATTTCAATTTAGTTAGTATGTAATTTTTATTTATTCTCTCCATGAGTTGCTTCGGATATTTAGACTTGTACTACTGAAGGCACTCCATAAACTTCAGCTTTTAGATTATATCAGAATTAGGCCGATAAACGCTCAGAATTGTTGGAAACAGCTAAATGAGGTTATTCAACAGGTAAAAGTCGAAGGATTTAAGATTGCTTCATGTTTAAGTTTATAGGATATGAGAAAGGGACGTGGCAACTTAGGAAATCAGATACAATATGTTAAGTTGCCAGGTCCTGAGAAAGTTTCGAAATATTTAAGTTCTTATAACCTATTTTGTATGGAGCTTCATAAGTTAAGTGATGGTAGTGGAGTATCATTGAATTTCTCTTCCACCTAAGCTAGGGGCTTTAAGTGATATTCTTAATCAACAGCTATATGTAGTAACTGCTGGCTGTGAAATGTAAGGAAGTATGAGTTATAGTAACTTTGAAAGGATTAGAGGATTTGGAAAATTTAATGATGAAATGATTGATTTTCCATTATCTATGACAATTTTAGATGTATAGTTATAGATGGCAGCTGTAGGCTGAGAAGTATGTAATTTAGCAACATACCTGTAAACTCTAAAGGATGAAGGAAAAGCGATGAGGGGATATAAGGTGATGAGGACAACTATAAAGAGAGGACATGGCTAACATTTAGAGGAACTTAATAAGATATGAAGAGTAGCCATGATGTTCTTCATCTTTTGAAGACCATCAAACCCTAAAGAGACCATCAGCAAAACCAATAACTTGACGTATCAGACCAACTTATGCGTAAACTTAAAAGGTTTTCAAGAAATACTATTAATATGTTCAGTTGGGTTATTCCAGGGAAGATAGCTGGCTCTCATAAACCTAGAAGTCTTGAAGAAATTAATGATTGGATTAACCAGGGAATTAAGGCGGTTGTTGTTTTAGAGGAAAGACATAGAAGAATTATTGATGTCGATGCCTTAAGTAAATATTTTGATGTGTTGGAAACACCTATAAAAGACTTTAATACATTAACCATTAATGAAATTAATACAATAACTAAATGGATTGATGAAAAAATAAAAGGAAATAAGTCTGTGGTTGTTCATTGTGGTACAGGATTAGAGCGCACAGGAGTTATTATTGCATCTTATCTTGTAAGTGTTGGATGGAGGCCGGAAGATGCTATAAATTATGTAAGGAGAAAAAGACCCGGATCGATAGAAACAGAAGACCAAGAAAAAGTAGTGTATAACTATTATAAAGCCTTAAGAAACAATAAAGCTAATTAATTTCAATTCTATAAGCTTGCACATTTATATATTTCTCATACATCTAAAACGTAATGCCAATTGTTGATGCTAAACGAAAATGGGTAAAGCAGGAATTAATAGAAAACACAATACTATAATAGGCGACCATAGTATTTCGCATAACTTTTCTATGGTTGGGTATACATTATGGTTGATCTGCTTGAGGATAGAAGACTACAAATTCAACATAAGCAGCGGACGCCAACATGGAAAACAGTGAAGAAGCCTTAGCGAAATACTATAGTGTGTTTAAGTTCACAAGATGATTTTCCATTCAATATGCTAAATATATTGAGTTAGAAGTTAAATGTATGAGTTAAAGCATGAGATGAATTAACTGTAAAGTAGCTTTAGCGAAGATGTCATGATCTTAATTGATCAAGAACGGATTTAATGAAGTTGGCTTCCTTTCGCCACTTTAGTTTTTCATACTCTTCAAGACGACTTTTAAATCTTAAAATAACTAAGCTAATGAGTTTACTAGTAAGATTTCTTTCAGCAGCTTGTCTGTAAAGTTCATCAAACATTTTATCAATCCTATCTTCAGAAATCCATAAATTAAGTTCCATACTGACTGATAACAGATCTTTCTTACCGAGATATTTTAATACTATCTCTCTAAATTTTTCATATTGCAAGTTAATCAATAATATACTATTTACAGGGTTATTAGCTTTACGTTTAGGAGTTTAGTGACAACTTAAGATCTATAATTTTCTATTACTAGCTTATGTTAAGTATTAGATCTAGTTGGGAATTAGGTGTTTTTTAGAATTAAGGTTCCATTAGAGCTTAAGGTTCTTAGATCGGCATTCTATATTCAGCCTTCAAGTATTAGGGGAGCTATTAAGACATTATCTGTTAAAGTTTCTAAACAGCTTTAGATGTGAGTAGAAAGTTTAATAAGAGAATTAATATCAACTCATCTAAAATACTAGCTTATAGTGTTTGATGAGATATGTGTTAGGGTTGATGGCTAGACTATTGGTTTTGTGCTATAATGTTTAGGAATAAAATATTATCCATGAATTTGTAAATCTATCTATATAGTAGAAATGGAGAAACTCAATATTATTCTTAATTCATATTGATCCTATAAGATGAAAATATGATTATTATTGAGAATTAAGTCACAAAGTAATATCTGAATATTAAATATTACACTTAAACCTAATCCTCTTAATAATTTAGGCTCTCAATAATACATATACAATCAACACAGTACGCTATTAGACAAAACAATAAACCCTAAATTATTACGCTCTTATAACTATACATAGCATACTACAACATTAGAAACATCAACACCAACATAAACTTAAGCTTTATCTAGAAGTTAATCAGCAAGTTTAAGTTTACAAAGCCTATGTTTCTAACGTTAAGTTTAAAAGTTTTTGCTAATGTAATGATGGGCGATGGCCGACCGTGGTTCAAATGATAGTGATCATGATATGGTAAGCTATGGGCTAGCCCCTAGAAAAGATGTGTGGAGAAAATATGAATTACTAAAGAATATTAAAAAAATTATTGATGAACTCAACTATAGCGTGGATTTTACAATAGTTGAAGGAATACATGATGAGAAGGCATTGAGGCTTTTGGGCTATAATGGGCCAATTATCAAGTTATGTGGTTCAGGACTAACCATCTCTGGATTGATTGATGAAATCTCTACTAAGTTCCAAGGTGGAAGAGCTGCTATACTTGTGGACTTCGATAAAGAAGGAAAACAGCTGAACCAAAGACTTATAATGAAACTAAACGCTAAAGGTATTAAAATAAATCAAAATATAAGAAAAAGATTAGAAAATCTTGTAGGTCTTGAGGGAATATATACAATTGAGGGAATAAATGCGCTAAAGAAATTCATGAATAAAGAATTCACATATTTAGATATCGAAATATAATGATAAGTCTACATTAAAAACACAAAATACTAAGAGATCTATACAGCTCCAGCTCTTTAATGTTTGTATGAAAATATAAATAGGGGTTTAGTACCTATCCAAATCCGGAATTTTGATATTAGGTTTTTTTAAGCTTTGATGTTTTAAGACCTAAATATTTTAGGTGATCTTCATTTAAATTCAGCCATTCTCCTATATGTCTACTTGTAGATGGGTTTTCTTCAATAATTACTTTTAGATAAGGAAAAATCTCTGTTAGTGCTTTCCTTCTTGATAACTTGCACTTTTCAGATAATGCTAAAAGTATTTCATCTCTAATTTTTCTAGAGTTTTTGGTTGAGCTTATAAGTAAAAGTTTTTGAGGAAATTGATACTTTACAAATTCTGGCTTCTTCTTAACACCTAGCACTATTCCTGCAGTCATAAACTCTAAAGCATAGGGTAGTAAATCCCAGTTTTGCGTTCTATTCATTCTTCCGAAAAAAACATCAGCTTTAGACAACATATCGTAGGCTCTTACAAGATCGCTAAGATCTGAGTACACTAGTGGAAGATTTTCATGTATCCATAGTTTTAGTGTTTCATGATCTATTAATGATTTCTCCATTACAAGCCTAGCTTGAAGAGCTGTTTTAGACCAAAACAACTCTTTTAATACATCAAAAACTCCATATTGTCTATTTCTCGTAGGCAACCATACTACATCCTCAAATCTTAAGTATCTTCTTCCTTCAGTAAGAACTTGTAAATCTGTAATTGCTGATCTAAGATCACCATCAGCCTTCTCGGCAATAAGGGTTAAAGCTCGATCCTCAACAACTATGCCTTCTTTCCTACATATCTCCTTTAAGAACTTTACGATTGTTGGAGATCTTATCTTATTATATCTAATCAAAACACATAAATCTCTTATAGGCCTTAATTTAGGATCCCAGGGATCATTTGCTGCAAGAACTACAGGGCAGTTTGATTTATTAATAATATCAATAATGGCGGGAATACATCCTTTATCTTCAGCGGGATTTATTCCATCAATTTCATCAAGAAAAACAATTCTTTTAGCGCCACCAAAAATTGTTAACTGTGATGCTGCAGTACCAGCTATTCTCATTAATTGCTCTTTAGCTCTTACATCACTAGCATTTAGTTCAATGAGGTCAAATCCAAATTGTTCAGCGTATACTTGAACAGTTAATGATTTACCTACTCCAGGTGGGCCGTATAGAAGAGCTGCCTTTTTAACATCATTTTTAAGTCTTTTCGAAATCCAATCTGCAAATTGATTAACAGCATTGGTATTTCCTACTATTTCACTTATCGTTCTTGGACGATACTTCTGTAGCCATAAAAGCATTATTTAAACCTCAACGTTGACTTTTACTTCCGAGCAATGCTATGTTTGCAAGTAAATAGCTTAATTGTATTTCATCATCAGCTCCTTCAACAACTCTATAACTTACCTCTCCAATTATGTCAGCGATTTTAACTTTATCCTCTTCAGTTATTGGTAGGCTTGAAGTTTTCATAATTTCTCTATGAAGTTGCCTTAATACATCCACTCCCGATAAACCATAGTTTATTAGAAGCTCTCTAAGTTTACTCCTAGCCTCAATGAATTTACCGTTCCAAGCAAGTTTAATCATTTCAAGAACCTCTTTCGGTTCAGCTTTACCAACAACTCTATATACAGATTTCTCATTAACAAAGCCTGTTGCAGCTGCTGCCTGAAGGATATTGATGGCTTTTCTCATGTCACCCTCGGAAACTTCAATAATGGCATTAAGTCCATCTTCACTATAATCTACGTTCTCACGGCTACATATATACTTTAAGTATTTAATCACGTCTTCAGGATTTAACGGCTGAAATCTGAATATAGCTGTTCTCGATTGTATAGGTTCAATTATTTTACTTGAATAGTTGCATATAAGTATGAATCTGCATGTTTCAGAGTATCTTTCCATAGTTCTTCTTAATGCTTGTTGAGCATCACTTGTCATGTTATCAGCTTCGTCAAGCACAAGAATCTTAAATGGAACCTTACCTATCGATATTGTACGTGCAAAATTTTTAATATCCTCACGTACTACATTAATTCCTCTTTCATCACTTGCATTAAGCTCAAGAAAATTTCCTGCAAGTTCACCTTCAAATATCTCATTTGCAAGACATAGTGCAGCTGTAGTTTTACCGGTTCCGGGTGGACCTGTAAATAGGCAATGAGGCATTGCTTTAGTCTTAGCAAACTGTTTAAGCCTTTCAACGATCTCCTTTTGATTTATCATTTCATCAAGTTTTCTAGGACGATATTTCTCAGTCCAAAGAGCTTCAAGTGCCATACTAATCATTATATAGTACAACCTTAAACTTAAAAAGTTATTTTTGAGCTCATCTCAAAACTATTTAAGCTTCTCTTTCTCGGTTTTTGTTGTTTTTATGGGGTTTTAGAAGAGGCTTAAAGATATGTGTAGCCTAGTAACAATAGCATCAATAATCATACACATAAGATACGTTCATCACTTGCATTAAGCTTAAATATTTCACATGAAATTAATACCACCGTTAGCTAACTGAGAGTTAAGCTTTAAGCTCTATGAATTTACCATATGTTAACCTAATAATATCTTACAGTTGGGTTTGACAACTTAACATATTACATTTAACTTCCTATGTTGCCACATCCCATATAGTTTAAAGCAAAGTTTAAGAGAGACTCTTAATATAGAAACTGACAATTATGCGTATACTAATTACTGAGCCAATAGATCCTGAAGGTGTAAAGCTTCTTAAGAGTCAAGGGTTAGATGTTGATGAGAAATATGCTATTTCATATGAGGAGCTTAGAAGCGTAATCGTAAACTATGATGCTATAATTGTTAGAAGTGGAACTAAAATTACGAGAGAAATAATCGATGCTGCTAGACTCCTTAAAGTTATTGGTAGAGCTGGTGTAGGGCTTGATAATATTGATGTTGATTATGCTATAAGTAGAGGTATTAAAGTAGTTTCAACTCCTGAAGCAACATCAACATCCGTTGCTGAGCTCGTTTTTGCATATATTCTTTGCCATTACAGAAAACTTATTAAAGCTGATTTCTCAATGAAAAATAAGAAATGGCTTAAACATGAACTTACAGGCAATGAGCTGAAAGGAAAAGTTCTTGGCATAATTGGACTAGGAAGAATAGGGATGGAAGTTGCTAGAAGAGCAAAAGCCTTTGAAATGAGGCTACTAGTATATGATATACGGGATGTAAGCAAAGAATGTAGTGAAGTGGGTGCTTTACAAGTACCACTAAGGACTTTACTTGAAGAATCAGATATAATATCTATTCATGTACCATTAACAAGAGAAACTTATCACATGATAAGTGAAAAGGAGTTATCAATAATGAAGCGTACAGCAATAATCATTAACACATCAAGGGGGGAAGTTATAGATGGGAAAGCATTGCTTAAAGCACTAAATGAGGGACAAATTGCTGGCGCTGGGCTGGATGTATTTAAGAATGAGCCGCCAACTGAAGAATGGGAAATAGAGTTAATTTCCCATCCAAATGTTATAGCAACACCACATATAGGAGCAACTACTAAAGAGGCACAAAGAAGAGCGGGATACTTAATAGCTAACGCTGTTTTAAATGAACTAATCAAGAGCAAATAAAAGCTTTAATACTTAAATACTAGTTTAACATAGAGGGGAGAAGGGATATTGAATGGGGCTATACAAGTATCTTTCAGAAATCTACAGAAAAATTGAAAAATACAATATTAATGAGTTAATTAGAAGAAGACTAATAGAATGGAGAAAAGAGCCTGGAGTCATTAGAGTTGAAAAACCTACTAAACTTCATGTTGCAAGAAAATTTGGATATAAGGCTAAGCAGGGTTTTATAGTTGTACGAGTAAGAATTAGAAAAGGTGCTCTCTCAAAGCCTCGGCCAAGCTCCGGTCGAAGACCTAAAAGAATGGGAGTATACGGATATAGCCCAAGTATAAGTGCAAGAAAAATAGCTGAGCAAAGAGCAAAAAGAAAATATTCAAACCTTAATGTTCTGGGTTCATATTATGTTGCTGAAGATGGTAAATATAAGTGGTTCGAGGTTGTAATGGTTGATTTAAATAATCCTGTAGTTAAAGCGGATAAGTATATATATAATGAATATCTGAAACCTAAGAACAAGTAAGCAGGTGTTTAAAATGTCTCAAAAACTTCGTGTCAAATCCATTAAGCTAGAGACTTTCGGACATGAAACTGAAGATGAAGAAAAGGTCATTAAGGCACTACTAAATATAGTTCCAGATAAACTGAGAAACGCTATTAATTTAGAAGTATTGACTGTTAGGGGACATTTCAACAATAAAATAAAGGTTTTTAAAATTAAAGTTGAGAACCCATTAGCAAACGAGGCATTAGACTATATAATTAAGAATCTTAGTAGAGATGATAAGGAATTCATTAAGAGTACTATAGACATGAGGTTTAATAGAGGAGTATTATATATGAGATTTAATAAGCAAAAAGCATACTTTGGAAACTTAGCATTAGTGGACTATTCAGATGATATCATTAAGACTGAGATAGTATTTAACCCAAGAGTAAAAGATAAAGAATTTATAATGCAATGGATAAACAAGGTATTCAATACAAATAACAAAGTTAAAGTAATGCAATAGTATATAGTTTCATGATAACATCGAAATAGTCAATGATGAGTGAAGATGCGAAGATACGTTGACTTATGTGTTTTTTTAACAGATATAGAGAATCTAGATAAAATGTTAGCTATGGCTAAGCATCTAGGATATCATACGGTATCATTAACGTTAACTAATAATAACATGGCTGATAGCAAGATAATTGATGAGGCTAAAAAAACAGCTATAAAAAATAAGTTAAATATCGTATTTAGGTACGATATCAATACGGAGAACCCTAAAAAGCTTAGAGAAACAGTTAGAAAAATTTGGAGGAGATATGAAATTGTAAGTGCTTACTGTATAAGCAAAAAAATTGCAAGAATAGCTGGAAAAGACAGTAGAATTAATATATTAACGTTTCCATTAGATACTTCTATTAAGGATATATTTAATGATGCGCAATGCTCCCTCATGAAAGCTAAGAATCAATATCTTGAAATTAGATATATTGAAATAGCTAAAAGTACTGATTTAGAGAGAAGATACGCTAATTTATTAAGATGGGTAAAAATAGCTTACGAAAATAAAATCCCAATTATAGCTTCAAGCGGAGCCGGTAGACCACAAACTTTAAGATCACCTTTTGAAATAGCCTCTATACTTACTAACTCTGGATTAGATATTAAAAGTGCTAGAGACTCTATATCAACAATTCCAATGAAACTTATTGAACAAGGTACGCTTAAGACAAGAGGGAGACTAATTAATAAATATGTTAAAGTTATTAAGAGTCCATTATGCATAGGCTAAGAAAGAGATATATATTGTTTGACATACATTATTTCTCTAAACCTTTAGATGGTAAGAAGATTTTTTCAAAAATTTGTGAAATGTTTAAAAAAATATTTGGTATAATAGTATATAGCTCTGCGGACCTTAAACTAATAGAGTATGACCAAAATCTACACATAGGTATAGTTAGGATTAGCCATAAGCATGTTGAGAATCTAAGACTAGCTTTAGCTTTAATAAAGTATATAGAAGATGAGGAAGTTTTATTTCACATACATAAAGTTTCTGGAACTTTAAAGAGCTTAAGGAAAGATAAGAACATTATGGTAAGATAACTCTACAATAGGTTACCATTACATAGAATCTTACATAAGCTTATATGATCACGAAATTGAGCGTGGCAACTTAGGATGTTAGATACGATATGTTAAATTGCCAAGTTTCACGAAATTTAGAGAAAGATTTAATTAACTCAATTTTAACTAAATTCAGCAATGATTAAGCCGTCCCAGTCCGACTGAATGAATGACGAGCTCGCGACGAAATGAGCTATTTAGTTATAAAGCGACAAAATACATTTAGCTATTACCTAGCTATTTACCAATTCAAAATCGCACTTAAAACTAGGATAAGTTTATGGGTTGTTGAATATGTCAAGTAATTATAAACTCATTATTGGCTGGTAAATACTAATTAATTATGGCATTAAATCAGCCTATAGGCTTTACAAATAAGCATGTTAATATCCTCACCATTAGACTTCTTAGAGCTTCAATACTAACCATAATCACTAATTAAAGTTCTTAAGATGTTATAAAGCTTATCAACATGATGTAATTCTTACATTAGGTAACTATACCGTTAGTCAATAGCATTAGCTTCTCGATACCAATGCTTTTCTAGCAAGTATAGACAAGACATGTAGATACCATAGCAGTTAGAATAAGTAACCAACATGAACTTAATAATCATCATAGCTCATAGTACAAGCCTACAAATCCTTCAGGTAACATTATAAAGTTTATATACTTTATAACTTTAGTAAATTTATGCCTAAAAAGAAGGTTAATCCAGAGGAACTACTGAAATTCATGAATGAAGGAAGAAAACTTAGCGAGATTGCAAGATACTTTGAAACAAGCATACAAGATCTATACTATTGGCTAAGAAAATTAGGTTTAAAGAAAAGTGGGGAAACAGAAGAGGAAGTATTACCTCCACCACCTTTGCCATGTAGTGGAGCAAGATTTGAAGGATACTCATTATCAAAACAGCCAGTATTCAAATGCCCGCAATACAACATTAAATTATCATCAAACGGAATATTATGTTTAGATTGTAGCCTACGTGAAAAGTCAACTAAGCCGTAGTATAGTTTATTTTCTCAACGACTTCATAAACTTTAGTTTTAAGTATTATTTTAAAGATTGACCGCTAAATACTTATGTTGCTATTGAAGATTTATGTTTAAAGAGACGTTACTCTCATTGCTTCCAACATTTTCTAACAGTTTGTAATTGTCGAACAGCTTACTTCTATCTCTACAATGTATTATCTCTTCATTAAATTACATTTTCTAATTCATATAATTCATGTTAACTTAGATCGTATAATGCTTATATAGGATTCTAATAGTTGATATTAAGTTATTTAAGATACAAGTAGCTCCAACTCCCCCAGCGAATTAGTATATTATTGCTATTGTAAACCACTCTAAAAATACGGTTAAAAGCTATACACCACTTCCAGATAAACGCCTTTACTAAAATCAAAGATTAAAGCTCTGCAGCTTAATTTTGGAATTTGCAATTTTATCCATGTAATAAAGTGAAAACTTTAATATTCATACCAATTTAGAATAAGAAGCATAGCTATTGAGTATTAAATCGAAAGCCGAGATTAGCATAAAATTACTGAATAAGTATGTAGCTTCTAAAGGACAAACAATAATCATAGAGATTAAACTTAACAAACATAATGAACTTAAGGAGTATTATCTCCAGAAACTTTTCATATTTATTTACATAAAACATCTAAACTAACAGTTAGATACAATGTTTGAAAACGTAAAGTAGAGATCTAACAACTTAACATATTGTATTCAATTTCTTAGCTTGTCATCTTAAAGTAGAATCCAAAATTTTATATGTTAAATTTTTTATTAGTAGTAGTAACTACTAATACTGGATGATGAATTTAGAGCCGGATGATAGATGATTGAACGCTGAACGCTGATACATCTTTTATTCATCATTAAGTAGATGTGGCTAGCAGCTCTTAAACTTATCTTAGCTTAGTCTTAAGTATAACCGAAGATTTATAAGAAGCTAAATAATAGTTGGATGTATCCTTGCTAAATAACGGGATTAATGGGAAGTTTTATTTAAATATTGAACTTATTATAAAAGTTTATAGCTAATTAGCTATTAACATGCTTTATGAGGTTTTACAATAAGTTCTAGGTAAAGTCTAAGCTAAACCTTCTGAATACCGTTGAATAATATTTATTACCTCAACAGATATATTCATCCATCTACAGCTGGTTAAAAGCGCATACGGCATGTCACTTAAACAAGCCTATCATTAAATCTAAGCTATCAGTTCTTAAATTTAGAATACAGTAAAGACTTAATCTTAATGAGTTTCATCCATTAATATGTAACCTTACCTCTTGAGTCAAGTATTCCATACCTATAAGATATGATTAATAATCTTCTTTTAATTATCCATTGACTTCAAGTTATACTTAAGAATAATCTGAGAAAAGTTCATGAATTGTTGGACAGTTCCTTAAGGAGAAAAAGACTTGAATGATTTTTGCGATAACTTCTTAACATATCCTAGCAGTTATCTTTTTGTGTTGAATGAATAAGTTTATATTGATGGATAATGTAAGAGTTTATGGTTCACGCAGCCTTTATTCTAATTCAAACATCACCCGGAAAGGCATGGACTATTGCGGAGAAAATTTCTAAAATGGATGGGGTAAAGATCGCATATCCTGTTACAGGACCTTATGACATCATAGCATATATAGAGTCTAAGGAAGAAGTCGTTCAATTACTTAAGGAAATTATAGCTAAAATTCATAGTATTAAAGGTGTGAGAAGAACATTAACAGCTATTGTCATGCATTAAAGTTATCTGAAGTTACTAGGTATTCCTATTTTCAGTTATATATTTTTATTGTCGTTCTTAAATCTCCACTTCAAGAGCTTACAGCCCAGTTTTTATAAGCTATTATTAAAGCAAAATAGCTAGTCTGAAATAATATATTTATCACTAATAATAAATACCTTAGGTTTAGGTAGGCAGTTATAATTATTACTTAGTGGTAGTTGATATGCTCCAACATCTAAAACTGCTAAAACATCCCCAATATTAGTTTCAGGAAGTTTTCGCGGTCCAGTTCTATCTCTACCCCATGCAAATACATCCCCCGAATCACAGGCTATTCCACCTATATTATAAAACTTTGCTAACGGCTCTTTTACTTTAGATGCGTTTACAATTTCAAACCACTGTTTTAGCAACACTATATCTGGAAGATCGGTTATCGCGCTTCCATTTACTATAAGCCACTCATCAGTATTTTTAAGATATGATTTAAATTTTGATGATATTTTAACTTTATCAATTACTTCAACAAGATAGATCATTGTTGGAGCAGTTAACCAACGTCCAACCTCAACCTCAAGTATAGGCTTCTCATTTTTGATTTCTCTTGAAATAGGATTAACTAAAGCCTCAGCCCACATTTCTACATTGTAGTTGCAGTAAAATTCATTATAATCAACAGAATTTACTTTTTTCTTGATATAATTAAATGCTAACCCTCCACCAAAATTTATTTTCTCTACATCAATACCGTATTTACTCTTAATTTTAAGGAATATTTCAGCAAGTTTCCTAGATGCCTCCTTAAATGCTTTTAAAGTAACTATCTGGGATCCTATATGTGTATGCAATTCAGTAATTCTTACCCATCTTGAACTTCTTAAACTTTTAATTGTCCTTACTATGTCCATTCCCCTTAATCCAAATCTTGTGTATCCAGCTCCTGTATACAAATCTTCATGTACCAATTCATCATGCATCTCAATATTTATACGTAATCCAACATTTACCTTTTGCTGTACTTTACTCAAGATTTTCAACAACTCCTTGGCTTCATAGTATGAGTTTATATTAATTGTTAAATCTTCATACTCTCCTAGTTTAGCTACATATTCTATAAGTGATTTATCATTTAGATCGAAATTTATATGTTTTGCGATTCCGTTGCAAACTATTGGTATCTTTTTAGGGTTTAAATTTTCAATTACATATTTTAATTCGTATACGTTTACCACTTCCATTCCGAATCCTATATTAGCTAATGTCTTAATATATTGTGGATGGAAGTTAGCTTTAACAGCATAAAGCGGTCTAAATTCATAGTCGTATTTCAAAAAAGCCTCTCTTAATCTATTCCCCCTTTTTTTAAGTAATGCTATATCTGCTACATAGCATCTACCTATGCTTCTCTTAATGAAGTCGGTAACCCTAAAACCATTAAATCTTAGTTGTCCATCCTCATCTATTGATAAGTTTTCCCCTAAATCTTGTTTTTCAAAGTATTTTCTTGGATGAACTATTGGTAAGCTATAATCCACTTCTTACCGCCCTTATTGGAAGGAATGCCTCTGGAAAATGCTTTCTAGCTATTTTCTGCACATCTTTAAGTAACGTGTTGTAGTCTCCCTTTTTAACTCTATCTACTGGTTTTACTTCCTTACGGCAATGTGTTAGAACCTCCTTAACTGCTTTTAATCCGCCTCCTGTAACTACACATACTATTTTATCACTTTTATCTATAACATGTGCTTCACGTAATTTTTCAACAGCAGCTAATGTTGTGGAGGCTGTTGGTTCAGCAAATATTCCTTCAAGTTTAGCTAATGTTAGTAGGGCATCTATTATTTCTTCATCATCAACAGCTACGGCTTTTGCTTCAGCTTTCCTCATAACCATTAATACATGAGGGGCATCGTATGAATCTCTTGCTACTATACCCTCCGCTATTGATTGGGGAGGATTTAAAATTGGAACTGATGTGAAAATTCCTTTATCAAATGCTTGAAGAACTGGATCCCCTCTTTTAACTTGTACACCTATTATTCTCGGAAGCCTATCTATAATTCCTAATTCCAACATTTCATTAAATCCTTTCCAAATACCTATAAGATTACATCCATTGCCAATTGGCACTGCTACCCAATCCGGTACCTCACCTAGACCTGCAAAGATTTCATATGCTTCAGTTTTGTCTCCCTCAGATCTATATGGATTTAAGGCTGGATTACAATCGTAATAGTATGTATAAATAAACTTTGACAAAGCAGCAGCTAACGGATTTGATTGGGAGTCTGTGTTTATAGTTTCCCATATATCCTCAATAGTTCCATCCATGATTAAACATTCAGCATCAAACGCACCTATCTGTGTGAGCTTCTCAATAGATGTCGATGAAGGGGCAAAAACTAGACATTTAAGACCTGCTTTTGCAGCATAGCATGCAAGTGATGAGGCTGCGTTACCTGAGCTTACTGTTGTTACACCCATAGCTCCAATCTCTAGGGCTCTTGTAACAGCAACTGAAGATTCTCTGTCTTTAAATGATCCTGTCGGATTTACCCCCTCATATTTTACATATAGATTTTCTACTTCATAATATTCTCCTAACTTTTTACATAAATATAATGGTGTTCCACCCTCCTCTAAGGTTACAGGCTCAATATGTGTTGGTAGCATAAATCTGAAATCCCACATAGTTTCGATGGGTCGTTTAAACATTTTATTGATGTCTGGTATTTCCTTTATTTTTTCATAGTCATAAATTACTTCAAGAGACCCATAAATGCCTTTATGTTTATCAAAACAATAAGGGCATAAAAATCTTCCATTTAATTCTGCTGGCTCCTTATTTGGAAATATTTCATATTTTCTACCACAATATATACATTGCAAATGTGTTTCGTACACTTTAATTATCGCCTACCGATAACTAATTTACTCACATAAACTCCTAGATTTAAGCTTTTTTATATGTAGATTCCGATATTGTTAAGCTTAGCTTCATGAATTTATTACATTCCAGCCTAACACATCTATGGAAACTGAGCTTTTTCATAGCTTAGAGATAATTTTGAGCATAATGTTAATAAATAGTAGTCCTCCAATAAATATGTCAACATTCTCTTAACCGTCTGTTTTTAATACAGATAACTCTTATACCTTTATGCTTTAACATTTGTCTAAGTCTTCTATCCCCTGTTACTACAATACAATTATTTTCTACTGCAAACTGATAAATGGCTTCATCAGCATTTAGACCCTTCTTATTAAAGTTTACTACTTGAAGTTTTTTAATTATGAAATTGTAAACCGTTAACGCATTTAACTTTAATTTAATGTTTTTAGATTTTGTAAGTTTATTTATTTCCATTAATGTAGCATCTAAAACAACAGGAATAAATGGCTCTTTGATTACTTCTTCAAGTTCAGCAAAAATATCTAGGGGTTTTCTTATCATGAATAAAAGAATATTTGTATCAAATACTACTATTTTTCTACCATGTTCAACTTTGCCGGAATTCTTATAAGTCATCATTAATCGGTTAATGAACTATGATGCCGTAACCAATTAAACGCCATCCACCATCTATTCGTCGGCTTATAGCCACTCTAGATTTGAAATCAGCACATATAGGTCTCTTCAGGTTTATTGTAGCGATTCCACGATGTATTGAGGATATCGTACCTAAAGTTACAGCGGTTCCTGAATTTATCATAATAGGTTCGTTAACTTTAAGATTTTCAATCTTTAATTGCTGCTTTGTTCCAACCATTCTTTCAAAGAGAACATACTCCATTGAGAATTCATTTAGCACTGGTGGAAGTGTTCCTGGACTTCCAGCAACATTTCCTACAAGAGCGTCTGCTTTAGTAAGTGATGGATCTAAAAGAGTAGAAACACCTATTAATCCTCCAGGTCTTGCTTGATCGATTTCAATATCTCCAGTCTTAAGCCCCACCACATTTGTAAATATTGGTTCATACTCAGCAGTTTTTCCCTTTTCAGACTTTAATCCCGGCCTAATTTCTATTTCATCACCGATTTTTAACACACCCTGAATTATTGTTCCACCTATAACCCCTCCTTTAAGATCCCTAGGTTTTGTTCCAGGTTTATTTACATCAAATGATCTGGCAATATACATTCTAAACGGCTTTGATAAATCACGGTCAGGGGTAGGTATATATTTTTCAATAGCCTCTATCAATGCATCTATGTTAACTCTATGAATTGGGGCTACTGGTATTATTGGAGCATTTTCAGCAATGGTATTTTTTACAAACAGTTTTATTTGATTATAGTTTTCAATGATTTTTTCTCTTGGAACGACATCAATCTTTGTTTGGGCAATAACGATTTTTCTAACACCTATAATTTGTAGTGCAATTAAATGTTCAATAGTTTGCGGCTGAGGACAGGGTCTTGTAGCATCGATAACAAGAATTGCCCCATCCATTAATGCAGCTCCTGAAAGCATAGTAGCCATAAGCATTTCATGACCTGGGCTATCGACAAAACTGACTTTTCTCAAAATTGTTGTCCTTGTATTGCAGTAACTACATACCTCATTGATTGTATAACACTGTGGAGGGGGACATATAGGACATTTTCTAAATACTGTATCTGCATACCCTAGTTTAATAGTCATTCCTCTCGCTAATTCTTCAGAATGTCTTGTTGTCCATACATTGCTAAGCGCCCATACTAAAGTTGTTTTTCCATGATCAACATGTCCAGCAGTACCTATATTGCAAACAGGCTGTATAGCCTCCTTCTCACACAATAAGGACACCTACACACTCTCTAATTTTTCTGGATAGAGAATTTTCATATTTATTTGTACTATGTCCTCTGTTATGGTATTTCCTCTAAAAAGTTTTCGCTTTCTTAACCCTCTTTTTTTAGAGTGGAAGCCGAATCCATTAGATACAAGTATTCTATATTTTCCTCCACCTTGAAGATGAGGATGCATTGGAAAACCACTTTTATCACTACCACCCGTTATCATTAACTTTACGTTTTGATAATTAAATAATGATCCATCAATAACATCCCCTATTTTTAAGCCTATTAAAGCATTGGCTCTCATATCAGATACCGTTACTTGTTGTGCCTTTCCAGTTTTTGGATCCGAGATTACAAGTTTAAACTCGGGCAATTTTTACACCTCATAATCCCCATAATGGGTTTGATTTCCTCTTAATTTCCTTCAACTCCTCTATAAGTTTTATTGATAGATCATCTAGGTAAGATATAAATTTATTCCTTAAGATTTTTACGTGCTCCTCCGGAACATCAACATATAAAATATCCCCCTCCTTAACCTGTCTACCAATAATGATGTCGCCTTTAATTGAGATAGCTATTTGAGTACCGGTCAATGCTTGACTTAACGGTTTTCCTTTATCCTGTATCTGAAGTATTACTCCTATGTTTTTTCCATCTTTATCAATCAGCTTATAACCGGGCTTAATTAAGCCGCCAAGAACTTCAACACCAACTATTGCCGGATCACTCCTTCTAAATACGTATCCAGGTATAACTCTTATCTTCCCAGGCTTAATAAGCTCTTCATATTCCTTTTGCAAAGCTTTTTGTTTAGATTCTTCATACCATTTAATGTATTTCTCAACAAGATTGTATATAACATTATCTGAAAATATGGGTACACCAACACTTTTAGCATAATCTTCAGCATCGGGTAGTATCTTAACATTAAAAGCTAGAATAACACCAAGATGAGGGTCTTGCTGTTTTACAAGAAATGCCTCAACAATATCTCTTTTATTTACATCTCCCACGTCAGCTATTCTTATAGGAATTGATTTGTTGCTAAGATGGAATATAAGAGCTTCAAGCGATCCTAAAGCATCTGTTTTTAGAACTATACCGTTTATTTGCTTTTCAATTTTAATACTTAAAACCTCATCTTTAATTAATTGAGTATACTTTAAAGCTTCAGCTTCATCCCTAGCTACATACATAGGAGAGCCCACCAAGACCTCATCTAGATTAGGAGCTACTATCTTAACTCCAGCAGCAGCCACAACCTCGTTTACAGATCTAAATTTATCTTCAGGATCCCTCATTTCATCAAGCGGCTTAGGAACAAATAATGCGCGAACTTTAGTTACTATAGGGTTTTTTAATCCACCTATAACTATTATATCGCCCTTCTTGAGGATTCCATCATACACTATGACGTCAATAGTTGCACCAAGACCTGGGGATTCGTGAAATTCAAGAACTACTCCTTTAGCAGGTCCTGAAGTAACTGTAAGTCTATCCATAAGGTACTGTTGGGTTAATCCTACTAATACCATAAGTAACTCAGCTATTCCTTCTCCCGTTTTAGCACTAACAGGAACTATAGTTACAGTTCTCATGAAGTCCTTTATCCTGTCAAATCTATCAGCTTTAAATCCTATACGAAAGAATTCCTCTACAATTCTATAGATGTATTTATCTAAGATTTCTTGAGCTTGGTGTGACTGATGTTTAAAAGATTCGGTAAAGGAAAGAGTATTTCTAGATATCCAATATGGACACTTATCAAGCTTATTAGCTGCAACAAAAAATGGAGTTTTCCTATCTTTAAGGATATTGATACACTCATATGTTTGAGCCTCAAAGCCCTTAATTAAGTCCACAACTAGTATTGCGATGTCAGCTATCGATCCCCCTCTCTTTCTTAAATTAACGAATGCCTCATGACCTGGAGTATCAATAATAAGAAGACCTGGAATCTTAATTTTAACCTTGAAACTTTTTATTAATTGACTACATATAGTTTCAATTGTAGAAATTGGAAAGAATGTTGCGCCAATGTGTTGGGTTATTCCCCCAGCCTCCCTTAAAGCTACACTTGTCCCTCTAATTTTATCCAATAGAGTTGTTTTACCAACATCTACATGACCAAGTACGGCTACTATTGGTTGTCTTACATATTCCTTATTAGACAATGATATCACCTAATTAATCCATGAATAGGTAACTATAATATAAAAAGTTAATGATTAAAAGTATTTAAGGAATTCTTACCTATGCGACTTCTCCATTGTGCTTACGACTATGAAATGGCTTCCTCTAGATTTAAACAAATTTTTAATATGCGACGTTAAACCTTAAAGACGTAGAAGAATAAGTATAAAAGAAATTTTAGGAGGTGAAGAATTAAATCATAAGTAAATAGCTACGAATTACTAGAAAAAATAGATTAATAACAATATGAATTTTAAATTTTTAATCATATACAATATTGATTTACCTCATGAAGAGGACTAAAATCATGTAAGGACTTTATTATGCGTTTCGAGTTACTTTAAAAAATCTTCATATGGAAGTTTATATTCTACTATTTCTTCGTTAGAGAAAAATATACGTGTTTCCTTTTCAAATGCTTCCTTTGAATCTGAAGCATGAACTAGGTTCTTACTATTTGATACTGAAAAATCTCCCCTAATGCTTCCAGGAGGTGCTTTTTTCCCATCTGTTAGACCTATAAGATTTCTAACAACAGATATAGCATCCTCTCCTTCAACGATCATAGCTATAACCGGAGCAGAAGACATATAATTCACTAATTCATCATAGAATGCCTTATCTTTATGGACATCGTATAACTTTTTAGCTTGCTCAACAGTAAGTTTTAACATTTTCATAGCAATAATTTTAAGACCCTTCTTCTCAAATCTTGAGATTATTTCACCAACTAATCCTCTACAGATAGTATCAGGTTTAAGAATTATAAGTTCACGTTCCATCATGCTCTATACCTTTTAGCCCAAGTAACTTTATGTGGAGTTCTTCTTAACTTTATAGCGTTTTTCCTACATTTAGATGAGCAAAATCTAAGTATTAATCCATCAGTTTTGATATACATTATACCTTTACCCTGGTAGAATTCTTGGCCACAAAATGAACATTTATACGATTTAACCATAAGATGTCACTTAACGTGGAATAAGCTTTTTCGCTTCTCTTTGAGTTTCCCTTAACATTAGGATGTCGCCAATTCTTACGGGACCCTTAACATTTCGTGTTAGTATTCTTCCTTTATCCGGCCCCTCAAGTACGCGTACTCTTACTTGAATTACTTCTCCAGTTACACCAGTTCTACCAATTATTTGTAATACTTCTGCAGGAGTTGCGTCGTGCAGGGTGGTTGTATGTTGACTCATTAAATACACCTATGTTAAGTGTTTTTAACTTATTCAAAATCACTTCCTTAATTTATTAACTTCTGTAATTATTTCATCAATTATATCTTTAGCCTCTCCTGGATCTACAATACATACAGAGGCAGCAGCTACATCAATACCTGCGCTTTCACCTAGTTTAGCCTTACTCGGAACATATACATATGGTATTTTTTTCTCATCACATAATGCAGGCAAATGAGCAACTATTTCTGGAGGTGATACATCTTCAGCTATAACAACAAGCTTAGCAAGTCCTCTTTCAACAGCTTTTGTTGTTTCATTTGTTCCCCGTTTAACTTTTCCTGTATCTTTAACTTTCTTAATGGCCTCATACGTTTTTTCTGCTAACTCCATTGGAACATTAAAACGAACATATATAGGTTTTGACATCCCCATCCTCCTTTCGTCATTGGTTGAAATTTATAATAGTAAGGGTTTAAAAACTTTGCTATCAATTGTGGATGGCCAACAACTCATAAACCTTTCTTAGATTGCTTTGAAGTTTGTGAAAGCTAAATAATAGTTAAGGATCAAATTCACCAAAAAAGGTATTTGAAGATTCAATAGTGGAGTATTTGATGTAGATACAATAGTTCTGGGAGATGTTACCTATAATGGAAGAAAGCCGCAAAGGTTTTGATCAAATGTAGAGGACATAATATACAAACGAAATTCTCATATGTATTATATAGGATATAGAAGAAGTGTTTAAAGCTTAACGATAAAGTTTGAGGGGAAAGTAAAGATGAAGAAAAAGTATTTGAATAGGAGTAATATTAGAAACTTATAGTTTACCGCCTAAAGATCATGATGAGAGGAATTTATGAATTAGTTAGGTCATCCTATTAGTGATGCGTAGTAAATTAAGATAACTTAGCTGTATTTCTCTTGGGAAAGATGATTAAGCCCGATATTAATGTAAAGAAAATAACAATTAGCCTGCAAACTAACTTTTATGTTCTTATATTAGAATACTAGTTATGTGTATAATAAAAAATAATTTTATCTGGCTTTATATTATCAACTCTCACAAAGCCAAACCTTACAAGCTGTATAACTTCATCTACATTAAGAGTCTTGCCTATACCTTCACATAACCCATGTATCCTTTGCCCATTTGGCATAACTACACATGAATATATACTATCATTTACTGGAACCCATTGAATTATTGGATATTCATACTTTACGGCTTCTTCATGATCATCATTTAGGTAAAGTGCTTCAACTCTGTTACTGCTTATATCAGTAACTTTAACATTAAATAGATTCATTAACCTAATATTTAATCCGGGTTTAAATGTTCTTGCATCTGATAGGGATATGTAGACCTCTACAGTACCACGTTTAAATTGATATGTTCGAAATCCCATATCAGCCTTTTCGGGATGATAGGGAATCTCACATATATAATCTTTATTAACGTTATGAATAGCTATTTTGATAGGTGTTTCAACAAAGAAAAGCCTTTTAGCCTTTGGATCTAAGAATTTTCTATTTATTGCTGAGATGTTTGTCCAGTCTATTGATGTTTCTGTTGGTTTTATGCCTACATCAATAATTATCTGTTTAATCGTCTCAGGCAAAAAGCCTCTACGTCTTAGTGCCATGAGGGTCCCAAGTCTTGGATCATCCCATCCTTCAAAGATTCCCTTTTGAATTCCCAGCTTAATTTTAGATTTGCTAAGCATTACTCCCTGAATTTTCATCCTACCATGATGAATTGTTTCAGGATAGCTCCAACCCAGATGCATATATAGATAGCGTTGACGTAATGTATTTATTATGTGTTCTTTAGCTCTTATTATGTGAGTTATCATCATTTCATGATCATCTATACCACATGAAAAATTGTATAATGGCCATACATGATATTTTGATCCTGTGCGTGGATGTGGAAACTTTTCAGTATTTATTATTCTTAGGGCCGGCCAATCTCTTAATGCAGGATTTGGATGAGTTAAATCTGTCTTTATTCTAACAACAGCCTCCCCCTCTTTAAAGACTCCATTAAGCATTTTATCCCATCTTTCTAAATTTTCCTCCGATGTAAGCGATCTACATGGGCATGAATAGCCTTTATTAATGAGCTCACGAAAGACTTCCTTTCTACATGTACACACGTAGGCTGCTTCCTTCTCAATTAGAATTTTAGAAAAATGATAATATATTGGGAGACGGTCACTTTGATAATACTCCTCATCCCATTTCACATCAAGCCATCTTAAATCAGATTTGATCCATTCATAGGCGTCCAGAACTGGTGGTTTTGTCTTAGGATCTGTATCTTCAAATCTTAATATGAACTGCCCATTATACATCTTAGCATATTCGTAAGATAGGATAATTGGACGAGCGCTTCCAAGATGTAATGGAGCGTCAGGATTTGGAGCAAATCTTGTACGTATGACTTTATACTTTTCAACATTTGGTAGTGGAGGTAGGACTTTATGATGCTTTCTTGGCTTTTCCTTTAGCAGTATATCTGGGTATTGCTCTCTTATGAGTTTTATTTGATCCTCATACGTCATGGAGTTAACCTTCAATATTATTTTTTCAACTATTGGAATTACCGCTTTAATATATGGTCTAAGATTTGGAAGCTCAGATACAATCTTTTGAATTACTGGTTTAATCTGAGCCTTTCCATTATATTTGTAAGCGTTTTGAAGAGCGTATTTTAAGGCTATTTCTTCAATATTATTGGTTATAGCCATCATGATCATCTAAATATTTTAATGCTTAACTTTACTTTCATATTTAGACTATTAGTTCTAAGCAGGTAGCTTTATCATAAGCCTACATCCTAGGAGAATATACTTAGTATGAGTGCAAACATGACGGTAAACGGTGGATTTCTTTACTGGGTTTTTAATATTCATATATTTTAACCCCATCTTTCGATATTGAAGTAGCTAATATATAAAGTCCATTTCTACTTAAGAGCTTCTTTAATCTATCATTATCTTTATAAGTTAAACATACTACGTATTGTCTATTAATACCTGAAAGCGTCGCTGCGTAGGCCCCAAGGATCCTACAGGATGAAATAAGTTTGTTGATTCTTGGAGGTATTTTAAAGAATGATGATTGAAGCATATATGATGTATTTAAAGCTTCATAAAGTTTTTTAGCATTACCTCGTCTAAGACAGTCAGCAATTTCAATTGTAGTGTGGCCTATACCATGTTTAATTAGAGATTGCAGCGATGATAACTTATCGTATTGCCTACAAATTCTCAATACATCTATAAAAGCTTTATTAGAAGCTCCAATTACAATGTTATAATCACCCTTATACTTTACTATGACATAACCTTCCCCCTCTCTATAGGCCACCACACCACCTCTAAGCGCTAATATAGAGGATGTAGGAGAACCATATCCAAGCAACTTTTCCTCAAGCTCTCTAGAATGCTTAATTATTATGTTTTCATCAATAGGAATGTTATAGATTTTAGATATTAGCACTAATAATGCTGTACATAGTGCGGATACACATCCAAGACCATATTTTAAATCAAGTGGGATATTTATTGTGAAAGAAAGGTTTTTTACGTTATAATCTATAAGTAGATTTTCAACCAGCCCTAATAACTTATTAGTATAATCTGCGTCTTCCTTTACACCGTTGATTTGAAGTTCAGGAGCGCTTCTTGAAGATTTTTTTACCCATATTTCTACATACTTATCTATAGCTAATGATATCTGCGGCTCTCCTAGAATGGAGGCCCATTCACCTGAGATTGAAACTGATAACGGAGATGATGCGTAGATAAGCATTGTCTTACAATCAGTATTTATACATTGCTATACTAGCATAACCAACAACTGATGAGTAATCCCCTGTAACATCACCGGAATTAGCATACTTTAACAACACAGCTTTTGATGACTCAATAGCCTTTGCTGCTGTGATTAGCGTCATAATGGGCCCAGGGCCGCAGACTGATATATTAAGAGTATTGATAACATTATAGAAAGCCTCTTGGTTAAGCTCTAGAATCGTTCTTATTGCTTCCTTATCCTTCTTGCACGCTGTCCAATACGGCTCGTAATGAGTAAAGTCAGAGGATGCTATTATCACAATATTTTTATTTCTACATATCTCTCCTAGTACTTTGCCGATTTCAACGCTTTCCCTTAATCCTTGCAGCATCATAACTATGGGTACTATTTTAAAGTCGTTGCCATAAATATATTGTAAAAATGGAATTTGAACCTCTATAGAATGTTCATAAATATGTGCCTCATCATCAATATCTATAATGCTACTTTTCTCAACAATCAATTTACTAATCTCATTATCCACTTCAATATCACCTAATGGAGTTCTCCAGATGCCGCTAATCATTATAGATATTCCAGATCCGCAACCTGTATGATTTGGGCCGATAATTATGAAGGTTTCAGGTTTACCGTCAGTAGCTAGAGCTGAGAAACCATGCGCAGCTACAGGACCGGAATACATGTATCCAGCATGAGGAGAAACTATTCCAACAATTTTTCGCTCTCCATTTTTGTTAACTTCAGGAATGATGCCTGGTCCAATTTTGTTTTTAAAGCAATATTCAATTTGCTTTATTAAATCAGACTTACTACTACTATAGAATGAGCCGGCAACAGCTGGAAACCTGATTTTACGTAATGTACGAGGTGTATGTGTGTTCACGGCATCACACCATATTATTTAATTTTTTTAAGATATATATTTTCATTTACCTAAATAAATTAAGAACTAAAACTAAATGGCTAATTATGGTTTTACTCTTCCTTAGAGGGTAATGTTACTTTAGCTTCAAACTCGTCAATCGGTATCTGAAGTTCACCCGTTGCTGGTATCGTTCCCCTTTCACGTAAAACTTGTCTGGCAAGAAGCCAAAAGATGAGAGCTAGAGCTTTTCTGCCTTTATTGTTGCATGGAATTATTAGATCAACAAGTTCGGGCATGTTTTCTGAGTCGCATAAGGATATTGTGGGTACGCCAACCTTTGAAGCTTCTTCAAGAACTTGTCTATCAGCTTCGGGATCAACTACTATTACAATTTCAGGCTCAATATATGTTTTAAGTAATGGATTTGTAAAAGTTCCCGGTATAAACCTACCAGTTATTGGCAAAGCGCCAGTAACCATTGCAAATTTCTGTACTGGTACTTGCCCATATAGTCTAGCTGATGCAGCAACAACACTACTAGGTTGAAAACTTGAGATTAGTTTTGCGGCTATTCTTATTCTTGAGTCTGTTTTATTTATATCAAGTATAGATAAGCCATCAGGTCTTATCCTGTATATAAACGGGGTCATAGGACCTGTTCTAATTCTTGTTCCAATATGTATTCCAGCTGTAAGATATACTTCAAGAGGTACAAGTAGTTCTGTGGTAACTGTTATGCTCATTAAATCACCTTACATAAAACTAAAAACTTTAGCTTCTTTACTGAGAATTTCTTCAATTCTTAAAAACTCACACAACTTAGCCATACCTTCACCATTAATAGTTCCAGTTTTAATTATTGGATGGTTAGCGGCTATAAATGTATGTGATATGGATTCATTTAGAGTTTCACCTGAATGATAACTTATAATTGGTTTTAAGTCGTAGTTCTTAATTGATATTATGTTCCAAAAATCTGTTAATATGCTGATCTGATTAGGAGTGATTATTAATGAACTAATATTTCTAAACTTAACCCCTTTAGATATGCGTTCAATATTTGTAACATATAGATAGTCCCCATAAGCTAATATGTTTGGAAATTCCTTTAGCGCTTCTGAAAAAACCTTAAAAAAGGATGATGATTCTCTAGACATTACAAATGTTTCCTGCATATCAATTGATAAGTTTTTAGCAGATTTGTTTCTACCTACTATAATATTATTAATAAGCGGAATAGGAAGAATACATACCATAACTTCTTCTAAGTGTTGAAATAATAGTATACTATACGAATTCACAGCTGCTTTAGCTACTATGAAAGATGCTGCGATAGCTATAGAGGTACCAAGTTTTGAGGAGTTGCTAGTTTCATTAAGTTCTTGAAGGAATTTATCAATAACTTGCTGTTCATCAGCATTTAGACCTACAATCTCAGGAGCTATAACTTCATGCTTATCAGTAACTGGCTTACTTGAAGTTGAGGCTACTTCAAATTCATTTGCAGCTACAACATCAACCCCAATCATTGAATCGCCACAACCATTAAATGTTTTTCGTGCATGAATACTTTCAATTATAGTATCTTCACTCATCTAATTATCTCCTCACTCTAGAAGTATACATTGAAAATTGTTCAAGAAGATCTACATGGCTGAGAAACATTCTTCTACAACATATACGTGTAAAGCCTAAATCATCAAGAACCTTAGCAGGGTTTTCGCCGTTTTG
>Ga0209225_1000138_pt1 | contig 84173 bp, 79 predicted proteins | sample WasSprMetagenome_FD_184732 | JGI IMG/M metagenome (GOLD analysis project Ga0209225, IMG submission 184732) | Sulfidic aquatic microbial communities from Washburn Spring, Yellowstone National Park, USA - WS (SPAdes) (version 3) | ecosystem: Environmental > Aquatic > Thermal springs > Hot (42-90C)... | reverse complement strand
TCAACAGCCTCGTCTCTGGAAGGTACGGTGTGAGTGGCGTGAAGGCTGCCATGGACCTCTTTGGCTTTGAGGGTGGCTTCCCCAGGAAGCCCCTGAAGCCCCTCGGTGAGAAGGAGAAAGAAGCTCTTGGGGAGGAAATTCGGGAACTCCTTGCTACTCTTTCGAGAAGTCAATAAAATAGCGACGAAGGAAGGGGTCGAAAGGGGGAAAGCCTTTGGCACCCAGGATGGCGAAAGGGGAGGATTTTGAGCGCCTGGCAAAGGTTGCTGAACTCTATTACCTCGAGGATCTCAACCAGAGGAAAATTGCCGAGCTTCTTGGGGTTTCTCCGCAAAAAGTCTACCGTATGCTGAAGCGAGCCCGAGAAATTGGTATTGTGGAGATTCGCATTCGAAGGAGCGGAGAAGTCGATGCTGAACTCTCCCAGTCGCTGACAGAACATTTCGACCTCCAGAATGCCGTGGTTGTCCGGACGTACAGTGGAACTCCCGAAGGAGTCGTGAAAGCTGTGGCTCAGGCAGCGGCTTCCTTTCTGCGGGATAACCTCGTTCCGTACACCAGTGTCGGTGTTGCCTATGGGAGAACGCTCCACAGTGTCCTTGAGTACCTCCCCCGCCTGGACCTCCACGGGATACGGGTTGTGCAGATGATGGGTGGTTACGGTGGTAGACGGTGGAAGACGGTAGCTATCGAACTGGTGAAGGAGTTCGCCAGCCGGCTGGGAGGAGAGCCGGTGTACCTCTTTGCTCCTGCGTTTGCCAAAAGCCCGGAAACGCGGGACGCTTTTCTGAGTGAAAAGGAGGTTCAGGAAGTCCTGAGAATGGCTGAAGAGGTGGATGTGGCTCTGGTGGGCATAGGAGGCATGAGAAGAGAAACGAGTCTGCTTATCGAAACCGGGAATTTCGAAGAGCAGGAAATAGAGGAACTGGTGCGGAGAGGAGCTGTGGGGGCAATCTGTGGAACCTTTTTCAATATCGACGGAGAGGTTATTACGTGTGACCTCGACAGGAAGAGAATCGCAGCTGATGTGAAGCGTATTCGGGAGAGGGGCTCGCGGGTGATTGGCATCGCCGGAGGGATGGAGAAGAAAGAGGCCATTCTCGGTGCCCTTCGGGGGAAATGGCTGACGGATCTCGTGACTGATGCCCAAGTGGGTCGGTGGCTCCTCAGCACGGCGAAAGGCAAGTAGGGGGTGGCAGTATGCTTGTTCTTGCTTCAGACCATTTTGGTTTCCCTTTGAAGAAGGTCATTGCCGATTACCTGCGGGAAGAGGGCTTTGCCTTTGAAGACCTTGGGGTTTTCTCTGAGGACGAAGTCGTCGATTACCCTGATATTGCCCTTCGGGCTTGCCTTGGAATCAGGGAAGTACACCTGTGGGATTCTGGTGTGCGGCACAGGGATTGGTATGGCGATGGTAGCCAACAAGATTCCTGGAATTTACGCGGCCTGCGCTCACGACATTTATTCGGCCGAGCGGGCAAAAAAGAGCAACAACGCCAATGCGCTCACCCTGGGGAGGCACATCGTGGGGCCGGAGCTTGCCAAAATGCTTGTTCGGGCCTTTCTCGAAAGCGAGTTCCAGGGAGGGCGTTCAGCCCCAAAAGTTGAAAAGATTCGAGCCATTGAGCGACAATACCTTAGAGGATAACCCTAATCCTTCTTGATTTTCCGCCCCCTGTGTTCTATCTTCAAGAAAATCTCTTCGAGGGTAACGGGGGCGATGCATTTGAACCATCGGGCGATCCTGCAGAACATCAGGAATTTCGTCGTTGACCTCGATGGCGTGGTGTATCTCCTGCATACCCCCATTCGGGAAAACGTGGACTTTTTGCGCTTTGCCCGCTTGAGAGGATTCCGGATAGCCTTCCTCTCCAACAACACTTTCCTCCCCCGCGAAGGTTACGCAGCGAAGCTCAACGCCATGGGAGTTGAGGCGGGGGTTGAAGAAATTTTTACCTCTGCTTTCGTCACCGCGGGGTATCTGCAGAGAGAAAAACCAGGAGGGAGGGTGTACGCCATAGGGGAAAAGGGCCTGAAAGAAGAGCTCAGACGGGCGGGTTTGAAGCTTCTTCCCCGTTTTTCCCCAAGGGGTGTGGATTTCGTTGTCGTTGGCCTTGATCGGCGCTTCACCTTCCAGAAGATGAAGACCGGTCTTGACTTTCTCCTCAAGGGAGCGCAGCTTGTGGGCACAAATCCCGATCCCACCTATCCGACAGATTCGGGAGTGATCCCCGGGGCAGGAGCCATTATCGCCAGTCTTGAACGAGCTTCAGGCCAGCGCGCTCGAATCATCGGTAAACCCTCTCCTGACATCCTCCTTTTCCTCCTTGAAACTCTGCATTTCAGGCGGGAGGAAACGGCCATTATCGGGGATCGTATTGACACTGATATCCTTTTGGGTAAGAATTGTGGTGTGCTGACCATTCTCGTTTTGACGGGCGTTGCAAAGCGTGAAGAAGTGCTGTCTTCTCCTGTACAACCGGACATAGTGGTGCGCACCCTCCAGGAACTTCGAGAATTTCTCTGAGGAGTGAAGGCCATGGAAGGAAAACCCCAGGTGGAAATCTACGATACTACCTTGCGTGATGGTGCTCAGATGGAAGGGGTGAATTTTTCGCTTCAGGACAAGCTCCGCATTACAGAGAAACTCGATGAGATGGGATTCCACTACATCGAGGGCGGATGGCCAGGGGCCAACCCCAAGGACGTTGCCTTTTTTCGAGAGGTTCGGAAACTCCCTCTGAAGCACGCGAAGGTCTGTGCTTTCGGAAGCACCCGGCGGGCAGATAGTGCAGTTGAAGAGGACCGGAACATTCGTCTGCTTTTGGAATCGGAGGCGCCGGTCATCACCATTTTTGGGAAATCTTGGACACTCCATGTGACCGAGGCCCTAAAAACGACGCTCGATGAGAATCTCCGCATGATTGAGGATTCCATATCGTACCTTCAAAAGCAGGGACGCGAGGTTATTTACGATGCAGAACATTTCTTCGATGGGTACAAGGCCGACCCTGAATACGCCCTGAAAACTCTCCAGGTGGCCTGGGAAGCAGGAGCCCGAATTCTTGTGCTCTGTGACACCAACGGAGGGACTCTGCCCCACGAGGTTGAGGAAATCATGAAGGTGGTGCGGGAACGTCTGGGGGAGGGAGTTCCCTTAGGTATCCATGCACACAACGACAGCGGTGTGGCGGTGGCCAACAGCATCGCAGCGGTGCGCATGGGAGCGGTCCAGGTTCAGGGAACTGTCAACGGGTATGGAGAGCGCTGTGGCAACGCGAACCTCTGCACGGTCATTCCCAACCTCTGGTTCAAGATGGGTGTTGCCTCTATTCCCGAGGACCGGATACGGAAGCTCTTCGAGCTCTCTCACTTTGTGAGCGAAATTGCTAACCTTCGCCACGACGATTACCAGCCGTACGTGGGACGGAGCGCTTTTACTCACAAGGGTGGCATTCATGCCAGTGCCATCTTGCGTCACCCCGCGACCTATGAGCATGTTCCTCCGGAGGCGGTGGGGAACCAGCGGAGGATCCTCGTTTCAGACCAGTCGGGGAAGAGCAACATCGTGTACCGGGCAAGAGAAATGGGTGTCGACCTTGACCCGAAAGACCCCCGGGTTGATGCCCTCGTTCAGAAAATCAAGGAGGCGGAAAGTTCCGGTTACCAGTTTGAAGGGGCGGACGCTTCCTTTGAGATTCTCCTTCGGGAGACCCTTGGTGAGGAAGTCAAATTCTTCGACCTCGAGAGTTTTCGGGTTATTGTGGAAAAGCGGAGAGAAGAGAACACGGTGACCGAAGCCACGGTGAAAATTCGGGTGGATGAGAACGTTGTCCATACCGTGGCGGAAGGTGACGGACCGGTTCACGCCCTGGATAACGCACTGCGAAAGGCCCTCGAGAGGCTCTATCCCGCACTGAAGCGTATTCGTCTTTCGGACTACAAGGTGCGGGTGCTCTCGGAGAAAGAGGGGACGGCTGCTAAAATCAGGGTGCTGATTCAGTCCACTGACGGAGAACGCGTGTGGGGAACGGTGGGGGTTTCGACGAACATCATCGAGGCAAGCTGGGAAGCGCTCGCTGACAGTGTTCGCTACGGGCTATGGAGAAAGCTTCGAGAAGGAAAATAACCGTCCGGATCCAGGAAGGGGGAAGGGACTGGAAGGGAGGGAAGGAGGTCCGGACCCTGCTCTCGCAATTCCCTCTCCCTCCCTTTGTAACCCAGGAGGTTCTGCTCCTTCCAATCCAGAGGTTTTTCCGGGCCACGCTTGAGGTTTTTCGCTACACCGTCCTGGTCACTCAGGGAGAGCTGTTGGCGTTTTTCCAGGCCTTTCTGAAGCATTCCTCTTGCAGGGAAAGGACGCTTTTCCTCTGTTCCAGCCGGGATGGAAACTTCCTGAGAGAGCTCTGCGAGGTTCTTCCTCCTTCCGAAACCGCTTTTCTTTTCCTTGCCCGGCGACCGGAAGAATTCTGGGGACTTTTTGCCCTTTTCGCCCTTCCAGAGAGGAAGAAAATCCTTGTGGGCGAACCCCACGGGGCTTTTGCCGAGTGCGCGCGGGAATGCTTCTTTCCTTTTCTTCCCGCTGATGTTCCTTCCTTTTCCTTCTGGCAACGGAGTGCTTTCCTTTACCTTCCCCTAAGCGTGTGGGGCGTGCCTTTAGAGGAGGTTGAGCGAGGGTTTCAGGAAGGATACGCAACCCTCAGGGAGGAGGCCTTCCGGCTGGCACTCTTTCTTTGGGAGAAGGAGCAGGAGGGGAAAAGCAGGGTGCATATTGTGGCTGAACCGTCCCTTCTTGGGGAGGTACTGTTCTCCCTTTCCTCCCTTCTTGAGCGAAGCTGTGGAGGGTCTCTGGCTTTTCGAGTTGGTAGTCCTCAAACCCTCTGGAACGAGGGCGAGGAGGTTTGGGGACGGGGTGTTACCATCCTTGTCCTGAGGACCTCTGGCGAAGGATTCAGGATTCGAATTCCCCGTGAGCTCGTCTCTTCAGAAATCTTCACCGGCTGGGAATTCCTGCGGGAGTGTTCTTTTGAGGCTCTGGAGAAGGCCACGATGGAAACCCTCAGGGGGATGTTGCGGCAAAGGGGGGAGGCGTTTGCGGAACTCTGCTTCCCCCTGTGCTCTCCTTTCTTTTTGGGGCAGTGCGTAGCCTTCGTGCAGTATCTTGCCTGCTACAGCGCTTGGCTTCGGGAGGTTGACATCTTTTCTGAACCTCCCCTTGTTCGACTGGAACATCACGTTGTATCTTGTCTCAGGAAGCAGTGTCAGGAGGCGTAGCGATGGAGATTGTTGCCGACCTCCATGTGCACACTATTGCCAGCGGCCATGGGTACAGCACGGTTTTGGAAAACGTCCAGGTGGCAAAGCGAAAAGGGCTTCTGGTGCTGGGCGTTGCGGATCATACCCCAAGCATGCCTGGAGGGCCTTCTCCTCTGTACTTTGAGGCACGGGGTCATTTCCCCCGTGAGGTCTTGGGGGTTCGCCTGTATTTTGGGGCAGAGGTGGATATTGTGGATGAGGAGGGACACCTCGATCTCCCGGAACGTATTCTCCGGCGCCTGGATTTTGTGATCGTCTCTCTCCATCCCCAGGTCTTCCAGGGAGGGTCCAGGGAGGTCAATACCCGTGCCCTGCTTAGGGCTCTCGAACATCCCCTGGTGGACATTGTTGCTCATCCGGGGAACCCAAGGTATCCTCTGGACTATGCGGAGGTGGTTACCAGGGCTGTGCAGCTTGACAAGGTGATCGAGATCAACAATAGCTCCTTTTCGGTGAGCCGGAGGGGGAGCGAGGAGAACTGTCGCCTTATTGCTCAGGAAGTGAAATCCCGTGGGGGGTGGGTGGTGGTTTCAAGCGACGCGCATTTTTGCGAGGAGGTTGGGGAATTCGGTGAGGCGTTGCGATTGCTCGAGGACGTTGGGTTTCCCACAGAGCGGATCGTGAACGCGTCCTTGGAAAACCTTGAAGACTTCTTTAAAAGGGTGGCACAAAGGAGGAGCTTGTGATGTTTCCCCAGCTCATTGATGGGAAGGCAATAGCAGCGCAGATTTACGAGGAACTCCGTCCACGGGTAGTGAGTCTTGTGGCTCGGGAATTTCAGCCCGGCCTTGCGGTAATTCTTGTTGGAGAAAATCCTGCAAGTCAGGTCTACGTCAGGAATAAGGAAAAAGCCTGCGAGAAACTTGGGATTCGTTCTTTCAGGTACCATCTCCCTGAGAAGACGGATCCTGGGGAACTCCTCTCCCTTATCGATACCCTGAACACCTGTGCGGAGGTTCATGGTATTCTCGTCCAGCTTCCCCTTCCGCCACACATAGAGGAACGGGATGTTCTCTATCGCATTTCACCAGAAAAGGATGTCGACGGTTTCCACCCTTACAATCTCGGTCGACTCATGGTCGGGGACCCAGTTTTCCTCCCCTGCACGCCCTGGGGAATTCAGGAACTCCTCAGGCGTTCTGGCATCGAGGTGGAGGGGAAACACGTGGTCATCGTGGGGCGAAGCAACATCGTGGGAAAGCCTCTGGCCATGATGCTTGTGCAGAAGGCAAGAGGAGCGAATGCCACCGTTTCTATATGTCACACCAGAACCCCGGATCTTACCGAGCACACGAAAAGGGCAGACATTCTCGTTGCTGCCTGTGGTTCTCCCGGGGTCATCACGGGGGATATGGTGAAGGAGGGAGTAGTGGTCATTGACGTTGGCATCAACCGGGTTGGCGAGAAACTCGTTGGGGACGTGGACTTTGACAGCGTGGCCGAGAAGGCGTCGTATATCACCCCGGTTCCCGGTGGTGTGGGCCCAATGACAGTGGCCATGCTCATGGCCAACACGGTGAAAGCGGCGGAACAGTTCTTCGCCAGGGCAGGTGAGGGGAAGCGGTGAAGGTTGCTGTTCTTTCGGATACCCATATTCCCGAGCGAATGAGAAAACTCCCCGAAGATCTCCTTTCCTGCCTCCAGGGGGTTTCCTTCATCCTCCACACCGGAGATGTCACCGAATGGTGGGTCATTGAGGAACTCTCCCGTATTGCTCCGGTTTATGGCGTTTGCGGGAACATGGATACCCCTGGAGTTGCCTCTCGCCTTCCCGAGAGACGGGTTGTGGAACTTGAGGGGATACGGATTGGTCTTCTCCACGGGCGGGGTTCCCCGGAGGAGGCAGAGAGAATAGCCCTAAAGGCATTTGCCCAGGAAGACGTTCAGGTTATTGTCTATGGTCATTCCCACCGCCCAAAACTCGAGTGGCAGAAGGCATTTCTCCTTGTGAATCCGGGGAGTCCGACGGATACCGTTTTTGCTCCCCGCCGGACCCTGGGGCGTTTGGAAATCGCAGAGGGACGAATCCTTCGAGCCGAAATCGTCGCTTTGGAGTAAATAGGAGGTCAGAAGCAATGTCGCTTTTCGTCCATATCCTCTGGCACATGCATCAGCCCTGGTACTGGGATGAAAGGAACAGGAAGTTCATTCTCCCCTGGGTTCGCACCCACGCGACCAAGGACTATCTGTTTATGGGGAAACTCCTGGAGCGTTTTCCCTCCGTCCGGGTCACCTTCAACTTTACTCCTTCGCTCTTGAAACAGATTGAGCTCTACCTTGCAGGGGAGAGAGATCGGGTTATGGAGCTTGCTGAAAGACCGGCTCTTTCCCTTACCGAGGAGGAGAAGCGGGAAATCTGTGACCTCTTTTTCCTGGTGTCCTCTCCTCTGGTTTTCGCTTCCTGGCCGAGGTACGGGGAACTCTGGGAGAAAAGGTCTGAAGCCCTTTCTTCCTTCACTTCTCAGGATTTCCTTGATCTCCAGGTGCTGTACCAGCTCATCTGGTTCGACCCCCTTCTCCTTCAGGAAGATAGGGATTTGCGGAGACTTCACGAAAAGGGGCGGAATTACGGAGAGGAAGACAAGGCTCTGGTTTTTGAGGTGACCATGCGGGTGTTCCGCGAGATTCTGCCCCAGTACCGGAAACTTTTGGCCGAGGGACAGATCGAGGTGACCTTTTCTCCTTTCTACCATCCTATTCTCCCTCTCCTTGTGGATACCTCTCTGGCGCAGGACTTTGGAGGAACAACTCCTGTGCCTGGCATACGTTACGCCTTTCCCCAAGATGCCCGGGAGCAAATTCGAAGGGGCAGGGAATACGCCAAAGAGGTTTGGGGGCAGGAGCTCTGCGGCATGTGGCCTTCGGAAGGGTCGGTGAGCGAGGAGACTCTCTGGATGGCCCAGGAAGAGGGGGTACAGTGGGTGGCCACCGGGGAGGAGGTGCTTTTCCGCTCTCTGCAGCAAGGACGTGGTAAGGATGGAGAGGCTCCAGAAGTGCTGTATTGTCCCCACCGTCTCAGGAAAGACGGGCAGGAGATTGTGGTGCTTTTCCGGGACCGGGTGCTCTCCGATGCCATTGGTTTTGAGTACCATCGCCTATCACCTCAGGATGCAGTGGAGGATTTCATCAGGAGGCTCTGGCATATCAGGAAGTCCCTTCCTCAGGGTAGGGATTACGTGGTGAGTGTCATCCTTGATGGAGAGAACGCCTGGGAGTATTATAGAGACAATGGATTACCCTTTTTGACCGGACTCTACGAGGCACTCGCTGAAGAAAAGGAACTCATGACAACAACGCCTTCCAGGTATTTGCGGGAACACCAGGAAGTGCCTGTGCTTGAACGCCTTTTGCCGGGTTCGTGGATTTTCGGGAATTTTTCGAGCTGGATCGGTCACCCGGAAAAAAATTGGGCCTGGGAGCGGCTTTTTGAGGTTCGGCAGAGGTTTGAGGAGGTGAAGGACAGGCTCTCTCCTTTGGTTCGGGAAAGAGCCTACGAGCTCATCCTCCAGGCTGAAGGAAGTGATTGGTTCTGGTGGCTTGGAGAGGACCATCCCTCTCCGCAGAAGAGTATTTTTGTCGCGTATTTCCTTGGCCTTCTTGAGGAGGTACAGGGCCTTTTACGCTCAGACCGCGGGAGTGAAGAGCAATGTACAAGAGGGACGTTGTAGCCATGATTCTTGCTGGAGGCGAGGGGAGGAGACTCGATATCCTCTCGGCCAAACGGGCTAAACCCGCGGTTCCCTTTGGGGGGAAGTACCGCATCATCGATTTCTGTTTGAGCAATTGCGTTCACTCTGGTATTTACTGCGTGGGAGTGCTCACCCAGTACAACCCCCGGTCTCTCCATGACCACATCCGGATCGGGAAGCCCTGGAACCTGGACCGTATGGAGGGAGGGATATTCCTCCTTCAGCCGTATATCAGCGATGCGGCAACGGATTGGTACCGCGGGACTGCCGACGCCATCTACCAGAATCTGGACTTCTTGCGGGAGAAGAAACCGCAATTCGTCCTCATTCTTTCCGGAGACCACATTTACAAGATGGACTACCGGCCGCTCCTTCGCTTCCATGCAGAGAAACGGGCGGATCTCACGATTTCGGTTATTGCCGTGCCGTGGGAGGAAGCTCATCGCTTTGGAGTTCTCCTTGCCGATAAAGAGGGAAGGATTGTCGATTTTGAGGAGAAACCCAGGCACCCCAGGAGTAACCTCGTCAACATGGGTATCTATGTCTTTACCCTTGAGGTCCTTGAGGAAGAGGTCGAGTACGAGGCCAGGAGAGAGGGAACTTCCTTTGACTTTGGGAAAGACGTTATCCCCCGTATGGTGCGAACGCGGAGGGTTTTCGCCTTTCCCTTTGAGGGGTACTGGAAGGATGTGGGAACCCTTGATGCGTACTGGAAGGCAAATATGGAACTCCTTGAGAGCCCTCCTCCCCTGGACCTTTATGATGAACGCTGGCCGATTTACACCCCTGTTGAGGACAGGCCCCCGGTGAAACTGAGCGCCGATGCATCGGTGGAGCGGAGTATTCTGGGAAGCGGCACCATCGTGGAGGGAAGGGTTGTCAATTCGGTACTTTTCAGCGGTGTTCGTGTCAAAAAAGGCGCAGTGGTTTGTGATTCAGTGGTTATGAGCGATACGGTGATTGAGGAGGGGGCAGTGGTGCACCGGGCTATTCTGGACAAAGCAGTCGTTGTGGGGGAGAAGGCCGTTGCGGGCTATGGAGAAGACTGGACACCGAACCGGAAGTTCCCCGACATGCTCCAGAGTGGTCTCACGGTGGTGGGGAAGAATACGCGAATTCCTCCGGGGGTTCTCATTGGCAGGAACTGCCGTATCGGTCCTGACCTTGATTGCGAGGATTTCCGGGACACCCTGGTGCCAAGTGGAGAGAGTATCGAGAAAGAATCCGGAGGGAACTAAAGTATGCGATACTGGGGATGGTATCTCGTGCTGTTTGTGGGGCTTTTGAGCTGGGCTTCTGCCTGGGGGAAACCGTTCACCTTTGAGGTTGCATTCTCAGAACTCGAAGAAATCCCCCGAATTGAGACCTCTCCCTTCGTGAGCATAGAGCCTGACCGGGGGAATTTCGGCCTCTATAGACCCGGGGATCCAATTGTTCTTTCTCTTGCCAGCGAGAGAGATGGGTACGTGAGTGTTTTCGACTATAGCCCTCAGGGGGAGGCACGTATCCTGAGGAACAACGAATTTTTCGTCGCGGGGTCCTCGCAGAAGATTTACGGAACGGTTACGGGTCCTGAGGGGACAGAACGATTCCTGATGGTGCTGACCCCAAAGAGGATACCGGATCGGCTTCTTGTTGAGGCTATGCGACGACCGACAAAGCTGCGATCGCTCCTTGGAGAAGACATCCATGTGCAACACTGTGCCATTACCGTGACAAGAGAACGTGTCCTTGCACCATCGTTTCTCCGTTTTGATCGGGTTCCCCAGGAGGTGGCTCCAGGGGCAAGGGTAAGGCTTCGAGTCTTCCTTGGAGATGAGGTGGGCAATGCGCTGGTGAATCGTCGCATCCAGTGGGAGGTCAGTGCGGGAAAGCTCGATAGATACCAGACCTTCACGAACACTTCGGGGTTTTCGGAGGTATGGTATACTGCTCCTGCGCTTCTAGAGGATCAGGAGGTAACGATTCGGGCAAGTTTTGATGGAGACATGGTGTACGGGTCGTCCTTTGAAGAGGCGCGCCTTATCGTGAGGGCAGAGCGCATGCTCACTGTCCTTGAGCTGTCACCAAAGGCTTTCCACCTGGGCTCAGGCGAAGTCATCGATTTTGTGGCTGTCCTTCAGGATGTTCGGGGGAAACCCCTTGAGGGGGAGACCCTTCGCTGGAGGGCGAATATGGGGAGCTTCGAGCAGAACGAGACGGTTACGGATGCTTCAGGGAGGGCAAGGAATCGCTTTTTCGCTCCCCAGGTGGAAGCGCAGGAGAGCGTGGAAATCCAGGTGTTCTTCGACGGAACGGCGAGGTTTTCTCCCTCCCAGGGATATGCGAGTGGAACGGTAAGTGGAGCAGGCATTTATCTGGGAGAAGGTTTCTATTTCCTCGACGTGAGTAACGGCAAGGTAAAGACCAACCTTGAGGACCTTGTGTATCAGGGAGATATTGGGAAGGGATTCTCTCCAAATCCTGTATTCTCCCTGCTTTTGGCTGTAGACGGTTTTGTCGAGGGAACGTTTTTCCTCTCCCAGCCTCTTCAGGAAGGAGCGCTGTGTCTGTGGGGGAGAGCAGAAGACAGGGGTACTCTCAGGGTGTATGTGAATGGGAAGTTGGGCTTCGCTGGAGCAGTGCAGGGAGGCAGGGGTGGTCCCCTGGAGGTTCAGATTGTTTCCCTGGCGCCGTTTCTTGAGCTTGGGAAAAACACCGTTCGGATTGAGTTCGAGCCGGCGGTTCGCGGAGCGAGGTATGCTCTCCAGCGCATTCTGGTGGTTTTTTGATGGAGGAGGCTATGGGGCAGTTTGATTCTCTTTGGGAAGAATTCTTCTCTATGCAGCGGGAGATGCAGAAGTTTGTGGAGCATATTGCTGGCAAAAGACCGAGTTTTGCTCCTTTTGCTGAGGAGCCTTGGGTCCCTGCCTGTGATGTTTTTGAGACCGATGTTGCCTTTTTCGTTGTGGTGGAGCTTGCCGGGGTGGATCCGAAGGAGGTAGAAATCTTTATCCAGGGGAGAAAGCTTGTGGTTCGGGGGGAGCGTCGGGAAATCCCCTCTCCACCGAAGCGGGATTACTATCTCATGGAAATCCATTTCGGCCCTTTTTACCGGGAAATCGAGTTTGAAGAGGATATCGAGGATGCGGCAGTGCGGGCAAGGTATCGGAATGGGTTTCTGGTCATTGAATGCCCCAAAAAACACATCTGGGAACGACGGGTGCCGATTGACGAGGGGGCATGAGTATGTGGTCGGAAGAATGGCCTGCGCTTTTTGAGGAAGAGAAACCAGTAGAGCTTCTGGAACGAATGTTGCCGTCTTCCGAAAAGCGAGACTGGGAATTTCCTGAGGAAATTCCTGTCCTTCCCCTTGAGGACAACGTGCTTTTCCCGGAGATTGCCTTCCCCTGGGTGGTTCAAGGGGAGACCTGGGTTCGCCTTGTCCATGAAGCAGTCCTCAAGGATAAAATCGTTGGTGTCGTTGCCCTTCGGGAAAAACCCGGAGACAGGCCTCTTGAGCCGCGAGACCTTTACGAGGTTGGAGTCGTGGGGAGAATCTCCCGCATGCTCCGGCTCCCCGAAGAGGCGATTCAGATTCTCGTCTTTGGGCTGGCAACGTTTGTGATCAAGGAGTGGGTGCGGTGGGAGCCATACCCCGTTGCCCGCATTGAGGTCGTCCGCACCGAGGACATCCGCACGGACGAGGTGGAGGCTCTGAAACGCAATATTCTCAGTCTTTTCCAGAAGGTTGTCGAACTTGCGCCGTATCTCCCTAAAGAGGCCTTTGTAGCGGCGATGAACATCAAGGAAGCCGCGCGCCTTGCCCATTTTGTGGCCTTTAACCTGAACCTTGATGTTGCTGGGAAACAGGATGTTCTTGCCTCTTTCGACCTTGTGGAAAAGTTGAAGAAGGTCGCTTACTACCTGACACGGGAACTCGAAATCCTCCAGATTGGGAGTAAAATTCAGGCTCAGATTCAGAAAGAGATGGCCAAGACCCAGCGGGAGTATTTCCTGCGGGAGCAGCTCAAGGCCATCCAGCGGGAGCTTGGGGAACTCGATGAACGGGGAAGCGAGATCACCAGGCTCAGGGAAAAAATCAAAGCTTTGGGCCTTGCTCCAGAAGTAGAGGAGGAGGTGGAGAAAGAGCTCGACCGCCTCTCGCATATCCCTACCACCTCCCCTGAGTACCCGGTTATCCGGAACTACATTGACTGGATTCTCGAGCTCCCCTGGAATAAGAGCACCGAGGACACCCTTGACGTGGAACTTGCCCGGAAAATCCTCGATGAAGACCACCATGACCTTGAGAAGGTCAAGGAGCGCATCCTTGAGTACCTCGCCGTGTGTCAGTTGAAGAAAGACCTCAAAGGTCCGATCCTCTGCTTTGTGGGTCCTCCCGGGGTCGGGAAGACTTCGCTTGGGAAGTCTATTGCCCGGTCCTTAGGGCGGAAGTTCGTACGGATTTCCCTTGGTGGTGTTCGGGATGAAGCCGAGATTCGGGGACATCGGCGTACCTACGTTGGGGCAATGCCGGGGAGAATCATCCAGGGTCTTCGCAGAGCGGGAACGAACAACCCCGTGTTCATGCTCGATGAGATTGACAAGATTGGTGCAGATTTTCGGGGGGATCCGGCAGCGGCACTCCTTGAGGTTCTTGACCCTGAACAGAATGAGGCCTTTGTGGACCATTACCTTGGAGTTCCCTTCAACCTCTCCCGGGTTCTTTTCATTGCCACGGCTAACGTGGTCGACACCATTCCTCCAGCCCTTCTTGACCGGATGGAGTTGATTTTCCTCTCAGGGTACACGGACCAGGACAAACTGGTTATTGCCAGGCGTTACCTTATCCCAAAGCAGTGCCGGGAGAACGGTATTCCGGAGGACTTGTTGCATATCCCCGATGAGACCATCCTCACCATTGTCCGGGAGTACACACGAGAGGCGGGGGTACGGCAGCTTGAACGAAACATTGCTTCGGTGTGCCGGAAGGTGGCCAAACGCATAGCCTCGGGGGAGCAGGGTCCCTTTGTGGTTGACGTCCCGCTTCTTAGGGAATTCCTGGGACCCCGACGGTACTCCAGGGACATGTTCTCTCCTCAGGGAAGGGTAGGTGTAGCCGTGGGTCTTGCGTGGACCGAGGTTGGCGGAGAGGTCCTTTTTGTGGAAACGGTTGCCCTTCCGGGGAAGGGAAATCTCATCCTTACTGGGAACATGGGGAAGATCATGCAGGAATCGGCCCGCATTGTGCTCTCGTGTGTTCGGGAACGCTCGAGGGAGTGGCACATTCCCGAGGATTTCTACGAAAAGAAGGACATTCACATCCACGTTCCTGCAGGGGCAATCCCCAAAGATGGACCATCTGCCGGCATCACCATGGCGGTTTCCCTGGTGTCTGCGTTGACGAAAACCCCTCCCTGTCAGGGATTGGCCATGACTGGAGAGGTCACGCTCACGGGGCGGATTCTCCCCGTGGGAGGGATTAAAGAGAAGGTCCTGGCTGCATACCGGGCAGGCATTAGAACGGTGATTCTCCCCAGGGAGAACGAGAAAGACCTCGAAGAGGTTCCCGAGGAGGTCAGACGGGAGTTGCGGTTCCACTTTGTGGAGACCCTTGATGAAGCCCTGGCGCTGGCTTTTGAAAGAAGCCTTGAGGAAATATCCCTTGAAAGGGGGAATACCAATGGACTCGGATAGCCTGGATTTTCTGCGAAAACTCATCTCCACCCCCAGTCCTTCTGGTTTTGAGGAGGAAGTGCAGAGGATTTTTCTGGAGCGCATTCAGGACAGGGTCGATAGAACGTATAAAGACGTTCATGGTAATGCCTTTGGGGTTATCCACCCTGACAGAACCCCCCGGGTGATGCTTGCCGGACACTGTGATGAAGTAGGTCTTATGGTGGAATACGTGAACGACCAAGGGTATATCCATTTTTCGGCTGTGGGTGGTGTGGACCCTCACGTCACTGCAGGAACCAGGGTTCTCATCCATACGGGTTCCGGTCCTGTTCCCGGTGTGGTGGGGAAAAAACCGATTCACCTCATGGAGGAAAAGGACCGTCAGAAGGTGGTGAAAATCGAGGAACAGTGGATTGACATTGGGGTGAAGACCAAGGAAGAAGCTCTCAAACTTGTGAGCATTGGAGACCCGATTACCTTTGACGTGGGCTTTCGACCCCTCTCCGGGACGAGGGTGGCAGGGAAGGGTTTTGACGACAAGGTGGGAGTGTTTGTTGTGGCAGAGACGCTCCGCCGGGTGAACCGGGAAAAACTCCGCTGTGCTGTATATGGAGTGAGTACCGTTCAGGAAGAGCTCGGTCTTCGGGGAGCGCGGACGAGTGCCTTTGGTATTGCGCCTCATGTAGGCATTGCCATTGATGTGACGTTTGCCTCCGATTGTCCGGATGTAGATAAGCGGAGAGTCGGCGACATAGCCTTAGGAAAAGGTCCAGTCATTGCGCGGGGACCCAATATCAACCCCAAGGTGTTCCAGCGGTTTGTGGACATTGCCAGAGCTCATGGGATTCCCTATCAGGTTCAGGCGGAATCCAGGGCAACGGGGACAGACGCCAACGCCATCCAGGTGACTAGAGAGGGTGTAGTGACGGGACTCATCGGCATACCTAACCGGTACATGCATACTCCTTCGGAGGTCATTGACACTGAAGACGTGGAGAACGCCGTGCGATTGCTCGTGCTTTTTCTTGAGAGCCTGAGTGGAGATGAGGACTGGATTCCCTGAGACTCTCTATGTCGGAATGGCGGAAGGACCCCTTTACTGAACGCTGGACCATTGTAGCCCCGGAGCGCGCAGGTCGCCCGTATGAATTCGGGGAAGGAGAGGAAACCCGGTGTCCTTTCTGTGAGGGCATGGAAACTCTGACCCCTCCTGAGGTGTTCAGCATTCGTCGTGACGGAACCATGGAGAACCAGCCGGGATGGTTTGTTCGAGTTTTTCCGAACAAGTACCCCGCACTCCAGAGGGATATCCCTTTTTGGAGTATGGAGGATGGGTTCCACCGGGCGATGAGTGGTTTTGGAGTGCACGAAGTCATCGTTGAAACTCCCCATCATGCTGTGGATTTCTCAGAGCTCCCCGAGGAACAGATTGTCAGGGTGCTGACGGCGTACAGGGAGCGGTTGCGGCATTTTGCAGGCGAGAGGGAACTCCGGTACGGCTTGATTTTCAAAAATCAGGGTGTGGAGGCTGGGGCTTCCATGAGCCATGCTCACTCTCAGTTTGTTGCTACACCTGTCATTCCTCAGGCCGTTTGTGCGGAACTCCAGAGCGCAAAGGCGTTTTACTCGCAGCGAGGAAAATGTCTCTTCTGTACACTCCTTGAACAGGAGAGAAAGAAGTTTGCCCGAATCGTTTTTGAAAGTGAACACTTTGTCGCTCTGGTTCCCTATGCTGCTCGTCTCCCCTTTGAGGTTGTGGTATTCCCGGTACATCACAGTGCTACCTTCTTGGAGGAAACACGCCTTGAAGACCTGGCTCAGACTCTACGCAGAGTCCTCCAGAGTGTTCGGGAATGCTCAGGAGGGTCCGCTTTTAACTTTGTTCTCCACAGCGTACCGTATCATGCCCAGTCTGAAGAGCATCGGAGTTACCATTGGCACTTTGAGATTCTGCCGAGTTTCCCCCGGATGGCAGGGTTTGAGTGGGGGAGCGGGTTTTCCATTAACGTTTTGCCTCCCGAGGAGGCAGCCTCAAGGCTTCGCCTGTGCCTTGGGTTCCAGGAGGGTGAGTAAGTATGCCACCGATCCGGTACGCCATGATTCTCGCCGGGGGCAAGGGGGATCGCCTGAGTGTGCTCTCGGTTGAGCGCGCAAAAGCGGCTGTGCCTTTTGGGGGATGCTACCGCCTCATCGATTTCCCTCTGAGTAACTGCGTGAACTCTGGAATTTACGACATTGGTGTGCTCACACAGTACCAGCCTCGTTCGCTCATCGAACACATCGGGGCTGGACGTCCCTGGGATCTCGACAGGAAACAGGGCGGCATTGAGCTCTTGCAACCGTACTTGGGTCGAACTGTTGGGGGATGGTATCGGGGAACGGGGGATGCCCTGTACCAGAATATGAATATCATCCTTCGAAAGAGGGTTCCCCACCTTCTTGTGCTCTCTGGAGACCATGTGTATCTCATGGACTATAACCCTCTCATGGCGTACCATATTGACCGAGATGCTGATATTACCCTTGTGGTCACCCGGGTACGGGAAGAGGATGTTTCCCGATTTGGTGTGGTTGCGGTGGACGAGGACAACTGGATTACCCGTTTTGAGGAAAAGCCTTCTGTGCCCTGGTCGACCATCGCTTTCATGGGGATTTACGTCTTCCGTACCGAGTTCCTTGTGGAGAAACTGCTTGAGAATGCCAGGGAAGGGAAGTTCGACCTTGTGCGTGATACCATTATCGCCAGTGTGGGGAAGGTGAGGATGCAAGCGTATTTTTACACTGGACCGTGGTTTGATGTTGGGACAATTCGGGCGTACTGGGAGGCCAACATGCACCTTCTGGCTCCCCTGCCCTCCTTCAACCTCTATGATCCTGACTGGGTTATCTACACCAATCGACCTCCCTATCCCCCAACGCAGATCTGCAAAGGTGCGCGGGTTGTCTCAAGCATCATTGGAGAAGGAGCGGTCATCAGGGGAGAAGTTGTGCACTCGGTAATCTTCCCGGGAGTTGTGGTTGAAGAGGGAGCCCAAGTCCATGACTCCATTATCTTCAACGATTCGGTTGTTGGGGAAAAGGCCCGGGTCTTTCTGGGTATCCTCGACAAGAGAGTGGTGGTGGAGAAAGGAGCGGTGGTAGGATATGGAGACGACCTGACACCAAACGATGCTCGTCCGGACCTCCTGGACTGGGGGGTTAACCTCGTCGGGAAGGGGAGTATCATCCCGGAAGGACTGGTGATTCACAGGAATTGCCTCATCGGCATTGGAGTACGGAGGGAACGTTTTGGAGGTTTGAAGGAACTTCGGAGTGGTTCGGTCGTCGTATAGCTTTCTGGACTGGGGGTCTGTGCCTTGCTTTTGGGAATTCTGCTTATCGTTCTTGTGCTGTACGGGCTTTTGCTCTTTTGGGTTCTCAACGAGCGGCTGAAGGAAGTGCAACATCTTCTGCGGTCCCTGGCAAAAAAGGTGGACCGGCTGGGAGAAAGGCGTGGCCTTCCGGAGGAAAGGGGGGAAGAGGAGAGCATCGCGGAAGACCGTTTTCCCTTGTACCTTCTTGAAGACGAGATTGCCAGAGAGAAAGGAGAAGGACAATGAGGTTATCGCGAGTTTGGGGATTGCTTATCCTTGCGGTTTGTGTGCTGGTGTGGGGATGGAATGTCTTAGCTGAAGAGACGCCCATGCCTACACCTCAGGGTGCGGAGCGGAAGGTTGTCGCTGAGGTGAATGGAGAACCGATTTACCTTGAGGACCTTGAGAGGATATGGAACAGTCTCCCCGAAGCGTACAGAACACAGTTTCCCGGAGGCATGCGGGATCTTTTGGAGCAGTTCATTCGCCAGCTCCTCCTTCTACAGGAGGCCCGGAAAATGGGGCTTGAATCGGACCCTGAAGTGGTGAAGCAGGTTGAGGAGCTCAAGAAGCAGGTTCTCATTCGGGAAATCATCAGAAGGGAAATCATCGACAAGGTCCAGGTAAGCGACGAAGAAATCCAGAGAGAATACAACGCCAACCCCACGCTCTATACCGAGCCCGAACAGGTGAAGGCACGGCATATCATGACGAGTTCTCGGGAGAAGGCAGAGGCTATTCTCGCAGAACTGCAGGCTGGGCGACCTTTTGAGGAGGTGGCACGGGAGAAATCCGAATCGCCTGATGCCTTGAGCGGCGGGGCAATGGGGTACATCAAGCGGGGAGACCTTGACCCTGAAATCGAGAAAGTTCTCTTCGAACTCGCCCCGGGGAACTACAGCGATATCGTGGAGATCAACGATGGGTTCCACATTTTCCTCGTGGAGGAACATCTGAAGCCCCGCCTTAGGGAGCTCTCGGAAGTCCGTGAGGAAATCATCGCCCGTCTCACCCCCCAGAAGCAGCAGGAGGCGTTTGAGAAATGGATTGAGGAGTTGAAAAGCAAGGCCGAAATTGCCATAATAGAGGAAAATCTCCCCTCAAAAAGCAACGCCGAAAAGGTCCAGGAAGGTGGGTCACCGTCTCCATGAGAGAGACCCTGCGTGACCTTGCGCGAAGGCCTCAAAATGGGGAATACCTGGAAATTCGCCTTGAGCACACTGTGACCACAAGTATTCGCATCCACAATGCTACTGTGGAGAGGCTCAAAGTTACGGAAGAGCGGGGTGGTTCCCTCCGCATTCTCCATCCGAAAACGGGCTGGTGGTTTGCAAGTTTCCAGGGATGGGATGACTTAGAGGAACACGTTGCCTTTGGTCTGCGCTCGGTCGTCCTCCTTCCGCAAAGCGGAACTGGTGTTATTCGGGGAGAGGGTACCGAAGAGGAGATTCGTTTCTCCCCAAGAGAGGATTTTCGGGGAAAACCTCTTGGAGAGAAAGTCCAGCTCCTTTTTGCCTATGCCCGGATGCTCCGGGAGGCCTCCCCCTTTGTGGTCAGTGCGGTTGTGGAGTACCGCGACGAGTGGCGCACCGTGTACTTTGCTAACTCCGATGGGTCGGTAATCTTCTGGGAAAAGCCTGACATCTCGCTGAGCTTTGTGGCAACAGCCCGGAAAGGAGACCAGATTGAGGTCTATCGTGATGGAGTGGCTGGGAAAGCGGGATTTGAGCTTGTGAGGGGTTTGGAGGAGCTTGCCCATCGGGTGGGGAAACAGGCAGAAGCGTTACTCTTTGCCCGACCTTTCCCAGGTGGAGTGTACGATGTGGTTCTGGACCCGGTCCTTGCGGGGGTTTTCATTCACGAGGCGTTCGGGCATCTCAGTGAGGCAGATTTTCTTTCCCGGAATGAGCGCCTTCAAAAACTCATGGTGCTGGGGAAGCCGATTGCTTCCCCGGTACTCTCGGTATTTGATGACGGAAGCCTTGAAAACCTTAGGGGCTCTTCTCCCTACGATGATGAGGGTACGCGGACACAACGGACATACCTCATTCGGGAGGGTTATCTCTCTGGAAGGCTGCACTCGCGGGAGACGGCATTTCTCCTCGGTGAGTCCCCTACAGGGAATGCCCGCACCATTTCATATCGCTTCCCGCCCATTGTGCGGATGACCAACACGGGGATTGAGCCGGGAACGGTATCTCCTCAGGACCTCTTTGCTGACATCGAACGGGGTGTGTACGCGGTGGAGTACGTTGGTGGGAATACCGCTCTTGAGCTCTTCACTTTCTCCCCGGCCTACGGGTACCTCATTGAAGGGGGGAAGATTGGGGAGATGGTGAAGGACATTGTCCTCAGTGGAAATCTCTTCCAGACTCTTGGTAAAATAGACGCGGTGGCGAATGATTTCCGCTGGACTGAGGTGGGCTGGTGTGGGAAGGGCGAGCAGATGGGCCTTCCCACACCAACGGGAAGTCCACATGTTCGACTGCGGGAGGTCCTTGTGGGGGGACAGCGCCATGCGTGAGGTTGTGAGCATTGCGAAGGCCAGAGGGATTCAGGCGGACCTCTTTGTGCGGAAAGTCTGGGAGAAGAGCATAGAGTACGAAGCCGGGGTGTTTCGGGGGTATGTGGCGAGAGAACATACTGGGTGTGGGTTGAGAGTAATTCGCTCTGACAGACGCCTGGGGTTTTACGCTTTCACCCTTCCCTGTGCCCCTTCGGAGGCAGTAGAGCAGGCTCTAGAGGTGAGCGCTTTCGGTGACGCGGTCGATTTCACTATTCCCTCCTATCCTTCCACCACCGAATGGAAGGATTTCGTCGATCCTCGCCTTGAGGGACTGAGCGTTCGGGAAATGGTGGAGATTGGGGAATACCTTGTGGGGCAGTTGAAGGCAACCCATCCCGGAGTTCTGACGAATGTTCGTATTGCTGCGGGAAGAGAAGAACGGGAGCTCTTCAACCACCATGAAGAGGAGATTCGCTTTGCCCGAACTTTCTTTGAAATCTCGATTGAGGCTACCCGGGTAAAGGATGATGACATTCTGACCGTGTACGTGGAGAGGAGCTGGGGCAATCGGGACATTGACGTCGACGACCTTCTGAAAGAGGTTAAGCTCAGGCTTGACCTTTCAGAACGGATGGTTTCCGTCCAGAGCGGGCAGTATCCGGTGCTTTTTACTCCTTCAGGGTGCATGGTCCTTCTCTACCCCCTGCTGTATGGATTGAACGGTCGTAACATCGCTTTCGGGAAGTCTCCGCTCCAGGACAAACTTGGTAAAGTCCTCTTTTCCTCGCTGTTCTCCCTCGTTGAAGTCCCTCAGGAGCCCTGGGCTTTAGGTTCGTGCCCGTTCGATGACGAGGGGATACTGACTCCAGAGGAACGTGTCCTCGTGGAGAGTGGAAAGGTGGAAGACGGTTTCTGGGACCTCTGGAGTGCGGCAAGGACCGGTCGGAAGACCACGGCCAGTGGCTTCCGTCGTTCTCCATGGGACATGCCAGAGCCAGGCTTTAGCGTCCTGAAAATCAAAAACGGGCTGCGAGATCGCGAGACCCTCGTGGAGGAGCTTGAGGAGGGCCTCGTGGTGGATAGTCTTCTTGGGCTTGGCCAGAGCAACATTGCCTCGGGGTTTTTCTCCTGTGGTGTGCAGCTCGGCTTTTACGTGAAAGGTGGCGAAATCCAGGGGCGCGTTAAAAACGTTATGATTAGCGGCAACGCCTATGAAGCCCTGAAAAACATTAGAGAACTTTCCCGGGACTGCCGGTGGGTGCAGGGGAGTATCCTTGCCCCCTATATTCTCGTTGAGCCCATCCAGGTGAATGCTGCAAGTTGAACGCAAGGAAGGTGAAGGACCTTGTTCCAGTCGCTTCCAAAACTGAATCATCTCCCGAAGGAGGAAGAACGTATCCTCTCCTTCTGGAAAGAGCAGCAGATTTTCCAGAAGAGTCTCAGGTTACGAGAGGGATGCCCTCGTTTCACGTTTTACGAAGGTCCCCCAACGGCGAATGGCTACCCTCATGCGGGGCATGTTATCGGGAGAAGCATTAAAGACCTCATCCCCCGCTACAAGACGATGTGTGGCTTTTTCGTCCCCCGGAAAGCGGGCTGGGACACCCATGGTCTTCCTGTAGAACTTGAGGTTGAGAAGGAACTCGGCATAAAAGGCAAGCAGGATATCGAACGGTTTGGGGTTGAAGCCTTCAATGCCCGGTGCAAGGAAAGCGTTTTCCGGTACATCCGGGAGTGGGAGAAACTGACGGAACGTCTGGGCATCTGGATGGACCTCGAACACCCTTATATCACCTGCACCAACGAGTACATCGAGAGCCTCTGGTGGATCCTCAAAGAACTCTGGAAACAGGGATTGCTGTACCAGGGGTACAAGGTCCTCCCGTACTGCCCTCGTTGCGGTACTTCCCTCTCAAGTCACGAGGTTGCCCTGGGGTACCGGGAAACTGACGACCCTTCGGTATACGTGAAATTCGCCGTTAGGGGGGAAACGAGAACCTTTTTCCTGGTGTGGACGACCACTCCCTGGACGCTGGTGGCCAATGTGGCTTTAGCGGTGGGGAAAGACCTGCCGTATGTGGAGATAGAAAGTGAAGACGGTTCCCGGTTCATCCTGGGGAAGGAGAGCCTGGGGAAGCTCTTCCGGGAGGAAACTTTCCGGGTTCTCCGGGAGATGAAAGGCGAGGACCTTGTTGGTCTTGAGTACGAACCCCTTCTTCCCTTTGTCCGGGCCGAGAGAGGATACAGGGTTTTCGCTGGCGATTTTGTTTCCATGGAGGAAGGTACTGGTATTGTCCATATCGCACCAGCCTTCGGAGAGGACGACATGCGTCTGGCGCAGAGGGAGGGTCTCCCTGTCCTTCAGCCAGTGCTGCCCGATGGAACGTACGATAGCAGTGTTGAGCCGTGGAAGGGTTTGTGGGTGAAAGACGCTGACCCGCTCATCATCGACTATCTCTGGAAAGATGGAAAGCTTTTCCGCAAGGAAATCTACCGACATTCCTATCCTTTTTGTTGGCGATGTGACACCCCTCTGCTCTACTACGCGAAGGAGAGCTGGTTCATCAGGACCACCGCGTTTCGTGAGCTTCTTCTGGAGAACAACCGGAAGATTCACTGGGTCCCGGAGCATATCCGGGATGGGCGTTTTGGAGATTTTCTGGAGAATGTGGTCGACTGGGCACTCTCTCGAGAACGGTACTGGGGGACTCCCCTGAATATCTGGAAATGCGACGCTTGTAGGTTTACCGACGCTGTGGGGTCCCTGGAAGAACTGCGTTCCCGTTCTCTTTCTCCCATCGGCGACATTGAACTGCATAGGCCATACGTAGACCGGGTGCTACTCTCCTGTCCCCAGTGTGGTGGGGTAATGCGGAGGGTTCCCGAGGTCATCGACTGCTGGTTTGACTCAGGGGCCATGTTCGTGGCTCAGCACCACTATCCCTTTGAGAACCAGGAAGAGTTTGCCCAGAGTTTCCCCGCCGATTTTATCTGCGAGGCCATTGATCAAACCCGGGGATGGTTCTACAGTCTCCATGTTCTGGGAAGCATGCTTTTCAGAAGCCCTGCCTTTCTGCACTGCCTTGTGACTGAACTCGGCCTTGATGAGAAAGGACAGAAAATGAGCAAGCACATCGGCAACGTCGTGAACCCCTGGGATCTCATCGAGGCTTATGGCGCTGATGTGCTTCGCTGGTATGTCTTTTCCGTTTCTCCTCCTTGGGTACCGAAGCGTTTCGGGAAATCAGGCCTGCGGGAGGTCCTCAGCAAGTTCTTCGACACCCTCTGGAACGTTGCGAACTTTTTCATCCTCTATGCCAACATTGACCGCTACGTTCCCCCGGATTCCTTGTTTGGGGAACCGGAGCATCTTCTGGATCGCTGGCTGGCGAGTGCCTTCAGGAAGCTCGTGAAAGAGGTCCGGGAAGCGCTGGACCGTTTCGAGATTTCAAAGGCGGCGAAGTCTCTTGAGGAATTCGTTGTCGAGGACCTAAGTAACTGGTACATTCGCCGTTCCCGAAGGCGCTTCTGGAAATCCCAGTGGGATGGGGAGAAAGCAGGGGCCTATCGCACCCTTTACGCAGTGCTCATTGGACTTACGAAACTCCTTGCCCCCTTCGTTCCCTTCACTGCGGAACTCCTGTACCAGACCCTCGCGGCTCCTTTGCCCTCCCGGAAGGAAAGCGTGCACCTTGAGGATTACCCCGAAGTCCAGGAGGAACTCGTTGACTGGGAGCTTCTGCAGTCCATGGATGTGGCGCGAAAACTCGTGAGCCTTGGGCGGGCCGTGCGTAATAAGGTCGGTGTGAAACTCCGCCAGCCTTTAAGGAAGGCCATCCTTGTGCTCCCCAGAACGGATGAATCCCGTGTTCGACCCTTTGCCGGGCTTGTCCAGGATGAGCTCAACGTAAAGGATATTGAGTGGGCTGAAGAACTCCCAGACACTGTTGCCGTACGCCTGAAACCGCGTTTTGCCATCCTTGGCCCCCGCTACGGCGAAAAGGTCAAGGAAATTGCTAAAGCCCTGGCATCCTGCCCGCAGGATGTGGCCCGCCGCTTCCTCCAGAAAGGGCGACTTGTGCTCTCTCTGGCCGGAACGGAAGTGACGTTGTGTCTGGATGAGGTGGAGGTTGTTCTTGAGGCCAGCGGTCATCTTTCTGTGGAAAGCGAAGGTCAATACGCTATCATTCTCGACACTACTCTCGATGAGACCCTGAGGGAAGAGGGGCTTGTTCGTGACTTTGTCCACAGCATCCAGATGTGGCGGAAAGAACTCGGCCTTGATGTCGAGGAACGCATCGTCCTCCTGCTCTCGGAAGATTCGGATCCATACCTTCTTGGGGTGGTGGAACGGTACCGGGAACTCATCGAGGAGGAGGTCCTGGCCCAGGAGGTCTCTGTGGGGTCGGTGCTCTGCGGCGAGAGTGCGGTGAGAGAGTTCCATCTTGACGGCAGGAAAATTCTCTTGGGTCTGAGGAGGCTGGTATGAGGGACGGAAAGCGAGCTCTGGGGATGTTGTTCCTCGGGATTCTGCTCCTTTTGGGGAATCGGGGAAGAGCAGAAAGTGCGACTTACCACGAGGTCCAGGCAGGGGAAAACCTTTGGGTGATTTCTCGCCGGTATGGTGTGGCTCTCAAGACGCTCCTTGAGCTCAACGGTCTCTCGGAACAGAGTATCCTCCAGCCGGGTATGAAGATTCTCATCGAGGGTGAGCGGGATGCTCAAAGCGGTAGCCTCCTGTACGAGGTGAAGCAAGGAGACACTCCCTGGGGTATTGCCCGGGAGTTTCAGATTCCGGTCCGTTTGCTCCTCGAGGCGAACAACCTCACCGAGAAGAGCATCCTCCGAGTGGGGCAGAAACTCGTGATCCCACTCTCGGGCGATGGTCGCCTGAAGGCCTCGGAGAGGACAGGCACTCAGGGAACAACGCAACCACAGGTCCACACTGTCCGTCAAGGTGACTCTCTTTGGCGGATTTCCCGACAGTACGGTGTGGACATAAGGTCGCTCATGAAAGCCAACGGCCTTACCGAAACGAGTATTCTCCAGGTGGGCATGCGCCTCGTTATTCCTAAAGAGACAGGAAGGACTGCTGTTGCATCATCTTCTTCTGCTACCTCCTGGGGGACGTACACGGTGAAGGAGGGAGACACGCTCTGGAACATTTCCCGGCGCTTTGGTATCCCTCTGAAGGAACTTCTGCAAGCCAATGGTCTTCGAGAAACAAGCGTCCTTCAGATCGGTCAGGTGCTTCGAGTTCCCTCGCGGGGTGGTGTTCCTGCTGCGCCTCAGAGAGCGCAGCAGGGATTCATCTGGCCGGTGAATGGGAGAATTTCCTCCCGTTTCGGCCCCCGAGGCAGGGGATTCCATTACGGGATAGATATTATTGCTCCTGTGGGGACTGTTGTGCGGGCGGCCGAAAGCGGGGTGGTGAGCTACAGCGGATGGATGAGCGGATACGGGCGTGTGGTGATCATCACCCATGCCTCGGGGTTGCAAACCGTGTACGCCCACAACTCGGTTAATCTTGTGCGGGAAGGGCAGCGGGTGAATAAAGGGGATCCCATTGCCCGGGTGGGTTCAACGGGAAATGCCACCTGTCCTCATCTCCACTTCGAGGTGCGCCGGAACGGTCGCCCGGTAGATCCCCTCGAGTTTTTGAGGCGGTGAAATCATGACCCGGGAAGAAGCCCTTGCTTTTCTGCAAAAGTATCTTACCCATCGAAATCTCATAAAGCACAGCCTCGCCTGCGAGGCCATTATGGGGCGCCTGGCCCAGGTTTTCGGCGAAGACCGGACAGAGTGGGCCATGGCGGGTCTTCTCCACGACATCGACTACGAGCTCACCAGAGAAGAGCCTGAAAAGCACGGCCTTCTTGGGGCACAGCTTCTTAAAGAAGCCGGATTTTCAGAGGCCATCGTCTTGGCCGTTCGTGCCCACAATGAGATGACGGGGTACCAGCCGGAAAGACGTATGGAGAAGGCGCTCTGGGCTGTTGACCCAACGAGTGGTTTCATCGTTGCCTGTGTGCTCATCCATCCCCAAAGGAGCATACGGGATGTGGACGTTGCCTTTCTGCTCTCCCGGTTTCGAGAGAAGAGCTTTGCCCGTGGGGCGAAACGGGAGCAGATACTTTCCTGCGAAGCCCTTGGTCTTCCCCTTGAGGAATTTCTGAGTATTGCGCTTGGGGCCATGCAGGAGCAGGCAGAGGTCTTAGAGCTCTGACATCCTCCCCCTCTTTGACAATTCCTGACGAATCTTGACAAATCCCTGGCAAGCTCGTATAATGTTCCCTGAAAAGTCAAAGAAGGTAAAAGAGAGGTGATGGCCATGGTGATTCCCCGGTTTGATCTCTGGCGAGACATTGCGGACCTTCAGGAGCGTGTGGCAAGGCTCTTAGAGGAGAGTTTCCCCACTTACGAGCGCAAGAGGGAAGTGTGGGTTCCTCCGGCTGATGTCGTGGAGAATGAGAAAGAGATTGTGGTGTTCTTTGACCTCCCTGGGGTGGATCAGAAGGACGTCGAGATCAGTGTTTCTGGTGACCAGATTACGGTAAAAGGAGAGCGCAAACCCCTTGATGGGGAGACTCGCTTTCTCCGCCAGGAGAGGGTTTATGGTCCCTTTTCCAGGACATTTGCCCTTCGGGTTCCTGTGGACGTCGATCGGGTTACCGCAACCTACCGGAATGGTGTTCTGGAGATTCACCTTCCCAAGGTTGAGGAACAGAGGGCAAGACGGATTGTCATTCAGGAAAGCTGAGAGCAGGGGGAGGGGGCCTCTCTCCCCCTGGAGGTGAACGAGACATGGAGTTCAAAGACTACTACGCCATCCTTGGTGTACCAAGGAATGCCGACGAAAAGGAAATCAAGAAGGCTTACCGGCGTCTTGCCAGAAAATACCACCCGGACCTCAACCCGGGAGACAAGGAAGCAGAGAGGAAGTTCAAGGAAATCAACGAGGCCTACGAGGTGCTGAGCGATCCCGAGAAACGGAAGCGCTACGACGAGCTTGGGGCAGCCTGGGCGACCTATGGCCACAGGGATACCGAAGCGTTCTGGCAGGACTTCTACCGCCGGTACGGTCAGTCGGCGAGAACCTCCTCATCAGAATTCACCACGGACTTTGAATTTGGGGATTTCAGCGATTTCTTCAAGACGTTCTTTGGAGACCTCTTGGGTGAACGCCTTCGTTCTCGAAGAGCAACGACTTTCCGTTTCTTTACATCTCCTGAGGGTGGTTTCGCCACCACAGAGAGGGAAAGACGGGATATCGTCCAGGATGTGGAGATTTCCTTCGAGGAGAGTTTCCAAGGCACTTCTCGGAATGTCCGCGTGGAGTACGAGGAAATCTGCTCTTCCTGTGGCGGAACGGGGGAGGAGCGGAGAGGTGGAAGGTGCCGTGTCTGTGACGGAACGGGAGTGGAGAGAAGGAGCAAAACCGTCAGTGTGACCATTCCCGCAGGGGTAGGCGATGGGACGAAACTCCGGGTACCCGGGGTTGCAGGTGGGAGAGATCTGTATCTCCAGGTTCGGGTACGACCCCACGCCTTCTTCAGGCGTGATGGGGACGACGTGCTTTTGGACCTTCCCCTGACTTTCCCTGAGGCAGCGCTGGGGACGGAGATTGAGGTTCCAACGCTTTCGGGGAGAGTTCGGATGAAGGTTCCCCCCGAGACGCAGAACGGAACGGTATTCCGCCTTCGGGGCTTAGGGTTCCCAAAGCGAGGGAATAGTGGTCGGGGGGATCAGTTGGTGAAAGTTCATGTTGTGGTTCCCCAGGGACTCACCGAGAGGGAGCGGGAGCTCCTCCGGGAGTTTGCTGCACTTCGCAAGGAGAACCCGAGGAAACATCTCCTCAGTGCATGAGGAGGCGAAAAGCATGAGGAAGAAATTTCAGGGAGAGACGGAATACCTGACCATTGGAGTTGTGGCAGAGATGACCCAGGTTCATCCCCAGACTCTGCGCTATTACGAGCGGGTGGGCCTCATCACGCCCAAGCGGGGTAGGGGAAATGTGCGTTTCTACACCCAGAGCGATGTGGAGAGAATTCGGCGCATCAAGGTGCTGACCCAGGATATGGGGGTGAATCTGGCGGGAGTGGAGATTATTTTGCGGCTGAGCGATCAGCTTGAAAGGCTCCGGCGTGAAAAGGAGGAGCTTGAACGGAAGGGGAAGGAGGAGAAAACCGATGCGGTTTGACCAGTTCACCGAAAAGGCCAAGGAGGCCATTGCTCTTGCGCAGGACCTACTCCTTGAGTACCATCACAATCAGCTCGATGTGGAGCATCTCCTTCTTGCGCTTTTGAAGCAACCTGATGGCCTGGCACCGCAAATCCTTGAGCGATGTGGGGTCCATCCGCAGGTTCTGGAGCGAGAGCTTGAGGAGGCCCTCGAGCGGTACCCCAAGATTTACTACCAGGGTTCCCAGGAGATGCAGATGTACATCACTCCCCGGGCAAAGTCGGTTCTCACCGGGGCAGAGGAAGAGGCCAAGCGTTTGAAGGACGAATACGTGGGCGTGGAACATCTCCTCATCGCCATTGCTCGGGAGGAAACGGGCACAAGTTACCGTTTGCTTCGTGCCCATGGTATTGAGGTTGAGAAAATCTACCGGGCCCTCCGGGAAATCCGCGGACACCGACGGGTGGAAGACCCACACGCCGAGGGGAAATACATGGCCCTCGAGCGGTACGGAAGGGATCTCACGCAGCTTGCCAGGGAAGGGAAACTCGACCCGGTCATCGGTCGAGAGGAAGAAATACGACGGGTAATCCAGATTTTGAGCCGGAAGACCAAGAATAACCCTGTCCTCATTGGGGATCCAGGTGTTGGGAAAACCGCCATTGTCGAGGGCCTTGCCCAGAAAATCGTTCGGGGTGAGGTCCCAGAGAGCCTCAAGAACAAACGGATCGTTGCGCTGGACATGGGGGCACTGCTTGCCGGGGCAAAGTTCCGCGGAGAGTTTGAGGAGCGGCTGAAGGCAGTACTTGAAGAGGTCCAGAAGTCCGAAGGGAAGATTATCCTCTTCATCGACGAGCTCCATACGGTGGTGGGAGCAGGAGCGGCAGAAGGAGCCATTGACGCGGCCAATCTCTTAAAGCCCGCCCTGGCAAGAGGAGAGCTCCGCTGTATCGGAGCAACGACGCTCGATGAGTACCGGAAGCACATCGAGAAGGACCCAGCTTTGGAACGGCGATTCCAGCCGGTCTATGTCGGGGAACCAAGCGTTGAGGAAACCAAGGAAATTCTCCGGGGGTTGCGGGACCGGTACGAGGCCCACCATAAGGTGAAAATCAGCGATGAAGCAATCTGTGCTGCCTGTGAGCTGGCGAGCAAATACATCACTGACCGGTTCCTGCCGGACAAAGCCATTGACCTCATGGATGAGGCGGCCAGTAAAAAGCGGATTGAGCTGGAGAGCATTCCCCAAGAATTGCGCGAGATGGAGGAGCGGTTGCAGCAACTGGCAAAAGAGGGCATGGCTGCGGTGCAGGCGCAGGAGTACGAGAAGGCTGCACGTTTGAGGGATGAAGCTGAAGCACTCCAAAAGCGTTACCAGGAGGAGAAAGAGAAGTGGCTCAGGCAGAGATCGCTCAATGAGGTGGTTACCGAGGAGGACATTGCCCAGATTGTTTCAAGCTGGACTGGTATCCCAGTGTCAAAGCTCCTTGAGGAGGAGCGCAAAAAGCTCCTGAACATGGAGGAAGAGCTCCACAAGAGAGTAGTGAACCAGGAAGAGGCGGTTCACGCGGTGGCAGAAGCTATTCGTCGTTCTCGGGCTGGCATATCTGAAGGACGGCGACCCATTGGCTCCTTCCTTTTCCTTGGGCCCACAGGAGTCGGGAAGACTGAACTGGCCAAAGCTCTGGCTGAGTTTCTGTTTGGTGATGAAGGAGCGCTCCTGCGCCTTGACATGTCCGAGTACATGGAGAAACACGCCGTTTCCCGTCTCATTGGTGCTCCTCCGGGATATGTGGGATACGAGGAAGGAGGACAGCTCACGGAGGTCGTCCGGCGGAGACCCTACCAGGTTATTCTTTTTGACGAAGTGGAAAAGGCCCATCCCGATGTGTTCAACATTTTCCTCCAGATTCTCGACGATGCTCGTCTGACCGATGGCCAGGGAAGAACGGTGGACTTTTCCAACACGGTAATCATCATGACCTCGAACCTGGGGAGCCAATACTTCCGGGGCATTGACCCCGAGGACAAAGATGCAGTGCGGAAGGTGAAGGAGCGGGTTCTTGGGGAAGTCCACCGGTACTTTAAGCCCGAGTTCATTAACCGTATTGATGAAATCATCGTCTTCCATCCTCTGACCAGGAAGGAAATCCAGGCCATTGTGGACCTTCTCATCTTGCGGCTTCGGAAACGCCTCAGGGAACAGAATATGGATATCGTCCTCACCGACGAGGCGCGGGAGTACCTTGCCGAGAGGGGTTACGATCCGGATTTCGGGGCCCGTCCCCTGCGACGGCTTATCCAGCGGGCCATTGAAAGCCCGCTTTCTGCAGAGCTCATTCGGGGGACGTTCCAGCCTGGAGATACCATTGAAGTGTACGTGGAAGAAGGGGTCCTGAAGCTTCGTCGCCTTGAAGCGCGGGAAACCATCGGTGTGTGAGGATTCGTAGAGGTGCCTGGTCCTGTTGAGATGCACTGTACGTTCGTTTATAATATTGAAAAACTCACGTTCCAGCGGGAGGAGAACCAAATGGCTCAGGCAGTAGCAGAGCACGGGTCGAGAGAACAGGAAGAACTTCTGGAACAAGCTCTCGAGGGGTTTCGGGAAAAACCCGGAATGCTCATCCAGGCCCTCCACAGAGCCCAGAACCTCATCGGGTACCTTCCTCCCTGGGTGCTGAAGAAGGTCTCCCAGGTGCTTGACGTTCCCCTGAGTGAGGTCTATGGCGTGGTGACTTTCTACCACTTCTTTTCCATGAAGCCCAGAGGGAAGCACGTAATTCAGGTGTGTCTTGGAACAGCGTGCTACGTCCGGGGAGGGCAGGAAATCCTCGATCGCTTGCGGAAAGAGCTCCAGGTGGAGATTGGAGGCGTTACGCAGGACGGTTTGTTCTCTCTTGAGGTCATGCGCTGTGCGGGAGCGTGTGGGCTGGCACCGGTCATGCGTGTCGATAACGATGTCCATAAACGGGTGAACCCGTCCCAGGTTATGGACATCCTCAAGGATTACCAGTGAGGAATGAAGGAGCTCTCGCTCCATGTTCTCGACCTTGTGGAAAACGCTCTCCGGGCGGGGGCTCGAAGAATCACTATCTCCCTTCTTGAGGACTCGGCAAGGGACCTCCTGGAGATGGTCGTTGAGGATGATGGAAAAGGGATGGACGAGAAAACACGGCAACAGGCCTTGAACCCCTTCTTCTCCACGAAAGGTAAGAAAGTCGGTCTGGGTCTTCCCCTTATTGCTCAACTGAGCAAGCAGTGTGGAGGAAGCCTTGAGATCGCCTCGGAGGAAGGCAAGGGAACCAGGGTGAGAGCAACCTTTCGCCGAAGCCATATTGATTTACCCCCTTTGGGGGACCTTGCGGAAACCCTTTTCGTCCTCCTTGCCTCTCATCCTGAGGTTGAATTCGTCTTTTCCCATGAGGTGGATGGGCGTCGTTTTTCTTTCAATAGTCGTGAGGTTTTCAGAGCGCTGGGGACGGAAAACCCCGGGGGAAATCCTGTGCTCCTCTCCGCTCTGAGGGACTGGATTGCCTATCACGAAAACACCCTGAGGGAGGGACAGACGGATGAAGATTACAAGTCTTGAGGATTTGAAGAGGATTAAGGAAGAGGCCCAGAAAAGGGCGCTCCTCCGGGAAGGGAAGGCGGAGTACAAAATCACGGTGCACATGGGTACATGTGGAATCGCCGCAGGGGCAAGACAGGTAATGGCTGCGATTCTTGATGAGATCGCAAAGCGGAACCTGACGAACGTCCTGGTAACCCAGGCAGGATGTATCGGGCTCTGCGATCGTGAGCCCCTGGTGAGCATCGAGAAAGGAACAGAGCGTGTGCTCTACGGAGATCTCACTCCCGAGAAAGCCCGTCAACTCGTAGCCTCGCATATCGTCAACGGGCAGATCGTGGGGGACTGGGTTGTTCATACTGAACGCTGAAGCGAGGAGGTAGAATATGGCTGGCGTTGAACGGAGCCAGGTACTTCTCTGTGCGGGAGCAGCGTGCATTTCCTCGGGTGCTCTTCGGGTCAAAGAGGCCTTGCTTCGAGAGATGCAGAGAAACGGCCTGGAGGGAGAGGTGCGGCTGATTGAAACCGGTTGCGTTGGTCCGTGTAACCTCGGTCCTCTGGCTATCATCTACCCTGAGGGTGTGTTCTACCAGAGGCTCACTCCAGAGGATGCGCGTGAGATTGTTGAGGAACACCTCCTGAAGGGCCGGGTGGTGGAACGACTCCTTTACCAGCCTCCTCAGGAAGAGCGCAAGAAGTTCCTCCGGGAGATCGCGTTCTTTGAGAAGCAAAAAAAGATTGCTCTTCGAAACTGTGGTCTCATCGATCCCCTGAACATCGAAGAGTACATCGCCCGGGATGGGTACCTTGCTCTGGCCAAGGTGCTCACCGAGATGACCCCTGAAGAGGTCATCGAGGTGGTGAAACGCTCAGGCCTTCAGGGTCGAGGAGGAGCAGGCTTCCCCACAGGGCTCAAGTGGGAGTTCACCCGGAAGGCAAAGGGGGAGCCAAAGTACGTCATCTGCAATGCTGATGAAGGCGATCCGGGAGCGTTTATGGACCGGAGTATTCTCGAAGGTGACCCTCACTCGGTGCTTGAAGCCATGGCCATTGCAGGATATGCGGTGGGGGCGAACCAGGGGTACATCTATGTCCGGGCCGAATACCCCCTTGCGGTGGAGCGTCTTGAACATGCCATCGAACAGGCAAGGGAATATGGCCTTCTGGGGAAGAACATCCTGGGGAATGGTTTTTCGTTTGATGTGGAGATTCGTATCGGAGCAGGAGCCTTTGTCTGCGGAGAAGAGACGGCACTCATTGCTTCTGTTGAGGGGAAACGGGGCATGCCCCGTCCCAAACCCCCTTTCCCCGCCCAGCAGGGTCTCTGGGGCAAGCCTACAGTAATCAACAACGTTGAGACCTATGCGAACATCCCACCCATCGTCCTCAACGGGCCTGAGTGGTTCCGAAGCATTGGCACAGAGGGTAGCAAGGGAACGAAGGTTTTTGCTCTTGCTGGAGATGTGGTGAACACCGGGCTTGTGGAGGTTCCCATGGGCATCACCCTGGGGGAGATCGTGTACGATCTCGGTGGAGGTATTCGGGATGGAAAAAAACTCAAGGCCGTCCAGATTGGTGGGCCCTCTGGAGGATGCATTCCGGTTGAGCACCTGAACGTGCAGATTGACTATGACTCTCTGAAGGAACTCGGAGCCATCATGGGGTCTGGTGGGCTCATCGTGATGGACGAAGACACCTGCATGGTGGACCTTGCCCGCTTCTTCCTTGAGTTTGTTCAGGACGAGTCCTGCGGGAAGTGTACACCCTGTCGTATTGGGACCAAGAGGATGCTCGAGATTCTCGAGCGCATCGTGGCAGGAGAGGGGCAGGAGGGAGATATTGAGCTCCTTGAGGACCTTGCCGAGCAGATCAAATCCACGGCACTCTGTGGTTTGGGGCAGACTGCTCCCAATCCTGTTCTCAGCACGTTGCGGTATTTCCGTGATGAGTACGAAGCGCACATCCGGGAAAAGCGTTGCCCTGCGGTTGTCTGCCGGGGGCTCTTTCGGGCTCCCTGCCAGCATGCTTGCCCTCTGGGGATTGACATTCCTGCCTACGTTTCCCTGGTGAAGGACGGGGACTACATCGGGGCGCTCCAGGTCATTCGGGAGGACAACCCTCTCCCCTCGGTGTGCGGCAGAGTGTGTCACCGGCCCTGTGAGTCAAAATGCCGTCGGGGACAGCTCGATGAACCTGTGGCTATCGATGACATCAAGCGATTCGTTGCAGATTACGCTCGGAAGAACCGTATCGTTCTCCCAGTTGTCCTTGAGAAGAAACGTAATGCCTCTGTAGCCGTGGTTGGCTCTGGTCCAGCAGGTCTGACCTGTGCCTACTATCTTGCCCGGTTTGGGTATGATGTCACTGTTTTTGAAGCCCTTCCCGTGGCGGGGGGTATGCTGGCAGCTGGTATCCCGGCGTACCGCCTTCCCAGGGAGGCTCTGGAGTATGACCTTGCCCAGATACGGGCGATGGGGGTTCGCATCCAGTGCAATACGGCTCTGGGTCGCGATGTTACTCTTTCCGAGCTTCGTGAGAAGTTCGACGCTGTTTTCCTCGGCATTGGAGCCTGGAAGAGCGTTCCTCTGGGTGTGCCCGGAGAAGAACTTAAGGGTGTTGTTCCAGCTCTGGAGTTCCTGAAGGCGATCAACCTTGGTCAGGATGTTCCTCGACCAAAACGGGCAGTGGTTGTCGGAGGAGGAAACGCTGCGATGGATGCAGCACGAACGCTCCTTCGTCTTGGGGTCGAGGTTCACGTTGCCTATCGCCGCACAAGGGGCGAGATGCCGGCCATCCCTGAAGAAATTGAAGACGCGGAAAAGGAAGGCGTCATTTTCCACTTCCTTGTGGCTCCTCTGGAAATCGTGGGAGAGAACGGCAGCGTTCGGGGGATTCGTTTCCAGAGAATGCGCCTTGGGGAATTCGACCGAAGTGGCCGGAGGCGGCCTGTGCCGATTGAGGGTGCGGAGCTCTTTTTGGAGTGCGACCTTGTCATCAGTGCGGTGGGTCAGAAGCCGGACCTTTCAGGAATTGCGGAAGGCCTTGCTCTTGATGCGTGGGGGAACATTGCAGTGGATCGGTACACCCTTGCAACGTCTCTTGAGGGAGTCTTTGCGGGAGGAGACGCTGTCGGTCAGGAGGCAACGGTGGTGCATGCCATGGCACTTGGCAAGAAAGCTGCGTACAGCATTCACGATTACCTTCGCAGGAAACTCCAGGAAGAGGAGGAACTCGTTGTCCGTCCAGAGCGGCCGAGAATCCTCGAAGAACCTCCGGTTGTGCAGGAGATCCCACGGGTACACCCGCCGGAGGTCCCCGTCGCAGAGCGGGTCAAGGGTTTTGCAGAGGTGAAGCTTACCCTTGATGAGGATGATGTGCGCCGTGAAGCAGGACGCTGCCTCCGGTGCGACCTTGAGAAGATCCTCAAGCGGTATCAGGAAGCACTGGCAGCAGAGGAGGGAAGTTGATGAACACGCCTTTTGTGTATCAGGATATTGAGGAGATTCTTTCACGGTACGAGAAAGAAGAAACGCCCTTGCTGTGTATCCTTGAGGACATCCAGGAGAAGTGGGGGTATCTCCCCCGTGACGTTCTGGGGTACGTTGCCAGGCGCCTGGGCATTCCCTCGAGCACCGTTTACGGGGTTGCGACCTTCTATGCTTTTCTCGAGGTCCGTCCGGTCGGGAAGTACGTCATCCGGGTGTGCAAGAGCACCCCATGTCATGTGAGGGGAGCCACAGATGTCCTTGAGGCTCTCAAAAGAGAACTTGGTATCCGTGAGGGAGAAACGACCAAGGATGGAAAGTTCACGCTGGAGGTTACGAGTTGCCTCGGCGTTTGTGGTGTTGCCCCGGCGATGATGGTCAACGACGTCACCTATGGGAACCTCACGGAGGAACGTATTCGGGAAATCCTGGCGCTTTATCGGGAGTGAGGGAGGTAGGGGGATGTTTTACCGCGCTCATGTCCTTGTGGAGATGACGAGTAGTTCAGTAGCCTTAGGAGCGGCTCAGGTAAAGGAGCAGCTCGAGCGGGAGATCGCCAGAGCCGGGCTTGGGAATGAGGTGAAAGTTCTTGAGACAGGGAGTTTTGGAGCTGCTCTCCCTTCTCCCTTTGTGGTGGTGTACCCGGATAACGTTATCTATGCCCCTGTGAGTGTCCGGGATGTTCGAAGAATCGTTGAGGAACACCTCCTCAAAGGGAGAGTTGTAAGGGAACTTCTCTTTGCCGGTGAGCGGGGTGGTGGGGTCGCCACCTTCATCCCACCTTCTCCCTTGAAAAAAGAAAAACGGGTTGTCCTGCGCAATAGTGGTCTCATCGATCCCCTGAACATCGAAGAGTACATCGCCCGGGATGGGTACCTTGCTCTGGCCAAGGTGCTCACCGAGATGACCCCTGAAGAGGTCATCGAGGTGGTGAAACGCTCAGGCCTTCAGGGTCGAGGAGGGGCAGGCTTCCCCACAGGGCTCAAGTGGGAGTTCACCCGGAAGGCGGAGGGGGAAGAGAAGTACATCGTATGCAACGCCGATGAAGGAGAGCCGGGGACCTTTAAGGACCGCCTGATCCTCGAAGGTGACCCTCACTCGGTGCTTGAAGCCATGGCCATTGCAGGATATGCGGTGGGGGCGAACCAGGGGTACATCTATGTCCGGGCCGAATACCCCCAGAGCATCAGGCACCTTGAGGTTGCCATTGCCCAGGCCAAAGAACGGGGACTTCTTGGGGAGAGGATCCTTGGGATTTCCTTCTCCTTCGATGTGAAAATCCGAAGGGGGGCCGGTGCATACGTTTGTGGTGAAGAAACCGCACTGCTTGAATCCATTGAGGGCAAACGCGGGGAACCACGCGTAAAGCCTCCCTATCCTCCTCAAAAAGGACTGTGGGGAAAACCGACGGTCATCAACAATGTTGAAACCTTAGCCAACATTCCACCCATCATTCTCAATGGGCCTGACTGGTTCCGGAGTATTGGTACCCCAACCTGCCCTGGGACGAAGGTCTTCACCCTTACTGGAAATGTGAATAATCTCGGCCTTGTGGAGGTCCCCATGGGGATTACCCTGAGGGAGCTTGTTTTCGAGATTGGAGGAGGTATCCGGGGAGGGCATGGTCTCAAGCTGGTGCAGACTGGCGGTCCCTCGGGAGGGACGATGACGCCGGATCTCCTCGATGTCCCCATGGCCTTTGATACCTTGCCGCGATACAATTCGGCTTTGGGTTCAGGGGCCCTCACGGTCATCGACGATACCCACTGCATTGTGGACATCGTGAAGAACTTTGCCGAGTTTTTCCTCCACGAGTCCTGCGGGAAATGCACTCCCTGCCGGGTGGGTGGGAAGCGCATTGTTGACATCCTTGAGCGTATCAGTGCGGGAGCAGGATCACCGGAGGATCTGGAAAAGCTGCGTTACCTCGGTCAACATATGAAGGCCACGGCCTTCTGTGGCCTCGGGCAGGCTGCTCCGAATCCTCTCCTGCGGTGTCTGGAGTTCTTCAGGGAAGAGTTTGAGGTCCACGTGCGAGAAAAGTGCTGTCCTCAAGGTGTCTGCACGATGAGACCGAAACCACAGCCGAAAAAAACTGTACGTGTGTGATGGGGGAGTGAACAGTCGATGGCCAAAACACTCAGAGAAGTTGCCGAGAAGGCCCAGGCGGTATCTCTTGTGACCGTCACCATTGATGGTCGGGAAGTTCGGGTTCCCGAGGGAGTGACAATCCTTGAAGCGTGCCGCATGGAGGGCATTCACGTTCCCACACTGTGTTACCTCGAGGGTCTGAGCGCCTGGGGTGGTTGCCGTATCTGTATGGTCGAGGTTGAAGGGCAACCTAATCTTGTTGCCTCATGCGTAACCCCGGTTCGAGAGGGGATGAAAATCTGGACCTCCTCCAAAAAGGTTCGGGAGGCTCGCAAGACAAATCTCGAGTTACTCCTCTCCAACCACCCCCTGGATTGCCAGCTCTGTGACCGCAACGGTTCCTGTGAGTTGCAGGAACTGGCGTATCAGTTTGGAGTTCGGGAAATCCGTTTCCAAGGGGAGCGGAAGGTCTACGAGGTTGACCAGAGCAGCCCCTCGGTGAAAAGAGACCCGAACCGCTGTATTCTGTGCGGCCGCTGCGTGCGAACCTGCCGGGAGATTCAGACTGTCTGTGCCATTGATTTTGCCAATCGGGGATTTGACACCGTCATCAGTCCTTCTTTGGGCTTACCCCTTGGGGAGAGCGTGTGCGTGAACTGTGGTCAGTGCATTCTTGCCTGCCCCACGGGAGCGCTTTCTGAAGTGAGCCACGTGGAGATGGTCTGGGAGGCCATCAACGACCCGGAGAAATTCGTTATCCTCCAGACCGCTCCTGCAATTCGCGTCAGCATTGGTGAACCCTTTGGACTTCCTCCTGGAACCGTAACCACAGGGAAGATGGTTGCGGCCTTTCGTCGTCTTGGCTTTGACCGGGTGTTCGATACGAACTTTGCTGCGGACCTCACCATTATCGAAGAAGGCCATGAGTTCATTGCCCGCTTGAAGCAGGGTGGGAAGCTCCCTCTCATCACCTCCTGTAGCCCTGGATGGATTAAGTTCATGGAGCATTTCTACCCCGAGCTCATGGAAAATGTTTCGACCTGTAAGTCCCCTCAGCAGATGTTCGGCGCAGTAGCAAAGACGTACTATGCGCAGAAGCTTGGCATTGATCCGAAAGACATGGTCGTTGTTTCCATCATGCCCTGCACGGCGAAGAAGTTCGAGTGTCAACGTGATGAGATGTGTGCCAGCGGGTTCCGGGACGTGGATTTCTCCCTCACCACCCGTGAGGCTGCGCGCATGCTGAAGGAGAAAGGCATCGACCTCAAGGAGATGCCCGAGGAGGACTTTGATGATCCCCTGGGCATATCGACTGGAGCCGCGGCGGTCTTTGGAGCTACCGGAGGGGTCATGGAGGCTGCTTTGCGTTCGGTGTATGAAATCCTCACGGGAAAGACCTTAGAGAGACTCGACTTCTATAGCGTCCGGGGCATGGATGGGGTGAAAGAGGCCACGGTGGACATTAACGGCATGGAAGTCCACGTGGCGGTTGCCCATGGTCTGGGGAACGCCCGAAAAGTCCTTGACCAGGTGAGGGCAGGTCGTTCCAAGTACCACTTCATCGAGATCATGGCCTGTCCTGGAGGGTGCATTGGTGGTGGCGGACAGCCCATTCCCACAAACCTTGAAATCCGCATGAAACGGATTGAAGCCATTTATCAGGTCGACCGGAGCCTGCCTTTACGGAAATCTCATGAGAACCCGGCTGTTCAACGTCTCTACGAAGAGTTCTTGGGCGAGCCCAACGGAGAAAGGGCCCACCACCTGCTCCACACGCACTATGTCCCGCGGGAGCGAATGTAGGTTCTTTCTGGCTCTTGATCCCGGGCGGGAAAAGGTGGGAGTAGCGGTTCTTGGAGAGGATGGCAGTGTGGCCTTTCGGGGGGTTTTCCCCCTTGAGGGTGTGCAGGAGGTGCTCTGGAAGCTCCGTACGGAGTATGCCTTCGACACAGCCGTTTTGGGGGGGAGCACGGGCAGTACCCTGGTGCTCCCCCTCCTTGAGGGCCTGGGGGTGCTTGTCCACCGTGTGGATGAACGAGGAAGCTCTGAGGAGGCCCGGAGACTGTACCTTGAGGAGTGCTTTGGAAGGGGATGGAAGCGTCTTCTGGCATTCTTTGTATCCCTCTGCTCTTCCCGGAGCCTTGACGACTGGCAGGCCGTGGTGATTGGCCGGAGATTCCTAAAGGGGTGCGGAAAGTCCCATGAACGAGGAAGAACGCTTCCGTGAAGACGTGGTTTGGCTTGCCCGCGAGGCTATTGCTCACTATCTGAGGACAGGAGAGTACCTCCCCGTTCCTGCGCACCTGCATCCCCGTCTCTACGAGGAGCGCCGAGGGGTTTTCGTCTCCCTGAAAAAGGGCAAGGCGCTCCGGGGGTGCATTGGCACGTACCTCCCCCAGTGTGCGAATCTCGCCGAAGAGATTGTTCGGAATGCAGTGAGCGCCGCAATCCATGATCCCCGATTCCCACCGGTGACGCTCCGGGAACTGGACGAAATCACCATCTCGGTCGATATTCTGAGTCCCCCTGAGGCGGTGCAGGACTACCGCACCCTGGACCCCAAGAAGTACGGCGTCATTGTGGAAAGTGGGTGGAAGAGGGGGCTGCTTTTGCCCGATATTGAGGGAGTTGAAACGGTGGAGGAGCAGATTCGTATTGCTTCGGCAAAGGCGGGCATTGCTCCTTGGGAGTCTGTGACCGTATACCGCTTCACGGTTGAGCGGTACAGGGAGAGGAAATGAAGGAAGCGAAGTTTTTCCAAAAAGGTGAAGCCCAGGAAATTCAATGTAGCCTCTGTCCCCATCGCTGCCGCCTCGGCGAAGGGAAAAGCGGGGTGTGCCGTGTTCGGAAGAACATCCGTGGAACCCTTTATGCTCTCACCTACGGGAAGGTCACATCCGTCGCCCTTGACCCTGTAGAGAAGAAGCCCCTGTACCACTTCTACCCCGGCCGGGATATCCTCTCCGTGGGGAGTGTGGGCTGCAACTTCCGGTGTCCATTTTGCCAGAACTGGCATATTTCCCAGGTGAGCCCAGAAGAATACCCTCTCCATGATGTCACCCCGGAAGAGTTGCTGCATCTTGCGGAAGAAAGGGCGTCCTTGGGGATTTCCTTTACTTACAATGAACCCTTCATCTGGTGGGAATTCGTGTACGACGTGGCGGTGCTCTTTCGGAACCGAGGCTTGAAAAACGTTCTCGTGACCAACGGCTATGTGGAGAGGGAACCCCTGCAGGAACTCCTGCCTTTCATCGATGCCATGAATATCGACCTGAAAGCTTTCGATGAGGACTTCTATCGCAGGTACTGTCGGGCGCATTTAGCTCCGGTGCTTGCAACGATTGAGCAGGCACTTGAAGCTGGTGTTCACGTGGAGCTCACCCATCTTGTGGTGACTGGTCTCAATGACGACCTGGAGAAGTTTCGAAACCTTGTTGACTGGGTTGCCACCCTTTCTCCCCTTATCCCTCTCCATATTTCCCGGTATTTCCCGGCGTATCAACTCTCTCATCCGCCGACCTCTGTTGCCTTTCTGGAGAGGGCGTTCCAGATTGCCCGGGAGAAGCTCCCCTTTGTGTACCTCGGTAATGTATGGGATGAGGCGAAGAACTCGACGTTTTGCCCTTCCTGCGGGAATGTGGTGGTGGTCCGGCGGGGGTACAACGTCCAAGTTGTGGGTCTTGATGGGCCACGATGCCGTTTCTGTGGAAACGAGCTTCCCTTCGTGCTTTCGTGAGGTGGGCACTCCCCCTCCTTGGGGGAGTGGCGTTGTTTTCCCCCCTGTTCTTCCGTGATGCCTTTGTGCGGGAAACCTTCCTTGGCTTTGACACCTTTATCGAGGTTACTCTCCCGCGGCGATACGCCTTTCTTTTTTCCGAAATCGACGCCCTTGTCCGCCGTTACGATGCCCTCTGGAATCGCTTCTCTTCTCAGAGCCTTGTGCACCGGATCAACACTTCCTCTTCCTGGATTCCCCTTGACGAGGAAACATTTAACCTCCTGAAGGAGGCTTTTGCGCTTTCGCAGAAAACCCACGGCATGTTCTGCCCCCTTATCGGAGGACTTGTGGATCTCTGGGGATTTTCCCGAACTCCCCGCGTCCCTGAACCCTGGGAGATAGCAAGAGAACTCCAGGTGATTCGCGAAAGTACTATAATGTTTGACGAGCGAGAAAGAGCGGTCCTCCGAAGAGGGGAAGCCCAGCTTGACCTTGGGGGCATTGCCAAGGGGTATTTTGTGGACCTCCTTGCTCAGTTTCTCAGAGGGCGAAATGTTGGGAGTTTCCTGATCAATGCGGGGGGAACGGTCTCTGGTCTGGGCAGGGTATGGAAGGTAGGTGTTCTCCATCCTCGAAGGGCGGGACTTCTGGGGAGGATTGCCGTGAACGGACTCTGTGTGTCCACTTCAGCAGACACCTTCCGGTTCTTTGAGGTGGGTGGGAAGCGATACCATCATATTCTCAATCCTCAAAGCGGCTATCCCGGGTCGACGTTCGTCAGTGTAACCGTTGTTGCCTCGAAAGGAACGGTGGCCGATGCCCTTTCGACAGCTCTTATGGCTGGGGATGAATCCTTTCTCGCTCAGATTCTCCAGGAATTTCCCGATGTTGCAGTTCTTGCGGTGCGGAAGGACGGAGAGGTTTTCCTTTCTCCAAAGATGCAGAAAATCTTTGAGGGTGACCGTGAACCGTAAAGTGGTGTTCTTCCTCGTGCTCTTTTTTGGTGTTCTCCAGACCATGGTGTTTCTTGCCCATTCCCCAAGAGGAAGGGAAGTCCGGGCAATCCGCGTCCTTGCTCTTCCTCTGTATCGGGGTGAGCTTGTCGTGTACCGGGTATTCCATTCCTTTTCGCAGCTTCTCCGGGAAAAGGAAGCCCTCCTTGCAGAGAATGAACGCCTGAAAAGGGAGCTCGGTATGCTTCGGAGTGAGAATGTCCTTCTGCGGGAAGAAGTGGAGCGTCTCCGGATGGAAATCGAGGCAGCGCAGATTGAACGGCGCCTCTCCTTCGAAGTCGTACCGGCCCAGGTCATTGGTCGGGATCCTTACGACTGGCTCGGAAGCATAGTCATTGACCGGGGGAGGGAGGATGGAGTGACCGAGGGCCTTGCCGTTGTTACGTACCAGGGTATGGTGGGGCGGGTGGAACAGGCTTATCCCCGTTATGCTGAGGTTCGTATGCTCCTCAGTCCTTCTTTCGCTTTGGGGGTTCTTGTGCAGCGGACGAGGGACCTGGGCGTCCTTGTTGGGGATGGGAGAGGACTATGTCTTGTCAAGTACATCTCCCGGACCTCTCAGGTCAAGGAGGGGGATCTGGTCATTACCTCAGGCCTTGGAGGGAAAATTCCTCGAGGCGTGGTGGTGGGGAAGATTCGCGAAGTGCGGGAGCGGAGTGGTGATCTCTTCAAAGAGGTTGTGGTGGAACCAGCCTGTGACTTTTCGGCTTTGGGGAAAGTGTTCGTTATCCGATGACCGTCTGGGACGATGTCTTCGTGAGTTCTTTTGCAGTGCTTCTTGAGCTTCTGTGTATTTCCTTCTTTGCCCTGGGATTTCCTCCTCTGTACTATATCAATGTCCTCATTCCCGTGGGAGTGCTGTTCCTCCTTACAGGGGAACGTTTCCTCTTTCGTCTTGCTCTGCTCTTTGGTATGGCCTTTCTGCTTGAGGTCTTTTCCTTTGCCCCCTTTGGTCTGTGGTTTTTCCGGATCGCCATGCTCTTGGGAAGTGCTTTCCTCTGGGTAGAGATGTTCTCCCGGGGTTTGGTATCCCTTACGGTGTTCGTTGTGACGTACCCCTTTCTGGAACTCTTCCTGGAACGCCTGATACTCCCTGTCATGGGCTTTAGCGTTTTTCCTCTTCTGGGGATGCTTCTTGGGAAGCTCATGAGCGCTGTCGCCGGAGTCTTTCTCCTTTCCCTCTGGCTGGGCTGGAGGGACCACCATGTGGAATGAGCGGATGGAAGAAAGGATTCGCCAGAGAGTGGCAACGGCACTCTGGATAGGGATTGCCCTTTTTGTTGTTCTCTCGGCTCGGCTTTGGTATCTTTCGGTCCTGCGGGGGGAATGGTTTCGGGAACGATCGGAGCGAAACAGGGTTCGAGTTGTCTTTCTTGAAGCCCTCCGGGGGAATATCTACGATCGCCGTGGCGTTTGCCTTGCAGAGGATGTTCCCAGATTCCGCCTTGTTTTCCTTGTGGGAAGCAGCGAGGAAGAACTTGTCATGAAACGGGTTCGGGAAGTTCTGGGGAGGGACATCACCTTTTCCCTTCGTGAACGTGCCCCGGGAGAGCTCGTGCTCCTTGAAGACCTTTCCCTTGAGGATGTAGTGAAAATCGAGGAGAACTCGGAGCGTCTCCCCGGAGTCCTCGTTGAAGTGTACCCTGCTCGAAAGTACAGAGACGGAGAGATTGCGGCCTTGCTCCTTGGGTATGTGGGGAAGGTGAGCTCTGAGGAGTTGAAGGCCCTTGGCAAAATGGGGTACCGGAACGAGGACCGGATAGGGAAAAGCGGGGTGGAGTCCTTCTATGAGAGCCTCCTTCGGGGTGAGGAAGGATACCGGCGTGTTGAGGTTGACGCCTTGGGAAGGGTTGTGCAGGTTCTCGATTTCCGATCTCCCCGTTTCCGGTATTCCCTGCAACTCGCCCTCGATTGGGAACTCCAGAAGGCCTGTTACGAAGCTTTAGGGAGGCGAAACGGTGTGGTGCTTGTGGGGGATCCGGCAACTGGAGAAATCCTTGCGTTTGTGAGTAAACCAAGCTTTGACCCCAACCTCTTCAGCCGTGGTCTGAGCCTGAAGGAATGGCTGGACCTTCTTGAGCAGAAATCCAATCCTCTTCTGGCTCGTCCTACTCAGGCGCTCTATCCTCCTGGCTCGCTTTTTAAGATTCTCATCGCCCTTGCAGCTTTGGAGGAACAGGTGGTGACTTCACGGGAATCGTTTTTCTGCCCTGGTTACCTGGAGTACGGGGACAGGAAGTACCTCTGCTGGAGAAGGGGAGGTCATGGGAGGGTGACCTTTGAAGAGGCTATTGCCGAGTCGTGCAATGTGGTCTTCTACACTCTGGGATTGCGGCTGGGTCCAGAGCGGATTGCCCGCTATGCGAGGATGTTTGGTTTTGGGCAGGATGCTCACCTCGACCTCCCGGGAGTGAAAACCGGCTTTTTCCCCACACCTGAGTGGAAGCGGGAGGCCCTGAAGGAGGCATGGTATCCGGGAGACACCGTGAATCTCTCCATCGGTCAGGGGTACCTCCTCGTTACTCCTCTGGAAATGTACCTTTTCCTTTGCGCGGTGGCCAACCGGGGAAAGGTTTACGACCCCCATGTGCTCTGGAGAGTCCTTGATGAAAACGGAAGGGTCGTGAGGGAAGTGAAACCCTCCCTCAGAAGGACTATTGCGCTTCGTTCTCAAACCTGGGATACTGTTATTCGGGGTATGGAGAAGGTTGTGACCCAAGGAACGGGGTTTAACTGCCGGGGGTTACCAGTGAAGCTTGCAGCCAAAACTGGTACGGCCCAGAACCCTCATGGGAAAGAGCATTCCTGGTTTGGAGGGTTCTTCCCTTCCGATCGTCCGAAGTTTGTTTTTCTTGTCCTTGTTGAGCACGGAGGGGACGGCAGCGGTGAGGCTGCCCTGGTGGCACGAAAGGTCGTTGAGTGGATTCTTCAGAATCGGGGAGTATGATGCGACGGGAATACCTTTTTGTGCTCGTGACCTTATGTTTATGCATCTTGGGTATCGTTGCTGTGTACAGCGTGGATCCGCTGAGGGATGAGGGGTTTGGGCCGAAGAGCTTCTTTGGAAGGCAGATTCTCTGGAACGTTGTGGGATGGGCACTTTTTCTTCTCTTCCGTTTTTTCGACTTCCAGTGGCTTTTCCGGCGAAGCTGGTTGTGGTATCTCCTTTCGGTGTTTTCGCTGGGGGCAGTGCTCGTTTTCGGGGAGAGTGACGAGACGGGGGCAAAACGGTGGCTCTTTTCGCGATCGGTCCAGCCTTCGGAGTTTGCCAAACTCGCCTTGCTTTTCTTTTTGAGCTCGTATCTAAGCACCAACCGGGACGAGCTGGACTTTTGGAGTCTTCTGGTCAAAAGTGCGTTCTTTGCCGCCGTTCCTGCACTTCTCGTTTTCCTGCAGCCGGATCTTGGAACGGTCCTGGTGCTTGGGGTGCTATGGTTTGGGGCGCTCTTTCTCGGGGGATGGCACAGGCGGAAACTCGGTCTTCTCCTTGGTCTTGTTGCCAGTCTTTCGCCCCTTTCCTGGTTCATCATGAAAGATTACCAGAGGAAACGGGTTCTTGCTTTCCTTGATCCCTGGCAGGACCCCCTGGGGAGCGGGTACAATGTCGTGCAATCCCAGATTGCTATTGGTTCTGGGGGGGTTCTGGGTCAAGGGTGGCTTTCGGGGAAACAGACCCAGCTTCGGTTCTTACCTGCCCGGTACACCGACTTCATCTTTGCCGCTTTCTGCGAGCAGTTCGGTTTTGTCGGAGGCATGGTTCTTTTGACCCTTTTCATCCTCTTTTTCTGGATTGTTCTTGAGACGGCGCAGCGAGTGAGAAATCTGGAGGAGCGGTTTTTCGCCTCCCTTTTCGGCATTCTTTTCCTCTTTCAGGTTGGCATCAACGTGGGGATGAACCTCGGGATTGCCCCGGTGACGGGTATTCCCCTCCCCTTTGTGAGCTATGGGGGGAGTTCTCTCCTCGTCCACCTTGCAGGCGCTGGAATGATCGCCCGCCTGATCTGGAGAACGGAGCAGGAGGAAAGAGAACGATGGATATAGAACGTCAGCTTTTCTATGACACAACGCTCCTTTCAGTGGAGCGACCCGGGAGGTATCTGGGGCGGGAATGGAATGTTACCATCAAACCCGAGCAGGATATCCGGTACACAGTGGCTTTGGCCTTCCCCGATGTGTATGAGGTGGGAATGTCCCATCTCGGGCTCCGCATTCTCTATGGGCTACTGAACGCCCTGCCTGGAGTTCAGGCGGAAAGAGTATTCGTTCCCTGGCCTGATATGGGGAGGAAAATGAAGGAGATGGGCATTCCTCTGTTCTCCCTCGAGCGGAAGAAACCGGTGGCTTCCTTTGACCTTCTGGGTATCAGCCTACAACACGAGCTGAGCTACACCAGTGTCCTGTACCTCCTTGATCTTGCGGGGATACCGTTGCTCCAGAGCGAGCGGGGTGAACGATTTCCCCTCGTTCTTGGAGGAGGACCATGCGCGGTAAACCCGGAGCCCCTTGCGCCTTTCTTCGACGCGTTTTTCATCGGGGAAGCGGAGGAGGTTCTGGGGGATATCGTTATGGCCCTTGCGGAGATGAAAGGGCAGAGGAAGGACATTCTCCTTGAAGAGCTCTCCCGTTTCCCTGGGGTTTACGTTCCCTCGCTCCCTCCAAAGCAACCTGTTCGGCGCCAGGTTGTGAAGGACCTCGAACATGCCTTTTTCCCCTCAAAGACGGTGGTCCCCTATGTTGAAATCGTCCACGATCGCGTGGCTGTGGAAATCGCCAGGGGATGCACACGGGGATGTCGCTTCTGTCAGGCAGGCATGATTTATCGGCCGAAGCGAGAGCGGACGCCTGAGCGGGTGATTGAGCTTGCTCTGGAGCTCCTCCGAAGCAGTGGCTATGGGGAGGTTTCGCTCCTCTCTTTGAGCAGTAATGACTACTCACGGATTGAGGAGCTTGTGGACAGGCTTTCCCGCCTTCTTGAACCTTACCGGGTTAGCGTTTCCTTGCCGTCCCTTCGCATGGATACCTTTAGTGTGCGCCTTGCGCAGAGTCTGCGGAGGGTCCGGAAGAGCACCCTGACCTTCGCACCTGAGGCAGGGACCGAGAGGTTGCGGAACATTATCAACAAAGGATTGCAGGATGAGGAAATCCTCAAAGCTGCAGAAAGCGCCTTTTCTGCGTCGTGGCGGGAGATCAAGCTGTACTTCATGATTGGGCTACCCTTTGAGGAAGAGGAGGATATCCGGGGAATTGGTCGCCTCGTCGGGGAAATCCTCAGAGTTGGAGAGAGCCTGAAAAAGAACGTGGGAGTCCACCTGAGCATTGCAGCTTTTGTCCCGAAACCCCACACGCCTTTCCAGTGGGTTCCTCAGGATCACAAGGAAGTGCTTGAGGAAAAGATTCGCCTCTTGAGGGATTGCTTCCGACCTTTACGATCCCGGGTCCGTTACCACTGGTCTTCCTTTGAGATGAGCCAGATTGAAGCTCTGCTTGCCCGGGGAGACCGTAGGCTCGCCGATGTGCTCTTGCGGGTGTACCACAGGGGGGGGATTCTCGAGGGATGGCAGGAGCACTTCTTGATGCAGCGATGGGAGAAGGCGCTTGAAGAGGAGGGTCTTGACCTTTCCTGGTATCTCTACCGGAGTCGATCCTTTAGCGAGGTTTTCCCTTGGGAACACATATCCTGTGGGGTGAGTAAAGCTTTTCTCTGGGAAGAGTACCAGAGGGCGTGCCAGGGTCTTTCCAGTCCCCCGTGCTCGCTGAAAAACTGCACATGGTGTGGGGTGTGTGGCAATGGAGAAGTTTCGCTATCGGGTACAGCATTGTAAACTTGCTCCATTCCATCTTCTGGCCCATCTTGACGTGTATCGGATGTGGGAACGAGCTTTCCGCCGCGCAGCGATACCGGTGCTGTACTCCCAGGGCTTTAACCCTCGTCCGCTCTTCTCCTTCCCTTTTGCGACTCCTTTGGGGGTTGAAAGTACAACGGAGTGTTTTGAGGTGCTCTGTGGAGAACCACTCCCACCCTGGGAGCTCCAAGAGCGGCTGAATCGGGAAGTTCCTGAGGAACTGGCTGTGACGCAGGTCCAGGCTCTTGCATCCTTTGATCCCCCGCTGCAGAAGATTCTCCGGGGCATTGTGTACGTTTTCTTTTTTCCTGCGTCCTGGAGTCCCAAAGAAGAGTGGGCGCTCCCTGAGGACATCACGGTATGCCCTTTGGTGGGGTCCTCTCCTGTGGTATCATTTCTCTTTAAAGGGGAGAAGGTGCTGTGGAATCCCCTGAAGCTTGCTGCTTTCCTTGAGACGAATTCTGGCTGTCCTTTTCCCAGAAGAATCGTGAGGGAAAGGCTGCTTCTTTGGGAAAGGAATGGAGGATGAGGTTTGCGGAGAGATATCGTCATTGACATGTCTGAAGTTGAAACGCGGGCGGCGCTCCTTGAGGATGGAAAAGTCGTGGAGTTCTTTTTCGAGCGGGCGGTAGAGTTACGCCTTGCGGGGAATATTTACAAGGGCGTTGTGGAGAACGTCCTTCCTGGGATTCAGTCGGCTTTTGTGAACATTGGTCTTGACAAGAACGCCTTTCTCTTTATCGGTGACATGCTCCTTGACGAGAAGCGGAAAGACGTCAAGATTGAGAGCCTCATCCGGGTTGGGGAGGAAATCATCGTTCAGGTGGCCAAGGAGCCCATGGGGACGAAGGGTGCCCGGGTCTCCACAAAGATCACCCTTCCCGGAAGGTACGTGGTCTTCATGCCTGGCATGGACGTTGTGGGAGTGTCGCACCGCATAGCCTCGGGCGAGGAACGGGAGAGGTTGAAGAGGATTGTGGAGCGGATACGCCCCAACGGTTCCGGGATCATCGTTCGGACTGCTGCGGAGGGGAAAAGCGTCGAAGAAATTCGAGAGGACATTGAATCCCTGGTCCGTCTCTGGCATCGTATAAAGAAGAAGGCTGAAATCACCACGGCCCCTGCTTTGCTTTACCAGGAGGCGAGTCTCATCTACGCTTTAGTGCGCGATATCGTGGACGAGAGCGTGGAGAATATCTGGATCAACTCCTTTTTCGGGTACCAGAAACTCAGAGACTTCATGGAGTCTCTGGTTCCCCATCTTGCAGAGCGGGTTCGTTTCTTTGAAGGTCGAGAGAACATCTTTGAACATTTCGGTCTCCAGAAGGAAATTGAGCGAGCTCTGAGTCGAAAGGTCTGGCTTCGCAGCGGCGGATACCTTGTGTTCGATCGGACTGAGGCTATGACAGTCATCGATGTGAACACCGGGAAGTTTGTGGGCAAGAAAGACCTCCAGGAGACCATTCTGAGGACCAACCTTGAGGCTGCAGAGGAAATCGCCCGGCAGGTTCGCCTGCGGGATATCGGGGGGATTATCCTTATCGACTTCATTGACATGGAGAAAAAGGAACACCGCCGGCAGGTCGTCCGTGCCCTTGAGGAATTCCTGAGCTGGGACCGAACAAGATGCACGGTCGTGGATATGAGCGAACTTGGCCTTGTGGAGATGACGAGAAAACGTGTTCGGAAAAGCCTTGACTCGCTCCTCCGTGAGCCATGCCCTTTCTGCGAGGGGGAGGGGAGAGTGCTTTCGCTTGAAACCGTAGCTGTGAATTTCCTGCGCAAGGTTGAAGAAATCTGCCGTCACACGTCTTCTTCGGTTCTTGGCTTTGCGGTTGGGGAGGAGCTTGGGGGGTATCTTGCCTCAGAAGGTGAACGATTCCTGCAGAATCTTCGGAAACTCTATGGAAAGGAAATCCTCTGGAAGGTGAGTAGAAACTTGCCGCCTCGGAGGTACAGCATCGTTGGGGTGGGTGACGAGGAAATCCGGGCACGGATGCAGGAAATCTCATGACTGTTTGACGGGAAGAAGCATCTGTGGTAAATTACCATCCGTCCTTGGGAGGTGAAACGCTGTGTTTGCTATTGTGGAAGCAGCAGGAAAGCAATACAAGGTTACTGAGGGTTCACTGCTTCAGGTGGATTGCGTGCTGGCCCCAGTGAATGAGGAAGTGGCTTTTGACCGGGTGCTTCTGGCTCGGAAGGATGGAGAAATCCTCGTAGGTCGGCCTTATCTTGAGAATGTGCGGGTCAGGGGGCGGGTCCTCAGTGTGGGAAAAGGGAAAAAGGTCATTGTTTTCAAGTACAAACCCAAGGTGAATTACCGGCGCAAGAAGGGGCATCGTCAGCCGGTAACCATTGTGCGGATTGAGAAGATAGAGATCAAGGGGGTATGATGGGGTATGGCGCATAAGAAAAGTGGTGGGAGCGCGAGAAACGGCCGGGACAGCAACCCTAAGTACCTTGGAGTTAAGGCTTATGGAGGGCAATTCGTTCGGGCCGGGAGCATCATCGTCCGGCAACGGGGAACTCATATCAAACCGGGAAAGAACGTGGGGGTTGGACGGGACTACACGCTTTTCGCCCTGAAGGATGGTTACGTGGTCTTCGAGACAAAAAAGGGGCGGAAGTGGGTTTCAGTACTCTCCCAGGTCCCTGTGTAGTTCATGTTCATTGACCGTGCGTTCATAGAGGTTCGGGGTGGCAAAGGAGGGGATGGGGCGATTCACTTTCGCCGGGAGAAATACGTCCCCCGTGGTGGTCCAGATGGGGGCGATGGGGGTGATGGGGGGAGCGTTTTTTTGCGTGCTTCCTCCCGAAAGAAGACCCTTTACGATGTAGCCCTGCAGCCCCTGTACCAGGCATCCCCTGGAGAGCCAGGGCAGGGGAAGAAGAAGCACGGCGCAAAAGGGAAAGACGTCATCATCGAGGTTCCCGTGGGGACTCAGGTTTTTGATGCCGAGACGGGGGAACTCCTTGCCGACCTTGTGATGGACGGTATGGAGGTGCTTGTTGCCCGAGGCGGTCGGGGAGGACGGGGAAATGCATCGTTCGCCACTGCGACGAATCAGGCACCTCGTGTTGCTTTGCGGGGGGAAGAAGGGGAAGCGAGAAAGCTTCGTCTTGAGCTCAAGCTCATTGCTGATGTCGGGCTTGCGGGCCTTCCTAACGCGGGGAAGTCCACTCTGCTTTCTGTGGTGAGCGATGCCCGGCCACGCATTGCTCCCTACCCTTTCTCGACGCTCTATCCCACTCTGGGTGTGGTGCAACACCGGGATGAACGCTTCATCATGGTCGACATCCCTGGAATCATCGAGGGGGCAAGCCAGGGAGCGGGACTGGGTCTGGAATTCCTGCGGCATGTGGAGCGGGTGCGGGTCATCCTCTGTCTTGTTGATATGGCGTTTCCGTACTCCGGTGACCCTTGGAAAGATTTTTCCATTCTCCGCCGGGAATTCTCCCAATACAGCGCATCGCTTCTTGAGAAGCCCTTCATTGTTGTGGGAACAAAACTCGACCTTCCTGAAGCTCAAAAAAGGTGGGAACACTTTGCCCAGGGGCTGGCTCAGGAAGGCATGATTGGGGTTGGCATCTCAGCAGTGACCCACTTCGGTCTCTCTGAACTTCTGGACAGGGTGGTGGAACTTTTGAGGCTTGAGGAAAAGGAAGAAATTCCCCTTCCTTCCTCCCTGGGGGAGAGGGGTGTGCAGGAGCGTTCCCCGCGGGTGTACCGTTTCGCCTCGCGTTTTCTGGAAAAGCTTCTCAAAGAGTATCCCCCTGAAAAGGACGAGGCTTCCTTCCATGGGGAACTCGAGAGATCAGGTTTTCTCCGGTACCTTGGGGCCTTGCCCCCGGGAAGTACGGTGGAGATTGGGTCTTATCGGTTCGTCTGGACGGGGAAAGGGCTTGTGCTCTCACGATGATGGAACGGAAGACAATCGTAACGAGTGCTCATCGTCTTGTGGTTAAGGTGGGTTCTTCGCTTCTTGTCGATGGGTTTTCCCTCTCTCGGGAGAGGTTGTGGAGTCTGGCCAAGAACGTTGTGGAGGTCAGAACGCAGGGGAAAGAGGTGGTCCTGGTCTCCTCGGGAGCGGTTGCCTGTGGCATGAGCGCTCTTGGCATTATCCGACGGCGCAGCGACATTCCCTTCAAGCAGGCAATGGCAGCGGTGGGTCAGGGAATACTCATGCAGCACTACTGTTCTGTCTTTGCAGAGTTTGGCGTGAAGGTTGCGCAAATTCTTCTGGCTCCCGAGGATGTCCACAACCGTTCAAAATACCTGAATGCCCGGAACACTTTTGAAGCCCTCCTGCGGTTGGGAATCGTCCCCATTGTGAACGAAAACGATACCGTGGCGGTGGAGGAAATCAAGTTCGGCGATAATGATCGCCTTTCAGCCCTTGTGGCCTCGATTGTTGATGCTGATCTTTTGGTCATCCTTTCTGATGTTGAGGGTCTGTACACCGATGATCCACGCCGGTCTCCTCAAGCGGAACTTATTCCTGAGGTTCGGTTCATCAATGAGGAGATCGAGCGAATGGCGAAGAAAGAAGGGACTGCTCTTGCTACCGGAGGTATGCGCAGCAAAATCCTTGCGGCGAGAATCGCCACTCTCTCGGGAATTGGAGTCATTGTTGCCTCGGGGAGGGATTTTGGTATTCTCCCCCGTCTTCTTACGGGAGAAGCTTTGGGGACGTTCTTCTATCCTGCAGAGCATTCCCTGCGCGGGAAGAAACGGTGGATTGCCTTTGGCATGATTCCCCAGGGGCAGATTGTGGTGGATGAGGGCGCAAAGAGAGCACTCTTTGAGAAGAAGAGCCTTCTTCCCGCAGGAGTGGTGAGTGTTCTGGGACGATTCGGGGCAGGGGACTGTGTGGAGGTTGTGAGTGAGGATGGTGAGCTCATCGGGAGGGGTATTGTGAATTACTCCTCGGAGGAACTGGGGAAAATTCGGGGGCTGCGGAGTACAAAAATAGAGGAGATCCTGGGGCAGGGAGACTGGAGTGAGGAGGTCATCCACGCCGATGATTTCGTGTTCCTGGGAGGGAAGTGTGATGGAGAACATCCGAGAAATTGCCAGAAAGGCTAAGGAGGCTGCTTCGGTTCTTGCTGGTCTCTCTTCGGGAGTGAAAAACCGCTTCCTGCTACATCTTGCGGAGAAGCTCCTGGAACGCAAGCGCCAAATTCTTGAGGCGAACGCCTTAGACCTTGAGCGGGGAAAGGCTTCGGGAATGAAACAGGCGCTGCTTGATCGCCTGGCTCTCAATGAAAAACGCATTGAAGCCATGGTTTCTAGCCTCAGGGATATTGCGGCTCTACCAGATCCGGTTGGAGAGGTCATCGATGGCACAAAAAGACCCAACGGCCTTCTTGTGACAAGAGTCCGTGTCCCCCTGGGGGTTGTGGCTATCATTTACGAGGCGCGACCCAACGTGACGATCGATAGCGTGGGGTTGTGTCTTAAGGCTGGAAATGCCGTGGTTTTGCGGGGGAGCAGTTCTGCCCTCTCTTCTAACAAAGCTTTGGTAAAGATTGTCCACGAGGCGCTCCGAGAATGCGGTATCCCCGAGGAGTGTGTGGGACTCGTTGAAAGCGAGAGCCACGAAGACGTGAAGGTTCTCCTTGCCCTCCGGGAGTACATCGATGTGGCCATTCCAAGAGGTGGAGCAGACCTCATTCGAACGGTTATCGAAAACTCCCGTGTTCCAGTTATCGAAACGGGCATTGGGAATTGCCACGTTTACGTGGATGACGCTGCGGACCTCGACATGGCTGAGCGAATTGTCATCAACGCCAAAACACAGCGTCCCAGTGTCTGCAATGCCTGTGAAACGCTTCTTGTCCACAGAAGCATTGCCCCTGTTTTCCTCCCTCGCATTGTCCAGGCTCTCCAGGAAAAGGGTGTGGAAGTGCGGGGCTGTGAAGAAACACGACGTATTGTCCCCGAGGTGATTCCGGCCACCGAGGAAGACTGGTACACCGAGTACCTTGATCTCATCATCGCCATCCGCGTGGTTGCAAGCCTTGATGAAGCCATCCGTCACATCAACACCTACGGTTCACACCATTCCGACGCTATCGTGACCTCGAATTATGCCCATGTTCTGGAGTTCCTCAACCGGGTGGATTCTGCGGCGGTTTTTGTGAATGCTTCCACCCGATTCACTGATGGAGGAGAATTCGGTATGGGGGCGGAAATCGGTATCAGTACCCAGAAGCTCCACGCCCGGGGCCCCATGGGTCTGCGGGAGCTCACGACCTGGAAGTTCGTCGTGTATGGTTCAGGACAAATCAGGGAATAGTGGGGAGGGTGGGAAGAGTTGCCCAAAAAGGGTATTATGGGAGGAACCTTTGACCCCATCCATTACGGTCATCTTGTGACCGCTGAGGAAGTGCGGGACTATTTTGGGCTTGACGAGGTTGTCTTTGTCCCCTCGGCACGACCTCCCCACAAAATCGGCCAGAAAATCACCGATCCCGAACACCGTTACCTCATGGTGGTCCTTGCTACTATCACGAACCCTTATTTCAGCGTTTCCCGTGTGGAGATTGAGCGACCTGGGCCCTCCTATTCCATCGATACGGTGCGATACTTCAGGGAGCTTTGGGGAGAGGATACAGAGATTTACTTCATCACTGGTGCCGATGCTTTTGCCCAGATTTCAACGTGGAACAACCCGGAAGAACTCCTCCGTCTGTGCACTTTTGTAGCCGCAACGCGTCCCGGGTACCGCCTGCAGCATCTCGAGGGACCGATGAAGGACCGGGTCAAGATTATAGAGGTCTCGGCTTTGGCCATCTCGTCTTCCGAGATTCGCCGAAGGGTTAGACGAGGTGAATCCATCAAATACCTTCTCCCAGAGGCGGTGGAGAACTATATCTACAAGAACGGACTGTATCGAGATTCATAAGGCTTTGGATTTTCTCAAGGCGGTGCTTTCCCCTTCTCGGGTTGCCCACTCTCTGCGGGTGGCAGAAGAAGCGGAGCGTCTTGCTGCCATTCACGGGGAGGATACCTTCCGGGCATACCTTGCAGGTCTTCTGCACGACTGTGCCCGCGATCTTCCCTGGGAAACCCTGAGGGAATTCCTTCCACCGTACATCCAGGAGAATGACTTCCCCATTCCTGAGGTCTTCCATGCTTTTGCTGCTCCTGCGATTATTGAGCGGGAACTGGGCCTTCGGGATTTTCGGATTTTCCGGGCAATTCGCTGGCACGCTACAGGCTGTGAGTGGATGTCCGCGCTTGACAGGATTGTCTTTGTGGCCGATATTGCTGAACCCGGCCGGGATTTCCCTGAAGCCCGGGAAATCCGCCAGTGGGCATACTCCGACCTCCGGATGGGGTATGTCCTTGCGCTTCGGACGAAGATAGAGTACCTTCTCAGGACTTATGGTGTCGTTGCTCTGGAGAGTCTCCGTTCCTGGAACCGGGAAATCGGCATGCTGCGAAAAGAAGGGAAAATGCCATGAGACGAAGCTGGAAGGTCTTCTACCTCATTCTTGGCTTTCTCATCGGTTTTGGCGTACTTTTCGCCCTTGCACTCTTTGGGGTTCGGGCTCCGTTCCGATGGACGGTCGTGAAAAAAGTCATGGGGTATGTAACCCCCGAGAACACCTGCATTCTCGTTGTGGGGCAGGACAACATCAAACCCCTACGAAGTGACACCATCATCCTGGCCTTTGTGAACACCAAATCGGGAGAGGTGCTCCTCCTTTCCGTCCCCAGGGATTCGCGGTTGCCCATCCCGGGCGTTGGGTACGACAAGGCCAACCACGCATATGCCCGGGGAGGTATTGAACTCCTCAAAAAGACCCTTGAGGGAAGCCTTGGTATAGAAATTCCCTATTTTGTCGAGGTGAACTACGAGGCCTTTGAGAAGGTGGTGGACGCCCTGGGAGGCGTGGAGGTTGAGGTAGAAAAGCCGATGTACTATGTAGACCGTGCTCAAGGCCTTTTCATCAATCTCAAGCCGGGAAGGCAGGTGCTCAACGGAGAAAAAGCCCTGCAGTACGTTCGCTTCCGTCATGACCCCCTGGGGGACATCGGCAGAATCAAGCGCCAGCAGGCTTTCCTTCAGGCACTCATCGCCAAAGCTCAGGATCCTTCAACACTTGCCCGCCTTCCGGCGCTCTTTGAGAGCCTCAAGCAGGCTTTGCGCACCAATATCCCCCTTGAGAATATCCTGCAGCTTGCCCTGTGGTTTAAGGGCCTAGAGGAAAAGGCGGTCACCATGGACATTCTGCCGGGGGAACCGGTTTACCTCAACGGGTTGAGTTTCTGGGAACCTCAGCTCGATGTTGCCCGAGAGAAAATTCACGAGTTCTTTGCCAGGGAGAGGAGTGGCGGTGAAGGTTCAGGAAAAAATCCGGAGGGTCAAGGAGGCCATTGAGCGGAAAAAGGCCTTTGACATCACCATTCTGGACTTGCGAGGTCTTTTCCCTTTTTCGGACTACTGGGTTCTCTGCAGCGGTTCCTCTCCAATTCAGACCAGAGCCATTGCCGAGGAAATCCTCGAGCGCCTCGAAGAAGTGGGGGTTCGTCCTTTCCATGTGGAGGGAGAGGATACTGGAGAGTGGATTCTCCTCGATTACGGGGAAGTCATCGTCCATGTTTTTCGGCAAGAGGAGCGGGAGTTCTACAATCTCGAGAAGCTCTGGCAAAGGGCCCGGGTGGTGTACTCGGAGCGCGAGGGCCTTGACCTTCTCCATGAAATTGGTTGACTTTTTCAAGGGGGTGTGTTACCTTTATCCTTTGATTTTCCCGGGAAAACGGAGAGCGTGAAAGGAGGTAGCAGGATGGCGCGAAGGTACCAAATTACCTCTGAATCCGTCACCGAAGGTCACCCGGACAAAATTGCCGACCAGATTTCTGACGCCATACTCGATGCCGTTCTCGCCGAGGACCCCTATGGTCGGGTGGCAGTGGAGACGCTTGTGGCTACAGGACTGGTGCTCGTTGCCGGTCAGATGACGACAACGACCTACGTTGACATCCCCCGTATTGCCCGGAATACCATACGGGACATCGGGTATACCCGGGCCAAATACGGTTTTGATTTCGAGACCTGCGCGGTGCTCACGGCCATCGATGAACAATCACCGGACATTGCCCTTGGGGTGAACCGTTCCCTGGAGGTCAAGATGGGCGAAGAAGTGGAGGATGAAGAGCTCTCTCTTGGGGCTGGAGACCAGGGGATGATGTACGGGTATGCCTGTAACGAAACTCCGGAGCTCATGCCTTTTCCTATTGCTATGGCTCACGCCCTGGCTTTTCGTCTGGCTGAAGTTCGCAAGAAGGGAATCCTCCCGTACCTTCGCCCTGATGGGAAAACCCAGGTGACGGTGGATTACGAGGATGATCGTCCCATACGCATTGACACTATCATCGTTTCCGCCCAGCACCATCCTGATATCTCCCTTGAAACGCTCCGGGAGGACATCATTGAAAATGTCATCCGCCCGGTGATTCCTCCCGAGTTCCTTGACTCCCGCACCCGGATCCTTGTCAACCCCACGGGGAGGTTCGTCATTGGCGGTCCCCAGGGGGATACGGGGCTCACCGGACGGAAGATCATCGTGGATACCTACGGGGGAGTTGGCAGGCACGGTGGGGGATGTTTTTCCGGCAAGGATCCCACCAAGGTCGACCGCTCGGGGAGTTACGCGGCGCGATACGTGGCAAAGAATATTGTTGCCGCTGGCTTTGCAGATCGCTGTGAGTTCCAGATTGCTTACGCCATAGGTGTTGCCCGGCCCGTCTCGATGGCCGTCAATACCTTTGGAACGGGAAAAATCCCCGACGAGAAGATTCTCGAGATCGTCAGGGAAGTTTTTGATCTTCGTCCCGGAGCCATCATCAAGAATCTCAAGCTCCGTCGGCCCATCTACAAGAAGACTGCTGTGTATGGCCACTTTGGACGGAATGACCCGGATTTCAGCTGGGAAAAAACCGACAAGGTCGAGATTCTTCGAGATCTGGCGGGATTCTGAGGGAAAGGGGTCTGGACATGACCTATCACGTGCGGGATCTGGGATTGGCTCTTCTTGGGAGGCAAAAGATTGACTGGGCTTTCAGAGAGATGCCCGTTCTGCGGGAAATCGCCACCCGGTGGCGCACATCCCGTCCTCTCCAGGGTATACGGATAGGTGCCTGCCTCCATGTGACCGCTGAGACGGCAGTTCTTGCCATCACCCTGAAAGAGGGTGGAGCAGAGGTTTTCCTCTGTGCCTCAAATCCCTTAAGCACTCAGGATGACGTGGCGGCAGCGCTCGTTCAGGACTTTGGCGTTGCTGTCTTTGCGCTTCGCGGAGAGGACAGAACTACCTATTACGACCACATAGAACGCGTGCTGGATGCTCAGCCTCATATCACCATGGACGATGGTGCAGACCTCACCTCGACGGCCCACAGAAGGGGTGGTGCCACGCTCAGCGGGATTCTGGGAGGGACCGAGGAGACAACCACGGGTGTTATCCGGCTCCGGAGTCTTGCCCAGGGTGGACAGCTGGCCTATCCTGTTATTGCGGTGAACGATGCCGATACCAAGCACATGTTCGACAACCGTTACGGAACAGGGCAGAGTACGATAGAAGGGATTCTCAGGGCAACGCACTTGCTTCTTGCGGGAAAGCGGTTTGTGGTTGTGGGGTATGGGTGGTGTGGTCGTGGTATCGCTCTTCGAGCAAGGGGCATGGGAGCAAGAGTTGCCGTGGTTGAAGTTCATCCTGTGCGGGCTTTGGAAGCCCTTATGGACGGCCACGAGGTCATGTCTATGAGTGAAGCGGCCTCCTGGGGTGAGGTCTTCGTCACCGCCACCGGGAATGTTGCGGTGATTCGGAAGGAACACTTTCTCCTCATGAAGGACGGGGCGATTCTGGCCAATGCCGGCCACTTTAATGTTGAAATCGACATCGAAGGCCTTGAAGAGCTCAGCGTGGCCAAGCGCGTGGTTCGACCGATGGTGGAAGAATACATGCTGCGGGATGGCAAGAGGCTGTACCTCCTTGGGGAAGGTCGGCTTGTGAACCTGGCGTGTGCTGAGGGGCATCCCTCATCGGTCATGGACATGAGTTTTGCCAACCAGGCGCTTTCTGTAGCGTACCTTGTGCAACACGCATCAAACCTTGAAAAAAGGGTATACCGAGTGCCCCAGGAAATTGACGAAGAAGTTGCTCGCCTGAAACTTGCTGCCCTTGGGGTACGGCTTGAAGAGATGACCCCCCGCCAGCGGGCCTATTTAGCCTCGTGGCAGGAGGGCACCTGAAAAAAGGGAATCCCTGCTTCATCCCTCTGGATGAGGCCATAGTCCGAAGGGAGGAGATGCAACCATGCAGGAGTACGAGCTGGGAGTTGTCATTCGACCAACGCTCACCGAAGATGGTGTCCAGAGTATTGTGGAGAAACTGAAGAACACCATCGTGGACCAGGGCGGTGTGGTGAATGCCGTGGATTTCTGGGGGAAGCGTAAACTTGCCTATCCTATTGAAAAGCAGAGGGAAGGTTACTACGTTTTCTTCCGCTTTGCGATTTCCCCCAGAAACGTCGCCGAGGTGTCCCGGGTTTCCCGGTACACCGAGGATATCCTTCGTCACATCCTGGTGAAGGAGGAAAAGGCGCGCTCTGAGGGGAAACCTCAAACGCCTGAAGAGGTGGGAGCCCAGGTCCTGACGGGCGGAAAGGAGACGAATGTCCCGACCCAGTCTGAATAAGGTTTTTCTCATAGGTTTTCTCACCCAGAGCCCAGTGGTCCGGTATGCACCCAACGGAACCCCGGTAACGAGCTTTCCTCTTGCCGTTTCGCGAGGGGTGAGCAGTGAGGACGGTCGGGAGCATTTCGACTACCTCTACATCGTTGCCTGGAGGGATCTTGCGCTTTTTTGCGGGGAAAACCTGAAACGTGGGGACTGGGTGTTTGTGGAAGGAAGGGTCCAGGTACGGGCTTTTGAGGACCAGGGAGGCCAGAAGCGAAAATCGTATGAAATCGTGGCCTCTGAAGTGAAGCGCCTTACAGGGTGTTCACCGGTGGTTGAAGAGAAGCACTTTGAATTTTTCTGAGAGGAGGATACGAAGTGGCAGTGGAACGTGAGGAACGTGTTGCTCGGAAGAGGTTCTTCCGGAAGAAGAAAAAAGTCTGCATTTTCTGTTTGGGGAAGGCCCACATCGATTACAAAGACGTGGAGACGCTCCAGAGATTCCTGAGCGAACGGGGGAAGATTATCCCTCGTCGCATCAGCGGAAACTGTGCAAAGCACCAGAGGAGACTCGCCCAGGCCATAAAGCGGGCGCGGGAAATGGCTCTTCTGCCATATATCATTGAGTGACCTCGATGTATGAGGAATGTTCGTTCAACCGTTGAGGGGGCTTTTTTTGCTGCCCTCACGGTTATTCTCTACCTTGCTTCCATTTACCTTCCCGTTCTGGGGGTTCTGGTGAGTTTTCTGTGTCCCTTGCCGGTGATGTTCCTCGTTATCCGGTGGGACGCACGTTTAGGAATACTGGCTTCTTGTGTAGCCAGTCTCTTAGTCTTCGCCCTTGCGGGGCTTTTGCAGGCAGTGACGTGTCTTTTAGGGTTTTCCCTTCTGGGCATCGCCATGGGCCTGACGGTGAAGAGGGGGTATGATTTTCCCGAAATCATTCTCATCAACACCCTTGTTTCCCTGCTCTCAAAGTTTGCCCTCCTCGGCGTTGCCCTCCTTGCTACGGGGAAAAATCCGCTCACCGAAAACCTCCTCCTCCTTGAAGAGACAGTGCGGAAGGCACCCTGGGTTAGCCAGAATCTTCATGGTGCAGGGGACTTTGCGAGCCTTGTCAAGCTCGTGATGCCTGCTCTCCTCATTGTGGCATCACTCTTCGATACAGGGTGCAACTTTCTCCTTGGGCGGTGGATTGGGAAGAGAATCGGCATCACTTTTCCCGATGTTCCTCCCTTTTCTGAGTGGCAGTTGCCGAGGTCTGTTTTTTGGGCCTTTGCTCTGGGATGGGTGTTCGTCCTCTTTGGAGGAACTTCTCTTTTTGGGAGGATTGGCGTGAATGTCCAGGTCGTGACGCAGCTTCTTTTCCTTCTTGAAGGGCTTTCTCTGGTATACTATTTTCTGGGGAAGTACATTCACTCCAGAGCAGTTCGGATCGCCATTCTCGTCTTCTTGCTTCTCCAGCCGCTGTTCTCTTTCCTTCTCAGCTGGCTGGGGGTATTTGATGTCTTCTTTGATTTCCGGAAATTGAGCTCGAAGCGATGAAGGAGGTTGAGAGTATGAAGGTTATCCTCCTGCAGGATGTGGAAAACCTTGGAAAAGAGGGTGACGTGGTCGAGGTTCGACGGGGGTACGCCCGCAACTACCTGTTGCCGAGAAAGCTCGCCGTCCTAGCTACAGAGGCGAGTATTTCTCAGATTGAGGCCATCCGCCGCAAAAAAGTGATGGCGGAAGAGAAGGAACTTCAGGAAGCCCAGGCTCTTAAGAAGCTCCTCGATGGCAGAGTTCTTGAATTCCGAAAGAAAGCCGGTGAGACAGGAAAGCTCTACGGTTCCCTGACCTCAAAGGAGATCGCCGAACGCATTGCTCAGGAAATCGGGCGAGAATTTGACCGAAAGTACATCGACCTCGAGGAGCCCATCAAGGACCTTGGGGAACACAGGGTGAGGGTGAATCTCGGGCGAGGTGTAACGGCGACCCTCACGGTGAACATTCTCCCGGAAGAAACCGGTGGCGAGGTGTCGACTTCTGGGCATTGATCGCATTCCTCCGCACAGTGTTGAGGCTGAGCAGGCAACGCTGGGATCGATGCTCCTTGACCGGGAAGCGCTCCTGAAGGCGCTTGAAATCCTGCGTCCTGAGGACTTTTACTACGAGGCGCACCGGGTCATTTTCGAGAGTATGGCCGAGCTCTTTGATGAGGATAAAGTCTGCGATTTGGTGACTCTGGCTGAGAAGCTCAGGCAGAAGGGGAAACTCGAGAGCGTTGGCGGTATGGAATACCTGGCCCAACTGGTCAACGTTGTTCCGACGGCGGCAAACGTCGAGTACTACGCCCATATCGTGGAGGAGAAGTCCCTTATTCGATCACTCATTCAGCTGTGCACGCGCATCATCCGGGAGAGCTACGAAGCCAGGCTCGAGGCGAACGAACTCCTCGATCAGGCTCAGAATCTCATTCTTCAGCTTTCTCAGAAACGAATTCGTTCCGACTTTGTTCCGCTCAAAGAGGTGGTCAACGAGGCGTTTGACCGCATTACCGAGCTCTACCATCGCGATGAGCACGTCACGGGTGTTCCTTCAGGGTTCGTCGACCTTGATGTCCTCACCGCAGGTTTCCAACCCTCTGATTTCATCGTCGTGGCTGCTCGTCCGGGTATGGGGAAAACGAGCTTTTGTCTGAACATCGCCCAGTACGTCGGTGTGGAGAAGAAAATCCCTGTGGCTATTTTCAGTCTCGAGATGTCGAAGGACCAGATTGCCCAGCGCATGCTCTGCAGCGAGGCCCGCATTGACGCGGGGAGAGTGCGGAAGGGGTTCCTTACAGAGAGAGACTGGCCTCAGCTGGCTCACGCGGCGGGGAGGCTTGCCGAGGCCCCGATTTTCATCGACGATACCCCGAGCATATCGGTGCTCGAGCTTCGGGCGAAGGCCCGCCGTCTCAAGGCCGAGAAGAACCTCGGTCTTGTTATTATCGACTATCTCCAGCTTATGAAGGGTTACGGTCGTTCTGAGAACCGTCAGCAGGAGATTTCCGAGATTTCCCGTTCCCTGAAAGCTATGGCGAGGGAGCTCAATATCCCTGTTATCGCCGTTTCCCAGCTGAGCCGTGCTGTGGAGCAGCGCAGTCCAAAACGACCCCAGCTTTCCGACCTGAGGGAAAGCGGTGCCATTGAGCAGGATGCAGACCTTGTCATTCTCATCTATCGGGAGGATTACTACAACCCGAATACATCGAAGAAGAACATTGCCGAGGTCATCGTGGCCAAGCAGCGGAACGGTCCTGTGGGGACGGTTGAACTCCTCTTCCAGAAAGATTTCGCTCGCTTTGAGAACCTCGCCCGTCGGGTACCGGAACCATCGCTGTGAGGAAGGGAAGTGAATCCATGAGCCGGCTCATCATTTACCGAAGGCCTGTGCTTCAAGACCCTGTTCTCATCGTGGGTTTCACTGGCTGGATGGATGGTGGAAGCGTCTCTACCGGGACGGTGATGTACCTCAGGGACAAATTGCAAGCGGAGATTCTGGCCCAGATTGAGCCGTATGATTTTTACATTTTCAATCTTCCTGGAAGCATGGAAGAGGTAGCTCAGTTCCGTCCCTATACCCTTATCCGTGATGGTGTGGTGCGAGAATTCCGCTATCCCCAGAACCACTTTTTCTGCGCCGACGAGAAAAACGTTGTGCTTTTCTTCGGTAAGGAACCGAACATCCGGTGGCGGGAATACGTCGATGACGTGTTCCTGCTCCTTAAGGAGTTCGGGGTCCGGCGGATGGTTTTCGTGGGGAGTGTCAGCGGCCTCACCCCTCATACCCGGGAACCCCGCGTCTACTGTTCCGTCTCCGATGAGACCTTGAAGGAGCAACTCCTTCCTCACGGAGTCCGTTTCAGCAACTACGAAGGCCCGGCAAGCATCACGACGCTCATGACGGTCACGGCAAGAGCAAGAGGTGTGGAGATGGTGAACATCGTCGTCGAGATCCCCATGTATGTTCAGGCCACGAATCCAAAAGGCATCCGGGCAGCGCTCCGTGTGCTTTTGCCCTTTACCGGGCTTTCTCTTCCCCTTGACGACCTCGATGCCCTCTGCGATGAATTCGAGAGAAACATCGATAAGCTCGTCGCTGACCGTCCCGAACTCGCTGACCAAATTCGAAAGCTCGAGGAGAATTACGACCAGGAAATTCTTGGGGACGAAGAGAGCTTTCGGGAATGGCTCAGAAGACACGGCATCGACAAGCTGTAAAACCTCGTTGACAGAAACGGTTCCTTGTGTTAATAAAACCAAAAAGTTTCCGGAGGCGGGCAATGTTAGGCCGAAAGAACGTTAATGCCCTCAATCACCTTGAGATTGGCGGATGCGACGTTGTGGACCTCGCAGAACAATTCGGTACTCCTCTGTACGTCTTCGATGAGGAGGAAATCGTGGGGGCGATAAGAGAATACCGGGAGGCCTTTGCTCAGCATTACCCGAGTTTCCATGTGGCCTACGCGGGCAAGGCTTTCCTCTGTGGGGCAATGTGCCGTCTTGTGGCGCGGGAAGGTCTCTGGCTTGATGTTGTCTCAGGGGGAGAATACTTTGTTGCTCGGGGAAGTGGTTTCCCCTGGAACCGTCTGATTTTCCATGGGAATAACAAGACCGATGAAGAACGTGCTCTGGCACTTCGAGAGGGTGTCGGGCGGTGGGTTGTGGATGGCCTTGAGGAGCTTGAGTGTCTTCTGGAAGAGAGCAAACGGTACGTTCACGGCAAACTTCCCGTTCTCCTTCGCGTGACCCCTGGTGTTGACCCCCATACCCACGCGTATATCACTACAGGAAGGGTTGAGAGTAAATTTGGTTTCCCCCTTGTTGAGGGGATAGCCGAAAAGGCCTTCCTCCTTGCAGCATCTTCTCCCCATCTTGACGTTCGGGGAGTGCACTGTCACATCGGATCCCAAATACGGACGCTTGACCCTTTCCTGAAGACTGTGGACATCCTTTTGGAGTTCATGGATGCCCTCCGCAGAAACCACGGTCTTTTGCTTGAGGAGCTTGATCTCGGTGGAGGGTTGGGTGTCCCGTATCTTGATGGGGAGAAAGGAGATTTCCCCTCAATCCGCTCCTATGTTGAGGCGCTCACCGGGAAGGTGCGGGAGAAGTGCCTTTCCCTTTCTTACCCTCTCCCAGTGCTTTTTGTTGAACCTGGGCGATCCATTGTCAATACTGCGGGGAGTACGGTGTACCGGGTGGGTTTTGTCAAGGAAATTCCTGGGGTCAAAAAATACGTCGCCGTGGATGGTGGCATGACCGATAATCCCCGTCCGGTGCTCTACGGAGCTCGGTACCAGGCGATTTTGGGGAACCGGGTTGAGGGAGGGGAAAAGGAAACGGTGGCCATTGTGGGGAAGTGCTGTGAGTCAGGAGATGTGCTCATCCCGGAGATTGAACTCCCAAGAGTGAAAAGAGGAGACATTCTGGTCGTTGAAGGGACCGGTGCTTACAACTACTCCATGGCCTCAAACTACAACCTTATTCCCCGTCCTGGTGTGGTGTTCGTTCAAAATGGCACGGCGCGCCTTGTGGTGCGGCCGGAGAGCCTGAGCGATCTTTTGCGGAAAGACGTGATTCCTGAGGAGGGAGCAGAGTGATTCGCGTCTGCGTGGTGGGTGCTGCGGGGAAAATGGGGAGAGAGATCGTGCGGACTCTGGCTCGGGAGAGGGATTTCGCTCTTGTGGGAGCCTGCGATGTGCAGGAAGTGGGGCAGGACGCAGGTGTGCTTTCAGGCACAGGCCCCTTGGGCATCCTCATACAGGATGACCTTGAACGCATCCTTGGGGAGAGTGCCCCTCAGGTTGTTTGTGACTTTACCCATGCCGAGGCCTTGCGGAAGAACTTTCCGGTCTTTGTGAAACACCGGGTGGCCATGGTCATCGGCACAACAGGCCTTGCCCAGGATGAGATTCAGAGTATGCGCCAGGTTGTGGAGAGAGAACGGCTTGGGTGCGTGATAGCCCCGAATTTTGCCATTGGAGCGGTGCTCATGATGTACTTTGCCCGGGTTGCTGCACCTTTCTTCCAGGCGGTGGAAGTTATTGAGTACCATCATCCTCAAAAGAAGGATGCTCCTTCGGGTACAGCCCTCAAAACCATTGAGGGAATGGATTCCGGGCATTTCATGACTCCTGAGGGCCAGGAACTCGTTGCGGGAGCCCGGGGTGGAATGTACCGGGGGGTACGGGTCCACAGTGTTCGCCTTCCGGGCTTTGTGGCCCATCAGGAGGTGATTTTCGGTGGAGAGGGGCAGATTTTGACCATTCGCCACGATTCACTCAGCCGTTCTTCCTTCATGCCGGGGGTACTGCTGGCACTCCGGAAGGTCTGCGAAGCCCCGCGATTCTACTATGGTCTTGAAAGCATTCTGGGACTGGAGTAGGAGGGAGACGATGCGCTTTGTGAAGATGCACGGTCTGGGCAACGATTTCCTCCTCTGTACTCCAGAGATGCGAGGAGATCTCGTTCTCTCTCCTGGTGTGGTTCGAAGACTCTGTGACCGCCATTTTGGCATCGGAGCCGATGGGGTCATCGAGGTTTTGCCCTCGGAAGTCGCGGATGTGCGCATGCGCATCTTCAACGCCGATGGAAGCGAGGCGGAGATGTGCGGCAACGGCATCCGGTGTCTGGCAAAGTTTGCCTTTGAGCGGGGAATGGTGGCAAGCGAAACCTTTCGGGTGGAGACAAAGGCAGGTATCGTTGTTCCCAGGGTTGTCACCGAGAGGGGTCGGGTTGTGAGGGTGGTTGTGGACATGGGGGAACCTCGCTTTCGTCCTCGGGAAATTCCTGTGGATGTTCCGGAAGAGTCCGCACTGCATGTAGCCGTCACGGTCGATGGTCGGGAATTCGTGCTCAGTGCAGTCTCTGTGGGAAACCCTCATGCGGTAATTTTTGAGCTTCCGGAGAACTGGGAACACTTCGGGCCGCTCATTGAGCACCACCCGCTTTTTCCTCAACGGGCGAACGTGGAGTTTGCGGAGGTCCTCAACCCGAAAGAGGTGAGAGTGAAGGTGTGGGAGCGGGGAGTGGGAGCAACTCTGGCGTGCGGTACCGGGGCCTGTGCGGTGGTAGCAGCAGGTGTTGCCCGTGGTATGCTCGAGCGAAGGGTCCTCGTGCATCTGCCTGGTGGAACACTCACCGTGGCATGGGGAGAGGATGGTCATCTCTACCTTGAGGGACCGGCCGAAGAAGTCTTTGAGGCTCATCTTCTTAAGGAGGCGGTAGAAACGTGGACGTTGCCCAGCGTATAAAGAATCTCCCTCCCTATCTTTTTGCGGAAATCGAGAAGAAGATCGCCCGGGCAAAGGAAGAAGGCAAGGATATCATCGACCTTGGCATCGGGGATCCGGATCTGCCAACCCCAGATTTCCTTGTGGAACGAATGTGCCGGGAAGTGCGGAATCCTGAGAATCACCGGTATCCCTCGTATCGAGGGCTTTACGCCTTTCGGGAGGCTGTAGCTTCCTGGTACCGGAGGCGCTTTGGGGTTGTCCTTGACCCGGATCAGGAAGTCGTAGCGCTCATTGGTTCAAAAGAAGGCATTGCCCATTTTCCCTGGTGCGTGGTGGACCCCGGTGACCTTGTTCTGGCCAGTGATCCGGGGTACCCTGTGTACAAGATTGGTACCTTACTCGCTGGGGGTGTTCCTCTCCCGTTACCCCTTCTTCCCGGCAACCACTTTCTTCCCGACTTTTCAGCCTTTCCCGAGAGCCTTCTGGAGCGGGTGAAGCTTGTCTTTCTGAACTACCCCAACAACCCCACCTCGAGCACGGCCCCTTACGAATTCTTCCAGGAAGTCGTTCGCCTTGCCCATCGGTTTGGCTTCATCATCGCCCATGATCTGGCGTACTCGGAGATTAGCTTTGATGGGTACAGGGCTCCCTCGATTCTCGAGGTTGAAGGAGCGAAAGAAGTGGCCATTGAGTTTCATTCTCTCTCGAAAATGTGCAACATGACCGGATGGAGAATTGGCTTTGCTGTGGGCAACGCTAAACTCATCGAGGCTCTGGGGCGGGTAAAAACCAACATTGATTCGGGGATTTTCAACGCCGTTCAGTGGGTGGGTGTGGAAGCCCTGGCAAGAGTCGAAGAGGCCCTGGAGGGCATTATCCCCGTGTATACGGAGCGACGAAACCTTGTGGTAGAAACCTTGCGGACCCTTGGGTTTGACCTTCCCTATCCCAAAGCGACCTTCTATGTCTGGATTCCCGTGCCTTCGGGGTTCACTTCACTGAGCTTTGCAGAGTTTCTCCTCGATCGGGCACAGGTGGTGGTGACGCCGGGTGTGGGGTTTGGGAAGTATGGTGAGGGGTTTGTGCGCATTTCCCTTACAACACCCTCTTTGAGGCTCAAAGAGGCGATGGAGCGAATAGTCCACGCTCTGGGCGGGTGAGATTTATGCGCATCGTTGTCCAGAAGTTTGGAGGGACATCAGTTCACACACGGGAGCTCCGGGAGAAGGCAGCAATGAAGGTGAAGGAGGCTTATGAGGAGGGCTTTACTCCTATTGTGGTTGTATCGGCCATGGGGAGGAAAGGGGCTCCATACGCCACTGACACCCTAATCACCCTGGCCCAGGAGGAGTTTCCAGAAATCGATGCCCGAAATCTCGACCTTCTCCTTTCCTGTGGGGAAATCATCTCTTCGGTCATCATGGTCCAGGCCCTTCGTCGGGTGGGCCTTCGGGCTGTCGCTCTTACCGGAGGGCAGGCGGGCATCATCACCAACAGGTCCTTTGGCGATGCCACTGTCCTTCGGGTTGAACCGGATCGGATTATCAAGTACCTCAAGGATGGGTACGTGGCTGTTGTGGCGGGCTTCCAGGGGGTCACAGAGGACGGGGAAATCACCACCCTCGGTCGAGGGGGGAGTGATACCACGGCTGTGGTTTTGGGGGTTGCCCTTCAGGCGGATTACGTCGACATTTTCACCGATGTCGAAGGGGTTATGACCGCCGATCCCCGAATCGTTCCTGAAGCTCAGATCCTCAGGGGACTCACGTACACGGAAGCTGCGGAGATCGTCCAGCAGGGAGCGAAGGTCATCCACCACAAGGCCATGGATGTTGCCCGAGAATACCGAATTCCCATCCGGGTACGCAGCCTGAGTGACGAGGGGAAGGGGACGCTGATCTGTGACATTCAGACGCTTGTGCGAGAAGGCCTGCGGGTGCTCTCCCATGAGAGGCCGGTGTACAGCATTGCCTATCGGAGGGGACTGGCACAGTTCCGGGTGAGCTTTGGAGGCCAATCGGAACTCAAGCTCCAGCTCTTTCAGGCACTCGCTGAACACGGGGTGAGTATCGACCTTATCAATCTCTTTCCTGAGAGCACAGCCTTTGTCGTGGACGAGAAGGTGAAGGAGAAGGTGCAGACAATCCTCTCCCGGGAAGGATTCCTCTTTGAAATGACCTCACCCTGTGCCAAGGTTTCTCTTGTGGGTTCTGGAATGGCGGACCGCCCCGGGGTGATGTCCCAGGTGGTGGAGGCTCTGAAGGACGCTGGAGTCGAAATCCTCCAGACCAGTGATTCCCATGTGACCATTTCTTGCCTTGTGGCTGAGAAGGACATGGAGCAGACCATAAGGGCGCTCCATCGAAAATTCCAGCTTGACGAGCTCTGCTAAAAGGGGGGAAAGCATGGAGGGATACTTCGGTCGCTTGATCACGGCGGTGGTGACTCCTTTTGATGAGCGGGGGGAAATCAACGAGCCAGTTTTTCGCCGGCTTTTGAGATTCCTGGTGGAGAACGGCTCCGACGGAGTGGTGGTTGCTGGCACAACTGGAGAGGCTCCGGTGCTTTCGGAAGAAGAAAAATTACGGCTTTTCGACATTGCCTTGGAGGAAATCGGAGGGGTGGCGAAGGTCATCGCGGGGACGTGCACGTACAACACCCGGGAGTCGATACGCCTTTCTCGGGAGGCCGAAAAGCTTGGTGTCCATGGGATTCTTGCCGTTGCTCCCTATTACAATCGTCCGCCCCAGGAGGGCCTGTACCGGCATTTCCAGGCCATTGCCGAGGCAGTGGGTCTTCCCGTTATGCTCTACAATATCCCCTCCCGTACGGGTGTGAACATCGAGCCGGAAACGGTTGCCCGTCTTGCAGAAATCCGCAACATCGTGGCGCTGAAAGAGGCTTCAGGAAGCCCAGATCAGCTTTCGCGCCTTACCATGCTCCTTCCCCAGGGGTTTTCACTGTACAGCGGAGATGACAACATGACCCTTGTGGTGCTTGCCTTAGGAGGCGTGGGAGTGGTAAGTGTGGCCTCCCACCTTGTGGGGCGGGACATCAAGCAGATGATTCTGGCCTTTGAGGAGGGGAAAGTGGAAGAGGCAAGGGCCATCCATCTCCGCCTCTACCCCCTCTTCCGGGTGCTTTTCCTCTCCACGAACCCTATTCCTGTGAAGCGGGCTCTTCAGCTCTTGGGGTTTGAGGTGGGGGAAGTTCGACCACCGCTCTGTCCTCTAGAAAAGGAGAAGGAAGAGAAGCTTTTTGGAGTTCTGCGTGAACTGGGTCTTGTTGCATCACGTGTCTGAGGTTTTTCTTCTGCCGGGGAGAGGTACAGAGGAGAAGAGGGAAAGGCGATGAATGGGAGGCAATCGCGGGAGAGGCACAGCGAGGGGGAGAAGGTGAGAGTCCCCTCCTCGTCCCGGGATATTGCGAGAGCCCACGAGCCGAGCCCGAAACACGGGGTAAACATCCCCAAGTAGGGTGTTCCGGAATTTCCGTTACCAGAATGAGTAGAGCAGGGTGGCACCGTGTAGCGCATGCTGCACCCCTGCAGAGGACCTCGTCGTCTGGCGGGGTCTTTTTCTTTCGGAGGGAGTGGAGAAGATGGTACGGGTTGGGATTCTCGGAGGTACAGGGTACACTGGTCTTGAGCTTCTCCGGATTCTTGCCTCTCATCCTGAGGTGGAGATTTCCTGGGTCCACAGTGAGCGTTTTTCGGGGGCGTCACTTGAAGAGTACTGTCCGGCGTGGCGGAAACGGGTAACTCTTGTGATTTCGGGTCGGGAGGTTTTCGATCGCGCCCGAGAAGTCGATGTGGTCTTCACGGCCCTTCCCCACGGGGTAGCTATGGAGTACATTCCGAAGCTCCTTGAGGCTACCCGGGTCGTTGACCTGAGTGCGGATTTCCGGTTCCGGTGCAAGGAAACCTACGAGCAGTGGTACGGTATTCCCCACAAAGCCCCCTATCTTCTCGGGGAAGCTGTATACGGCCTCCCTGAGGTCTACCGTGAGCGCATCCGTACGGCACGTCTTGTTGCGAATCCAGGGTGTTATCCCACCTCAGTCATTATCCCCCTTTTCCCCCTGCTCCGGGAAGGGCTCATCGTGCCTCCGATTGTCGTGGACAGTAAGTCTGGTGTCTCCGGAGCTGGAAAGAAGGCCAGTGAGGACCTGCACTTCTGCGAGGTTGACGAGAATCTCCGGGCCTACAACATCGGGACGCACCGGCACGGCCCCGAGATTGCGGAACAGCTCTCGGTTCTTGGGGGGAAGGAAAGCGAGGTGTACTTCGTTCCCCATCTCCTCCCTGTAAAGAGGGGCATTCTGAGTACGATGTACATCACCCTGGCAAGGGAAGTGTCCGAGGAGGACCTTTTGATCCTCTGGGAACAGGCTTTCTCGAAGGAACCCTGGGTGAGGGTCTTTCCCCAGGGTCGTTTCCCTGAGCTCAAGTGGGTGGTGGGCTCGAACTTCATCGACCTGGGTCTAAGAAAAGTTGGAGCGCGAAACGTTGTCATCGTTTCGGCCATTGACAACCTCACCAAGGGGGCTTCGGGTCAGGCGGTGCAAAATCTCAACGTCATGTTCGGCATCGATGAGCGAGTGGGTCTTCCTGGAGGAGTCCTCTACCCATGAGGAGGTTTGAGAGCATGCGGGAGCGTTTTTCCGTCCTTGAGGAAGGACTGGATACTGTTCTGGGATTTTCGTCTTTCGGCATCCACTGCGGTATCAAGAAGGAGAAGAATGACCTTGCGGTAATCCTTTCAGAGATCCCGGCTGTTGCGGCGGGGATGTTCACAAGGAACGAGGTGAAGGCAGCACCGGTTCTTGTCACGAAACGACACCTGGAGAGAGGGGGTCACCTCCAGCTTGTGGTTGTGAATAGTGGTGTGGCCAATGCGTGCACCGGCAAAAAAGGGGAGGAAGACGCCGAGTGGGTGGCAGAAAAGGCGGCTCAGTACTTTGGTATCCCAAGCGCTGATCTTGTTGCCGTGGCCTCCACCGGGGTCATCGGAGAGTTCCTCCCTCTTGAGAAGATCGACGAGGGATTGCGGCGCCTTGCAGCGATTCTCCCGGAGAAGAAGTCAAGTCGGGAAACTGCTAAGGCCATCATGACTACGGACACCTTTCCCAAAGAACGGGCTGTTGCGTTCTCCGCCGGTGGACGGACGGTTCACCTTGCGGGCATTGCGAAGGGGGCCGGGATGATTCGGCCAAACCTTGCGACCATGCTGGCTTTCCTCATCACCGATGCCGCACTTTCCCGTGAGGATCTCGAGAGATTGCTCCATGAGGCGGTGGACAGGAGTTTCCATCGGGTGACTGTGGACGGGGACACGAGCACCAATGACATGGTCTTGCTTTTGGCCAATGGGAAGAGCGGAGCACTCCTTGAGGACGCCTCAGGCCTTTCCCTTTTTCGTGAGGCGCTCTTTTTCGTGTGCGAGGAACTCGCGAAGGACCTTGCCCGGGATGGGGAAGGGGCGACCAAGTTCGTGACGGTCAGCGTGTGGGGGGCTCAAAGCGAAGAAGAGGCGAAGCGCTGCGCCTTCACCATTGCAGAATCGCCCCTCGTAAAAACCGCGCTTTTTGGCGAGGATCCGAACTGGGGACGCATCATGGCTGCCCTGGGGCGGAGCGGTGTTCCTCTGGACCTTTCGCGAATTCACGTTTTCCTCAACGGTGTCCCTTGTGTGCGCTGGGGAATGCGGGCGGAAGAGGCGTCGAGGGAAGAACTCAAGAAGGTCATGGGTCAGAAAGAGATCGCCATCGATGTGCACCTGGGCCTTGGAGAAGCCTCCTTTACCGTTTGGACCTGTGACCTCTCCCTCGATTACGTGCGTATCAATAGCCGCTATAGCTAAAGCAGGGAGGAATTCTCATGAAGTTCGTGGTGAAGGTCAGTGGAAAACTCCTGACGCCAAATGAAGAGCTGCTCCCTCGGGCAGTGTGGGAGCTCCTTGCAGAGGGTGCTCAGGTGGTGGTGGTCCATGGAGGAGGGCCGCAGCTTTCCGAAGTCCTGCAAAAGATGGGGAAAGTGCCACAGTTTGTTGATGGGCTTCGGGTCACTCCGAAAGAGGAAATGGATGTCATTGAGATGGTCTTAAGCGGCCTCCTCAACAAGATGCTGGTCAGCGCCTTTTTGCGCCTTGGAATTCCAGCCTGCGGGATCAGTGGACGGGACGCCTTTTTCTTAAGGGGCGAGCGGTATGTGGTGGAGAAAAACGGTCAGGCAATCGACCTTGGACGGGTGGGAGACGTTGTGCAGGTCGACCCGCGCATTCTCCATGCTCTCTGGGCGCATGGATTTGTTCCTGTCGTTTCCCCGGTCTGTGGGGACTCAGAATGGCAGGCACTGAACGTCAACGCCGACTGGGTTGCTGCACACATTGCCCGCTCGCTGCAGGCGGAGTACCTGGTGTTCTTCTCCGACGTTCCCGGGGTACTGCGGGATCCCGAAGATCGAGATTCCCTGATTGCAACCCTGACTCTGGTGGAGATGGAACGCCTCGTTGCCGAGGGAAGAATACACGGGGGAATGGTTCCCAAACTCCAGGCTCTGCTGCGCATCCTCAGAGGGCGCGTCCGTGAGGTGTTCATCAGCGAAGGAAGCGAGGTTGTGCACCTTCCCGAGCTCTGCAGGGGAGGAAGGCTTTCCGGTACAAGGATTGTCCTGGAGGGATCTGAAGATGGTGACGTCGCTTGAGGTTATTGAGAAGGAAGCGCGGTATTTCCTAGGGACGTACCAGAGAATGCCGGTGGTTTTCACCGGAGGGAGGGGGTCCTACCTTTTCGACCTCGAGGGACATGCGTACCTTGACCTTGTCGGGGGCATTTCGGTCAACCTCCTGGGATATGATTACCGACCTCTTAAGGAAGCCATTCACGACGAAGTAGAACGGGTGATCCATACTTCCAATCTCTACTACAACGTCCCCCAGGTGGAGCTCGCCGAACGTCTTGTCCGCTACTCCGGTCTGGCAAGGGTTTTCTTCGTCAACAGCGGTGCCGAAGCGAACGAGGTGGCCCTCAAGACGGCCCGTTTCTATGGAAAGAGAAAACACGGTAACCGGTATGCCTATATCGCTTTCCGCCGGTCCTTCCACGGAAGGACGTTGCTCACCCTGGGGCTGACGGGGCAGGAGAAGTTCCACCAGGACCTTGACCCTTTCCCGTCGGGGATTTTTTTTGCGGATCTCAACGACATCGAGAGTGTCCGGCGACTCCTCAGGGAAGAGGTCTGCGCCATCATTGTTGAGCCAGTCCAGGGGGAAGGAGGAGTGTACCCCTGCAGTCCACAGTTTCTTGCTGCCCTCCGGAGTATCTGTGACGAACAGGATGTGCTCCTTATTTTCGATGAGGTACAATGTGGCCTGGGAAGGCTGGGGTCCCTTTTTGCCTTTCAGCGCTTTGGGGTGACCCCGGACATTGTGACCCTGGCCAAGGGGCTGGGAGGAGGTCTCCCTATCGGGGCAGTACTCGTGAGCGAGAAGGTGGCTGCAGTGACCAGGAAAGGGGACCACGGGAGCACCTTTGGGGGGAATCCCGTTGCTGCCCGGAGCGCCTGTGTTGTGGTGGACACCATTGCCAGTGAGGCTTTTCTTGAGTCTGTGCGGCAAAAGGGTGTGCTTTTCGGGCAGGAACTGGAATCCCTTCGCCGTGACTTCCCGGAAAAGGTTCGGGAAGTCCGGGGAATGGGCCTTATGTGGGGGCTTGAGATTCCAGGGAGGGCAAAGGAGGTGGCGTACCGGATGTTCGAGCGAAGAGTCCTTGTGAACGCGTGTAACGAGGACACGCTTCGCTTTTTGCCCCCACTCGTCATCGGTGAGGAGGAAATTCGCCTCGGCGTGAATGTCCTGCGAGAGGTTCTTGAAGGTCTTTGAAAAGGGGGTTTTGGACGATGGGCGCAACCAAAAAGGTCGTTCTGGCATACTCGGGGGGGCTTGATACCTCGGTGGCCATACGCTGGCTCCAGGAGGAATTCCAAGCGGAGGTTTACGCGGTGACGCTCGACCTTGGACAGGGGAAAGACGTCGCCGAAATTCAGAAAAAAGCCTTAAGCATCGGTGCGAAAGAAGCCCTGGTTTTTGACGTCAAGGAGGAGTTCCTGAATGAATATGTCCTTCCGGCGCTCTGGGCGGGGGCAGTCTACGAAAAGCGATACCCCCTTTCCACGGCGCTTTCCCGACCTCTCATCGCCAAGTACCTGGTGAAGGTGGCTGAAGAGAAGGGCGCGACTATGGTGGCCCATGGCTGTACCGGGAAGGGCAATGACCAGGTGAGGATTGAGGTTGCTGTGGCGTCACTCAATCCTGACCTCAAGGTGATTGCTCCGGCGCGAGTATGGGGGTGGACCCGGGAGGAAGAAATAGAGTACGCCAGTGCTCATGGAATTCCTGTACCCGTCACGCTTGAGCGGCCGTACAGCATCGACCAGAATATCTGGGGACGGAGCATTGAATGTGGAGTGCTTGAGGATCCCTGGGTTGAACCTCCCGAAGACGTCTTTGCCTGGACCAGGAATCCCCTGGAGGCTCCTGATGAACCAGCGTACATTGAGATTGGTTTTGAGGAGGGTGTACCCAGGCTCCTTAAGGGGCAGTACTACTCTCTCGTTAACCTTGTGGAGGAACTCAATCGCCTTGGGGGAGAGCACGGTTTTGGGAGAATTGACCATGTTGAGAACCGCCTTGTGGGGATTAAATCCCGCGAGGTGTACGAGTGTCCGGCAGCCCTTATGCTTCTTGAGGCCTATCGCGATCTGGAGCAGCTCATCCTCCCGAGGGAGGTCACGCACTTTAAGCCGTACCTTGAGGAGCGGTACGCCCAGCTCGTCTACGAGGGCCTCTGGTATTCACCGCTTCGAGAAGCCCTTGATGCCTTCATGCGGAATCTTGCCCGAAGGATTACCGGAACGGTTCGAATCAAGCTCTACAAGGGGAGTATGCGTGTTGTGGGACGGAAATCCGAGTACTCCCTCTATGACTTTGCCCTTGCCACCTACGACAAGGGAGACCTCTTCGACCACAGAGCCAGCGAGGGATTCATCACCATCTGGGGCCTTCCTTCCCGGACGCAGGCGGTGGTCCTGAGGCGCTGTCGCAAGAAGCAGGGTGAGTGACATGAAACTGTGGGGAAGTCGGATGGAGAAAGACCTCGATGCCGAGGTCTTCTCCTTTTCGACCTCTATTGGCGACGACTATCTCCTGTACCCTTATGACATCTGGGGGAGCATTGCCCACTGCCTTGGTCTTGCCAGAGCGGGGCTCTTGAGCGAGGACGAGAAGGATCGCCTCGTCTTTGGCCTTCGAGAGGTCTACCGTGACCTTGAGGACGGGCGGATCGATCCCTCACCCTTTGAGGATGTGCACAGCCTCGTGGAGATTGCGCTCAGGGAGCGAGTTGGAGAAGTCGCTGGAAAACTCCACACCGGGAGAAGCCGGAACGATCAGGTGGTTCTCGACGAGCGGCTGTATCTTCGGGAAAAGGTTGCAGAATGCATAGAGGGGGTTCTCGCCCTTGAGAGCGCCCTTCTCCGCAGAGCAGAGGAATACCGGGATATCGTGATGCCTGGTTTTACCCATATGCAGCCTGCACAGCCTGTGCTCTTCTCGTACCACCTTCTGGCCTACTTTTTCATGCTCCAGAGGGATATCGAGCGCCTGAGAGATGCCCTGCGCCGGGTCAATGTTTCCCCCCTGGGTTCGGCTGCTCTCTGTGGAACGTCGCTCCCCCTCGATCGCTTTTTCGTGGCCAAGCTCCTTGCTTTCCCGCGGGTTCAGGACCATGCCATGGACGCCGTCTCTGACCGGGACTTCGTTCTCGATGTGCTCCACGCCCTCGCCGTTCTCGCGCTGCACCTTTCGCGTTTTGGCGAGGAAGTGGTCCTCTGGAGCACGCCCTTCTTCTCTTTCCTCACGATTGACGATGCTTTCACCACCGGTTCTAGCATCATGCCCCAAAAGAAGAACCCTGACGTTGCTGAGCTCATCCGGGGGAAAGCCGGGGAAATCCTCTCCTCTTGGGTGAGCCTTGCGGTGACCCTGAAGGGTTTGCCTTTAAGCTACAACCGCGACCTCCAGCAGGATAAGCGTCCTCTCTTCCGGGCGATGAACGAGGGACTAAGAGTGGTGGCCATCGCCGCACGGCTCGTGGACCATGTTTTTCCCCAGCCCGAGCGTATGCGAAAAGCCCTTGAAGAGGGATTCTTAACGGCCACAGACCTCTGTGAGTACCTCGTCACCAGGGGATTGCCTTTCCGGAAGGCGCATGAACTTGTGGGGAGGGTGGTGCGGAAACTCATTGGAGAGGGCAGAACGCTCAGGGACCTTGTGCCCGAGGACTTCGGAGAATGGGCGCATCTTTTCGACGAAGGGGTACAGATGGTGGTTTTGGAGGAGAACTCTGTAGCCCGGAAGTCAACTTTTGGGAGCACCGCACCCGGGGAAGTTCTGAGAATGTGCGCCGAAGGAAGGGCGTATGTGGAGAAAGAGAAAGAAGAAATCGCAAGGCTTAAGAAAGAGTGGGAGAGGAGTTTCAGAGAGCTTGTGGGAGAAAAGAGGCGATGAACGATGCGGGAAGTTCAGGAAGTCCTCAAGGAGGTCGAGCAAGCGGGCATCCGCTTTGTCCGTCTGCAGTTTGTGGATGTTCTGGGTATTCCTAAGAATGTCGAAATTCCGGCGAAGAAGCTCCCAGCGGCTTTGGAAGAAGGGGTAAATTTCGATGGTTCCTCCATTCAGGGGTTTGTCCGGATTGAGGAATCGGATATGAAGCTCGTTCCTGATCTTGATACATTCATCGTCTGCCCCTGGGAGGGGGAACGGGTTGCCAGGGTGATCTGCGATGTTCGCCGACCCGACGGCAGTCCTTTTGAAGGCTGTCCTCGAACCAACCTCAAGCGGGTCCTCGAGGAAGCACGGAAAAAGGGATATGAACTGAAAGTTGGGACGGAGGCGGAATTCTTCATCCTGAAGCACGAAGGGGGACGGGTGGTGGTAAGCGACCACGGGAGCTATTTCGACCTTTTACCCCTTGACCTTGAGGAAAGCCTCAGGCGGGATATGGTCATTGCTCTTGAAGAGCTCGGTTTCCAGATTGAAGCCTCGCACCATGAGGTGGCACCGTCGCAGCATGAGATCGACTTTGAATACGGTGATGCCTTGAAAATCGCCGATAACCTTATCACCCTGAAGCTTGCGGTGAAGACCCTCGCCCTTCGGAAGGGATACATCGCAACCTTCATGCCCAAACCCCTCTACGGTGTTCCCGGGTCAGGAATGCACACGCATCTTTCGCTCTTCCGGGGTGAAGAGAACCTCTTCTACGACCCCCATAGTCCTGACGGCCTGAGTCGTGTTGCCAAGGGCTTCATCGCAGGTCTTCTCGAACATGCTCCTGCCATCACCGCCATCACCAATCCCCTGGTGAATTCCTACAAGCGTCTCGTTCCAGGATATGAAGCCCCCGTGTACATTGCCTGGGCCGAGAAAAACCGGAGCCCCCTGGTTCGGGTTCCGCCTCAGCGGGGGAAAGGAACACGGGCTGAGTTCCGCAGTCCTGACCCCTCCTGTAATCCTTACCTTGCCTTCGCCGTCATCCTGAAAGCCGGAATTGATGGTGTTGAACGGGGGCTTGATCCCGGCCGTCCCTGCAATAACGTCAATCTCTACGACCTCACCCCTGAAGAGCGGGAGGAATGGGGCATCCGTCATTTGCCGAGAAATCTCGGAGAGGCTCTCTGTGCGCTGGAACGTGACGAGGTTGTCAAGAGTGCCCTGACGCCTCACATCCTCGACTACTTCCTTAAAGCCAAGCGCCAGGAATGGGAAGAGTTCCAGCGAGTGGTTCACCCCTGGGAAATCGAGAGGTACCTTGAGCTCTATTGACCTATCGTTCCTGGGAGAGATGGGCAAGAAGCACCATGATGTCCGATGGGGTTACTCCTGGAACCCGGGCAGCCTGCCCTAAGGTTCCAGGACGAACCTCTGCAAGGCGTTCCTGGGCTTCCCGCGAGAGGCCCCTGACCCTGGAGAAGTCAAATCCGGGTGGGATGGTTTTACTTTCGAGTTTCCGGAACTCTTCGATCTGCCGCCTCTGACGCTCCATGTATCCTTTATACTTGATCTCGATTTCGACCTCTTCGATGATTCGGGGAGATAAAGAAGGTCTTGAGGGGTCAAAGGGCGCGAGATCTCCGTAGGTAATCGAGGGCCGGGCAAGAAGGTTGGTGGCCCTTACCGGTTCTCGGAGAGGGGGCATGCCTTTCTTCTCAAGGAGGGCGTTGAGTTCTGGTGTTGGGGCAATGGTCAAATGGTTGAGCCGCTCTATTTCTTCTTCAATCTGTCGTTGTTCTTCGAGAATCCTGGCGTATCGTTCCCACGAAATGGTCCCCACCTCGTAGGCATACTGGGAAAGCCGGTAGTGGGCGTTGTCGTGGCGGATGAAAAGGCGATATTCAACCTTGCCCGTACGCAACCTGTAAGGTTCCGTGACCCCCTTTGTCACCAGGTCGTCCACCATGACTCCGATGTAGCTCTCGTCCCGCCGGAGAATGAGCGGAGGTTTACCTTGGACGTATCTTCCCGCATTGATTCCTGCAAGGATTCCCTGGCCTGCGGCTTCCTCGTAACCTGAGGTTCCATTGATTTGCCCGGCTAAGAAAAGCCCGGGGACATGCTTGCACTCAAGTGAAGGATGGAGCTGCGTGGGGAGAACATAGTCGTACTCAATCCCGTATCCTGGGCGAACGATGTGGGCATTTTCAAGGCCAGGGATGGACCGGACGACCATCCACTGGACGTCTTCGGGAAGGGAGGTGAAAATCCCCTGGGCGTAGACCTCGTTGGTGTCCTCTCCTTCGGGTTCGATGAAGATGAGGTGCTGGTCTCGTTCGGGGAACCGGTAGACCTTGTCTTCGATGGAGGGGCACTCACGGACGGGAGAACTCTCCGAAACCGCGTAGAGGAGGGGTGAACGGTGGAAATTGGCCCTGATGATGTCGCAAGTCACTTTCGTCGTTCGGGTGATGAACACCGACTGTCCTTCGTAGACACGGGGAACACTGTCGTAGGAAAAGCAGAGTGGTTCCTCGTCGCTTTTTTGTTCCTCCATTCTGGAGAAATCTACTGTCCTTCGGTCAAGCCGTGGGGGGGTACAGGTGTTCAGTCTCCCGAGTTGCAGTCCGAGTCTCCTCAGTGCCTGGCTGAGGGCCTGGGCAGGGAACTCCCCCCGGCGACCTGCAGGGTACGAGAGCTCTCCGATACGGATGACGCCGTTGAGAAACGTTCCAGCACAGATTACAACCGCTTTGGCGAGAAAATCCGTTCCGTGCTTGACCCGAACTCCCTTCACCGAACCGTTTCTTTCAAGGAGGATGTCCTCAACCTCTCCCTCAAAGAGAAAAAGGTTTGGCAGCGCTTCGAGGTACCGTCGCATGGTGAGACTGTAGAGGTCCCGCTTCGTCTGGGCCCGAAGCGTCTGGACCGCGGGTCCCTTGCCAGTGTTGACCCGCTTGATATGGATGGTGCACTCATCTGTGACCCTGGCCATGAGTCCCCCCAAGGCGTCAACTTCACGAACCACATGGCCCTTCCCCGGGCCACCGATGGCAGGGTTGCAGGGCATAAGGGCAATGTGGTGGATGGACATGGTGATAAGGAGTGTCCTGAGTCCCATTTTTGCCGCAGCACAGGCCGCTTCACATCCGGCGTGTCCTCCGCCAACAACGATAACGTCATAGATTCTGGACATACTCCGCCTTTCCTCCCTCAGAAAAGATGGTGGCGAGGTGGGTCAGTTGGTCTCTGAGCCTTTCCCAGCGCATGGGGAGCCGACATCTCCAGTTCGGGTACTCCTCAACGGTCCCCGGGAGGTTCACCTGGGTGGTGCTCTCAAGAAGGTCGTCGAGGCTTACCGAGACAACCCGGGAGGGCGTTGCGGCGAGAAACCGAAGAAGGGCAAAAAGCAACGCCTGTGGTGCGGGATTGTCTTCCTGGAGAAAACCCCACTCCCGGAGTGTTTTCAGGCATTCCTCCAGGAAGCGTTTCCGATCCTCAAGGAGCACGGTAGCCTCCTCGGGCGTGAAGATCCCCAGGTCCTTCCGGAGAAGGATGTCTTTTCCCTCGAGGAATGCCAGAAGAGGTGGCATGTCGTGGGTGTTTAGGGTGGCGTAACTCTCCCTGGGGTACTCCCGGGGGTGGCGTGGTGACGAACCTTCCCGCTCAAAGTAGAACACCCGGCTTGAGAGGATGGAGGACCTTCTCAGGGCACTGCGCAAAAAACGCGGGACAGTTCCCAGGTCTTCACCGATGAGCACAACCTCGTTCTTCACGCTTTCCAGGGTAAGGATGGCGAGAAGCTCTCGGAAGGGATACTGAACGTATGTTCCCTCAGAAGGTTTGCCATCTTCGGGAATCCAGAAAAGCCTCTTAAGCCCCATGATGTGGTCAAGGCGCACAAAACGGGCAAAGCGCATATTGTCCCGGAGAAGAGCAATGAAGTCGGCATAATGGTTTTCTCGAATCTTCCAGGGGGAGAAGGGGTGGAATCCCCAGTTCTGTCCCTCGGGAGAAAAGTCGTCAGGAGGTGCTCCTACGGTGAAATGGAAGACCAGTCTTTCCTGGCAGAGCCAGCTCTCAATCCCTGATGGTGCACAACCCACCGGGATGTCGAAACAGAGGATACGGTGTTTTTCTGTGATGCGCTCCAGGAAGCGGTCCATGAGCCATTCAAGGAAAGCAAAATAGAGGACGTCCTGCTCGTGAGCCTGGAAAAATTCCCTTAGAGCTTTCTCGTTCCTTTCCCGAAAGGGAGCGGACCACTTCCGCCAGTCCAGCCCTGCTTCAGAGGCAATAGCCTGGTACAGCGATGCCCAGATCACCCGGTCTTTTTCGCGATCCAAGAAACTCTGGAATTCTCCCCAGAGGGCGGCAAAGGTTTCCGTTCGCTTCTCAAAAAAGTGCCGGAAAACCTTCCGGAGGAAGCGGTCTTTTTCCCGCCAGACCAGTTCGTAGTCGATGAGGTTTCCCGAGGGGTTGGGATCCGGAGGAAGGGGAAGGGAGAACCCCGGAAAGAGCGAGAGGACCTCATCAAGGGGGAGGTAAATGGGGTCAAAGAGTCGCCGCGAGGAGGCAGAATAGGGACTGATTCCCTGGGGACCATCCTTGGGCACAAGGTGGAGAGGAAGAAGACCCAGGAAGCGTCCTCCAGAATGTACCACAAGATCCTGAAGGTCCCGTAAATCCCTGAGATCCCCAATGCCCTGGTTCCTCCCTGTAGCCAGGGCAAAGAGTGCTCCGTGAATGCCCCAGACTCTCTCAGGAGGAAGGTAGGCCTTTACGGGAGAGAAGATGAGCAGCGACGAGAATTCTCCGTTCGAAGAAGCGATGGTGAGGTTGTAGTACCCCCATGGGCATTCCGGGGGGAGGAGTACAGAGAGAACAGGGGAGGTAACGCGTGAGCGGAACACCACTTCTCCCTGCTCGTTGCTGATGCGTGCCTCCCCACCGACAGATGGAAGAGGTACCCGAAGTTTTTCTGTTCTCTTCCTCAGAACGCAAACCGCAAAATCAAGAGCGCTCTTTTTTGCTCTCGCTAAAGCAGCAGCCTCGCGCAGTCCTTCTGGAGAGAAGTCCTCAACCCCTATTGCCCGTAGAAGCGCCACAAGGGTCTTTTGGGGGACTTGAATCCTCTCCCCCCGAATGTTCCGGTACTCTGTGGCGATTCCGTATATTGGGGCAAGGGTTTTGAGGTGCTCTTCTTGCATCATGGTCCTTTCCTGGTGATTTTTTGGAGATTATTATATAGGGGAGCAGGGAGAAAGGAAAGGAGAAGTGGAAATGAGCATTCGAGAGCGGCTTGCTGAGCTTGGGTACATCTTGCCCCCTCCACCAAGGCCCGTGGGGGCGTATGCTCCTGGCCTTCTTGTGGGGGAATTCGTATGGACTTCAGGACAGCTCCCTTTCTGGCAGGGAGAACTCCGTTACCGGGGAAGGCTTGGGGAGGAACTCACAGTTGCGGAGGGGTATGAGGCGGCGAAGCTCTGTGTCCTCAACTGCCTGAGCGTGGTGGAGGATATCGTGGGAACCTTGGAGGAAATAGAGCAGGTTGTAAAGCTCACCGGATTCGTGGCTTCGGGTGAGGGGTTCACCGAGCAGCCCAGGGTCCTCAACGGTGCTTCAGACCTCCTCCTGGCGCTCTTTGGCCAGAGGGGGAAGCACGCCCGTTCTGCCGTGGGAGTGCAGGGACTTCCGCTTGGGGCACCGGTTGAGGTGGAGCTCGTCGTTAAAGTTCGGAGCGTTCGCTGATGGGCCGAATTCTTTATTCCAAAAAACCCTTGACACTGCCTTGTCCTTTGGGTATATTTATGCTCGCGCAAAGGGCGTTCTTGCCGGTGTAGCTCAGCTGGTAGAGCAGCTGACTTGTAATCAGCAGGTCGTCCGTTCGAGTCGGATCACCGGCTCCAGTGTGTGGGGAGGTGCCTGAGTGGCCAAAAGGAGCGGACTGTAGATCCGTCGGCTGAATAGCCTACGTAGGTTCGAATCCTACCCTCCCCACCAGAATAGAAGCCTGCGTAGCTCAGTGGTAGAGCGCACCCTTGGTAAGGGTGAGGTCACCGGTTCGATCCCGGTCGTAGGCTCCACTTTTCTTTTTTAGAGAGATTACTACAAGGAGGATACCCTATGGCCAAGCAGAAGTTCGAAAGGAAAAAGCCCCATATTAACGTCGGTACCATTGGACACGTGGACCACGGGAAGACCACCCTCACCGCTGCCATCACCCTGGTCCTCTCCAAG
>Ga0209225_1000136_pt1 | contig 85450 bp, 89 predicted proteins | sample WasSprMetagenome_FD_184732 | JGI IMG/M metagenome (GOLD analysis project Ga0209225, IMG submission 184732) | Sulfidic aquatic microbial communities from Washburn Spring, Yellowstone National Park, USA - WS (SPAdes) (version 3) | ecosystem: Environmental > Aquatic > Thermal springs > Hot (42-90C)... | reverse complement strand
CGTCCATCCCCGTGATTTCCGAGAGCCACCTCTGCATCAAGTACATTATCTCAAGAACTCCCTGAACTTCTTCCTCGTCTTGGTACGGGTGTAGTTCCGTTATTCTAGGATCTGAAGCAAGTTCCTCACAGATCTTCGGATTATACTTCATCGTGCAAGAACCTAGAGGTACCGGACCAACGTCAACCCCGTAAGACATCTGGGACAACCTATCATAGTGCCTAACGACCTCTACCTCACTCAAGTTAGGTATCTTAAGCTCGCTACCCCTAGCCAGAGACTTAGGCACCTTACTTAAAGCTTCTGAAGCCTCGTCAGCGAATTCCTCGTCTATCAGGAACGTCTGCTTGCTGAAATCACTTACCTCGAATATTATGGGCTCGTCCCACTTAGCTTGCCTAAAAGACACCCTCAACCACCCCCCAACACTTCCTTAAGGACTTCCACTAGTAAGTCTATGTCTTTCCTAGCGTGTAACTCAGTAACGCATACCAGACTGCAATCACTTAATTCTCTGTAAAACCTGCTGAGAGCGGGGCCGATACTGATCCCCCTACTAGACAACGACTTAATGACTTGATCAGCGTCCTTACCGCGGAACCTAACACCTACCTCGCGGAAGTGTAGCGACTCAGGGAATAACGGTTCTGCGACGCCCGCGCTCAGCAAGCGCTTAATTAGGTAGTGTGTCCTCCCGAGAATAGCCTCACCAAGCTTCCTAAGCCCTTGCGAGCCTAGCAACGTCAGGTAAACCGCGGCCCCGACAGCTTCTAAAGAGGAATTAGTGGTTATGTTGGAGGTCGCTTTCTCCCTCTTGATGTGCTGTTCCCTGGTTTGAAGTATCATCGTGAAGCCTAACTCGTCACCGCCCTGAGTACGCGTAGCGCCTATCAGCCTCCCGGGCAACTGCCTCAGCAACTCCTTATCGTCGTTTATGCCCAGGATCCCTGCCGAGGGACCCCCGTAATTCAAGCTTATCCCGAGGCCTTGAACGTCCCCGACCACTATGTCAGCGCCTAAGTTGCCCGGAGCCTCGAAAACGCCTAACGTTAAGGGATTCGAGTAAACGATGCTTAAGGCGTTAAACCTGTGCGTCTCCTCAATAATTTCCTTGATAGCAGACTCAACAACGCCGAAGAAGTTGGGTGTTTGTATGAAGACTGCCGCGACGTTCTGGTCTAGCTTGCTTCTAAGATCACTTAAGTCTGTCTCGCCAGACTTAAGATCAACCCGAACCTTAACGATCTCTAAGCCGGCTCCGAAACCCCAAGACCTCAACACGTCGATTATCTCGGGGTGGACTGAGTCGCTGACCAAGACCTTCTTTCTCTTCTTTACTCGAGCAGCCATCAAGACCGCCTCAGCTGAAGCCGTGCTACCGTTATACATAGACGCGTTAACTATCTTAACCCCGTATAAGTTGGCCATGAGGCTTTGATACTCGAACAAGGCTTGTAGCAAACCCTGAGCTATCTCTGCTTGGTAAGGGGTGTAAGCGGTGTAGAACTCAGGCCTAGACAACACTGCTTTCACGACTGACGGCACGTAGTGCTGGCACACGCCGCCGCCGATGAAGGACGGGGTGGTGCTTAAGCGGTTCTTAGAGATTATCTCGTTGAATAACCTCCTCACACCATACTCGGTTAAGGGCTTGCCGAAACCAACGCTTAATCCTCTGTTAAGCATTATCTCAGGCGGGATATCATTAAACAGGTCTAGCACGTCGCTTATGCCGAGCTCTTTCATCAACTCCTTCTTAACGTCCGGCGAGGAATTAGGTATCCAATTATGTGGCATGGTATTCTCCTCGTAATTCTCAACGACTTAATTAAAATGCTTTAACGCTTTAATATAGGTGGGGGTGCCTAAAATAGTTAAGGAAGTACCTCTACTAAACGTTCAGAGGGAGCTAGGGGGTAATGTAGGCGAGTTCGCTGGCTGGCTCACGTCCATGGATTACGGGAACCCGCTGGAAGAACACGTAAACACGAGGACCTCGGTCTCCGTATTCGACGTGTCTCACATGGGTAGGTACGTGATCAAGGGCAAGCGAGTGTTTGAGTTCCTGCAGAAGCTCGTATCCAAAGACCTCGGCGACGTCGGTGTTGGGAGGATGAGTGGTCCGGTGCTGTTAATGAACGAGAACGCTGGTATCAGGGACGACATCATGTTATACAACGTTGGTGAGGATTTATGGCTTGCCGTCGTTAACGCGCCCAACGTCGAGAAAGACCTTGAGTGGATGAACGCGTGGAGGGTTAAGTGGGGTTATACGGACGTGGAGATAGAGAACGTCACCCTGAAGTCGTCCCTGATAGCTGTTCAAGGACCTAAAGCTGCTGAGGTGATGGAGGGTCTCGGCTTCGGGGAAGCTAAGGACTTAAAAATCCTTGAGTTTGCTTACGGCGCTGAGGTGACGGGGAGGAAGACCGTGTTGGTGAGTCATTCGGGTTGGACTGGTGAGGAGGTTAGGTCGTTCGGTTTCGAGATCTGGACTGACGTGGATCACGGCGCGGAAATACTGAGGAAGTCCGTAGCTCTAGGGGCTAAGCCGGCCGGACTCATAGCTAGGGATACGTTAAGGCTTGAGATGGGTTATCTCCTAATAGGTCAAGACATGGATGAGAACACGAACCCTATTGAGGCCAGGTACTGGCTACCGATATCGCTGGAGAAGGAAGACTGTGTTGGATGTCCTAAGCTTAGGGAAATATACGAGAGGGGGGTTTCCAGGATTAGGGTAGGGCTTAAACTCAAGAAAGGGTTGAGAGTCATTCCCAGACACGGCACAGGGATTTACGCTGGCAACAACTTGGTGGGAAGAGTGACTAGCGGTGCTTTCTCACCATACCTGAACGCGGGGATTGCGATGGGTTACGTGAGCGTCACTCACGCGTATATAGGCTCAAGACTAGATCTCGACGTGAGAGGGGGGAGGCAAAAAGCTAAAATTGTTGACTTCCCATTAATTTGAGGGACTCGAAATGGGTGAGCAGCAAATAATTGTGAGGACTAAGCTGGGGGAGTACCTAGTACGTAAAGACCTACTCTACACAGCTAAAGACGAGTGGGTGAGGATCGAGGGGGATGTCGTGACTTTAGGGATCACAGACTACGCGCAGAAGAAACTGAAGTACATAGTTAACGTTGAACTACCCGAGGTAGGTAAGAAAGTGGGCGTTGACGACGCGGTAGCGACTCTTGAGTCCGTTAAGGCAGTAGCAGAGGTTTACACGCCCGTTGAGGGAGACGTTATCGAGGTCAACGAGGAACTAACTGAGAAGCCCGACTTAATAAACACAGACCCCTACGGGCGTGGATGGATAGTTAAGTTGAGGGTTTCAGGAATCGATAAGAGCAAGTTGTTGAGTCCGGAAGACTACGCTGATAAAATCTCTAAAGAATAGGGTTTTAGGTTTTTAAGTTTTTAAGACCATAATTAAGTGGTATTCCCTTTAGTGAGAGCATGTACCTCAGGATGCCTCCGAGAATAAAAATACTTGAAGCGGCTGGGGCAGTAGCTGACGGCAGGATCATGAGGTTAGGTGATAAGACTTTCAAAGTAGTTTCTTCAGAGGGTGACAGGACCTACACAGTATACGTGGATCTGGAGAAGGGGGAGGCGTGTAGCACGGATAACGGGACAACATACAGAAACTACGTAGGCTACCCGATAATATCCTCACTATTCGTTTTAGGGAAGCTACCTTACGACGCAGAAATAGGTAAGTCACTCACCAAAATAGATTGGAGATACCTTAACGAGACACTCAAAAACTACGCTCTGGTTGAGGAGAAGGTTAAGGAGATCGCTAAGGGTAGGGGGGTGGCCCCAGAACTCATAGATAAGTATGTTGATGATATTTACACGCAATTAAGGAAGATGAAGCTGATTAAAGTGAGTAAATGCCTTAATCCTTAGCTTGGTCGTGAATAAGACAGAAAAGTTTATTTTTCCTTATTATAGAATTTATCTTAGTGAGAGTGATGAGAGCTAAGATAGCTGTGGTTGACGGGTATCCGCTACTCATGAATCTTTACGAGCCCTACAAGCATAAAATCAACGAATATAACATGCTCATCAAGGATAGCGGGTACTACTTAAAACCTCTTCATTTTGTGTACATTAAATCACCTAAGAAGTTCCTCAGTATTAGATACGTTTATTTCGGTAGGTACTGGTACAGGGTGTACAAGATTACGAGCTCACGTAGTAAGTCCAAGATTAGGTGGATATATGTCGGTAAGGAGAAACCTGATCCCACGTTACCTGACCCGCCGTTAAATCCTTTTGAGGGTATATACGTCTTAGCCGTGGGCAGCGACATATTGTTGAGTGAGAAGAGCTATAAGGCTTTAGCCAGAATCTCCGAGAGTTTCCACGGCGTCAACGTTTTCGAGGGTAAGGTAGTGGATCTAACAAAGCAACAGGAGGAATCAGAACCTCAAGACTTCTGGCCTCTCATTATTTAATTCATTGCGCACACGCTCTAGGTACCGCTCCCTCTCGAAATCGTTTAAGAGGACATCAACCAAACTCTGAGGTAGTTTGGTGAAGACCTGCTCAGGCTTGTTTATCTTATGAGGCAACTTAACTAACTCTATAGGATGACCCGCGATAACTACTCTCTCCTCACGCACGTTAAGTATCTCAAGTATTTTCTTGGAGGACTGAGGCACTATAGGATAAAGCATAACACCGAGCGTTAAGACCGCTGTGAACCCCACGTTCAAAGTGTTCTTGACGTCGTTAACGTCTTCCTTAATCTTAGCCCAGGGTGCTTTAACGTTGATGTACTGATTCCCTCTCTCACCTAACTTGACTATCAACTCGCTGGCTTCCCTGAGCCTAGCTCTATACATCAAAGACTTATAGGAGTTCCAGACCTCATCAACGTACTTCCTGAACTCTAAGTCAGCACTATCCGTTAATCTCGCGTCATCAACCACCCCGTCGAAGAACCTGTATATCAGAGTCAACACTCTGTGAATAAAGTTCCCTATGTGATCGTTTAATTCGTTATTAACAAACCTCACGAACTCAGACCACTTGAAGTTCGTGTCCTTATCCTCCGGTCTCATTCTTATGAGTGAGTACCTCCAGTAATCCGCGTTATTAACTATCTTTAGCGCTTCATCGATCCAGACACCGACCCTCCTACTCTTACTGAATTTCCTCCCCTCATACATTAAGTACTCAGTAGCTGAGATTATGGTCGGTAGGACGTATGGCTCCCCGGTAGCCATGAGGAGTGCGGGTAGTATGACGGCGTGGAAAGGTATGTTGTCCTTACCTATGAAGTACGCGGTCTTGGCACCGCTGTCGAGCCAGTACCTAACCCAATCACCCTCCCTGCCAAGCTTAGCGAAGTATTCCTTAGTTGCTGAGAGGTAGCCTAACAACGCGTCAAACCAGACGTAAATAGTCTTGTCTTCAGAGCCCGGGAAAGGTGACGGGATGCCCCACTTATTATCGCGCGTGAGCGATCTCGGCGCTAAGCCCGTCGTCTCTATCCATGACTTAGTGAAGTTCTTCACGTTCTCGTCAAGTAGGTCATGCCTCGTTACCCACTCAAGTATGTTTTTCTCGAGTTTGTCTAGCCTGAAGAACCAGTGCTCCCTCTTCCTAAAGATGGGGGTAGACCCGCATAAGACACACCTAGGATTAATTAACTGCTCCGGCTCCAGAAGCCTCCCGCAATTATCGCACTGATCCCCTCTAGCCCCTTCAAAACCGCAGTAAGGGCACACACCCTCCACGAACCTGTCGGGGAGGTATATCTCGTCTTTAGGGCAGTAAGGAATTACCTGCTCCCTCTTATCGATAAATCCGTTCTCGTAGATCTTCAGCATAAACCTCCTGACAAACTCTTTATGTATCTCGTTCTCTGTCCTGGTATAGTTATCAAAAGATATGCTCCACAAACCCCAGAGCCTCACTATATACTCGTGCGAGGAATTAGTGAGCTCTACAGGTGACACGTTCTTTTTACGAGCCTCAACCTCTATGACAGTGCCGTGCTCGTCACTACCGCTCACGAAAACCACGTCCTCACCCATCATCCTCAGGAATCTGGCGAAGACGTCAGCGGATAGGACGCTGCCGATCATGTTACCTAAGTGTGGTACGGAGTTTATGTAAGGCCATGCGGAAGTGACTACCCACTTCCCCGTAACCACCCACCTCTTAGTAATAATATGGCAAACCTTCTTAATAACTAAAATTACTTCAAAACACCTTAATAGTTGGTGAGGGTTTAGGGTTGAGTAAGCATTACTTGTACCCTTTTCTGAAGAAGCTGGACGAATACTTCAGAGACAGGTTTGGGAGCGACCTAGACTTAGCCACCCTATTCAGTAATAGGGAGTTGAGGATCAAAGCCCTTAACAAGGTGAAGGAAGCACTATCTAAGGGGAGGAGAGGCAGGACCTCAAGCACCGGTCTCGGGGAGCGTGACGAGGACGAGTACCTAGCTTTTTACATGGGGCTCCTCATAGCTGGGTTCGCGGACGCGTGGGCTCTCAAGAAATACGTGGATAGCGAGGTCAAGGAATTCATAGAGTCGATGAAATCAGAGAATAGCAAGTTCTTATGGAGTGTCTCGCGCAGGCTGGGCATATCGAGCGAGTTACTAGTTAAAGATGATGAGTGCGGTTATAAGATAGTCTTAACTTCCGAGCCAAAACAGGAGATAGCTTGTTTTCAGTTTAGGTTGACGATACCTAAGTACTTGACTTACGCGGATAGACTCTTAGGTGAGTCCGGCTGGTCCCTGCTAGAGAATTACGTGAGAGACGGGTACGTGTACCTACCTAAGAATAAGTTCGTACGCTTGTTAGAGGACCCGCTCAAGGAATACATGATTAAGTTATTTGATGAGTTGAGCGTTAAGCTAACTGAGGTTAGCGTCTTAGACGAGTTGAGGGATGAGATCGCCGAGCTTATTCGTAAGGAGTATAAACGCGTGCGTGCTGAGGAGCTCGGCGAGGAACGCCTGAGCGGAGGTGAGGTTAGGGAGGAGTTTTTCCCTCCGTGTATTAAGGAGTTAGTTAAGTCTTTGAAAGCTAGCGAGCACTTAACACATGTCCAGAGATTCGCTTTAACAACTTTCTTACTTAACGTGGGGGCCACAGTAGACTACGTCCTAGAGTTGATGAGGAGTGCGCCGGACTTCAACGAGAGGATAGCTAGGTATCAAATAGAGCATATAGCTGGTTTAAAAGGTGGTGGTAAGAAGTACAAGACCTACAGCTGCGTCAAGATGAAGGAGTTAGGTATGTGTGTGGCTGAATGCGGTGTTAAGACGCCGGTCCAGTACTACGTGAGATCGCTGAAGAACCTCAGGAAACCCAGCGAAAAACAATCTTCTCGTAACCAGGGGTCTTAAAGCCTCTCCTAACAGAGAATCTCAGAACGTTTTTCGGCTCGACCTCATACCCAACCCCCACATCAGCCTCCACTACCTCGAAATCCGGCGGGAAGATCCAGGCCACGCCGTAGTCGTAAGCAACGATTTCAGGCTCGTATATGTTCTCGTAAACGTTGTCCCCCTTAATCAACCCACCCCTGAAGTTGATGAGGAATTCCACGAAAGGTCTTCTGAGCGAGCCTCTGAAACCAGCGTTAACCGACACTACCTTAGGCTTGCTCACCACCCCGTTAATCTTCACCACCTCCTCATCGAGGAATGACTGCATGTTATTCTTCATGTTCTCTAGCTCTACGTCAGGCCTCGTCTCTAGCGCTTTAGCGAACTCCTCCTCAGTATCTATGTACTCGTAGATGATTATCTGGTGGAAGTCCCCGGTCGGTAGGACGATGAAGTATCCGTAAGCGTATATTGGCTTCACGTTATGAGTACCTTCCTATCTTCTTTAATAACCCTCAACACCACGGCTGTGGAGGTTCTTTGAACCCCTTCGAGAGTCCCTATCACGTCCAGTAGGTCGGAGAGTTCTTTATGATCTTTAACGTATACCTCGGCTACGAGAGTCCACTCACCCGTCACGTCGTAGATCGCCTTAACGTTGGGTATGTTAGCCAGCTTACTAGCTATGTCTGAGTACTTCCTAACGTCTATTGATAGAAATACGAGAGCTCTTAGATTAAGACCTACTAACTCAGGCGCTACCTCAGCAACTATCCTCTTTATGAGTCCCCTCTCCTTCAGCTTCCTTAAACGCATGTACACGGTGGAGGGGCTCACACCCAGTATCTTACCGATCTCCGAGTACGTGAGGTCCGCGTTTTCTTGAAGGATGTTCAAGAGTTTCTTATCTAACTCACTTATTTCCTGAACCACGTTAGCTCACCAATATGAGTTAGTTAAGTGAGGTATAAAAATTCGTTATTCAAGCTTTAGGAGCACTTAAATATTCTACTACCTCACCACCGGGTAAATTAAAGGTAAGACGTATTGGTTGATCGGTGCTAAACTCTATTTTCACCGCGTCCGTAACCTCACATAGCGGCAGGACTTTAATTATGTAGCTCTCGTCGTAAGAACTCTTAGAGCTCTCGCCGACCTCAAGCTCTATTAGTGAGCCGCTCATTATTGAGAAGCTGACCTCACCCCCTATCTCGGGAGCTAAGAGTTTTAAGACTTGATTATCGCTGGCTTCGAAAACTATGGTACCGCTACCCCTCAAGTCGTTCAACGCTGTCTTAAACGCTGAGGCGTAGACAGACCCCCTAACCTTGAACTCCAGGCTTATCTCAGGCACCTCGGATACGGGGACCTCTATAGACCTATACCTATACCTCCTCACAGTCACGGACTCGATGAGGAACTCGTAGAAATCCTCGCCAGCTCTGAGAACAACCTTATCCGATTTCTTAGGTTTGGGCAAGGTCCTCATCAAATTACTTAAGTTCACGCCGACCGACGTCTCCTCCACCACGTTATAAGTCAGGAAACTAGATGAGGGGACGTAAACACTGACTAAAGCGACTTGAGCAGGGTCAAGCGCTTTAATCCTAAGACCGTCACTACCGAAAGTGAATAAAGCTTCATCCACAATACTGGAAATCATTTCGAGAATCCTGCTGAAAACCCTACCACTAGGATACTCAACAACGATCCTGAACCCCTCCTCACCCACTACACAACACCCCACACATATCGAATCACTCCACTTAAAAAGACTAGGACCCCCACATATAATTCCAGCAAAAACAAATAAATTAGCGGCAACAAGAGAAACACAGGAAATGATGAAGAACATCGGAACCGATTGATGAAGAACCGTGTGAGGTCTGAAGAAACAACTTAAAAACCAGCAAAAACCATACTACATGGTGGCTCCGGTAGCTCAGTCCGGGAGAGCGCGGGGCTGTGGACCCCGAGGTCCCGGGTTCAAATCCCGGCCGGAGCCCCACCACCCAACCAACAAAAATTAAAAACAACATAAAGCCCTAACACAAAACGAAAACATATTTAGCTCTTCATACTAACGAAATTATAGGGCCCGTGGCCTAGCCAGGATAAGGCGCCGGCCTGCGGAGCCGGAGAACCCGGGTTCAAATCCCGGCGGGCCCGCACTCCCCTTTAAATACCCAGATAAATCCTACGGGAGTGTTTTCCACGGTACACGGCTCCCTCACAAAACAAACAAAACTTAAAAACACTATACAAAATCTATGCGGAACCATTCTCAAACGCGTTTTTATGAGGAATATAATCAAATGGAATATGTTTCTGATGCACGCAAGTTTTTAGTGCGTGATAATTAGCAAAAGTTTTTATACAACACATAGATCACTAAATTTGGAGAGAAAAATGAATAGGAAGGCTTTATTAGTTTTTCTCCTATTCTTGCTACTCTTATTGAAATCCAACTTAGCTTTACCAGAGGGAGGGCAGGCTTCAAACTCCGGCCAATTCCACGGCGACGAGAGGCACAACGGCTTCATAGCATCAGTTGGCCCAACTACCCCACTCCTCGCCTGGAAAATAAAACAAAAAGCCGATGGCATGATAGCATCTAGTGGAATATTAGTAGTTGCACAGTGCAGTAGTGGTGATTGGATATACACACTAAACGAAACAAATGCTAATATTTTAGGGAGCGATTGGCCTTGGGGCCTTAAGACACAATATCCAGTAATAGGAGCAGGGACTTTGTTTTATACTGCCTCTAGAGATAGTATCAAAGCAAAAAATCTTTTTTCCCTAGTTGATAAATGGTATGCCGGAACAGATTGTCACTCTCCTTCTTCTATTCGACTAATTGGAAATAACTATTTGTTTACTTACTCAAAAGGAAAATTATTTGAAGCATTTACTTGTAACTCTATTGGTGTGCTTCATGCCCGCATAGCAAGTAGTGGTACTTTTTTATGGGGAGTTAATTTTGAAGGTTACATTATTGGCACTATTCCTACTGTGGCTGATGATGTAGTGGTTATTGGCTTCTTAGACCATCCTAAGATTACTGCATTATCTACTGACAATGGGAAGATTCTTTGGAATTTTACCTTGGATTCTCCGGTGATTTCGGATTCTCTTGCTTATTCTTCCAACTATTTTTACTTTGGTTCAACTAATGGCACAGTCTACGCAGTATCCAAGGATGGAGAGGAGCTTTGGCACACTAATTTAGGAAGCAGTATAGAGACAACCCCGGCGGTCGCCTTCGGCAAAGTTTTTGTTGGCGCTGATGACGGGAGCCTTTACGCGCTCAACGCTACTTCCGGTAAAGTGCTTTGGGAGTACTCTACGGGAGGGCCTATAATTGCCTCCCCCATTGTTTCAATCAACGAAATAGTCTACGTTGGGAGCACTGATGGATACATCTACGCCTTGTACGCTGAAACAGGGGATCTTGTTTGGAGCGATAATACTGGTGCATCAATAGAGGTGACCCCGGTGCTTGATAACGGTTTGTTGTTCGTGGCTAGCTCCGACGGGACCATCAGAGCTTATGGAAAACCCAGCTTCATTTCAGTTGCACCCAACTGGAAACAACCCTCTCCACCACGCAACCTCACGGCGAGAGGGGGTGCTGGATACATCTTGTTGACGTGGCAACCCCCATCATTCACAGGAGCTCCGGATAACAGTACCGGTCCTCTAATATACAATGTGTTCAGGGGGACTGAGCCGGGGCATGAGAGCTTCCTTGTGCAGGTTGAGGGGACCTCCTACACGGATAGCTCCATTACTCCTGGAATAACATACTATTATGTAGTCACGGCAATAAACCCCGCTGGTTCAAGCGATTTATCGAACGAGGTGTCAGCGAAAGCGCCGATAGTATCTCCTCCTCCAGCAGTAACCAATTTAACTGCAACCATAGTTGGGGACGTGATTAGGCTCACGTGGACCCCGCCCTCCTATACGGGAGGCCTACCTATAACTGAGTACATAATTTATAGAGGCGTGGATCCAAGCCTTCTAAGCATTTACGCTACGACCCCGGGCAATACAACAAGCTTCGATGATACGAACTACGAACCTGGAACAACGTACTACTACAAAATCCAAGCAGTAAATGCGCAGGGAAAGGGGGAATTGTCCAGCGTGGTATCAGTAGTCGCGCCTGAGGCAGTTTCCTCATGGATTGCTAGATTCGTCGGGTGGTTGAAAAGCCCGGAAGGGGTAGGAAGCATTATAGTATCGATTGGAGTCTCGGTAGCGTCAGTAATATGGAGGCATACTAAAGGGAAAGTGAAGAAAGGAGGTAAAGTAAAGGAAAAATCGGATGAAGAGAAAGGTTCCAGAGACCACTAAAAGAAGCCGTAGAGAGAAGCCTCAAGTGTGAAGTAAACACGTTATTGAGGAATTTCTATGTGCACGTTAATATTGAAACTCCATTGGAGATTTTAATATATGAGCTAATATCCTACATGGTCATGTAGACGCTTATTTTTACAATTTATTACATACTATGTATTATAATTTGTGGTTGGACTATGGCTACTACGCTAGCGGCTCCTCGCTATTTATGGCGGATGTTCTGCACCCTCTAAGGCTTTCCCTCATCTTTCAGAGCCCCTCACGAGCGCTGTATCATGCTTCAGACCCCGCCGTCAGCTCCGGGGAGGCGCGGGCTCATCGCTAACTAAACTCGCCCACACCCAACACCAAGAACGACGTTACGCAGGAAGGCTTAAACGTTCTTAGCCCTCCCCCACCCTAAAAAGCAAGGCCTCCAACATAATGATTAGTGTTAGGGTTAAGAAGTCTTTGAGGGAGGAAGCCGAGAGATTAGGAATTAATATAAGAGAAGTCGAGGAGAAGGCTCTTGAAGAGGAGATAAGGAAGGTTAAGATGGAGAGATTAAAGAAGTTTATAAACTTAAAACCTCGTTGTTCACGTCTGGGTGGCGGGAAAGACTTTTAACCCACTACTAAGTTAGGTCTTGGGATGTTCCCTTAGAGAAAGAGATTCGAGTGTGCGTAAGCATAGCCCGCAGGGTAATGAGCTCTGCGGGATGGGGGTCGTGAACCCCCCCAAACCAGCAAATGAAGCTGGAAGCGCAAAGCCCCAGTCAAACGCTGGAAACCCCCACCCTTTAGAACGAGGTAGCTCATAGAAGAGTGCTTAAACAACATAGATGTGAGTATTGAAGAGTAAGTGAAAGCCGTGAAGGAGTCTCGACCCGAAAGATAGAGCACTTCGGATTTTCTTCGTAAATACTTATCAGACACGTCCACGATATATCCGCTAGTACTAGAGTTACGTGAGAGAGCATTAACATATTCTTATGCGTTCTACGTACTGGATCTGACATTTACGAGGTAGGAAATGCTATATGGAAGGGTAGCGACTTAAAAGCTATCCAGGAAATAGCGGTCGAAAACTCATTCTACGATGCAGCCTATGTATACGTGGCTAGAAAACACGATAAAAATTAGTTACCGAAGACAAAGACTTACTCAAACTCCCAGAATCCATAGACTTAAGTAATCTTCTCAAAAGAGTTACAACTGAAAGCCCCGCTTTTAAGGCGGGGATGAAGAGAGGCTTATAAGTTATGTATGTTTTAGCCGGGGCTGATTACCTGACTACTTCTTCAACTTCCCTGTACCAGGGTTTCGATGTTCCTATTTTAGCTCTCTTTAACCACTTGCCTGTTTTAGGCTCTTCCTCTATTATTTTGAGTAGCTTATCTACTTTTTCGGTTACGGCTTCTTTTATGTTGTTATCTATCTTACCCTCAGTCAAGCATTGTTCCGCGAACTTCTTTATTTTCTCTAGGTTTTGTGTTGCGTCATACCAGAACCCCCAATCATCCGCTAGGATTTTAGCAACGTATTTTCCGTCCACGCACTCCCTACTACCAGAACACACGTCATGGCCGTAAAGTAGCACCATCATGTCTACTAAATCTTTAACGTTTATTTGATGTATCTGTAGTTTTTCCAGTAAGAGATCCGCTAAGCTTATTACGGGGTAGTCTAGTTCGAGCCTTCCCTTACCTGGCTCACTCCCGAAAATTACGTCATGGCTAAACTCTAGCTTATCGAAGAAGATGTCTACGTGGTAAAGGTTTTGAGGGTGTTGGTATATTAGCCTCTTATACGTGAAGAGTGCGCGCGTTAAAATATCGTATTTGAAGCCTAAATACTTCTCAAAGAATTCCATGACTTTAGCTCTCTGCTTGCTGTAAGCAATCAGGTCTAAATCTGTGAAGAGAACTCCCTGCTCACGAAACCTACCAACCCTCCTATATAGTTCTAGAGCTTGAGGCGAGTGTGTTGAGTGAATGTAAACAGCTACAGCACCAAGAATCCTGAGCACTATACCTCTCTTCTGAGCCTCCTCAACTATTCTAACAGCCTCGTTAATGAAGTCCTCCGCAGGTAAGTGAACGTAGTGAGGCGTGCCCATCACATCACCCCTCTACACGCCAGTAGTTCCTAACACCAGCTTCATCAACCTCAACTATATAACCTCTTAAAACACCCTCGCTATACTCGCTCCCCGGATTTAAGACGGTGGTTTTTCCTAAGCGGTCCACGCCGCCGGACTCGTGTATATGTCCGTGAAGTCCGAGTACTGGCTGATGCTCCTCTATGATCTTCCTCACAGCCTTACTACCTACATGCTCGTACTGAACCATGCCAGCGATCATTACGGGCTTTAAGTCTTTCGTGAGTTTTGGCGCTAGATCTAAGTGTGTGTTATGGGGCGGGCAGTGGAAGTTGAATATAGCGTTTTGCGGGTTTTTAAGCTTCTCAACCACCTTCCTCAAGTGCTTTTCAAGTTCTTTTTCCTCAAGCTCTCTCGGCGTTCTCCAAGGGGTTGGGTTAACGTACGGCGATGAGATAACCTCATGCCCCTCTAATTCAAAGACTTTGTCTAGGGGGTATACCACGCCGTGATCCTCGAAACCCCTTATAACGTCGTCTATAGCGTACTCGTCGTCATTACCTGGCATAACGACCGTCAGTACTTTACGGGTGTTTATGTGGCTTACTAGGAGCTCAAGCCACCTCCTCAAACGCTCACACATATGTTCTATCATAATACGCTCAACCTTAGCAGGGTTTTTCTTAAGGTCTTCGAACTCCTCTCTAGTAACTCTCGTGTAGTAAGCACCAGCATTCTCAAGCCTGCTCTCAAAATCCCTGATCTCTTCCTCACTCTTAAGAATCCATTTCTTGCCGAAGTAGCTGGCTGTCCACGTATTATCAGGTTGCTTAATTATGGGTACCAGCACCTTACCTGTGAGGTCCCCCGCAAGTATGAGGGCGTCAGCCTTATAAACTTCGTAAGCCTTAATCCACTTCCTCCAAACAAGGGTTGAGCCGTGCACGTCTACGGCGAAGAAAAGTTTCAAATTAAAAACACCTCATGTTTTAAGAGCTTACGCTGGCGGTATCTCGTAGTATATTTTCTCTACTTCAATACCTTTACTCCTGTTCCTAGCCGCCATTAAAGTGAAGACTACCACGCTCGACAACCCGACCAGTATGTTCGTCATGAGGACGGGTAGATCCGTGTAAGCAGTGAATATCATGAAGTACCAGCCTATAGCAAACGTTAACGCGCCTATAACAGCTAACAGTATTTTAGACTGGAACGTCATCTGCTTGAAGAGCTGAGGCTTCCACCAAGGAACTAACATTAAGGCTAGACCCACAGGCCACACGAAGAAGAGGCAACTAAAGTCTAAGAACGATACAACGCCCGCCGCTAGTGAAGAGCCCATAGCGTCCAACATCGTGAAAACAGCTCCTAGGAACGCTATTATAGCTGTTAAATGATTAGCCCACGTCGGGGCAGCCCACCTAGGCGACACATCAGCTAACTTCTCCGGCAAAGCTCTGTCAAACGCTAAAGAGAAGAACCCTCTAACCCCGCCAACCCAGCATACCATAGCGGTGTTCAAGTACCAGAGGAAGTAGGTAAGACCTATGATTAAGGCTATGATGGGGTTTAAGAAAGCTACTGACGCTACCAGAGGTACTGAAGGATCCGGTGTCGGGAGTCCCTTAACTATGCTTGACAGCACGTCAGGGTAGTTCATTTGCAGGTAGGAGTATGCTGCGAGGAAGTCGTAGTTACCTACCAGCGGAACTAAGAAGGCGTTTGCTACGTAGAGCAACATTATAGCTATGAAAGCGCCTATATAGCCCTTAATATAGCTCTTGGTCGGGTTCTTTACTTCACTACCAACAAACGTGACAGCTTCAAAACCGGTCCACGCCCAGAGTGTCCATAAGAGCATACTGTGCGTGGCGTCCCAAAACGGTGCTTGACTTAAAGGTTCCACGCTCGTACCAGCATACTCCCCTCCCTTAAAAGCAGCGTTCATGATCGCCTCAGCCGTGCCGGCACCAAACACCTTATCCCAATTACTGAGTACGGCATTAGAACCTATCACCGCCAGACCTACCAGCGTCGCTATAGTAGTAGCTAACGGTATAACCGTTACGATCCTCATAGTCCACTTAATAGCTCTCACACCAAAGAAGTTCAAAGCCCAGAGAAGTACTATGAGTATTAAAGCTATAATGAATTGTTTTACAGGGTCTGTCACGATATAGGCCGTATCCATCAATGCTTTATTATTGGTGAGCAACCCGGCTACGGCCCACGCACCCCCAAGCGCTTTAACACCGACGTAGAGTATGAACCCCGATACCATCGCTGCACCACCCCCTATAATCCAGTACCAGAACGGTATGTAGCCTAAGACCGGGTGCAGCGTCCTAGAGACGAACACGTAAAGCGAGCTAGATCTCGGGAAAGACGATGAGATTATGGTGAAGGCTACTATTAGAGGCAACCACATCAAACCAGCTAAGAAAAACGCTAATACCTCGTTACCCCCGTACGCTGACGGATCACCCAACATTTTAACAGCGTAGTAAGTCATGCCGGACGCCGCCGGGCACGCGATAGCCCATATCATCACGTCATACCAGCCCAACTCCCTTACAAGACCGGACGCCCTCCTAACGAAAATTTCTTCACCCATCTACCCCCACTCTCATAAATTACCTTCATTAGATTATGATCCGTCCGAGATATTTAAACTTTTAGTAATATATGTAACGAATAAGAACATAAAAATGTGAGGAGATTACACCAAGATTTGTTCGAGACTGCGACACACTAGACTACACGCATGCTCCCGAAAATTCTAGTACTGATCTTTGAACCGAGCGAAAGTAGATTTGTTAATGATCAACTTCAATAACTAATCAGGTGATGCTTTAATGATAGGCTACTATTTCGACTTCGACAGTACTCTGAGCCCTATCGACGCCGACAGGAGTACTGCCCGCCCGACTCCAGAAGCTTTAGAAAATGCTTAGATATCTCAGTAAGAGGGTACGCTGTGGCCGTAAAAAGATTGTCACTTTCTTATTGAGAGATTACAACTGAAAGCCTCGCCCTTCAGGGCGGGGAGGAGGTCGGTTAAGCGTTAACGACTCATGAACTCGTAGACCTTGTCTATGAGTTCCTGTATTCTAGGATCTTTCCTAGTTCTTGGACGTGGAACCGGTATAAGGGTATCATAAATTATTTTCGCCGGTCTTGGCGAGAACACTACGACTCTATCGGACATCAAGATAGCTTCCTCTAGGTTGTGAGTAACCATTATTATCGCTCTTATGCCGGTTATTCCTGAAATCCATAAGTCGATTACCTCGTTTCTCAAGGCCTCAGCCGTTAACGGGTCGAGTTGTGAGAAGGGTTCGTCAAGGAGGAGTATATCCGGGTCTATGACAAGAGCTCTCGCAATATTCACTCTTTGTTTCATCCCCCCGCTCAGCTCACTGGGATAGAAATCTGAGAGTTCTTTGAGACCTACTATGGAAAGAACCTTGAGCGCTTTTTCCCTCGCATCATTGGGTTTAGCGCCCATGGCGATGAGAGGCAATGTAATGTTGTCTAGGACCGTCATCCACGGGAGGAGGGTTGGGAATTGAAATACGAAACCTATTCTGGGTTCTCTACCAATATGAAACATTATTTTGCCCTTGTCCGGTTTCTCGACTCCAGCAATTATTCTCAACAGTGTTGATTTCCCGCACCCGCTGGGACCTAGTATGCTCAGAAATTCCTCACCTACACTCAAATCTATATTGTCTAGAACCTTTATCGAGCCCTTCCTAGACGGATAATATTTCTCTAAGCCCGTTATTTCAAGAATATTACTCGACAACGAACCTCCCCGCCACCTTTCTATATAGTCTCCTCCACAAGAGTTGATTGACGATAACGATTAAGACGCTCATATACAGAGAAACCACTAAAACACCCACACTATCCCCGTTTATAGTCAACTTGTTGAGGAGACTCCCGAGACCCCCCATATCAATACTTAACAAACCGATCGTCACATACTCAGCAGCTATAGAAGCGTTCCACGCCCCGCCTGACGCCGAGAGCAAACCCGCTAGCAGTGATGGAAGTATAGACGGGAAAAAGACGGATTTCATATAAAGCCAGCCCTTAACCCCGTAAACCTCACTCAACTCTAAAATTTCTTTCTTCAGGTACGTTAATCCGAATATCACTACATTAAAGTAGACATACCAGAGCGAGCCCATCAAGTAAATAAGGTACATGACTGCCAGAGGTGCTTGGAGTGCTAGAAATGATAGTATAGGCCACCAAAGCGGGGCTGGGATAGACGATAGTATCTCGCCAGCGAGGATCAAGGTTTTAACAGCTCTTCGATCCCTGTGGTACACGTAAACTAAAGGTATTGTTAAAGTAAAATCTATGAGTAGGGCGACGTATACTCTCAGAAAAGTCTTAGGGAGATTTTCAAGGAAAAGCCCACCATAACGTCCGAGTATACTTGTTAAACCAGTGGAAGGGTGGACGTTGAGAAATAGAGGGATGGTAAACGTAATTAAAGAGGTTTGGAAAGACCCGTATATGAAGATTGACTCGATTAATCTCCACGCTCTCATAAACATCTTCTCAATTAAGCTGTAGACCTTCATTACACCTACAAAGAGCCCGGGTATGACGTGCTCGTTCATCAAGGGGTTCCATATTATAACGTACGATAAGAGTATTATAGCAAACATCGTTACTAGCCCTAGGAACGCGGCCCCACCATCCCCCTTAGCATATGCCTCGAAGATAAAGCTCCCCAGCCCTCTTAACCTGTATTGAACTGAGCCAAGGGATATAACCTCGGACGAAACCAGGAAAAACCAGCCCCCAGCCCATGAAATAATAGTGTTCGAGAGCAAACCGGATACAGAAGCCGGTAAATAAATTTTAAAGAAGCGAATTGCGCGTGGATAGCGGTAAACCTTGCTCATAAGATCGATTGAAGGATCAAGCGACTTGACCGATGTGTAAACGCCGAATATCATGTTCCATACCATACTAGTCGCTATAAGCATGATCGCGCTCAGCTCGCCTCCAATGCCTGGACCAAGTGTTGATATGAATAATATTAGAACGGCGGGGAAGAAACTTAGAATCGGGATAGATTGAAGTATGTCTAGTACTGGCAGCATAACTGTTTCTACAAGCCTGCTCCGTGCCATGGAGACGCCTAGTAGTAATGAGGCTATTAGAGACGCTATATATGCGATCATCATTCTGTAAAAGCTGAAGGCGCTTGAAATCACCAGATCCGATAGCATTATACTCCCCCTGAGAGTCAAGTTTAAAAAGGAGCAAATATTTAAAAACTTTGAATATACGACCTTATAGGTCTGATATTCTAGAAGGTGGTCGGGAATTGACGCATAGCACGGAAGAATCCCCGAAGCAAGCCAAGATCGTTATCCCATACTACTTGACACCTGACCATATACTAGGATTGCTGGAGGTTCTTGAAAGCCTAGGAGGATACGTCGACCCAATGTTCATTGGAGACTTTCTCAGTGAAAGTATAGATCTCTTACCTCTCGTCATTGATATAGCGCAAGCACTAGACTTTATCCACGTGGATGAAAGAGGCAATATCGAGTTAACTAAGCTAGGAAAAGAAGTTGTGAGAGGTAACGTAAAGCAAGTTAAAAACATATTGAAATCGCGATCAGATAGCGTTGAACCTTTAAAGACTATTCTCGAACACTTAAAGAAGAAAAAGAGAATAAGTGTCGAGGAATTCGACGACATTTTATCAAACTTCTACGGTCAGCACCTCCCCGAAGCTAAGATAACCGTGCTGCAATGGGGAGCGTTTCTAGGGCTTTTCAAGATGAACCCTGAAGACACGCATATAATACGGTTGACCTAGAGCCTTCGTCACTCACCAAGATCTGTAAATGCTTGACGGATTGTTCATCACTGTAGTGTGTGGGTAGGAGTTAATTACGAGAACTAGGTTTAAAGAGGGAGTCCGTACAATATTATATACGGATATTTGAGAATAATAAGCGTTTAACAGGATCCACTAGGACTAGTGAGAAAAATACTGAGAATCCAAGAATGAAGAGTACCTTCTCAAGCCCTAAAGCTGGCTCTATAACACCGTAGATGCCAAGTAATACGAAAGCGATTATTGTTCCAGTAATCGAGAGTAGGAAGGCCTTTCCGGGTTTCGAGGACCAGAAGTACCTCCTCTCCCTCAATATGAGTATCCTAAACGACTGAAGACTCGCTACCTTAACCAACTCTGCAGTTCGTCCGAAATACGTGTTTACGCCCGTGTTCACCGCGACACATTTAGCCTCTCCCTTAACTACCACAGAACCCGCGTAAGCTATGTATGAAGACTTCAAGCTCACTTAACTTTAGTAGTTAATCTATTTTCAAGTATTCTAAAGCCATCCGTGCGTGTCTTGAATGCAGGTAACTTATCGTTACGTTTACTGTTAACAACGTGAATATAATGATCGCTTCCAGGAAGTGCCCGAGCAGAATAGACAGCGCTATCGCGAGCTCCAACAACCACGGCATAGGACCCCAATACCTAGAAAGAAACTCCATGACTGGATTCTTCTCCTCCTCTCTAACTTCATTATAACCGTACTTCTCAATCCTCTTTCTCACCTCCCCCTCAGACAAACCCAGATACTCCAGAGACTTCCTCAAAGACCCATCTCCTAGCTAGGAAATAAAAACTGAGTTTTTATTCCCCCACCACCATAAATAAAACCCTGTGGGTCAAGCGCCCTCACGTGAGATCAGAGCGCCATAATCTACAGGGAAGGTCTCCGGCTCTCTACCCAGCGATCTCACAGTAACAGTTATTTTTCTACAAAGCAATATCATGTTAATGGTGGAGGTATTGAGCGGTAAAAGTTCCCCTCTAGTTAAGCTGTTTATAGTTGTAGTGCTACTAGCGTTAATGGCTAGTATGTTAGAGGTGTATCCGAAAAGCATAGTACGTGCTGGAACCACGATGGTAAGTGGGGAAGAGAGTCTGCTTAACGCATTGAGCCCGCTTGCATGCGATATACATATAACTCGGGAGATTATTTATAGCATCACTAACTACAAGAGGGTTGGAGAGTGTTATACATGGGTTAAGGGGCCGAGAATATATTCGATAGATGGATTGCAGGTCTCATTCAAAATTTATGCCTATTATAAACCATCAGCAGTCTACATAGAGAAATTCTACGACTTTGACCATGCTTACTACTACTGGCAGCTCAGGCATGAGAATGCAGTTCAGTGGAAATCTTCAGGTAAGAAGCTAACACCTAGCGTCATAACCGGCCAGACCTCTCCTTTAACAGGTAACTATAGTGATCAAGTATATTTCCGGGTTAGATACGTGTATGAGCATTATAGAGGATGCGTGACTATGGCGGGTTGCTACGCTTACTGGCTCCTCTATCCAACAGAAATTAGAGGAGTTGCACGCAGCGGAGAAGGACCTCCACTTCCATACGATGTAAGGCCCTACACACCACCATCACCACCAAATTATGCACATTTAGGATTTCCTGGCACTGTGGAAATATACTTTGCGGATTACGAAACCGTTATTTCTCTACCTTTCATACAAATAGTGATAAGATACGACCAATATACGACACCTACCGTTATAATTAATAGTACTCGCAATTACTGGCGGTGGTTTAGAGATAATGATAAGACAACGTATGAAGTCTTGGTTGCTCCAAGATAGTGGCAGGCTTTTACTCGTCCTACCCCTAATGCTAGTGGCTTGGACGACTACTAGTATGTTTGCTTTTCTTGATAGCTTCCTAAAGTCTTCGAGATCTACCCCAGCTAGTTTTGCGCATGTCCTTATATCCCCTGTCTCGATGTAGTATTAGTGCCGCCCTAACCCTTAGTGATTGATTCTCTATGAATCCCCAGTTAGCTTCTCTTCTACGAATCTCTCTAGCCTCCTCTAGTTTACGCCACTCCTCGATCTTCTCTCAACATAAAATACACAAAGTATTATCCGTTTCAGACACTTATATGTTTACATGATTAACACCAGATCAAGAATCTCGAGAAGTAAGTATAGCATATGCTACGGTTAAGCTATCGATGAATTTCGCTAGTGAATTTAAGAATTGTTTAGAAGCGGAATCAGAGAGCTTCATTCACCCCGGGGGGAGCCTGGTTATCGGCTCTCCCGGTGCGCACAGTAAAGATATAGAGACATCAATCTCTCGCAGCAAGAACAAGGATGTCACCATTATAAACTTTGTCTTTCGGGAGTACGGTAAATCCACCGCATAGGAAGAGAATTCGTGTGGCAATGATTGTAGAAGAACAGCGTAAACCAGTGTGAACTTATATTGAACTCGAAACGGTGCTTTTATTTTACGTATCTATGTTAAAATTATTTGATATATTCGCGTTGATGTTTTCAATCTATTGAATTGTATTTGAAAATTTATTAAGTTCGCTAAGATATTATCTTGTGGTGTACATGATTTTCAGAAGGCATGTTCTAGTTGCTTTGGGCAGGGAGCCAGCGGATCTAGTAGTAGTCAACGGAAATGTAGTGAACGTAGTTACGAGAGAGGTGTATGAAGGAGGCGTTGCAATAGCCGACGGCGTGATAGCCGCTGTAGGTGATGTTAGATACACCATAGGGAATAACACGCAGGTAATCGATGCTGGAGGAGCTTACATAACGCCTGGCCTAATTGACGGTCACGTGCACGTGGAGACAAGCCTCATGACGTACCTCAGATTTGCCGAAGCGGTTCTGCCTCACGGCACCACCGCGGTCGTAACAGATTTTCACGAGGTGGGGATCGTAGCAGGGGTGAGAGGCATCAAGGCCATGATCGAGGAGGCCAGGAAGACTCCGCTAAGGCTATACTTCTTAGCTCCTGTCAAGCTACCGTTCCATCCAGGGCTTGAGACTGTGGGTGGGGAGCTGGGACCTAAGGACGTGGAAGAGTTGCTGAAGTTGCCAGAGGCTGTCGGCTTGAGCGAAATCGTAGCCACTAACCTCCTCCTAGGCGACCCTGACTACTTGGCGGCAGTCGAAGTTGGCAAGAAGTATGGAGTGACTCTAGAAGGTCATGCGCCGATGATCAAAGACCAGGCACTCTCGGCCTACGCCGCGTTCGGGATAAGGTCTGATCACGAGTCATTTACCGCTGAGGATGCCCTGCAGAGGTTGAGAAACGGGCTCAGGTTGATGATGAGGGAAGGATCCGTCGCCAAGAACCTCCACGAGACTGTCAGAGCCATCGTCGAGAAGCGCGTTGACTCAAGATATGCCATCATGATAACAGATGACGTTGACGCCCCAGACCTTCTGAACAAAGGTCACCTCGACTACTTAATGCGGAGAGCTGTAGAGGAGGGTGTTGACCCTCTGACCGCTCTTCAAATGGTCACCATAAACACCGCGGAGAACTATAGGATCGATCACGAAGTCGGCGTCCTGGCTCCCGGCAGGTACGGTGACGTGCTGATAGTCGGCAGTCTCGAGAGATTCGACGTGAGGACGGTCATCGCGAATGGAGAGGTCGTAGCTCGAAACGGGAAAATGGTTAAGGACCTTCCTCCAGTGGATCGCGATCCACTACTCCTCAACACCGTCAAGCTTCCTAGGAGGGTGTTGGCCGAAGATCTGAAGTTCAGAGTTGAGAGGACTTCAGGCAAAGCGAGGATAGTGGTGATGAGGATCCCGTCCCACATACCGATCGTCGAGCACGATGAGGATGTGGTGGATGTGGTTGACGGGGTAATATACCCTGACGCACAGAGGGATATTGCACAGATATCCGTAGTTGAGAGGCATGGCAAATCAGGAGGTATCGGAACGGCGTTCGTAAGGGGCTTCAACATCAGAAGAGGAGCTATAGCATCATCAATGGCTCACGACAACCACAACATAGTAGTTCTGGGAGTGACTCACGAAGACATGGCTCTCGCTGTGAACAGAATTGCCGAACTGCGTGGAGGTCAGGTGGTGGTTGACGGTGGTGAAGTGATTGCTGAGTTGCCCCTACCTGTAGCAGGGTTAATGTCGGATGAGCCCTCAGCGAAGGTCGCAGAGAAGGTGGAGGAGCTTAGGAAGGCCGCCCAGAGCCTTGGCATAACAATCTATCATCCCTTCATGTTCCTCATATTCATACCGCTGGTTGCAATCCCGCTGTACGCTGTGACGGACAAAGGATTCGTGGACGTGTTGAATCAAAGATTAATGAGCCCTGTAATCCAGTACCTCTAACCTCTCCCCTGCTCGAAAGGTAAGTTTTTAGTTGTAAAACATCCTACACTTTGAGATGCTTGACCAACTCCCTGATCTTCTCCCTTACTTCCCCCTCCCTGTTCAGCAACTCCTCCAGTATTTTCTCCTCATCCATAGTTTTGATCCTACCGTTCTCGACCACAAGCTTCCCGCCAATCATAACGTCCGTAACGTTGTCGCCCTCCAGGTAGTTAACCACTAAGTCAGTCGGATTGTTCAGGGGCAATGTCTTCATGGTTCTTACGTCAAGTACTGCAAGGTCCGCAGCGTAACCCTTCTCCAGCCTACCGACCTTATCTTCAGTCATTAAGCCATTCGAACCTGTCGCCATGCTCAACAAAGTAGTGGAATCTGGGCCTGCCTTGAAGTATGTGAGCGCGTTAGCGATCGCCATCGTGAAACTGTTTTGGTTTTCATGTAGGTTTGTTAGGGTTGGTGTTATTCTTTTGCTATGATTATTACGTGTACTTTCTTTCCGTGTAGTTGTTTAGTCTCGTTTTGGTATTCTGCTAGCGGGTAGAGTACTACAGCGTTCTTCCTAAACTTTATCACGGAACACTCAGCATATATGAATCTAGCCACTATTTGTCACCAACACTCAATACCGACAAAACACTTATAAGCATTAAAGCAAGTGTATATGTTGGTGAGCTACTCTATGAGGGGTGGAGAGCCCGTTGTTAATGAGGCTCTTAAGGTTAGGGCTCTCCCCGAGGGTGTCTAAACACTCAAGATGTGGGGTCTTTGGGGTGGCCCCGAACGCCCCCAAGCCCGATGAGAACCCGAGCGGGATGCGGGGGAACAAAAATGAGGCAATGACCACAGAGAGCTGAACCCCTTACCTAGAATGTCCCCCGAGCCACATGCAGGGTCAAGTACTCTTAATTTTAGTGGTTTTAATGGATTTTCTAGGTGGAGGCGTTGAGGACGTGGTCATAGCTTACTTAAAACAGCGTGTTTAACTATTGGGTCATCTATAGCGTACTCTCCATTTATCTTCTTGACATACCCGTACTTCACAAGCCGCTCTAGTAGTTCACTGAACTTATTGAGTGGTATAGGCCCTGTCCTAGCTTCTACAAATGCTTTAATATCCTTCCACCTCTTGAATCCCATGGCAATTGCTTTCAATATCGCAGTATACCTACCCCTAGATCTCTCAATGACTTTGTCTAGCTCGGAGGTGACGATCGCTGTGCCCTCTTCAAGCACCTTGTTCAATGCATCAACACTATTCATCCCCCTCACCACTCTATAGTACCCATAGAGAGTCAGCCACCCCGGTACACCATTCAGTTGCTTAACTACCTCCTCGATTTCACTAGCTCTAGCCTCAACCCCCCTCTCTTCAAACCCCCTCCTAAGAAACTCCACACTCCGCTCAACACTGAATTTTTCAACATACACCTCCCTCCTCACTCTACCTCGAAGTGGTGAATCAGTAGAGTCTAGTCTTAGGAAATCATGCAGTAGTCCAACTTCGCTACCAGTTAGCACGTAGAGGATATTGCTGAGATTATCAATAGACCAAGCTAGCAGTAGATCATACCTCTTATTGGAGAATCTGAGGTATTGTGCTTCATCAAGTGCAATTATAAAGATCCTCCTATTCCTCCTACACCAATCATCGATTAAGCCTAGAACATCAATAAGCCTTAGATAACTCCGTCTCCTACCACAACTCTAAGCTCAACAAAACCCATACTAATAGACTCTATTCTAGAGATCAACTCGGAAAGCATGTCCCTAAGCTTTTCATATAAAACCCCGCTCTCTCTGAGTTTACCAAGCAAGGTCTCCACGAGAATAGACTCGGAAACACCCCTGAATCCACTCTCGAAGTATAGCGCTCTAACATCAATTATCGCAAACGGCTCCCCTATCTCCCTTAAAGCAATATTAACTAAACTAGATTTACCAACCCGTCTAACACCATACACTACGATGAGTTTCTCTTTATTTCTCACGGCATCTAAGATCTCCTCTAACTCCCTCTCCCTGTCAAAGAAGTCTCGTCTACTAGTTTTTACGCCCGGATCAAAGAGCAAACTTACCCCCAGTATCTAACTTACCGGGGGTAAGTTTACAAATACACTATCAAGGGTGTTTATTTCATACTACCTATGTCTACAAACACGGTCATTACTGTAAGAATAGGGATAGTGATTAAGGGTTTATTGAGTGGAGGCTAGAAGTCATGATTTCAGCTAGTAAATCCCCTAGTAGTTCACGCCCCTACCACGGGAGCGTGAACTATGGTAGACAACCCCATGAAATTTTATCTGGGTATTTAAAGAGGAGTGCGGGCCCGCCGGGATTTGAACCCGGGTTCTCCGGCTCCGAAGGCCGGCGCCTTATCCTGGCTAGGCCACGGGCCCTATGTCTCAAGCGTTTCTTTGTTTTTATGTGTTTTCTACTTCATTAGTTTGTATTGAATTATTACGGTTAGACGTTATTTAGTGTTACTCCGTACTAGATTTTAGGGTTGGGTATGCCTAGGAATAGTGAGAGACGTAACTCTGCTGGGGGTCCTCCTAGGGGTGGTTCTAGGAAACTCACTGATTTTGTTAAGAGTGTTCCTAGGGATTCTCGTGAGGTTTCCGCGGCTTCAGGTAAGCTTAGCTCTTCAGGTAGCGGGGTTTTAGGTTCTGCCGGATCCTCTGTTAGGAAGCCTGATTCCGTCGTGGTGGTTGGTGGTGTTGAATTCGATGTTTTCTTAAGTTCTATGAGGTCGACTACGTACGCGGAGACCCTCAATAACGTTGAGTTTGTTGATGAGGTTCCTGAGTCATACTTGCTCGGCTCATACTATAGTGGGGAGCTTAAGAAAGCTTATTTGAAGTTCTACGATGATTCTAGCAACAAGACTTACGTGTGGGTTGATAAGACGGGGCACATGCCCTACTTCCTAACCAACACCCCGCCAAACGAGCTGGATCAGAAGATAGTTAGGGATAAGTCTTTCGAGAAGGTTGAGGTGGTTGAGAAGTACGACCTGCTGAGAGGTAAGGAAGTATCGCTAACCAAGATAATCGTTAAAGACCCTCTCGCAGTACCTCGAATGCGCGGCTTAGTCACTAACGCGTGGGAAGCTAACATAAAGTATCATGATTGCTACGTATTCGACAACAACCTCCTGCCAGGCATGAAGTACAGGGTGAACGGTAGGGGGATCACCCTAGTACAACCTAAGCTAGGGGAGGACGTGCTAAACCTCTACAAGAAGGTCGTTGAGGACGAGGAAGAACTCCTAGAACTAGCTCTCAGGATGGCGCCGCTATTCGAGGAAAAACCCCCTAAGATGAGGAGGTTAGCCATAGACATAGAAGTCTACACACCGACCAGGCTCAGAATACCTGACCCGTCAGACGCGCACTACCCAATCATAAGCGTGGCTCTAGCAGGCACCGACGGCTTAAGGAAGATCTTAATAACGTTCAGGGAGGGAATGAGCGTTGAGAACGTTGAGAGATTAAGCAGTCTTAACGCCGAGGTCGAGATATTCGATAGTGAGAGAGCCTTAATCCTAGAATTATTCAGGGTAATGAACGAATACCCCCTAATCATAACGTTTAACGGGGACGGGTTCGACCTACCATACATCTACAACAGAGCCTTAGTTCTGGGCATAGACCCGGCCTACATACCTATAGAAGAGGTAAGAGACTTCGTTAGCGTTAGGCACGGCTTCCACATAGACCTCTACAAATTCTTCAGTATTGAAGCTATACAGAACTACGCGTTCAGCCAAGCATACAAGGAGAAAACCCTGGACGCGATAGCTCAAGCCCTCCTAGGCGAGACTAAAGTCGCTATCGACGTGAGCGTTAGCGACCTACCGCTCGATAAGCTAGCGGAGTACAACATGAAGGACGCTGAGTTATCGCTCACGCTAACAACATTCAATAACGAGCTCGTGTGGAAACTCATGATCTTAATAATGCGTTTAGCTAAGATGTCCTTAGAAGACGTTACGAGGCGTAAGGTCTCCGCGTGGGTTAAGAACCTCATGTACTGGGAACACAGAAGAAATAATTACTTAATCCCCGAGAGAGAAGAGCTGAAGAGACTGAAGGGCGAGGTGAAGACAGCCGCTAAGATAGGTGGTAAGAGGTATGCCGGCGCTATAGTGATAGACCCGATACCGGGGGTCTACTTCAACGTAGTGGTTCTGGACTTCGCCTCCCTATACCCGAGCATAATTAAGGTATGGAACCTTAGTTACGAGACGATAGACCCCCCTGAGGGTTGGTGTAGAGACGGCAATTTACTGGACGTAGTTGATGAGAAAGGTGAGGTGTTGCACAAGGTTTGCGTGTCTAGGAAGGGAATAACCTCAACCCTGGTCGGCTTGCTAAGGGATTTCAGGGTGAGGGTCTACAAGAGGCTTGCTAAGCAAGCGAGGGAAGAGGAGATTAAGAACTGGTATGATGTCGTTCAGAAAGCTCTTAAAGTATACGTTAACGCTAGCTACGGCGTCTTCGGCCACGAATCATTCCCATTCTACACACCCTCACTAGCCGAGTCCGTAACTGCTCTAGGGAGGTACGTCATAACGAAAACACTCTCTAAAGCTGAGGAGCTGGGGCTCAGAGTTATCTACGGGGATACAGACTCCCTCTTCATATGGAGTCCCGACCCCAACGCCTTAAGCAAGCTTAGCGAGTGGGTTGAGAAAGAGCTATCGCTAGAGATAGAGCAAGACAAGACCTACAAATACGTGGCGTTCGCTCTCAAGAAAAACTACGTAGGGGTTTTAGAGAAAGGCAAGATCGACGTGAAGGGTCTCGTAGGTAAGAAGAAGAACGTACCTAAAATACTTCAAGATTCCTTCACGAGGATTCTCGAACTGATTAGCAGTATAGAGGGTACCGCTGAATCGCTGGAGGAAGTGAAGAATAGGATAAGGCAGGAGGTCAGGGAACTATACATGAGACTCAAGAACAAAGACTTCACATTAGACGACGTAGTGTTCAAGACTACGTTGAGTAAGGACTTGGAAGACTACGTCAAGACAACACCGATACACGTAAAAGCAGCAATCCACCTTAAGAGGCACGGAATACCTGTGGAGAAAGGCGTTACCATACTCTACGTAAAAGTCAAGAAGTCCGGCGGTGTCAAGCCTGTTCAGCTAGCTAAGATAGACGAGGTAGACATAGCTGAATACTTGAAAACAGCTAAATCAACGTTCCAACAACTGCTAATGCCGTTCAACATTTCCTGGGAGGAGGTTGCCGGGGGCATAGGGTTAACGTACTTCACTACCAGCAATAACTCCGCCAACACTCTCTAAACCTTTCTTAAGTTCTTCTAAGACTTCATCAGCGGTTTTCTCCGCCGTACTCAAGTCGTCACTGAATACCTGTACGTAAACCTCGAGTAGCGGAGCGCTTATCTCATGTCCTTTAGGATGTGTTTTTATGTAGGCATTATCGTACTTACGCAGTAGCTCTTTAACGATCTTAGCCGCCGAAGACTCAGGAACCCCTGATACGGTGAAGGATCTCTCTGCGAAGACCCTCCTCACACCAAGCTCCCTCAATCTCGGCTCGACGTACGACTCCCACATACTCTCAAGCTCTCTAGGGACTCCGGGTAGCGAGATAATCAGGGTCTCCCCGCTCCTCACCATACATCCGGGGGCTGTGCCGACGTTGTTAGGTATTACCTCACCACCCTCAGGCATGTAAGCCATCTTAACCCTCTCAGGGGTTAGGGGGAGTTTCAATATATCGTATTTCTCCTTAATGCTTTTCAGAGCTTCCTCGTTAAGACGTAACTCAACTCTTAAGGCTTTAGCCACCGCTTCCAACGTTACGTCATCGTATGTCGGCCCCAGACCCCCGGTAGTCACTAGTAAGTCCGGCTTACTAGCAAGGACGTAAGATATGAATTCCGATATGAGATTGACGTCGTCAATTAACGACACAACCCCTAACACGTTAAAGCCTAGTAGCGTGAGTCTCCTGCCTAGGTATGCTGCGTTAGTGTTCACCACCCTACCACTCACCACCTCAGTACCTAACGTGAATATCCAGGCTTTCCAAGACTTCACGCCACTCACCCGACCAATGTCGTTATCGTGACGAATATTTTTAAGTGCTTGCTGAATAATTATGGGTGTTTTACGTGGTCACAGTTAAGGAACTCGCGAGAGTGATAGAGTCTTACAGGAACGAAATGGTTAACACGTTAATGAGCTTGATTGAAGTGCCCGCTATAGGGCCTGACAACGGGGGTGAGGGAGAGTTAGATAAGGCTTTAAGACTTCAGGAATTGATTCGTGAATGGCCTTTCGACAAGGTTGAGCGTGTTGACGTGCCCGATCAAAGAGCTAAGGGCGGTGTCAGACCTAACATATTAGCGTATTATTACGGTGAGGCCGGCGCGGAGTCCCAGAGGCTCTGGATACTCACGCACCTAGACGTAGTACCGCCCGGCGACCTCAGCCAGTGGACCGTTACCGAACCATTCAAGCCGTTAGTTAAGGACGGGAAGGTCTACGGGAGGGGTAGTGAGGATAACGGGCAGAGCATGGTTGCTTCACTATACGCCGTCAAAGCTTTGATGAGTTTAGGGGTTAGGCCTAAGAGAACGGTCGTGCTAGCTTTCGTTAGTGATGAGGAGACTGGGAGTAGGTATGGTTTAGGTTGGTTAGTTAAGGAACGCCCGGATCTCTTCAGGAAGGAAGACTTAGTGTTAGTTCCCGACGCAGGGAATAGCGAGGGAACTTTCGTTGAGGTCGCGGAGAAAAGTATTTTATGGTTTAGGGTTAGGGTGAGGGGTAAGCAAGTCCACGCGAGTATGCCGCACCTAGGCTTCAACCCAAACAACGTCCTGCCCGAGTACGTGAGCACCTTGCGTAAAGCACTTCACGAGAAGTACTCGTTAAGAGACGACTTATACGAACCGCCAACAAGCACTTTCGAGCCCACCCTATGGAGGAGTACTAGCAACGCACCGAACATAATACCTGGCGAGTGCGAAGTCGTCTTCGATTGCAGAGTACTCCCTAACTACAGCCTCGACGACGTATTGAGCGACGCAGAAAACATAGCTAGGGAGCTTGAGGGTAGCTACGGCAAGCTAGTCGGTGAGGAAAGACTCCCGGTAATCAAGGTTGAGGTGATTGAGAGACTTGATGCACCACCCCCCACACGACCCGACAGCTTGATAGTCAAGCTACTCGTGAGGGCCGTGAGAGAGTTAAGAGGGAAAGAACCTAAGATCGGCGGCATAGGCGGCGGGACCTTCGCCGCTTACTTTAGGAAGCTAGGAATCCCGGCCGTAGTATGGTCTACGATAGACGAGACCGCACACCAACCTAACGAATACTCCAGGATAGACAACATGGTTGAGGATTCTAAGGTCATGGCAGCTCTAACAATACTTGAGGAGAGGTAGCGGGGCGTGAGCGCTACCGGCCTCACTAAATTCTTCTTGTTCCTCGTTACCGGCCCCGAAAACGATATGAAGGAACTCAGCAAGAAATTAGTTGAGGAAAGACTTGCTGCTTGCGTTAACGTGATTAACGGCGTTAAGTCTATTTATTGGTGGGAAGGTAAGGTCAGCGAAGACGTTGAGTCCTTACTGATAATTAAGACGGAGTCTAGTAAGGTTCAAGAACTAATAGAATTCGTGAGACGTAATCACCCGTATAAAGTACCTGAAGTGATAGGGGTGGGGGTAGATGTTGGTAATCCCGAATACCTTAACTGGGTGCTTGAGTCTTTATCAAGCAAAAATATAAGTAGTTAGGCAAGATGATATTTAGATGATGAGGGCAGGTATTTCGGATACGTGACGAGTGACACCGGATCTGACTAAGTTAATAGTTTAAAGAATTACGCGATTATTTAGTTTGAGGGTCTAGGTTGATTAACGTAGGAGATTTAGTGTTAGTGTATGTGGACGAGAGAAGATCTAAGATCGTTAAAGTAGTTAGGGGTAAAACCCTGCACACAGATAGGGGGTACTTGAAGCTCGATGATTTAATAGGTCTTGAGTGGGGGTCTAGGGTTAAGTTAAGCACCGGTGTTACGGCGTACGTCCTGAAACCTACGTTAGTGGATTTAATGTTCAAGTATTTTAAGAGAGTCACGCAGGTAATATACCCTAAAGACTTAGCTTACATGGTGATTCAGTCAGGTATCGGGGAAGGGTCTAGAGTAGCTGAAGCAGGGGTGGGCACAGGCTTCCTGACAGCTCTCATAGCTTGGGTCGTGGGCTCCAGCGGCCACGTCTACGGCTACGAAATCAACAAAGACTATATTGACGTAGCGATAAGAAACCTGGAGGTAGCTGGACTCTCCAGCAGGGTAACGATAAAAAACAAAGACGTTACTCAAGGGATTGAGGAGCGCGAGCTAGACGCACTATTCCTTGACATACCAAACCCGTGGGACGTCTTCCCACACCTACAGAACTCCCTGAAGTCTTCGGGTAGTGTGGTGATATTCGTTCCAACAATAAATCAAGTGATAAAAACGCTGAACCACATGAAAGAATTCAAGAAACTCATTAACATCAACGTATCAGAAATAATGCTGAGGGAATATCAAGCAAGCCAGGAAGCTCTCAGACCTAAATCAATCGGGGTAACACACACGGGCTATATAATCACGTCCCGCTTCATTAAGGAAGCTTCTTAGACTCACAGACACTATTAACGGGAAGACGTTAGAATTCTCTAAACTACCTAAAATATTGCTTGCTTTATTAGAAAAAGGTTTTATTCTTTCATTACTAGCTCAAAGCGAATTTTAGGTATATCGGCACCTCATACCAAGCAAAGTACGTTGTGGGAGTGCCTGAATCAATCCAGCCCACCGTAGTCACAGGGAATGGAACTGTGGCGTCTAAGGGTATGATGTAATAACCTCTGCTCACGCTTGGCGAGAAACTCATTGACACGTAGAATTTGTAGGTATTGCCGATAATCGTTGGCGAGCTAACTCTTAGGGTTATCCCGTACTCTGCTAAATCTGGGATGTAGTAGTATGTAGTACCGCCTAACGGCTTGACAATCCCCTCACCAACCACCGAGACCTCCGCAGGGAATAACTCGCTGAGTCCTGTGATAACTACTTCAGCAAGTCCTGTCCTAGTTGAAGGTCTATAAGTGAATCTAACCATAAGAGTCATAGGTATTAGTTCTAGGGTGAAGGGCTCCTCATAACTCACGCCGCTAAACTGGATATTCCTGATGACCACCCTGTAAACACCTGTTGAGGTTACGGGCGATATAATCAATGACTTACCGGGACCTACGGAATCCCAGAATCTCGTCGGGTTATAGCTACTGCCACCTCTCGGATCCCTACTCAACTCAGCGGCTAGTTGAGCCCCGGTAACGCCGTACTGGTATACGACGCCTGTTCCTTCCTCAACCATGTAGTACGTGTATGGACCGTAGACATGAACGTCTAAGTTGCTAGCGTATGCTGGTTCGTCAAGCGTCGGCCACGTAACTCTAACTCCTAAAGCCCATAAGTTCTTGAAGGTCGGCGGAACATAAACCTTGAAGACCCTCCAATCACCTGACTCATACCTCCAAGTATAATCGAAGGCTCCTCTAAGGTACGTGTTCCTGTATTGCCTCCCCTCAGCGTAGGGAGTTAACACGTAGTTAGACGGGGTTCCGAGCTCTATCGGCACGAAGAAGGAGACAGGCACTAACGATTTGTGCGCACGCGTAGTCTCCTCAACAACTACGTAGCCGCTGTAGAATCCTGGCTTCGCAGGACCCTTAACAAGAACATTAACCCTCACATAACCTGAACTAGTGAATCTAGAGGGTATGATCGTTAAGTCGTTCCACGGAACATACTTATACCCTACAACCCTAGCTTTTATCGGTAGAATACCCCTGAAGGTAGCGCCGGAAACACCGATTCTAACGACTAAGTATCTAGGTAGTTGCACCGGGTCAACGCCCATGTAGGCCCTGGCTAAATTCTCTATCTCCTTGATCTGACCCTCCAAATCGCCTACCTGGATCCTTACAGCGTTAGCTCTCCTTATGTCGTAGTACATCCTAGCGGTCTCAGCCCATGAGAAGACCCCATCACGGTTTGCGTCAATCCAGTAAGCAAGTTCTAGAACCGTGGTAGGTATCCTCACGTTGAATGTTCCTGTCCTACCACCGCTCTCGAAATACTTAAACGGGAACACTACCTCAATCTCGAAGAAGTCGTACTGCTTGAGTTTGTCCATATCTATGATTAAGTGTCCGTATTGAGTCGCTGCGTTAACGTTGAAGGCTATGTTCTCACCGCTACATGAGGTTATGTATGCTGGGTCAAGAACTCCTGTCGTGATATTGCATAACCCTACATAACCAACGCTCTGCAACCTGACTGGGTAAACCCTGTAGTTCCCAGTACCCTCAACGACTAATTGCCTCGTAACTCTAGATCCAGTCCTGACCGAAGGTATGAATATCTTCGGCTCGTACCAGACACCCTTAAGGGACTCCCCGTAAGTGAAGGAAGCGTAGCTATCGCCCATCTCCAAGATTAGGTCGTTCAGTATGCTCGGGGAGTAAACTCTTGGGAAGCTCGGATCCATGACGGCCGTAACAGCTTTATAAGCGTCTACAAACCCGGCTCCTTGAGATAACTCGTCGAACCCCATATCCTGAGCAGTATTCATTAATATCGTCTTAAGCAGGTAGGGCGGCATCCTAGAACCGCTTACGCTCTTATACGCTGACGCTACCAGAGCTCCGACGCCGGCAGCCATAGGAGTTGCTTGACTAGTCCCGCTAAACAACCCGTGCACCGCAGCGCCGTTCAACGTTCTCGAACCCAACGCTTCCCAAGTCCTACCTATACCCCACGCGAAAGCCCCAACAGCCACCACGTCTGGTTTAACCACGCCTAACTCCGTAGGACCTCTATCACTCCAGCTTATCACCTGCCTGCTAGAACCCGGCCAGTAGTAGCCGTAGATCGGTCTGTAAGTGAATTCAGTGGCGGCACCAACACCTATAGCCAAGGTCGAGGAAGCCGGTACCGTTGTAGTACCCCATCCAGGACCGCCATTACCTACAGCAACGAAGTGTGCAGTCCCCGAAGTTATCGTCGTGTAATCGAAGACCGCGCTCTCAGGATCCATGCCAGAAACCCAGCCCCAGAGAGCCCACCCACTAATACCGTACGAGTTACTCGTTATGTCTACCTGATGTTCTCCTAAGTATTCCCAACTCCAGTTCCAGCCTTCGAAAGCTATCCACGGGTTAGTGAGTAACGCCGGCCATATGTAGGTAGAACCATAACCGTACGGCGTAGCCAAATCAAAACCGCTGAAGAAGTATAGCGAGACCGCTACAGTACCGTAGTAGAGGGCCGGGGAAGCAGCTATCTTCGCTTCCGGCGCTTGACCAGCGATACTCCTGACGCCATAACCTGTCTGAGCGTAGTAATCCCTCCCCGCAGCGGTATTAGCGCAGAAAGTCCCGTGACTGTTGTAATCATACTCTATAACAACGTAATCACCGTGAGGATCTAGACCCGGCCAGACCATCGCTACGGGCTCCCCACTCCATACCTCAGGAAGACCGCCGCCAACAACTTCCACGGTATTGTAACCATATAATGGGGGTAAGGTGGGCACGTACTTATCAAGCCAGCCAATCTTCTCAAGAAAGATCGCGTAAGCCGCGTCATACACGTACCCGGCGAGAGTACCGACTGAGTAATCAGTTAAGCCATCGTCGTTGAGATCCCTCGATATTACTTCGTTACCGTAGGTGACGGGCTCCTCGTCTGCGAAGGAGTAATCGGGGGCTGTCGGCGCGTTCGGTATCGTAACGGAGCATCCCGGACCTGAGAGAGCAGCTCTTAACAAATAGAGCGCTGTGGTAGTGTCAGCGTATAACGTGTCGTAAAATCCGTCACCGTTACTATCAACCACTATAACTGGGATAGTGTACACTATAGTAGTTGACACGCCGCCCACGGAAGCCGTCATGTACTGAACCATTAAACCGAACTTTATGTTGCCGTGTCTAGGTATGTTGCCCACATACCACTCGTTCGGGAACGAGAGCCATCCTGTGTAGCTCCTGCACCCACTAACTCTTACGTATAACTGGTTGGTCCATCTATATACGTAGTAGGGTGGGTAGAAAACATATAGGTTAGAAGAGTTGACGTAGATATACCCGTCACCAACTTCCTGCGCTACCACAGGAGTTAATACGAGGCCTAAGCTACTGGCGTCAAATATCATCGGCAACCCGTGCTCATCCCTCGCTATAGCGCTTAAGCCTAGTCCAGGGGATCCGTAATCAACTCCTGTATCAATTATAGCTAACTTAACGCCCTCACCTCTTATGTTATAATTTAGCCACACGTCTATAGATCTCGTTATGTTAAGCGTGTAGTGATAGCTACCTCCGGTCTCGGCGACTTGGTAATCATAGCCTTGATCTTGAGTTGCTTCCTCATATTCCCTCAGGGATTGAACCTCCTTATTGATTAACGCGTCAATCCTTACGTCAGGCAATACGGCTAAAACCCCGCGAGTAGCGGTAAGTTCTCTTAAGTCATCCCTCGATATTACGGCGAGCACCACGTTATACAGATGCGTCGGGAGCACACCTAGCAATCCCCTGACCTTCCCTTTCAGGATCGTGGGCGTTAAGCCCTTCTCAAGAACTATCATAACCCTCCCTAACTCAGCGTTCTCGTTAACTACGTGGAAGTCCGTGCCCTCACTAACCGGGGACTCGAAAGATAAGAACGCGGGATCCTCAACATACGCGCCGTACTTCCAGAAATCATCCTCTAGCAATACCGGGCTAACGTAAGCTGAAGTGCTTGAAGAACTTAAAACGCTTGAGGACTCCGTTAACGCGGACGTGGTAGTTAACGGAAGTGCTACCGGAATTATTAAGGAGATTACCACAACTATGGACAGGTATTTTAGGAGAGGTAGACTTTTCAAGATTTCACCTCAAGATATTTTACTCAAAAATAATTTAAATCTTTAGTTAGTTTCCTACATGGTTCCTAAAAGCCGAGAACGTGTTTCTTAAGCAACCTAATTTAATAAGCTAGCGTGGTAGCATGTCAGCGATTCGTTTCGTAAGCTCTATGATCACTAACACCCAAACGTTTTTTAGGTCGTTATATTGTTTAATAGAGGGTGTTGGCTGATGCGCGGCACTACACGCACGTTTATTTTACTAGCTATATCGGCAGTCGCGGTAGCCCTCCTCCTATCTTACGCTTTCCTCAACTTAGGTGGCGGCGTCGTACGTGTTAGAGTCTCGACCACTACTTCTTTATACGCTACCGGGTTAGCGGACTACCTAGCTTCCAGGTTTAACTCCGCGTATCCTGAGGCTAGGGTAGAGTTTATCGCTGTGGGGAGTGGAGCTGCTCTTAAGCTAGCTGAGAAGAGGGATGTTTGCGCGGTACTCATTCATGAGCCGGGCTTAGAGAAGCAGTATATTGATAAGGGCGTCATTAGTGGTAGGAAGATCTTCGCGTACAACTACTTCGTGCTCGTCGGTCCTGCCGGAGACCCTGCCAGCATCTCTAACTCCAGCAATTTAGTAGAGGCTTTCAAGAAGATTTACTACGCTGGTGAGGGAAGCAAGGCGTTGTTTATTAGTAGAGGGGATAATTCTGGGACCCACGTCAGGGAGTTAAGAGTGTGGGGACTAGCTGGTTTAAGTGTTGAGGGGGCTAGGTGGTACCTAAACTGCGGTTGCGGGATGAGTGAAGCCCTAGTAATGGCTAACGAGTTAGGTGCGTACACGTTAAGCGATATAGGAACCTACTTAAAACTCGAGAATAGCGGGAGATTAGGTAGGTTAAGGATACTCTACGAGAACAAGGAAGATAATCTCACGATCAATGTGTATAGCGCGTACGTGGTAGAGGGTTGTAGCGGTCTTGAGAAGAAGTATGCGGAGCTCTTCGTAAACTTCATTTACGAGAATCAGCGAGAATTGATAGGTAGTTTCGGGGTTAACGAGTACGGGAGACCACTATTTTACCCAGCGAAAGATAAGGAACCAATCATTCAGGAATTATGGGATGCGATTGCTTCAGGGCTGAGGTGATCAAATGCTAACTATCGAAACCCTGAACACCGTCTTAAGATCTATCTACGTATCCGGCGTGGCAACCCTCATATCACTTACGTGGAGTATCCCGGCTTCCTATTACCTAGCGCTTAAGGGCAGGTCTAGACTTCTTGAAACCGTGGTGGAGGCGTTGGTAGGTATGCCGACAGTCTTGCTCGGACTCCTCCTATACTTCATCCTCAGTTCTTCAGGACCGCTAGCCTCACTAAAGCTCTTGTACACCCCGCAAGCGATGATAATAGGTGAGTCCATTCTCGTAACCCCGCTGATAATATCGGCGAGTTACAGATTATTAAGAAACACCATAAGAACGTTCTCAGAGCTAGCCCTCAGTCTCGGAGCAAGCAAAACCCAGACGATGTTCCTCGTACTAAGAGAAACTATGTCAGGCATAACCGCGTCGACAGTCATGGGTTTCTCTAGAGCTATAGGGGAGTTAGGCGTGGCTATGATGGTAGGAGGCAACATAAGCGGTTACACGAGAGTGTTGACAACGGCCATAGCTCTCGGAGTCGCTAGAGGGGAGTTCGAAGAAGCTGTTTTCTTAGGCGTTATATTATTAATGATAACGATCACTATAACAGTGGCTTTAAAGTACTTGAGTAAGGCGTATGAGGAATGGTACGCGTAGAGCTCAAGAACGTGTGGTTTAGGTACCTGAGTAGGGGGAGGTGGGTCCTTAAAGGAGTATCCGTAAGCGTCGAGAATAACGAGGTGCTCGTGATTACGGGACCTAACGGTAGCGGGAAGACAACCCTACTCAAGATCATCTCCTTAATTTACGAGCCATCGAAAGGCGACGTATTAGTAGACCGGAAGAAATTCTGGGAGTTGAGTGATTCCGAGAAAACCTTGATACGCAGGAAGATTACGTACGTACACGAGAAACCGGTCCTCTTGAAGGGCTCCGTACTTCACAACGTCGCTTACGGACTCACCCTCAGAGGGTACGGGAAGGAGGAAGCATTCAAGGAATCGAAGAAAATACTTAAAGAGTTAGGCTTAGAAGCTCGCGCGTTAGTGAACGCTCAAGAGTTATCAATAGGTGAGGCACAGTTAGTGGCTCTAGCACGTGCGCTCGTTTTAAACCCTGAGATACTGGTTCTGGACGAACCATTCGCACACCTAGACGTGAGGAAGAGAGAAATATTGATTAATCTTCTCAAAGAGAAACGCGAGAAAGGGATTGGCATGGTGATATCCTCTCATCAATCAGATTACTTGAAAAACCTTAACGTTTCTAAAATAATAAATCTAGAAAACGGAGAGGTCGTGCAAGCATATTAAGATTACCGTAAGTGAGTTCGTTCCTAAGACTTAATCATTTCCTTAAGTCTCTTACTTATCTCACTTGGCTGAAGTATTTTAGTTAAGTGTGTTACCGTATATCCGCTCGTTCTCAGCATATGAGTTAAGTAGAGGTACTTGAGGGTGTGCGCTCTAGGATGCACTATCACGAAACTAGAGTTTTTAGGCAAGCCCTGCCTCTCTAATTCCTCGATGAGTGACTCAGATAAAACCCTATAGTACCTGTCTATGGATCTTAACGGCTCGTTAGCTACTTTAAGCTCTTCTATCAGGTTCGATGACCCCTTCCTAACCCAGCTCTCGTAATCAAACCTTGACTCAATATCCTCACTGCTTACTACGAAATCCAACGCTTTGAGGACGTCGAGTATGCCTCCCTTAACCAAGTATATCTTACCGTTAGGTAGCTTAAGGTAGAGGATTTTCACGTATTTTTCCATTAAGAGAGTGCTGTACGTGGCTTGTATCAAGTTATCTAATTCTACGGGGTTAGACGCGTCCCAGTCAGCAATGACTAAACTGAACCTCCCGCCACCCCCCTCACCACCGCGGGTGTATACCTTAACAGCTAACTCGCCGGTACTCACGCTCTTCTTCCAATGTATGCTCCTCGGGTGATCACCCGGGTAATACTCTCTAACACCAGCGTAATCACCTAAGAAAGTCTTAGAAGTCTGAAACTCTATGAATTCAAGTACTTTAGCCGGAACCGCCCACCTAAACCTATACTTAATCAGGTCCCCGTAAAGCTTTGAAACCCCTGAATCAAGCCCTTGACCACCGCTCACGCCCCCCTCACCCGAAGCACCTCCTGCGAGACCCGCGCTAAGCCCTGCACCGCTCACGCCTACATACCCGCTAGCCGACTCACCCCCAAAACCACCCCTAGACACCGGAACCCGTGACGGGACAGTGACTTCGAGCTTGCCGAGATATATGATGGGGGGCTTAACAAGCTCTACATACCTATTCAGAATCTCCCTAACACTCTTAACTATGGTCAGGGATTTAGGTACTGCCTTAACTCTGATTAAGTAAGGACCGTACGTAACCCGGGAAAACCCCCTTAAGTCACTTAAGACTACCTTGATAGAGTGCCTCCTGACCCCGGCTGTATTCGATGATAACTTAATAGTTAAGTGTTTAGAACCCCTCAAGAACCCTCCTGCAGCAACGTTATCGTCTAGTAAGACCTTGTAGTACGCTTCATGCCCGGACTCTATACTTAAGGGAACCTCAACGTAATCACCTAAATACGCTGAGAACGTTGCCCTGTGTAAGACGACGCGAGACTTAGATATGCGAACGTAAGATATGAAGGTCACGACAAGTATGCCGGCTAAGTATGAAGTAGCTGTGATTAAGGTCAGCGCTCTCAGTAAGTAAAGCGGGGTGAAAACCAAGGTCACGGAAGCTAGCTTGAGAGATAGGTGCGTGTCTGAAGGCTTGCGCGACGCGTCCTCGTAAGAGTATGGAAGTAGGAAGGACAGGGCAACACTAAGCAGAGTGGATAACTGGGTAAGGCCTGAGGAAAGCAAACACCAGGAAAAACCCGTGAGAAGTCTTGGCATGCCCCGCAAGTAGAGGTAGAGGGCCGCGGCAACAACGCTGTAGAGCGTGTGGATAGGGTCGCTCAAGACTAGAGAGTTATAGAAACCAGTAATCACGATAAGCGACGAAACCACTAAGTATGCAACCCTACCTTTCCTTGAGTACATAATAAGCCACCACACACAGCAAGGAAACTAAGAAAATAAGTGCTGAGTAGGTAACTTCATGCGTGATAGCTACTAGCCTCAAATACTCGATGAAGTCCCCCTTAATCTCTGACTGATCAATAACTAACCCCCTACCACCCACGAGGCAATCAATGAAGCCTTTATTAGCCTCAAATAATTCATTCGTGAAAACCTGGGGAGAGAAGACAAGGATTAAACGACCCTCGCCATAACTAAGTGAGACCCCTAAAGGAAACGAACCTAACGGCTCATCAATATCCATGTAGCCGTTACCGTTTAAATCAACGTAGGAGAAATTACTGGAGTACGCTACCACGTCAGTGTTTTCATCTGTTACGACATAATATGGCGTGTAGGTAGTGAGAGTACAGTTACAGTGGTTTGAGAATCCTAGCGGGTGAAACCTGTCACCCCCATTATAAATCATGTCGTAAATAACGCTACTCGTAACAGTTAAGTTAAGTTTCACGTAATGACTTAAGCTCTCGATAGCCCCCCAACTCCCAGAGAATATCACGTATCCACCCTCATTAACTAACCTCAAGACGGTCTCCGCCTCACTTAACGTCACGTTATCTAAGCGGATGATTAAGTACACAGCGTCTCGAGGGCTTATATCACGTGACGCGCTCAGGTCCGTGATCACGAGAGCTTTGTAAGACTCTCTGAGTCTCGAGATACCGTTATCTCCGTAATTAACGACGCTGTAGCTAGTTGTTGAGGGGATTGTGTATATGATTACCAGCCCTACCATAACCCCTATCAACAAGTTAACCAAGAATAGATTACTCACCTTCACGCCTCGTAACCTCCTCAGCCAACTCCACTGCTTTACGGTAATCTTGCTTCTTGCTAGAGTACAAATCCTTCTCAGTTATTATCAGTAATTTCCAGAGGGTGTCCCTGAGAAAACCGCTTAAGCCCGCCCTACTGAAATGCTCCCTGAGGGTCTCAGTAACCTTAGGTAACGGGATTCCCAGCTTCCTCAGCGTAGCGTAGTAAAGCTCGGCGATCCTCGAGCTTATGAGGTAGGGTGACGTAAGATAGGAACTCACTTCCCGCACCACCCTCCTTACGGAGGTCTTGCCACCCACTACGTTGCCTTTAATGAATATCATGAAGCTTCTCTCCTTACTAGAGATGAGGACGATTAAGAATATTGAGGCTAAACCCATCAATAATGTGGTGACGGGATTAACCACGAAGATCTGTCGTTGGTAGAGGTATGGCTCCTTCAAGTGTTGGGTAGACTCCACCACTACGTTCAGGTTCATAAGGAATGCCGGGAAGAATCCTACGAAAACTCTCGCAACCAAGACATCGCTCAACGTGTACTCCCCCCTCAACGCGCCACCGACGTACACCTTAACGCTTAACTGGCTTTCTTCAGAGTCTTCGTTAATTAAGAGTATTGTTAAGAAGCCGTCACCGGTGAAGAAGATCTCAGGAAACACTATCCTTGCTTTAGGTATTCTGGGCAAGACCATGACGGGTTTGGTGATCGTCAGTCCTGCAGAGTCTTGAGTAGGGCGTACAGAAACCTTCAAGAGGCTGACACCAACGCTTAAATTAAGCGTTGAGGTGTTGACGTAGTAGCGTGTTAAGCCCGGAGCCAAACTTAAGTAGCCGACCAGCACGTCGCCGAACTCCACGGTAGCGTTATAGTAGTTATCCGAGTATAAGTCCAGCTCAATAGAATCCCCCCTATATATGGTTGCAGGACATTCAACCCATACCTTAGGAACCCTGTAAACAACTTTAAGTATTTCATAATTCACGTAGCTCTCGCCGCTTGAAGCGTTACGTGCCGTGATAATCAACATGAAAACCCCCTCCGACCTAGTAGGAGTCTTAACGAACTCAGCGCTTGGGGTTCTCAGAAAGCCTGCATACCTACCCTCACCTAATGACGTGATATTAGCGTATTCAACGAATCTTAGGTCAGGCCACGTGTAAAGGGAGGCACTACTCAACGTTAGGGCGGGGCCCCCTAAAATCACCTCAAACTCCACGAGTTCTCCTGAGGCGTAGACTTCCTTACCTAACCTCACGTCAATAAGTCCGTTTGACGTGAGATACTTCGAAAACACTATTTGAGTTAAGCTCGGAATCAACTCGTCACTAATTCTCTTAACGCTTAACGAGATACTCGTTCTCAAGCTATTGCTTAATCCCGGGTCATGCGCGCACGCAGCCAACCTATTCACGTACTGACTAATCACGTCAGGTAATTTGGAATATAGCTCGGAAAGCTCACTCAACATTCTACGAGCTTCCTCCTTGGTTAGGGTCTCGCCGATGGCTCGTGCGGAGAGGTTATAGTATCTTAGTAGTAGGTCGTAGGAGTTCTTATGTAGGTTGCCTACGTCACCCGGTATTGAAGCACTACCTATGGATTGAATCATTTGGTAAGCACTGGGTTCCCCCTCCTCCACAGCTCTTAAAGACTTATCGAGAAGTATTAGCAGGTTTGAGCAATCCACGAGCTCAGGTTCTGAGGCGCTCGTCAAATAAGGCGTTAATATCGCGGCCAAGACAACTAGCAATAGCGTTAACCCACCTATCCTCATCTCATTAAAACCTCGTACACCCTACTGCCTACTAGGAAGGCGAAGATAGAGAGTAGTAACGCGTGAATTAATCTCACTATCGTAGCTGACCTAGTTGACGGTCTTGCAAGAGAGTAACTCACGTAGAATGAGAGTATGTTGAGAGCTACGTACGTGTCAATCCTAGACTCGCTCAAGAGTAGCAGAGAAATATTGAAAGCTGATGAGAGCGTCACGTAAAGCAACACAAACCTCTCGGTAACCCCAACCACCTACTCGATCACCTCGAAGACGTAGTAGACCCCGCCCACGGTGTTTCCTGAATCACTAAGTTTTAAGTCCTTACCCACCAGTCTAGCGGTAGCTACGGCTACTAAAGTCTTGGCAGGATCTAACGGCATCTTCTCAAACCTTCTTAAGACCTTGTTCACGTTTATTAAATCAACTCTGATAAGCTTTTCAGTTAATTTAACAACCACCCTACCGCACAAGCCTAGAGTGTCTACAAGAACGGAGTTCAAGTTAGTCTCAACAACTTTCTCGGTAACTTCATTAACTTGAGTAACTTCCTCGAGAACGTTTTCTACAGGTATTGCTAGGTAAGGTTCCCCAAACTTAACACCTAGTCCTGGAATGACTGCTTCCGGCTTACCTCTCTTAAGCATGACTAACCTTAACTCGTTATCTACCCGCGCCACGTAGAAGTCTGACTCCAGGAGATCCACGTTTTCTATAACGCTCGTTAAGGCGTTGTTAGTTAAGCTCAGGTACTCTGTGAGGGAATTGATAATTGATTCTGAGACAGCGAAGCTAAGCATTAACAAGACAAGTCCTGTGAGAATAGACGATAAGGAAACACCTATTAAGGATGGTTCTTGATTTACCACGCCATATAATAGGATTAGGGAAGAGATCACGAGGATATTGGAACTCAAGATAAGTAATGATTTATTCAAGCAAACCACCTCACCACTAAAGGCTTGATGAGTATGTCCAGGTTAATCACGTATGGAGTCTTGCTCTCGTCTTTCTCGTGGAGCACTACCTTAACTAAGAATAGGAAGAGATTACAGCAGAGAACGTAAGCGTTGACGTATAGTGCCGGGCTCAGATATATTGTGAGGAAACATGGGAGAATAAAGTATTTTAAGACAGCATCCAGGGAATATCGCTCCCTAAACAATCTGTAAACGATGACGTCCACTATGGAAGCTAGTGAGTATCTAGCCGGAGTAGCTAAACCGACCCAAATACCTAGTAAGGCGCTAGCTAGCAAAACAAAGGGTGTAGCGTTATTGAACACCCCCCTAACGCTCGAGTAACCCCAGTAAGAGCTCAGTAACGCGAGTACAGCAAACAGCAAAACCAAATCAACTAAGTAGTCCGGCAACCCTAAAATCTTGAAGACCGAGTATAGCAACGTGATAGTGACGAACATGGGGGAAACTAAGGTAGACTTAACACCCTTGTAAACACAGTATAAGAACACGTTGTAAGTAGCTATGAGTAGGAAGAAGACCGCGACTACGTTGAGCGGGCTCGCGCCAGTAACTACCGAGAGTAGATTCGCGGTAGAGGAAATTAAGTATGTTGTGAGTTCCAGTAGCATGACTCATCAACTATTTAGGCACGGGCACCTTATTGAGTGCTTCCTCCACTAAGGACTCGGGGGTGATTCCCTCAGCTTCGTACTCGTCCTTAACCCTAATCTTATGAGCTATTATGGGGACCGCTAAGCTCTTCACGTCATCCGGTATGACGTAGTCTCTCCCATCCATTAAGGCGTACGCCCTACTAATTATCGCTAAGTGTATTGAAGCTCTATGGGAAGGCCCGTAAAGAACTGCTTCATGATTTCTTAAATACGTCACCAACCTAACTATGTAGTCGTTTATCGCGTCACTAACGTGAACTAACTCGTTAATCCTGTTACTTATGTCCAACACGACGTCCGGCGTGGTTACGGGACTCACAGGCGGGTCCACTACCATGGTAGCTCTCCTAACGATCTCTGCCTCGTCCTCAGGAGGGTTGTAATAGCTTGGAACCCTAACAGCGAATCTGTCCGCGAGGGTTTCCATAATCTGGTACGCGCCGGCAGCTATCTTAGGAGAAACCTCAGTAGCTATTACCATGAAAGGCTTGGGGAGGGGGTAAGGTATGCCGTCTATAGTAACTCTATACTCTTGCATTGCTTCAAGAAGAGCTGCTTGAGACCTGGTAGGGACTCTGTTAAGCTCGTCAATCATTAATATATTGGTGAATACCGGGCCCTTAACGAACTCCTTACCCCCGTCTAGCCTATACACGTGGAATCCTAAAATATCCGTAGGCAGTATGTCTGGGTGTCCCTGAACCCTCCTAAATTCCCCTCTAATTACCTTAGATAGGGATTTAGCTAGCAGTGTCTTGCCCGTCCCAGGATAACCTTCTATCAGTAAGTGACCACCACTAAACAAGGTGGTTACTGCTAGTTTAACGACCTCAACCTTACCTACGTAAACCTTCCTCAACTCCTCCACAGCGTCTCTCAAGACCTGTGCTGCTTCCTCTAACTCCACCTCACGTCCCTCAACTATAACCTAATAAACTTAATGGATTTCCGTATAAAAATAATTAAGTTAGGAAACCAAATCACTACTAAGTAAGTGGCCAAGAACAACGCTAGCGCTTGTGACGTGAGTATAGACCAGTAGAGAACGTCCTCGAGGGCTTGAGCCGAGCCCCCGCCGGCCGAGATCTCCAGAAGCCCTCCCTCAACCTCCTTAATAGCTGAGTCCACGCTCGCTCCACTAGACAACCTCATTAAGGACACCCTAACATATGCTACGACTTTTTCTTCAGGTGCCTTAGCAATGACCGGTATTAAAAAATATCCTAAGACCCCTCTAAAACCCTCTTTCCCGACCTCTATGAAATACAGCCTAGTCCCGTTAACTAACTTACTCCAAGAATTAAGCACCTTATATCCTTGCAAAGCCAAACATAACTGCCATGTGTGGAGCCTGCCAGGAGTCTCAACAACCTCCACGTACCCCGTGTAACTAACGTTTCCTACGACCAAGACATCATAAACACTGGAAGCGCCTAAAACCCTAGTTAAGTAGCTGTTATAGGAGTAGCGAACGAGTTTCAAGTTCTTGCTCGCGTTGAACACATATCTAGGGGGGTGATTCGTGAAATCACTTAACTCAGCTAAGTCAACGATTATGCCGTTACTTAACGAGGCGTTTTCGTGGCTAGCGACTATCTGAGACAATGTTATGGTGTACGCTGAAAGAAATGCTAGCACAACCATGAGAACCCCGGCCACATACCCCCACTCAACGTTAACCCTCTTTAATAAAGGTCTCGGGGTAACATATCTTAAGCCAACGTACTTATTAGCTATTAAGAGAGCCGTGAGAACCGAAATAGCTGAATAAATTGCTGAAGGTAGGTAGCGGGTAAAACCCATACCTACCTCAACGCCGTAAGTAGTGCTAGCAAACACTACTAACACAACCCTAACCAAGCCACCTAAAAAACCTATGAGTGTAGCTAGTGAGAAAGACACTAAAGCACCCGTTAACTTCCTCCTCACATTGTACGGGCTTGAAACAGTTAAGTACATTATAACAGGAACCGCCGCGAGAACCGATGAAATGACGGTTATCCCAGTACATACAACCCCTACGTCGAACAGCGTCGGTCCTGAAGGGGTCTCTATCATTAAGCGGGTGTAAGCCGGGCCTTCAACAAGGGTTGCCCCGGTTAACAACGCTGCTAACCTGCCAACAAATCTTGAAAGATAAGGAGTTATGGAGTCTACGAAGGAAGTTGGTAAAGGGACTAAGAAGAATAGAGAGAGTAACGGTATTAAGTCTTTAAGAGTTGACGGATTATAGACTACCGTGATTAAAGATAACGTAATAAGCACTAAGCTAATGCTCCCGTACTGAATCGAGTACTCCAAGTCAAAAAGTCTTGAAACATAGAAGACCAAACTCAAGCTAGCGAGCAAGGCTGAAGCCAGAGTCTTACCAACCCTCACTTCATAAGACAAACCTAAATCCCTAAGTAAGTAGTAGGAGAGAATCATCACCGAAAACAACACTACTATTAAGTAACTATACTCTTCTACTAACGCTAACTTCATGTAGTCTTCAAGAACTGTTCTATAAAGGGATTCAAAGAGGAAAACCATGAGTCCTGTAAGGATCGTGAATCCGGCGACAACGACTCTCCCGTAATCCCGTGACTCGCCTGCGTACATGTACATCCTAACCCGTAACTACTATGGGCGTCTAGCTAAAATAATGTTTTCGACTTCCTTAAAGAATGCTTAAACAAGCTTACCGCGCACCAGAAACTTGCTGACGCCTACACCGTAGTCAGTGCTTAAGTCTGTAGTAGTTATGAGTATTGCAGTTTCTGGAAGTAAGTTCTTAAGCAAGCTCACGATTCTGGACGTAGTGATCTCATCCAGGTTTGAGAACGGTTCGTCAGCAACCAGTAGCCTAGGCTTCTTAACTAACGCTCTAGCTATAGCCACCCTCTGCCTCTCACCACCGCTTAACTCGGTAGGATACCTATCCTCCAACCCCCCTAAACCAACCTGGTCTAAAACATACCTAACCCTATCCCTCCTCTCTTTCCTCGGAACCCCCAGCAAAGCCAGAGGCAACTCAACGTTCTCGTAAACCGTGAGCCTCGGTAAGAGAGCGTATTCCTGGTCAACATACCCTATATACTTGAGCCTCAAGAACGACCTAAGATCATCGTTTAAGTTAGTTGAGTCAACACCCATGAATTTCACGGAACCCTCGTCAGGCACTAACTGAAGCGAGGCTATCTTAGCCAGTGTCGTCTTACCAACACCGCTCCTCCCCCTCACAACCAAGACGTCACCGCTCCTCAGACTAAGGGACACGCTTACTAAAACGAGCTCGTTACCCACCACCTTACTAACATTTCTTAACTCAAGCAACTCCAAACCTGTCACCTCACCACGTAAACACCACCGTTATTGTAGATGAAGCCCTTAACCAAACTCAGCGAACTTAATCCCTGAATCACGTAAATATCAACAGGCGATAAGACATACCCAAACCTGAAGTTGTCAGAGTAGAGTACTGTCGGCGGACCCGTGCCACCCTTAATCAACTCAAGACCGCAGAGAGGATCCACGGTTACGGCATCACCGACTAAATACTTTACCTTAACATCACCACACAGCTTCCCACCACTAGAATATTTAATTAAGTTACTTAACCCGACCACCTCACGCTCACCATACTTCCAGTAGTAAGTGATTGGGTCGCCGCAGAACATTAAGTTAATCAATAACGCCGCCGTGATGGCTGTGGAGATTATGAGCGCGGATAACGCGTATCTCTTAATACTTGCTTGACGCACGTTTAGAGAAGCCGTGATCGCTATAGCGGTAAAGAACAGGTAATTAAGTATTCTGTGCAGTATAGACGTGAGGAGCGGGGAGTATATAGCGATGTATTGAAGCCCTACCGATATCGGGAGGAGCGTGGACGGTATTAGAAGTCCGTGATCTTCTCTTCCCTTCTTTCGTGTATGGAGGAGGGACAAAATGATGAGGGGGGTTGCGTACAGGAGTGCGGAAGATATCCCTAGAAACCTAGAATTCGATACTAAGATTGCCGTAACCCCTGGAATCAAAACTAATAAAGTCTTGGTGAAATCCCCTCCAACGAGCGTGTACCAGCCATACGTCACAATACTTAAAACGAATAACGTCAAGAAATCACTTAATCCAAACTTAAATATCAGCCCTCTCCAACCGTAAGAAACCATGTAGGTGAAGTAGGTGAGGCCGAGTAGCGAGAACGCTAAAACACCTCTCCCGAAACTAACTGCGTGGAAAGAACCTTCCAAACGCTTTACTAGCATCGTGAACAAATAACTACCGATGAAAGCAATAATCATTAACGGGGTCAGCTGGTGTGAGATCGTTAAAGAGAAAGCCACTAAAAAAGCTAGCGCCGAAGTACTCAGGCAACGCCCGGTAACCACTAAAGCAATAAATAATAGAGCTAAGGGGTAAGCGTAAACCTCCTTTAAAGTAGTTGATGTGAAGATAACTAGAGACGGTATGGAAGTAAAAACCAGCATGCTTAGCAAAGCTGGGTATGTCCCCCTATACTTCTTGACTAGGACGTAGGTAGTGGTTAACGCAGAGGCTTGAGTGATGATGACCCCCACAAACCTGAAGAAGTAAGTTAATTCTAAACCTGTGAGCACGTCATATAAAGCGCCCTCAAGAACTACTGCAGGCCATTTATTATGATATCCGCCTAACAAAGAATCGTCCCATACCCTATACTCAGGACTTGATAAGAGGGCTCTGCTTAACCTTATTAAAGGCCACGTATCGGTTGAGAAAGGCTGGTTAGTTATTAAGGTCGGGGTTAACCTAATCAATAATGCTGTGAGAACAACTAAGAATAATGCTTTATTCCTCACTCCTCACGAACCCCCATGCGATACCTGCAAGTAGTACGGAAGTCTCAGAAGAGAACACGAATAGTATGTCGTAGAAGGATATCCGTGGACTCACGTAGTGACTGAGTACCTCTAGCTTAATTAAGTCACTAAAGCTTTGAAGCATTGTGAGAGCGGCTAAGACAGCTACCGCGACGTAAGTCAGGGTCTGCAGAGTTAAGGCAACGAGGATTTTCCTCCTGGAAACCCCCAGGTATTTTAGTACTGCAACGGTCTTCTTAGCTGACCTAAAGACGTGCTCGCCGATAAGTACGTCGCTGATTATCACTAAGGCTGCGACAGTGTAGGAGAGGGAGAAAATGAAGTCTCTGTGTATACCTAGCTTAGCTACATATACTTCCGGGATATCGCCACGCAACTCATGAACTAAGACGTTACCTCGCTGTGATAAAATCAGTAAAGCTTTTTGAAGTAATTTCGTGTCTTCAGGACTGAGACCTATCCTCGAACTTATATTGCTTAAGACGCTTGGGTTTTCTGCTCGAAGAATCACTACCGAGTAGTAATTACTGCCTATCCCTCTAATAGTCCTGGATAACTCAATACCAGCTATGACCTCATAGTTTAGGGGTGTGTGGAACCGTCTAACGCCGCAAACAGTTACGAGGACGGTTCCCTTAATGAAAGGCGAGTATAACGCGAGCGTCTTCCCCACACTAACGTTTAACTCCTTCGCCAGGCCCTCGCCGACGATAACGCAGGAAACGTTACATCCTAGACCATCGCAAAAATGGGAGAACTCTGTTTCCTCAACCCCTCTAATAACCACGGTCTTACCCTTAAAGTACGCGATAGAGAATACTAGCGGTTCCATGCTAACACCTTTTAAGTTACCTACTAAATTCCTCACGTAATCCCCGCTAACCACGGAGGTTAGCGGAGATATTGCGTAACTAGAGATGACTATCCCTTCACCGTTAGTTAGGACTAGGTTCTCGTAGAAGTTGTATAGAGACGTGAAAATACCTAAGACACTCAAAGAAATAGTTGTTAGCAGGGTTAACAAGACTATGAAGCTTGCGTGCGTAGCTATCGTGTGTGACTTAATAATCGTTCTGAAACAGCTAATCACTGACACGCCGATCGCCTAACCTGAAAGCTAAGTAACTTACCGGGAGGTTTAGGAGGGGGATGAGAGCAGCCAGCATCACGTATTCTCCGCGTAATTCAGGCATAGGCAGCACTGGATTCATCAAGGTTTTCATTAAGGCAATTCCAGCACTCACTACCAGGTAGCTTAACGCAATAGTGTATAGAGCCACCAGCCCGGCAACCACGGAGGTAGATAACGTAAAGATTAAGCGTAGGTCGTGAGTGCTTAAGCCTTGCATACCGAGAATCCTCAACTCCTCCCTCAGCCCTTCAAGTAATTTAGCGTTAGCTAAGTAGAGTATAGGTATGTAAGACAAGAACACTATTAAGGTGTAGCGTTCAGAAAACTCAGCGAGCTCTCTGATCAGGGATCCCACAACGGATTTATCAACTTCCCTCGCGTCACGCACACATAAAAAACCTTTATTCAGCCCCACACTCTCGTTGACCCCCTCTAATATCAGGAAATCCCTCAGTTTTTCGTCGTGGGAGTACGCCACGCAAGCTGTGAAGCATTCTCCGCCCACACATACTTTAAGAAACCCGCCTAGAGACGCGTTCAGCGTTCTCATCAAAGCGGGACTAGCCGAGGCTCTCACATACCCGCAATAACCTTCAGCAACTTTTAGACTCATGTTTACGAGATTCTTCAAATCCCTCACATCATCCACCACGATGGCCTCTGCCTGTAGTAGAGCTTCGTAGCGGGATACAGTAGCTAAACCGTATCTTATCGGGAGGCAACAGCCTTGAGAGTCAACGCCCTCATCTATAGTTATGGAGGTGCCGTTGATATATCCTAGTAATTCCTCTGAGTATGCCTCAATAGAGTTGACTGAAAGCGTTAAGGTGAGGAAGACTAGCGTGGGAGGTAATACGACTAGTAAGACGATCATGGGTAGTCTCTTCCTAGTGAGGGAAAGCAACAAGGTAGTGAATCCGTGTCTTCGTCTCATAATCCCATCTTTGCCTGCTTAACGTATCTGTATTTCCTGTAAGCAGCTCCGAAACCCCCGAGAATCGTGTAGGCGAGTATTGTGGTTAGGACGGGGGTTAATCTTATGCCCCACGGAGTATAGTTGAGTATTAAGCCTAGTAAGGGAACGATAGCTAGGGAGAGCCCTATCGAGAGGGCTAGCCTCTCTAAATCGCTTAAAGACTCCTCATCAGGGTAAAGCAGCTCAACCGTGACGTAGCCGACTAAGAAGAGAACCAGTATAGACCCGACCACGTACCTTAAGTAAGTGATTTGAGGTATTATGTCTGTGAGATAGAGAGACAGTACGTAAGTAGCTACTAAAGCGATGGTGGTCCAGAGCCAGGCAGAGTAATCAGGTCTCAGCAAATACTCTGCGAAGACTTTCGGAGGGTTAGGATCAGCTATTCTTATCTTGCCTTCCAATACCTCATCATAAACCCTCCTCAAGACTCTGTAGTTATACCCTAGAGACTTAACGTATTCCTCGAGAGTCTTGCCAGGCAATTTAGCGAACCCCCGTTACTTCAACATGTAGGTCTGTCCACACCCCGCTATAGACCCACTCACCCTTACTTGCCTCATAGACCCATAACTCGAAGATTAAGGTGACGTTACCCCCAACCAATGACTCGTTAACCACCACCGGGACTTTAGTTCTTATCAGCACCTCCTCGTTGTGGTTGAGGAGTCTAGTAAAATTCTTTAAGGTTTTCAAGTTAGCTGGTGTAGTGTTAGTTGGTATTTCGTTGCTCCTACCTATCTTATACCTAACTTGAGCTAGTACCGGGTAGCCCTTATAATTGAAGATGTAGAGGCATAGGTCTAAGTCACCCCCAGCCACCACGAGCTCGGGGTAACTACCTATCTTACAATCCTTGTCTAGCAAACCAAGAGCTACGAAAGGTTCCGTGACCTCAGGTCTTAACAGGGTGGCTACCGAGATCACCGAGCCAACCACAACTATGGCGAGAATTACCGCGAATACCTCATCGCTTACCACGTTCATTAACTAAAACCCACCTCCTCCTACTCTTAAACCAGACGTAGATGTAGAGTCTGGGGAGCAGTAAGTAAACCAGTACTGGCAGGGAAAGTATTGCTGCGGCCGTAGCGTACTTGCTCACAGTCTGCGAGAAAACTATGCTGTCAGCCCTAGGCTCAAGCTCGCTTAGGTTGGCTTCAATACGGTTCATTAACTCTATAGCTTCCTCAGACCTATTCTCCTCGAGAAGCTGTAACGCGTTGTTTAAGGCAGTAACATACTGACTCACGTTAATGCCCTTCAAAGCTAGATTCACGACCCTACCATACATTTCTAGGAATCTCTCGTAAGGGTCCTCACATAAGACCACGGCTGACTGAAAAACAAGACCTATCAGCAGGGTGAGTAAGATCAGCGATACATAGATCTTCGATGAGTTCATCCCACACCATCTAAGTTTATTACCTGAAGTTTTATTATATTTTATTGGTGTTAAAGACGTCTTACGACGACTTAACAGTAATTATACCAACCCTCAGGGAGGCTGAAAGCATAGGTCTAGTCTTGGATGAGTTATTCTCCGTGGGTATCCCGCCAGACAAGATATTAGTTGTCGACGGCTACAGTGATGACGGGACGCGTGAAATAGCTGAGAGTAAAGGTGTGAAGGTAGTCTTGCAGGAAGGGTCTGGCAAGGCGGACGCTATCAGAACAGGTTCTAAGCTCGTTAAAACCACGTATGCCTTAGTAATGGATGGAGATTACACGTACCCAGCCACCCACGTGCCCGAACTCTACAACAAGATTCGCGAAGGCTATGACCTAGTCTTAGGTTATAGGAAGTACGTGGAGAAGGGAGCTATGAGCAGCCTCTTCAAGTTCGGGAATAGAATAATAACGACTTTCGTCAACGTCCTCTACGGTACTAAGATTTCCGACGTCTTGACGGGCATGTACGTAGTTAAATCGAGTATTCTGAAGGAAATCTTTTACGAAGCGAGAGACTTCAGCGTTGAGGTAGAGATTTTCTCTCACGTAGCTAATACGACAGGCAAGATCTCCGAGATCCCTATTAGGTACAGGAGGAGGAGAGGCGTTAAGAAACTAGGGTTTTCGCATGGCTTCAAGATAACCTGGGATTTAATTAGATTAACGTGGAGGTATAACCCTAGCTACCTAATATTCTTGTTAGGCGCGGCCCTCCTAATTCCGGGACTCACTCTAGGAGCTTACGTCGCTTACCACTACTTCTTCACAGGGATTAATTACTATCTCAAAGGGTTAGTAGCGATACTACTAACCCTAGCAGGTTTTCAATCCTTATTAATGGCTATCATATCAGTCTATACTAAGAGAATAGAGATGAGGACAATACATAAAATTAACGAGTTAAAGACATGTATTGATGAGTTAAGGATGAGTCTTGAAAAACTAGGTGGGAAAGCAGTTTAAGACTTCCCTTCAGAACCCTCCGTGCTGGATACCCCCTTCTCAGCAACCTCACTCTCAAGCTTCTTTAACTCCGCTTCTATCTCTTTCTCTATCTCTTCTATAGGCTTCGGCGGAGGCGTCGTGGCCAGCGTATACCCAATCCAAGCAAGGATACCGAAAACCCCGGCCACCGCCACGAAACCCGTAATCTGTAGAATCAGTAGGGAATACTCACTCAAGAAGACTAACCACCCGTAAACCACTATCACGACCGCGGAAACCGCGAGAAGTAGATACCCTATCACCTGATCCCTACTCAACAGACCACCTCATAATAATATGTTGAACGACCTATATAAAAATAAACCTAAGAGCTCGTCTCCTCGTTCCTCACCACTTACTGGGAAATGACATAAAGCATAGCTAGTAAATAACAACGTCTAGAGATCTAGGTAATGATAGAGCTCCGCGGGTGTTGGGTAAGACTGCAGCACCCTTGACTCTCTTCTCTTCATTTCAACATAGGTTTCTAAAAGTTCTTTGGGAAACACCGGGCTAAGCCAATCATTATCTGATTCAAGCTCGTCTAACGCTTCGTCAAGACTCTTAGGCAAGCTTTTAACGCTACCACGCTTCGCTACTAAATCGTCATACATGTTTTCTTTAACCGGGTCTCCGGGATCTAGTTTTTTCTTAATGCCGTCAAGACCTGCTAGGATTATAGCTGTCGTCGCTAAGTAGGGGTTGGCGCTTGGGTCCGGAGGCCTGTACTCCATCCTCACGAACCTACTACACTTCTCATATGCTGGTATCCTTATAGCCACACTCCTATTACCAGCCCCCCAAGCTAGATACGTTGGGGCTTCATAACCCGGAATAAGTCTTTTGTAGCTGTTAGTCGTGGGACTGACTATAGCTGAGAGCGCCCTACCGTGCTCTATTAACCCGCCTATAAAATACCTCGCTTCCTGACTTAAGCACGCGTACTCGTCGTTAGGATCGTAAAACATGTTTTCGTCCCCCCTCCATAAACTTACGTGCACGTGCATGCCGTTACCGTTATCACCGTAGATGGGTTTGGGCATGAAGGTGGCTACATACCCTTTCAGGAAAGCAAGAGTTCTGGCAACGTATTTAACGGTCTGAATAGAGTCGGAGACGTACGTGAGGGAACCGCCCACGAAAGATATTTCATGTTGCGATGCCGCGGCAACCTCGTGATGTAGTGCTTCCACACCTAAGCTAAAGTAATTAATTAGAGTCTCAGCAAGCTCCGTCTTAAAATCAACGAACTTATCTCTAGGGTACGTCACGTAATACCCTTCCTTAACCCTGTTAACGAAGGGGAGGTCCTCCCACGACGCTTCAGCACTGCTAATCTCGAAAAATTGTTTTTGAGGACTTACCTCAACACTCACCTTATCGAATACGAAGAACTCTAATTCAGCGGATACGAAAGGTCTTATGTTGGTAGACGTGAGTAAGTCATCGAGTTTCTCAGCTACGTATCTCGGGTCTCTAACAAACCTCTCGCTACCGAGGTAAACGCGGCAAATGAGTCTGCCGGTACCATTACTCCAAGGGAGTTTCGCGAACGTCTTAACGTCGGGCTTAAGGAGTAAATCACTCTCCTCTATACCGGTGAATCCCTTAACACTACTCCCATCAAGCTTACTAACAAGTTCCTCAAGAGACCTACTACCGGGTCTAACCCGCACGATGACCTGCCTGAAGAAACCGGCTAAGTCCGTGAACTGCAAGCTAACCCATCTCAAGTCTTTAATCTCAGCATCATTACCCATTAAGCGTTACCTCAACAAAAGATAATATATAGTTAGATGCCTATAAAAACATTAATTCAGAAAAATAGTTATTTAGTCAACCACTATGTGAGAAAGCGAAGAATTCTAAGTCAATACGTTAAATACCTTAATAATTGAGTGACATAAAGATTAAAACACTGAGCCGCGAACCACGTAGAATTCAAGAGAATTTCAGTGAAGTACGCTTTCATCACGCATTCAGATCCCGGATTCCTCATCCTCTCAAATAGCTCACGTCTCCAGACCCAAAAACTCTATGTGCAAAGCTTATTAAATATGAGTGGTGCTGAGACTAAGAGAGTTGATGTCTTCCCTGTCCTTAAAAGCGAGAATTCCCGAGGTCTTGAGGGTTACGCCTTCTTTTGCGGATGTTGCTCTATCCGATTCCTAAGCTTTCGGGGACGCTATAATGTTCAGAGAGTCCCCGAACACAAGACCCTAGGACGCATCACCAAATAATCAAGAAAACAAGATCTGAATAAACCTCTCCCACTCTGGAAGATAGAGCTTTCAGTTATAAGTCTTTTGATGAGTTTTTATTTTTAATTAATTTTTTACAGTGCGTGATAGGCTTGCTTTATTATTTCTATGGTGTATGAACGCGTTCGTTCTTCAAAAGCTTGCGTGAAAAGTTTTTAAGCTTTCAGGGGTAACTTCATGCGGTGACGTGGAGAGTGCGGAGATATGTTTTCGTAGGTGTACTCATCCTCTTCATTATCGTGGTAGGCTCCATCACATACTACTATGTCTTCACACCCCCAACGACTAGGCAGAGGGTAGTTGTTTACGCGTATAATGACAGGATTACCGGCATAGATCCGAGCATAGAAGATGATACAGGTCTTGTCATCATAGGCTTGGTTTACGAGCAATTACTCCGTTACAACCCCCTCACGAATAAGTTAGAGCCCGTGCTCGCCGTAGCGTGGAACAGTAGTGAGGACGGCACCGAGTGGGTCTTCCGCCTTAGGGAGGGGGTGGTATTCCATGACGGCACCCCGCTCAACGCTACCGCGGTTAAGCTGAGTATTGAGAGAGCTAGGGACGTGTATAGAGAGACGGGTAGGGGTGCTGGCTACATCTGGGAAGCCGTGACAGACGTAGAAGTGGTTGACGAGTATACTATCAAGATAAAACTCGAGTACCCGCAAAGGCTAGATCTCCTGGTAGCAGCTACCTACGCTGCCTACATCTTCTCCCCCAAAGCTCTCTCATCTAGCGGGGCTTCGTCATACCTGGACAAGAAGCTTGAGAGCTGGTTTAACAGTGGGAATGAGGCTGGTTCAGGACCTTACACGATAGAGTACTACAGGCCGGACTCGGAGGTGAGGCTTAAGAAATTTGATAAGTGGTGGGGGTGGTCCTTAGTAAACAATACTCAAGCTCCTGACTACGTGATCGTGAAGATACTGCCAGACCCTCAATCACAATACAACGGCTTAATCTCCGGCGAGATAGACATAGCTTCTAGCGTGCCTAGAGACTACGTGAGCTTGTTGTTGAGTAAGGGCTTTAAAGTCCATAATCTAACATCATACCATAACTACCTACTCTTCTTCAACGTCAGAAGATACCCAACGAACATAACTGAGTTCAGGAAAGCGATCGCGTGCTCACTCAATCTAGAGGAGGCCGTGAAGCTAGCTATGAAGGGGTTTGGCCTGAGAGGGAGTGGCATAGTACCGCACGGGTTCCCGGGATTCACTGAGGGGCTATACTACGAGTGCGGGTTGAGTGAAGCTATGCAATATCTTAACGAGTCAGACGTTCAATTACCGGTCAGGATAGAGCTGCTGTATCAGGTAGACTATGAGGAAACAAGGATATTCGCGGAGATGCTGCAGTCAAGGCTGAAAGACCTTAACATAGACTTAGTTCTTAACCCGCAACCCTGGTCACAGCTTAAGGAGATAGCTAAGGGTGTTTGGGAGAACCCGGATGAATCTCCACACCTAGTGATAGCTGATTGGTGGCCCACGATACCGTCGCCGTACGACTACCTCTACACGATGTTCCACAGCGATTCAAAGGAATGGAATTTCGCGGGCTATGAGGACGAGGAATTCGAGGAATTAATAGATCGGGCTTGGGAGTTAGAGGGAATCAATTACTCTGAAGCCCTAAATCTCTACAGGGAAGCTCAAGTAAAGCTCTTCAACGAGGCGGTAGGGATTAACTTATGGGATGAGGTAAGGCCCTTCATTCATAACGCTAGGGTAGAACTACCCGACGAGTGTATGAATCCGTTATATATGTACGTAATATACTTCCAGTACGTGAGAGTGGGAACATAGATTGCCCATCAGCTTAAACTACCTATTGAAGAGGACCGCCTGGATCTTCCTGGTAGTAGTGGGTGTAGTGATTTTCTCCTACATGGCTATAATCATATCTCCCGGGGACCCGGCAGTTAAGTGGGCTGGTAACCCGAGAGGACCTAACGCCTCACTAGCTATAGAGTTAGCTCGCAGAGAGCTAGGGTTGGATAAGCCGCTGTTTATTCAGGTGATTAAATTCATTGCAGACGTTTTCACGGGCAACATAGGGTTAAGCATAGCTTATAAAATCCCTGTTTTCGACGTCATAATGAGGCGTTTGGTAGCAACGCTGGAGCTCCTCTTCATAACTTACTTGATAGCTATACCCCTAGGAGTCTTCCTAGGGATTAGATCAGCGGTCCACAGGAACGGGAGACTGGACACGGTTTTACAGTCCTTAGGCACGGTGCTAGCTAACACGCCAACGTTCTGGCTTGGTGCGTGGCTATTCCTCACTCTAGTACTCCTGGGCGCGTACCCGTACGGCAGGGTAGATCCCAAGATAGCTACGTCAACAGGCTTCCACCCTATAACAGGGTTTTACTTAATTGATAGCTTGATCGAGGGTAACCTACTAGTCTTCACGAATGTCTTAAGTAAGATCATCCCCCCAGCGATAGCTATATCTATCTACCCGCTAGGAGTATTGATTAGGCTTACGAGAGCTTTAGCTTCTGACGCTTTGTTAGAGGACTACATAAGAGCTTCCGTAGCGTGGGGTGTTAGCAGGTCTGTAATAATATGGAGGTATGCTCTGAAAGCTATAACGCCTGGCTTAGTGCAGGTTATCGGCTTAGCTTTCGCGTACAGCTTGGTTGACGCCATGGCCGTCGAGTACGTAGTATTCGGGAGGGAGGGTCTGGGCAGCTTACTGGTGGACTCGCTAAACTACAGTGATTTCAGGTTAGCGGTAGGTCTAGTCATAGTCGTCGCGGTTTTTTACTTATTGGTCAACACGTTGACGGACATCATACAAGCTCTGATAGATCCTAAGGTGAGGTTGTAGGTTGAGCACCTCGATCAAAGAGTTCATGAAGCCGCTTGAGTCTTCCGGTAAGAGGTTCTACGGCGATCTATCTAAGAGTTTCAAGAGGTACCTTAAGAGAACTAAGTTTAAGGTAGGTCTCGCGATAACGGTGGTTATACTCCTTCTAGCGCTAGTAGGTCCTTGGATAATTCCCTACCCTGATGAGGGTGAGGGGTACGTACCGCCTGAAGCGTCGCAGAGGGAGAAGCAACCCCCTAGCCTTAAATTCTTATTCGGTACCGACACGAGGGGCCGGGACCTATTCTCGAGAGTCATCCTAGGCGCTAGGTCAGCTGTCCTACAAATAACTACGGTTATTTCGTTGAGCTTGGTGATAGGTCTGGTTGTGGGCATTCTAGCCGCTTACTTCAGAGGGGTTGTGGAGACCGTTCTCAATTACTTGGTTGAGCTATTCATCAGCATCCCCGCAGTCATAGTAGCGCTGGTCTTGAGGCTAGCGTTAGGTCCTGGACTACCCACCATAATAACCAGCTTAGTGATTACTTGGTGGTCTTGGTACGCGCGGGTTACCTACGTCTACGCTAGAAGCGTTATGGAGATGGATTACGTGACGTTAGCTAGGCTCAGCGGTTTAAGCCCTGTGAAGATAATGACTAGACACGTCATGAGGAATGTCTTAACGCCGGTCCTAGTCCAGGCAGTGACCGATATGGGTAGCGTACTCCTAGAAGCGAGCACCATAAACTTCCTCGGTCTAGGCTTGCCGTTAAACTCTCCTGAGTGGGGGGTGATAATGTTTGAGGGGTTAGGCGTTCTCGAAATCGCGCCTTGGATAAGTGCTTACCCAGGTCTCTTCCTCCTCATGACCGCGTTAGGCTTCAGCTTAGTTGGTGACACACTACGTGAGGAAATGGATCCGAGGCTGAGGAGGAGGTGGAGGCTGTGGTTTTAGCTGTTAAAGCTAAGGACCTCAGAGTAGGTTACATGGATGAGGAAGAGAATATATTATGGGCTGTTAAAGGGGTTTCCTTCGAGGTCAGGCAAGGGGAGGTGTTTTGCTTAGTCGGTGAGTCCGGTTGCGGTAAGTCAACCATAGGGAACACTATAATCGGTATACTACCCCCATACGCGGTTACTGAGGGGGAGCTATACGTCTTCAACAAGCCTGTAGTCGTGGGCAACCTAAGAGATTACACGGGTATCAGGGGGAGGGTTGTTTCTTACGTTCCCCAAAACCCCGGCACTAGCTTAAATCCTTACCAGACGATAGGGACGCAGCTCTACTACGTGTTAAACAGCGTGTACGGATGGGACAAAAAGAAGTCTCTCGAAGTAGCTAAGAAGTACTTATCTCTCGTTGAGTTAGACCCGGAAAGCGTGATTGATTACTACCCGCACGAGCTTAGCGGGGGGATGCAGCAGAGAGCGGCTATAGCCATAGCTCTCTCAACAGGCGCTAAAATCCTAGTAGCCGACGAACCTACCTCAGCTCTAGACGCGCACCTAAGACTACAACTAATCAAGCTCTTGATGAAGCTTAGGGAAACCGAGTCACTAACCCTCATACTGATAACGCACGACCTCGTATCGACAGGCAAGATATGCGATACCGTAGCAGTTGTTTACTCCGGTAAGATCGTTGAGAAGTGTTCAGGAAGTAACGTGATAATCGAGCCGCTACACCCCTACACGCAAATGTTAGCTGACGCCGTACCGCTCTTAGGGATTAAAAGACCTCTCAAATCAATACCTGGCGAGCCCCCGAAACCGGGCGAGGAAATCGCGGGCTGCGTATTCGCGCCCAGATGCCCCCTAGCATTCGAGAAATGTGTTGAGCCCCCGCCCTCCTTCAACGTATATAAGGGGGAGGTAGCTTGCTGGAGGTACGCCAACATTGCCGGGCGGTAACGTGATAGTTTTACTTAAGGACGTCGTAGCCGGTTACCAGACTACCGGCAGGGGCTGGAGATCCTTATTCAAGCACGTTAACGTCGTGTTAAGGGGCGTGAATTTAAGAGTATATGATGGTGAGAGGGTAGCTATAATAGGTGAGAGCGGTTCTGGGAAGACCACCTTACTTAAGGTGGTCCTAGGACTGCTTAAACCTGTGAAAGGCAGTGTCGAGGTTTTAGGTAAGGATATCTATAAGCTCCCGTGGAGAGAACGGGTGAACGTGCTTAAGCAAGTAGGTTACGTGCCTCAAGACCCGTACAAAGCGTTGAACCCTAAACTACGTGTTAGGACCATACTGAGCGAGCCTCTGGAGTCCGCTAAAGCTAAACCGGAGGAGGTTGAGGGGAGGGTTAGGGAGGTCGCGAAGATGGTTCAATTAAGTGATAAGATCCTGGATAAGTATCCTGGCGAGCTCAGCGGCGGGATGATGCAGAGGGTGCTGATAGCTCGCTCCATAATACACGATCCCGAGATCTTAATACTTGACGAGCCTACGTCAGCACTCGACGTCTCTATCCAGGCGCAGATCATAGAACTAATTAACAACATACACAAGAAACTAGAACTAGCTATTCTAACGGTGACGCACGATTTAGGCGTAGCACAATACCTAAGCGACCGAGCCGTAATACTGTATAAGGGGGGAGTGATTGAGGAGGGCTACATGGACGACATAATCACGAGACCGAAACACGAGTACACGAACTTGCTGATAGCTAGCTATAAAGCGAGCATATAGCGACGTTTAAAGTTCTACCCAAACATTAAAAATATTTTAGAGTGAGTATTCCTAGTGATGCGTGATGCTCAATAGGATTAGGGGCGCCGTAACGCCGTTCCTGAAGCGCTTAGGGGTCTTCCTCTGGAGACGCGGGATATCCCCTGATATGCTCACGTTAAGCGGGCTAACACTGAGTTTCGTAGCGCCTGCCTTCGCGTTTTTCAAGGTTGTTCTAGCTGTCTTGATATTAATGATCTTAAGTCTCGTTTGCGACGCTCTCGACGGGGCCGTGGCTAAAGCATCCGGCTCAACAACCCCTAGGGGAGCGCTCCTAGATTCCTTCAGTGACAGGGTTGAGGAACTAATGTTTGTCTTGAGTCTAGGCTTAATGAGGGTTGAGTGGGTGATACTGATCTTGTTCCTCGGAACGTCCTTCCTCATAAGCTACTTGAGGTCCATAGCATCACAACACGGGATAAACTTGGAGGGGGTTGGTTTAATGGAGAGAGGTGAGAGAGGGTTACTATTAGTGCTCTCAACAACCCTGCTAATGTTCAACGCGAGACAATACGCGGAGTTATTAATCGCTGTAGGCGTGGTATTGAACGCCGTGACAGTGACTCAGCGAATCACAAAGCTAATCAGCTTACTCGATAACCCGCCCAGGACTTAGACGGCGGTAGCCCTCACCAACTATTTATTTGTTGTCACGTAGTATCTATTGGTGAGTAAAGCTGGCTAAGGTTAAGAAATTGGTTTTAGTTACGGATAAGGATCACGCACTACACAAGCACTTCAGCGAAATATCCGAGAAGTTATCTAAAGAACTCAATATCCCTCTCGAGTATAGGTGGGGTGACTATGTCTACGTATCACAATACGGCGATTCCGACGAGTTAGGCATTACTTGGCTACCTCAATTATTCGCGGAGCTAGAGGATGGGACCGTGATCAAGGTTTTGACACAGCCTAACTTAAGTGAAGCAGGCTACCTAGATCAAGAAAGAGATTATAAAGCGTCTTTAGAGGCGCTGAGGAATTACTTGAGCGGGTAGGTGTGCGGTGCTTGAGTGTGAAGACCGTGATAGCTAGAATAGTTGAGGGGGAAGTTAAGTCAGTGGATATAGTGGAGGTCGAAAGTGTTGGGGAAGCCGTCAAGAAGGTGGTTTCTGAAGTACTCGAAAAATGGGATCCCGAGAAACACGACTTAATAATAACTAGGCATGAGTCAAGCGAGATAAGCGAGTCAGAGGAATCAGTCCCTATCTACGTGTTGAGCCCCTCTAGCGAGTGGGTAGGTGAGGAACTAGTAGAGAAGGAGATAATAGCCGTGTTCCCGTACGTCAGCGAGAAAATAACGAACGAGATCCTGCGGGTATTCAGTGAGTACAGCAAGGGTAGCAACGCTTAAGATTACCGGCACGACACGTTAGGGTTTTCCCTACTTAATCGTGAGTGATGAGTGGTGTCCTGCCTGAACGGTGATTGAAGGACCACAAGCTGATTAATTCCCTTAATCTTCGTCGTTAAGACTCCCAGACATCGTTAAGGGCGTGCATCCCAGTTAAGTCAAGACTCCTCGTCTTCAGAGCTCAAGTCGATGTGTTCGAGAAAGTCTGCTAAATTCCTCAATCCTTCCTCGAGGCTGGGGGTCTCCCTACCCCCACCCTTAATCTCCTTCCTGCCTAAGATCGAGACCAGTTTTGTTGTTACGTCTTTCTTCCTACCCCTGCTTTTAGGCTTCCCAAGTATTTGAGTAACTATATTCTTCTCAACCAACATTTCAGCGATCGGGCATACATCAACACATACTCTACAGCCTGAGCACGTGGAGGGATTCACGTAGGGTCTCCCGTTAAGGATTTTGATGGCGTTACGGGGGCACCAATTAACGCAGCTTAAGCAATTAACGCACTTAAGCCACCTGACGCCGAGCTTCACGGCCGTGATGACGTCCTCCAGCGCGTTGCTTGAGATAGCTCTTATGACGCCTTCCGCACTCACCTGTATTATGCCGTCGAGAGACTTAATCTCTAGTGATTCGTTAGCGATCACCGAGTGTTTATACCCTAAAACCCTCCACTGACTCAAGAAGGAATCTAGCGGTAGTTTTGGAGCGATCTTCACAGAGACTTCCTCACTGCTTCGAGGATTGCTTAACAGGGTTGCTTCAAACCCTGACCTCTTAATGAATTCCGCGACCCATGAGGTGGTGGTGATGCCGGCCCACCTCTCAACCCTCTTCCTCCCCTGAGCTTCCGGGTTATGCCACCTCCACAAATGTCTTGAAACGTAACACTCAGGTAGTCCGCGCTCGGCAGACCACTCCCTCAGGAAGCCCTCCCACCTACACCACAAGTCCGGGTATTTCCTCCTAACCTCGTAATACTCGGCGACATTAGCTGCTGGACACAAGTAGCAACCGAGTCTCTCAAAACCCTCGAAATAGAGGGGGTTGACCGGCAGTTTGTTAGCGTATATGTACGACCAAACACTTATTTGATCCCAGTCTTGCACGGGCGACATAGACAAGACTTCAGGTAACCACCTATTCCTCCACACACTGCCTGAGAGAGACCTATCGATAGACTCGAAAGCTCTCTGCCCGACAACCGATAAGACGTTCCCCCGGAAATTGTTCTTGTAAGCTCTAGATATGGGGACCAGCTTTATTACCTTGCAACACCACCTATAGTCTTTCCCTGGAGGTCCGAACACCCTCACCGCGTCCCAGAACTTATCGCCCGCGCTCGCGTTGATTAATCTCAAGCCGTAAATCTCGCTGACCTCATTGACGTTCTTAACAGTCTCAGGTAATTCAAGGCCTGTATCGTTGAATAACATAACCGGCTCTATACCAGCCCTGAGAACCAGGTGGAGAGCTACTAGCGAGTCCTTACCACCAGAATATGAAACAACGACTGGCAACCTAGTTTTTTCAGACATTATAGCGACGTTCTTCACCCCTCTAGAGATTCTCGACCTAATCCAGAGCTCGTTACTCTTCATTAAGTCTTCTAACGTAGCTTTCTTCCTCACCGGTTCCTCAGAACCTTTCTTAAATAATGTCTGCACCCTAAACTTACCTCTCCTCGTTAACGCTAGAGCCACGGGCTCCCCGGACCCGTCAACAACGACTGCTTGCTCACCCTCCCTACCGCCATCACCTAAGGGCTCCAGGGGCTTAGGCTTGTCTACAACGAATTTCTTGACTAGCCCTTCGCTGAGTGCCACCACCGAGCTATACTTGCTTAACCTCCACCTCCAACACATCGAGTCAAGATCGAAGTGAAGTCTCCCGACGATAACCCCGCCGACTATGACTTCCCTCATATCGTCTACGTGGGGGACCTTATTCAGGAAGAACAGGCTTGAGTCTAGGTCAAGGAGCTTCATAAACTTAAGCGTGCCGAACTCGTTCCTAATCCCTTCCTCAATTATCCTTAAATCGCCGGGGAAGCCGGGTCTTATGTCCCCGGGCTCCCCCACATGTAGTTCAACCCCTTCACCCCCACATCTACCGCATACCTTCTCCCTGATAGGGACGTTACAGTTGTTACACCAGTACAGCTTGAGCTTCACACCCCACTTCCTCATTAAGACCCCCACGCCCTCGCTCTGTAGAACTCGTGACTCCTGTCCTTAATCCACTCTAGTAGAGAGTCTATGCCAACCCCTTTAAGCGCGCTTATCTTGTACGGTTCGTCGCCGCAGACCTCCTTAACTAGTTTTGAGACTTCAGCTAATCTCTCCTCAGAGGTCTCGTCGATTTTATTTATAGCTACTAAGATGGGTTTGTCGCCGAATATCGTCTTAATCATTTGGAGTAAATCAATCTGTTGTTCTATGGTGTAGTAGCCGGAGGGTCTGGGGTCAATCAAGTATATGAGTGCGTCTGCGAGGAACTTAATAGCTACTAAGGCTCTCTTCTCTATTTCGTTGAGTTCCGAGATCGGTCTATCAAGTATTCCCGGGGTATCGAAGACCTGCACCCTCATGTGGTCTACTTGGAGATGGCCGGAGATAATGTTTTTGGTAGTGAAGGGGAAGGGCGATACCTCAGGTTTCGAGGATGAGATCCTGCCTACCAGGGTTGACTTACCTACTTGAGGCATCCCTGAAACAACTATCTTAAGGTTGTTGAAGTCTATGCAGGGTAGCTTCCTCAACTCGTTGATAGCTACCTCAAGCTTCTTTAAATCTTTGTTGAGTCTCTTAACCACCGATAAAGACCTACCGATAAATTCCCTCAAGTCTTTCTTAGCTTCCTCACTAGTTAGAGCTAGCTTTACACGGATTCTGTAATACCTCCATAACTTTCTAACGACTTTCTTGAACCCCCTCAATCTCGAGTAGAGTGTCTTATAATCCGTTATCCCCGAGATAGCTAAGAGTTCTGCGTAGAAGGGATTCAGCGTGTTCGGGTTGGGCAGGACGTCTAAGACCGCGAAAACCTTGTTGAGGGTTTCGTAAGTCTTATCAACCCTAACTAAATACTTCATTAAGTTCTTCCTCCTCACTTTCTTAGCTAGGGTGACGGGCTCTGAGTAAACACTCATTAAAGCTTCCCTAACCTCAGCGTAATCCCATACCCTAACGTTCCTTAAGGCCTTACTTAAGCACTCCTCCTCCACAAGACCTCACCACGTCTCCTAATCTCGACCACTCTGTGGAGGGGGATCACAGTGTCCCCCAAGACCAGCCTATCCTTCATTAATTTAGTGATTTCACTAGCTTTAACTTCCTTCAGAGAATTAACTGTTTTCCTATCTAAGACTACGATAACGTAATCTCCTAACTCCTCAGCCGGTGTTGTGTGGATTATTTTCTTAATCAACTCGTAGTTTTCCAATCTCTTGATCGCCAGCACCCCTACCTTAAACACTCACTTCACTACACTGTATTAAACCTTATATTATGTGTTTGACTCAATTAATTAGGTGTTTGTATGTCGTACGAGAGGATAGGTACGGGCGCTACGGCCGTCGGCATCAAGACTAAGGAGGGCGTGGTTTTAGCTGCTGAGAAGAGGGTGTCTTACGGCGGGTTCGTGATGAGTAGGGGTGGTAAGAAGGTGTTCACTATTAAGGATAGGTTTGGCTTAGCGTTCGCAGGACTCTTCTCCGATATTCAGACACTGAACAGGACCATGAACGTTTTAATACATTCGTACGAGTTAGAGAATAATAGACCCATAAGTGTTTACTCGGCTGCGAGACTACTCTCAATCATCTTATACCAGAATAAGTGGCTGCCTTACATATCTGAAGTGATTTTCGGCGGGGTTGATGAGTCAGGCACTCACCTCTACGTGATGGACATGCTTGGGTCGCTGATAGAAGACGTGTACGCGGCTATAGGTTCTGGAGCGCCGATAGCTATAGGCATCATAGAGTCTAAGTATAGGGACGATATGTCCTTAGATGAAGCGGCTCAGATAGCCGTGGAAGCTGTCTCAGCAGCTATAAAGAGAGACGCTCTCTCAGGAGACGGCGTGGACGTAGTGACTATAAGACCCAGTAAAGTAACTGAGAAATTCGTGAGTCTCATAACGTAAGGAGGCCTCACATGTCTTTTTTCGATCACGTCAGGGCGTCAGCACTGCAGGAGAGACTCTCTAGGCTTGTTGATACCTCGCACGAGCCGCTCAAGATCGAGGAGGTGGTTGGGCTAGACCTATCGTACGTTGGTAGCACCGGAGTTGCCGTAGCCACGCTACACAAGTACCCTGACATGAGTTTAGTGAGGTACGCAGTAGCCTCTGACGAGGTTTCAGTTCCTTACGTGCCAGGACTCCTAGCTTTCAGGGAAGCACCGCTGATGTTCGTCGCTTACGAGTTGCTGGGCACGGACCCGGACCTAATTCTAGTTAACGGGCACGGCATAACGCACCCGAGGTCATTCGGCATAGCGTCACACGTAGGGGTGGTTCTCGACAAGCCCACGATAGGGGTTGCTAAGAAAATCCTTTCGGGGAGGGAGGTATTGATCGATGGGGAGAGGTACTTAGAGAATAACGGGGTTTTAGGAGCTTACGTAGTTGTGAGAGGTGCTACGAAGGTGTACATGAGTATAGGAAATAAAGTAAGTCTGAGATTCGTGGTCGAGATTACGCCGAAGCTATTCAAGAATAACGTGTTGCCGGAACCAATATATACCGCCGATAAAATTTCTAAGCAGGTGAGGAGTAAGATTGCACGTAGTAGTGGAAGGTAAGGTAATCACAGGCTTCGGCGTCGGAGCTAAGTATGTCGCTATGCCCTCGTACAACATAATCTTGACTGAGTTAATTGACGAAGAGCCTTACCCGGGGACCCTCAACCTAGAGATAAGCAAGACATACGAGGAATTAATTAAGGAATGTACTCCGTCAGTGATAAGGAGTCTTATAGTTGACGGGGTTGAGAGAGGGGGCTTCTACTACTGGTTCGGCAAGATCCCTGAACTCCCGGAAGAGTGGGTTCTGATAATCAGACCTTACCTAAGCAAACACAAACCGAACGTCATAGAGATAATATCCGGGCATAACCTAAGAGAAAAACTCTCTCTTGAGGACGGGAAGATACTGAGCGTCAAGATATACTGTGCTGACATGATACCCTCGTAAAACGTTGAGGAAACGATCATTAAAACATAATGCTTTTTAACTTTGATTACGTTATATATATTGTGGGCCAGTATGCCTGTAGCTATAGTTCTCATAAATACTGAGATAGGGTCTGAAGCTGACGTACTAAACGCTCTCGCTAACATAGAGGGGGTTAAGGAGATTTACGAGGTTTACGGCATGTACGACGTGGTAGTCAAGATAGAGGCTCCCACGCACGAAGCACTTAGAGACTTAATAATAAACAAGATTAGGAAGATACCTCAAGTTCGAGGAACCACCACGATGATAGTTGTGGAGCAGAGGATAGTCTCTTAAGAGTAACGAATGTTAACGTTTTTTGTTTATTTTCCCGCAACCCTGAGAACTGTTTTTAAGGATCGCTTCTAGTTGACTGCTTAGATTACTCTACTCGTTCTTTAAGCGAGTAAGAAAGCTAGGTATATCAGAGTGTTAACGGCGGTTACGAGCAACCCTATCTTGAAGAATTCCGTGAATGTTATCGTGGTATTCATCCTGCTTTCCAAGGTTTCTAATACTATGATGTTTGACGCAGCCCCTAGAATTGTCAGGTTTCCCGCTATCGTCGACGTAGCTGCTAGAGTCAGCCACACGTTGACGTCAGCTGATACGTAACCAACGTTTTTCATGAACGTTATGAAGAGCTTTACGAAGGGGACGTTGCTGAGCACCTGACTTAAGATAAGTGAAGCTATGGTGACGGATAACAAGCTTTCCAGACCCCCGAGCTTGCTCGGTAGCAAGAATGTTAGGATCGGTTGTAAGACCCCGCTCCTCCACACGCCCTCCATGGTTATGAACATCGTCATGAAGAAGACTATAGTCCCCCAATCAACACCTGCGAGCACCTTCCTAGGATTCCTGGCTAGGAGGTATGTGCCGGCCGCTATTACGAACGGTATGAAACCTCTGTGAGTTACGTGAGGCAAGCTTAGGAGTTCTAGTAAGTCATTCACGACCAAGCTCGCTACCGCGGTAGCTAACCCGGCCCCTGCTAGCAGGGCGTCACGCTTATCCTTAATTAGTTCATGAGGTATTAAGCCAACCTTGACTGGCTCGTTCCTAACTTTAAAAATTCTTATCATGATTAGCGGGACTACGATGAGGTTGATGAGTGTCGGTATCGCGAGTTTCAAAACGAATTGTATGAATGGCGCAGTAATACCGCTCTCTATAGCTATCAACACGTTTTGCGGATTCCCTATAGGGGTCATTACGGAACCTATCGTGAGGGAGTATGCTAGGAGCAAGAACATGAATTTAGGGTCTAACCCAGCAGATCTCGAGATTACGTAAGCTATGGGGGGACCCATAAGAGCTACCGTGTCGTTCACCGCGATGGCTGATAAGAACCCGAAAAGGAGTGATGAAGCGTAGATTAAGGAGTGCTTGCTCTTAAACCTACCTATATACCAAGCGGAGAGAGCTGAGAGAAGACCTGAAGACTCTGAAAGACCGACTAAGCTGAACATGCCTATCAAGAACAAGATGACGTCAATGTCTATGACCAAACCAACCTCGTTGAAGCTCACTAACCCGGTGATCACCGTTATGAAGGCTGAGAAAGCCATAATACTCCACACGGGTATGTAGGTCTTCCTACTCCTCACGATTAGTGAGATAATTAAGTACGTGATTATCCCTAGACCTACCCACTCACTACCCACGAGTCCTCCGAGCATCGCGAACGTTACCCAAGCATTATGGGAGGCGAGATAATAAAGGGTTTCACGAAGAAAAGTTAATGTTTGCTATACGTATATTCTTCGGTGATTAAGTGCCCGAGATCTTCGTAGGTACTAGTGGGTGGCTTTACGACTGGAATTTAGGGGGTTCCCTAGACTGGTACGCAGAGTTTTCAGGTCTTAACACGGTGGAGCTTAACGCGAGCTTTTATAGATTCCCGTACAAGAATCAAGTCATTGGTTGGTTGCGGAGTGGTAAGCTGAGGTGGTCTATCAAGGTTCATAGAAGCATAACTCACACGAGTAAGATGGGTGGGAGAGCTCTAGATACGTGGTTCAGGTTCTACGAGTTATTCAAGCCTTTAGAGGAGAGCATAGATTTCTTCTTATTTCAGCTACCGCCGAATTTTTCCTGCCGTGGCGAGTTGCTGGACAGGGTTGGAGTCTTTTACGAGGAATCAGGACTTAAGCAGAGGTTTGCTGTGGAGTTCAGGCACCCCTCCTGCTTCACCGAGGAAGTTGTTTTATGGGGTCGTGACCTGGGGCTGACTTTAGTGTCTGTGGACTCCCCAATTATTTCCTGGGTTGTTAAGACTAACGCTAACGTGTATTTGAGACTGCACGGGCGTGAGGTGTGGTATGCTTACGAGTATGGTAGGGAGGAGCTTGAGGAACTTGCTAGGAAGGTGATCTCTCTGAATCCTGAGAGGATCTACGTGTTCTTCAATAACGATCACTGGATGCTTGAGAACGCTAGGGTTATGTTAAGCATACTCAAGACTTTCTAACGTGAGTTCTCAATACACTCAACTTATCTACTAAAAACACTCCTTTTTCTAACGCCTCAACTACTAGCGGGTTTTTCTTGGTTAGTAGCTTAGTGAATTCTTGGTACGTGATTACTACCGGTTCTATGAGGGAGTTGTTCTTCAAACACTCATACAAGGTCTCAAGTCTCTCCACGGGTTTTGTAGGGATCTCATCCGCCGTTATTATTAGAACGTCTACATCACTCCACTCGTTATAATCCCCTCTAGCTACACTACCGTAAACTATTATCGTTGAGTTACTTAATCTACGTAGTACGCACTCAGCGAACCCACGTGCCCCCTCAAGATATTCCTCACGCTTCCTCACCCTCTCTTCAATGATTCCCAGAGCTCCCTCACCCAATTTAACACGTTCTCAGCCATGCTTATAGCTTCCAGTGATTCCTTCTTAGTGTACTGCTCTTCAGGTATCCCCTCACTCCAGACGTCAGGGTATCTGGTCGGCACGTAATACTTATTTAACCTCATACAGAACTCTACGATATCCTCCGGGACCTCGCCTATAATCACTCGCAACTCTGAGAGAAGCGCTGGTAGTGAGTGACCTGCACGCGGCTTCCCAACGCCCCATAAGATGGCTTTAACCGCTTTCTCAGCTACTTGATGCGCTTTGAAGCAAGCCCAACTATAGAATCCGTGCGCGTGATCCACCCTAGCGGACTCAAGAGTTCTTAAAGCGCTCTCAAACCACCTCCTAAACTCTCCCTCGTCAAGCACGCACAACTACCTAAAAGTTTAAACAATTACTGATTTAAAATATTTAACGAAAGACTACTTAGCAAGATCCTCTAGGGAAAGGTCTTTTCCACTTAATATCAAAACCTACTTTTCTCGTGATTTCTTGCAGGATCTCGTATACCTCGCTGTAAGTTAATAACGTGTTTTTAGGAGCTCTCTTAATTATGACCTCTAGCTTACCGCTTAACTGCGGATCATAAATTATCTCAACGTATCTACCCTTCACTACCATAGACTCAACCTTCTTAGTATCGTTTTTAACCGGTATGGCGTTCTCGGAAATCACTATGAATTCGTTTGGTGCGTCCGGATGGCAATATCTTCTTAGGTTTAGCAATTCTTTATCTAGGTTCTTAAAGTATTCGTGACTCATTTAGTGGTCCCTTCTTAAGACTCTCTACTAACCCCCCGGCTTCTATTATTTCTAAGAGCTCCTTAGGTATGGGTTTAAACCTCAAAGTTTTTCCTGATGCAGTAATTAACGTGGTCTCCTCCACGTTTACTATGACTTCCTCACCGTCTGCGACCGCGTTTCTTACTCCAGGCACCTCTATAGCGAGCAAGCCCCTGTTTATTGCGTTCCTGTAGAAAATCCTGGCGAATGATTCTGCGAGAACAGCTTTAACGCCTGCACCCAGCAATGCGAGAACTGCGTGCTCCCTGCTCGACCCGCAACCAAAGTTCCTGCCAGCAACTATTATCTGCCTGTCTTTAAGTAAGCTCGGCATGCTGGGATCTAAGCCTTCTAAAGCGTGCTTACCTAATTCTCTAGGATCTGTTAATGTGAGATACTTACCCGGTATTATAGCGTCCGTGTCTACGTTGTCACCAACCTTCAGAACCCTACCCCTAACTATTCTGAGACCCATCAACTCACCTCAAATAATTCCTTGGGTCGGTGATACGTCCTTCTATAGCCGAGGCAGCTACGGTAGCCGGCGACGCGAGGTATATCTTAGCTTTAGGAGAGCCCATCCTCCCAACGAAGTTCCTGTTAGAGCTAGATATGATTACCTCCTCATCCCCCACGACACCTAAGTGTCCTCCAAAACACGCGCCACAACTAGGAGGCGTTATAACAGCTCCCGCGTCCAAGAAGATTTTCGCGATGCCGTTTTCCAATATCTTACTCAGGATTTTCTTGGATGCAGGAGTTATTATCAACCTAACACTCCTAGATACCCTCCTACCCTTCAAGATCTCGGCGGCCACCAGTAAGTCCTCGTACCTACCGTTAGTGCATGAACCGATGAACGCCGCATCAATCCTTAAGCCTTCAACGTCCCCAACAGGAGACACGTTAGCCGGGCTGTGAGGCTTAGCTACCATAGGATCTAATCTACTTAAGTCGATAACTAAATCCGGGTTAACCCCGTCAGGAGGTCTAAGATACGCTAGCTTACCTAACTCTATGTGCTGCCCGAACCCCTCCAAGTAACTAATTAATGTACCGTCAAGGGGGAACACAGCATTCTTAGCTCCCCCCTCAACACTCATGTTAGCTATAGTGAGTCTATCACTCATGCTCAGAGACTTAAGTCCTGAACCCAAGAATTCCAGCGACTTATAATTAGCGCCTTCCTGACCTATAATCCCTAAGATCCTAAGTATCACGTCTTTACCGCATACATACCTTGGGAGCTCCCCATCTAGCTTGACGTACAAGGGTTCCGGAACCTTAAACCACAGCTTACCTGTGAGTATGGCGTAAGCCGCTTCAGTAGAACCCACACCGGTTGAAAAAGCTGCTAGAGCGCCGTAAGTAGTTGTGTGTGAGTCAGCGCCTACCACGACCTCGCCGGGGAGCACGTTGCCTTCAACCATGACTTGATGGCAGATCCCCTCACCAACATCAAAAAATTTTGTTTGGGGATAGTTACCGAAAAAACTTCTGAATTTTCTATGGATGTTTGAAGCAGGGACCGAGGGCGATGGACTATAATGATCTAAAAACACGTAAAGTTTTTCAGGTTCACGTATTTGATACTTAAGCTCCTCGATTACCTCGAGAGTTATGGGTCCTGTGACGTCGTGTATAACGACCTTATCTACCTTAGCTATTACCGTTTCCCCAACCTCCACCTTCTCCTTGCCGGAGGCTTTAGCCAGTATCTTAGCAGTCAGCGAATGCAATATTCTCCCCCTACGTAGCTAATAACTCAGAAGCTCTCAAGACCTCATCCTGCTTCTTCGTTAAGTAGCTAACTACGAGGACTAACGCAGCGTTTATTAAGAACCCTAGAACCCCTAAGTCGAAGTTATAGAGTTTGGTGACTCCACTTAGGTAAGACCCGACAACTATTATGAAACCTATGATTGACCCTACCCAAGCACCCCTAGAATTAACCCAAGGTATGTAGAGGCTCAGCAGGAACGGAGCTACCGCCTGCAACCCTACCTGAAACTTCAGAACCACCCACTCCCACAGAGTCAGCTTAGGCGTCATGACTATTATGTAGCCAAAGATACCTAAAGCCACCATTATAATCTTGCTGACGTTCAATACTTTCTTCTCATCAGCTCTAGGATTAATTAACTTAACGTAAAAGTCTTTCGCTAGAGTCATCGACATAGCGAAAATCACTGCAGCTGCAGTAGATAACGTAGCAGCTATAACCCCTAAAAGCATCAGCTCACCTAACGCATACCCTACCGGAGACCTACTAGCCGCTTCATTCAATAAGTAAATCTGAACTTTCTCAGACTCCGACTTCGAGAGTCCTGGGAATAACGCGAGCCCTAGAACCCCTAAGATCACGAAGATTGTCGGGATTATAGAGTATATTAGCGGGGTAAACTTAAACTGATCTCTCAAACTCTTGAAGTTCTTGTTAGCTATTATGAAATTCCAGACTTGGAAGTACGCTACGACACCGAACATGATTAACAACACCGTACTTACCCACCCTAAATACGTCTCCGGCTTCTCCACTAAAACCGCTTTAACTCCTGCGCCGGAGGTAACAGCGCTTGCCAGGATCCCGGCACCGCCAAGTATAGGTATGATGCCGAACAGCACTCCGAGCATCGCAGCAATCATCACGACACCCATTAAGAAGTTAGCTAACGCGGTCCCTCTAAAACCTCCGAGTAGCATCAGGATGAGTACTGCTATAGTAAAGATGGCTGCGGAGACTTCGTAAGTCAAATACCCGCCTGAAGTAACTTCACCTATATAACCCATAGCTATGGACTGCTCAAAGAATTGCACGAAGGTGCACCAAAACATCAGTATTAGTAGGAAGACCGTGAGAGCCGTTGACCCGAATCTCTCCTTAAGATAGTCCCCAGGCGTTACGTAACCCCTCTTATTAGATAGAGGTATCATTTTACTACCTAGCAGTAGGAAGCCTATGAGTATGGAAACGTAGAACGCCGGCACTACCAGGAAGGGGTAGCCGCCAGCCCTATACGCTTGTCCAGCGTATCCGAGGAATGTGTTGCCGCTAGCTATGGTTGCGAAGAGCCCGATACCTAACACTACATACCCTAAGGTCTTACTAGCGGTGAAGAAGTCTTTAACACTAACTCCTAACCTCTTCCTGTATGAGTAGTAACCTATGTAGATTATGACGAGTATGTAGAGTATTACCAGTATCGGTAAGTCAATACCCCAACTAAATTCTTTAGCCATGTTCCACCCTCCTCTCAATACTTAACGCGACGGTGTACACTAGAACGTACCCGAGTATCAAGATGATGATTACCGTTATCATAGCCCATAACGGAATACCGAGCACTAAAGGCTCTACTACTTTAGGGATATACCAAGGCGTGGCTAGGACTACGTACAGCAAGACCAGAATCAAGAGGAGCTTACCTACCGTGAGCTTCATGAAGGATCACCTAAACGATCTTCCTAGGTCCTTTACCGTACATGAGTTCAAGCATTTTCTCAGGTAAGTATTTCTCCTCCATCTCCCTGAATTTCTGAATCTCAACTATCTTAGCGAATTCAGGGAACGTCACCAGCTTGTCCAGGTACTCTAGAGCTGTCCCCTTCTCCTTCAAGATGGTTAGGGTGTCTATCATCGCTTTCGCGGCTGAGTATAGAGCCGTTAACGGGAATATAACTATCTTAAAGCCTAGTTCCTCAGCTTCCTTAACCGACACTAGAGGGGTTCTACCACCCTCAATTAAATTCAGCATTAGAGGAGCTTTAACTTCTTTAACAGCTCTCTTCATCTGATCCACGTTCTCGAAGGCTTCGATAAATATGAAGTCCGCCCCAGCTTTCCTATATTCCTCAGCTCTCTCTATGGCTTCGTCGATTCCTGCTACAGCTATTGCGTCAGTTCTAGCACCGACCACGAAGTCCGGGTCTTCCTCCTTCCTAGCGTCGCTAGCCGCCGCCACCTTACCTACCATCTCCTCCTTATCAACTATTAACTTCCCGAACATGTGTCCGCATCTCTTAGGCCAGACTTGATCTTCTATGAAGAGTCCTGCAGCACCTGCCCAAATATATTCCTTGACGGTTCTGTAAGCGTTGATCGGGTTACCGTAGCCCGTGTCAGCATCGCCTATAACAGGTATTTTAACAGCTCTAGCTATGGACGCAACCCTACTCACCATCTCGCCGAAACTTACTAGACCTATGTCCGGCATGCCGAGCAGTGAGGCCGCCGTGCCGTAGCCTGTGTGTATTATTGCCTTAAACCCCACCATCTCAATTATTTTAGCACTCAAAGCGTCGTAAGCGCCTGGCATAACTATTATTCCAGGCTCGCTAAGCATTTTCCTAAAAATAGCTGATTTCTTTATGTTAATCACCACGATATAGGTTTTGACGCAGTTATTAAAAATAGCTCCTAACCTGTTTGGCCAGACGATTTAGGGTTTTATTTTTAAGTTTTGTCAGCATACTAGAAACGGAGAAGAGGGCTTGAGTAAGTATAGGACTACGATAAGTTTTGCGACGATTAAGGTAGCTCATTACGGGGACGTACTCACCGATTTTACTAGTAAGCGTAACGTAGTTCTCCTATTACCGCAACTCAGTCTTATCGATAATTATAGCTACATGACACTCCAGATAGTGCCTTCAAGAAAGAATGAAATTAAAGAATTTCTAGACGTGAGTAGGTCTTACACGGACGTTAAGTATGCTGAAGTCTTGAGCCTTCCCGGATTACCGCAGTTCTTGATAATCATTAAGAGAAATTATGGGGTGATGAAAGCACTTCACAAAGTGGGTGGTGTGAAGGTAGGGTCTGTTACCGTAATGCACGGCTTCAAATACTTCCCAGCATTCTTACCGAGCTACAATAAGGTCAAGCTAATCAAGTATGTGAAGGATTTCTCGCCGTGCGACGCGGACGTAAAAATCTTAAAACCAACTAAGGAAATCAAAAACTTCCTCACAATACCGACACTTACAGAGTACGAGCTTTACGTACTCCGCGTAGCTCATGAAGAAGGTTACTTCGAGTGGCCGAGGAGAGTAAGACTAGAGGACCTAGCAGCCAGGTTAGGCGTCTCAAAAGCAACGGTAGCGGAACATCTGAGGAGGGCGTTAAAGAAATTATTAAACGTCTACATAAACGCCTCAACTTTCACCGGCTTAACCTAACCTACCGTAACGTTCGTTGCGGGTTCTCAACACGGTTACTTATCCGTTAACAAGCGCGTAACTACCCGCAAGACTTGAGCTTGCTTGATTAAAGTATTTATTCGTTGTTGCTGTATTTAGTGTGGTGTGTTGTTAAATGGTTGGTAAGGTTTTAATGATCGTAGGTCCTGAATTCGAGGATATTGAGGTTTTATATCCTTACTACAGGCTGGTTGAGGAAGGTTTTGACGTGGTTATAGCGGCTCCTTCAGAGGGTAGGGTTGAGGGTAAGCACGGCTACGTCGTGAGTGCCGTGGCTTTAAGTAAGGTGAATCCCGAGGAATACGTGGCTTTGGTAATTCCTGGTGGTAGGGGGCCTGAAAGAGTTAGGGCTTCGGCTAGGGAGGAGGCTGTCAGGATAGTGAAGTACTTCGCTGATTCAGGGAAGCCTATCGCTGCTATATGCCACGGCCCTCAACTACTGATATCAGCGGGCGTTACTAGGGGGTTGAGGCTAACTAGCTATGTGGGGATAGCCGACGATGTTATGGCATCAGGTGGTGAATGGGTTGATCAATCGGTCGTCGTCGACAAGAACGTCGTGACCGCGAGAATACCTCCAGACATCCCCTACTGGATGAGAGAATTCATTAAGTTACTTACTAAGGAGTGAGTCAGCCTTACAGAAATCAAAAACTTTAATGAATTAAGTGGAAGAGTTCGGGACACACCCTACATCCAACAGGATCTATCATTGGCTGGAGCTTGTGGTGGAACTCGCATAAGTATTTCCTGCTCATAGCTAGCAAGGATATCTTGAGGAGCCTAGTCTCTATTGCCAGCCAGTCCAGGTCTTGGGTTGCTAGATCTCTAGCTAACGTCATGACCTCACCGTCTATGTCCGGGAACCTAGCTACTTCCACAGCGACCCCCCTCTCACGACTCAGGTACCTAGACACCGCTGACGGAGTCATCCTCAGTTTCCTAGCGATCTCCACCTCACTCATCTTAAACTCGCTACTCATCAGCTCCGCTAGCCTCCTCTTCAGCGACGGTATCAAGTACCTATACCCTAACTCGAAAACCGAAGACATTTAAAGCACCATCACCTTCCTCATCACTTCCTCAGGATTCTTAATGACTTCAGTCAAGTCCTCAACTACTTCTAGAGTTCCTAAGTATTCCCCTCCCTCACCCCTAACAGCCACTACGAGCACCCTAATTATCCTATCACCTTGTTTAGTCCAGTACTCCCTGAACTCATCACCCTTCTTAAGTCTCTCAACGTTGACTTTAACCATCCCCTCAAGTCTTGGCGGGTGGCAGTAGAGCAGTCTACGACCGATTATAGTCTTAGTCCTAACGAACCCCTTAGAGAGCTTACTCTTGGTGAAGAACCTCACCCTGTCGTTTTCGTCAGCGTAGGTTAGCTCTAGCGGTAGGGACTCGAAAATGGCTTCCACCTCCTTCTTGCTTAAGAAGCCTGTGCTGAATTCTATGTCTCCTCCCTTCCTGACCTCGTAGGTATCTGCCTCAAGCTTCTTAAGAGCTAATTCCCTGAACTCAGGCGGTAACGCCTCGGCTTGCTCCTTAGTTACCTCAGGAGTTATCTCGTAAGGCATCAACGGCTTCGCGCCAGGCTTCCACTCCACGCTAACAGGCACTAAGTAGCCGATATCCCTGCCTATCTCCCCTATAGCCGCCCACTCACCCTCAGTGAACAAAACCCAAACAGCCGGGAACAACACCTTGTTCTCCCTAAACACCAACTCGCTAATCTCTCTGGAGATCTCCAGAGCTTTGCTAGCTACCTCCTTAATCAATTTCTCATCACCTTGAGCTTTCTCAGCAAGTGTTCTGACCTCCCTTATCTTCTGGATTACCTGATCCTCACGCCCCCACAAAACCCTGGGCACGGCCACAATCCCCCTCCTCTCTAAGTAGGGGAAGATCAGCATCTGCACCTTCCTGTAGTGCAGCCTCACATTCCTCAAGTTCTCTAACACCCTCACCAACTGCTGGAAAGCGTCTTTAAGACCCTCGCCCTCACCACTAAGAACGGAGCTCGCGTAAACCCCGAGAACCTCACCCCACTTAAGAATCAACTCATTCTCCTTGAGTAGGAGATCGAGCGGGTGCCCCTCAGGAACACCCCTCAACTCCCTGGAAGCTAAGTATTCTCTGAAGAGCTGGACATGCAGATCGCAAAGCTTAAGAATCTCGCTCACCTCCAGACCCTCCCTAACCAGCTGTTGCTCAATCAAAGCTATCTCGAAAGGAGACACCTGCTTCAAGACATCGCTAAACTCCTTACTCAGCTCCTCAGGCTTAACACCCTCATGAAGCTTCCTAATCAAGTTCTTAACGAGCTCTACCTTCCTTTCTTCAGTATTTGACACATGTCACACCAAGAAGAAATCCTTTCAGAGCTTATAAGCTTTGCGAGTAAAGACCCACTCCCTAGGATGAGGATGTAGAGGAGGGTAGGAACAACGTGACGTGATTTCCGGTACGGTCTTAGCTATTAGGTCTAGCTCATGCTCGATTATTTAAAGACGTGCCTCAGGTCAGGATCTTCAATATAATTCCGCGCCCACCCTGATTAGCTTCGATCTCCTCTCATAAGTTTCTAGCATGCTTCTCGTTATGACATGTATCTCGAATGGTTCCTTGATCCCGGCTAGCCACAGCTCAGCCAGGACTCTGCCTGGGTGCGTGTTCGTTACTACCAGGATGTCCACATCGCTTGATAGGAGGTGTTTTCCTTCCGCGACACTCCCGAATAAGTAGATCTCAGCTCTTGGGTCGAGTTTCCTCGTTACTTCCACTATTTTCTTGATGTACGCCTCAAGATTCTTGAATACTCTCTTCCTTTCCTCAGCCTCCCCTATTAACAACTCCTCCCACAACTTCCATCAACCTCTTAACGACCTGACGTAGCCTCCCGGCTTCCTCCCCACTATACTCTCTTGCAACATACCTAGACGTGATGTACGCGTCCTCAAGCGAGCCGAGCTCGACAGCGTAATCCGTGAGGATTCTCTTAATTTCTTCAGCGCCCGTGAGCTTGTAGGTGAGTTCAAGAAGTTTCCTAACGCTGTGTGTCCTCGGGTAATCAACTCCTAGCTTGAGGAGACATGCCTTCAAGTAGAGCTGAAGAGCTTGCTCAAGACTGAAAACAGCTAGGTCGTGAAAACCTCTCTCAAACTGCATCTCCGCGGTCTCAAGGAATCTCCTAGACCTTTCTAACAAGTAATTATATTCCTCGAAGCGCGTCAGCAAGCAACACCCCTAACCTCTAAATAACTTTACGTTAACGATAAAAATTAAGTTTATGCGTTCCTCAACATCTTAAATAATAGGATCGCTAACAACGTTTTAGCGTCTACGTTCTTAGAGTTGAGTAAGGTCTTAAGTGCTTCGTCAACGCTTAACTCAACGGTCTTCACGATCTCGCCGGGTTCTGGTGACGCACCGACAAACCTTAGTTTCTTGGCTGTGAGGATGTGGAGTACTTCGTCGCTGTAGCCGGGTGCTGTGTAGACTGAGACAACCTTAATTAACTCGCCGGCCTCGTACCCCACCTCTTCCCTCAACTCCCTCCTCGCAGCGCTGACTACGTCTTCCCCTGGCTCGACCCTGCCTGCAGGGACTTCCAGAACCCAATCATTGACGGGGACCCTGTATTGATTCACTAAGACCAGGTTGCCGTCGTCCTTGACCGGCAGTATAGCTACTGCTTCACCAAACCTGACTACGTCCCTCAACACGGTCCTGCCTGAGTGTAGGTAAGTCTTCTGAACGAGCTTGACCCTCCTACCGCTGCATAGGACGGATTCGCTTACGAGGGTTAGTTCCTCTACCACGAGCAGCACCGAACATTACGTTTCCTTGAGAATTAAAGGGTTTCCTCCCTCACCCGCTTATTAATCACCATTTTTCATAATGAGATCGTAGCCATAGAATTGTAATGGGCGTTTCCCCGCTAACGGTACTTGATGGTATTTGTAAATATCTGTAATCCTGTTAGCGGGGTTGGGCCTCGGTGTGGGTTCACTAGCTTCACCCACACCCTATGGGCCCCGGTCGAGCCTAACGCCACGAGGCTCCCATCTGAGTTCAGATACTTTAACCCAATGTTTACTGCTCCTACGACGTCTCTCTCAAGGACTCTCCCACTTGCTTTTGTTATCCTAAGAACTATCTTTAATACCTTTACTTTCTTGAGCCCCTTCACCGCAGTGCGGATCACTAGGGGCTCAAACCTTTTATTAATTCTCTTACCTGTGAACGGGTCTTTAGATGATGTCCCTCTCTCAGAAACCTTAATAACGTGCACGGGTTTCTCGTCGAGTAACTTAATTAACTTCCTAACGCTCCACTGATGAACCCTGTGCCTTAATTTACTGTTAGCGTCCTCCTCCATTCTCTCCTTAGCCTTCTCATTAATATTGCCGACCACTACTACAGCTCTATTTTCAACAGCGAGATTCTTTATGAATTTAGCTGTCTTTCTCAATATATCTAGCTTCCTCTCCTTCTCTCTAAGCTTCTTGAGCTTCTTCCTGACCCCCCTAATCTTTGTTGAATTGCCTCGTGTAATTCTCTTCCTCCTCTCAGAGTAGGCAATGACAATCTCTCCAAGACGGGTCTCAACTCTGTAGACGTCTGCGAGAGCACCATCCTTAAACAACGCTACAGTGACGTTGTTCTCGTTGACATCTACGACAACGGAGTTTCTAGGGTTGTAACTGGCTTCAAGCTCTCTAGTGAATGATAAGTACGCGATTATCTTCTTACCTAGGATCTTAAGCCTCAACTCACTAGCTAATCTCCAACCGCTGTAGAGATACCTGTGTAGTTGTTTGTGGTTTCTATAGTTGAGCTCCACCCAGCCTCCATGAGTCCTTAACTTAATGACCCCACCCTCTAGTCTCCAGTCTTGTGAGTCAGAGTATGTTATCGTTACCCTCTTAACTTCTGGTTTATCCTTGTACACCTTACCCTTCCTCCTACGCTCTCTAAATGACTTCGCTCTTCTAACAGCATCTCTATAAGCACCTTTAATCACCCTGGTTGGTAACCACGGGTACTTCTCTCTAAACTTCTCGTAGAAGACGCTATGTAGAGTTTCTTGAGACGCTTTATACTTAACAGCGTATTCAACCATCTCAACAAGCATCTCTCTATAAGCACTCTCGATTTCCCTGAGGCCCCTCCTAGCGTATTTGTCTGCGTAGCAGTCGAGAATAACTGTTTTAGTTAGAGTTTTTGATTGCTCCTCCAATACAGCTCACCACCTCCTTATACCTCTCACCGTAGATTCTGGATGCGAATAATGTGTATATCGCTACACGCTTAACTCTCTGAACACCTTTAAGAAGCTTCTCAACCTCACTGTAAGGAATCCTCTACTTGCCGTGGACTTCGTAAGCAGGTAATCTTACCACTCTTAATCCACTTAACCACGGTAACCCTTGAAAACACTCAAAAGCTCCGCAAACTCCCTAGTACTAAGATATCGCTCACTCAACACATTATATCCAGTATTTACAAAGATTCACAGATATTTAAACTTATCGTTAGTTCTGCAACAGCCTTGTACTTGGACTTATCTACCACTCAATACATATCTTAATACATAATTACAACTGAAAGCCTCGCCTTTTAAGGCGGGGATGGATAGAAAAGCTTATAAGTTGTGTATGTTTTAGTTTTCTTGATGATGATGTTTGTGATGTGTGTGAGTCTCGGGGGCTACTCTTTAGCGACGCACGTTGGAAACGCTGGGCACACCAGACTAAGCGTCTATGCCCTCGAGGCGATGATAAGTAGTCTACGCATAACCCCGAGTCCCGAAAGGGATAGGGGTAATGGGCTGGAGACCCAGCCCGGGGTTGAACCCTCAGGAAGAGGGGATGTAACCCCAAACCTCCCCGCACTAGAGGGAGCCCTCGCCCTTTAGGGCGGGGAGGAGGTCAGAGAGCCATCGTTATTCATATAAATAGTTGCTTCCTGAGGTTTCTTGAACTCATACGTCTTGATGCGTTGAGTGCTCCATGGAGGATAACGCCACCAATCTATAGCTATATATGTAATATTTCTCAAAAATGTCCCATTACTCAATACAACGGCTGATGGAGTCCACATATCCAATCTAAAGGATCCACCTTTATATGTACCTATATCCTCTGGAGTGGTCATGCTCTTTAGTATCCCTAGGATTCCTTCTCTTATCGCTGGTAAAGCAACATCAAATGCCTGCCTGTCAAAGAAGTACTCATCGGTTCCATTAGCATATTCCTTCAACCCCAAGAACGGAGGATACCACATTAGCTTATCTTCACATCCAATCCAAGCTCTTCCAAAATCTATAAGCTCGGAGTCAGGTATTTCCACATATATAGTCATCGCATGCTCCGCATCGTTAAGACTCATATTGAAGAATACAGGGAACATATCTCCGCAGTAAATTTCTCCTTTTTTCGGCAAAAAGTGATACACTATTACATCAACTCCGCGTAGGGGAGACGGATTATACCACATTAATGCACTCCTTGAAGGAGCCATGGGAGGGGTAATATTGTAGAGTCTTAAGCGGTGAAGGAATGGAACAGGGTTATTTGGGTAAATGTAATAGGTTTGTATAGGGTTAAATCTTCGTATAGCATCAGCTATTGGTTTATAGACCGATGGATCTATATTTTTCAAGTTAATAATTGTACGTATATATGCTACACGTGTTTCTCTTCCAACCTGGGTATTAGAGAACTCACTTAATACCTGCATATCTGAGTAAACAGGGATCAAATTGAAGCATAGAATTACAAGTAGCGCGATCCCGATGATGCACACCTTTTTGTCTTCTAAGACTGAATCAACAAGGCCGTAGTGTCTTCGATAATTATTCATGCATGACTTCACCTTTTTGATATAACTGCTCAACAGTTAATAAATCTATTACATTGATTACGATACGTATGGAGAATTCTTTACGAGCTAACTATTGACCAGTCTAAAGGTCTACTCCAAGTGCACCTATGGCTTTAACACGCATTCACTGAGATACGCATTCATAACTTATCTACTGAGGCAGGGAGTAAGCCCCAGCATAATAGCCAAGATAACCAAGCACTCACGCCTAGACTACATATTAACCTATACACAGGAGAAAACAGCCGAGGAAGTGCTGAGGAAGCTGGAGTAGCGGGGTTTAAGGACTCGCGTTTCTCTAGGGGCTTAATGGATGTGTTAGGTAGATAAACCCCTCTCAACTACCTAACACCTGCGGATCGAGGAATAGGGGTTTTCGCAGTGCATTAAACCCCTTCTCGCTCTTACTTGTGTTAGGTATTAATCATCCTTCTTTCTACCTAACACTGCTTCGATGAATGAGTCTCCGTGGAAGCCCTTGTTTCGAAAAACTAACCTTGGTTCTTCAATTGAAGATCATGG
>Ga0209225_1000135_pt1 | contig 86406 bp, 90 predicted proteins | sample WasSprMetagenome_FD_184732 | JGI IMG/M metagenome (GOLD analysis project Ga0209225, IMG submission 184732) | Sulfidic aquatic microbial communities from Washburn Spring, Yellowstone National Park, USA - WS (SPAdes) (version 3) | ecosystem: Environmental > Aquatic > Thermal springs > Hot (42-90C)... | reverse complement strand
CGCGTGGTCAATGTAACTTCATGTCCCAACTGCCTAAGCCTTTTCGCTACGGCAACACCATACCGCACATGCTTACCAGTACAAGCATCATACCATACCCGCATCATTCACACCAACAATACATCTCGCCAATAATCCTACCATCTTTTACAAGTTTTGCTGGCGCATCTATGTGGCGTATCCAATAAACATTCTCAGGCAAAATGTCATATTTTGGCATTTCTGGAATGCTCTCCTTAAAGGCTAGTTTAACATACAAGTATGGAATGTTCGCACAATAATCCCCACGTAAAACCTTACTGGCATAGGAGAAGAAAAAGGATGTTGTAAACATCCTTGCAGCATTAATCTCCGTAACGCATGGAACACCTTCCCTATTCTCCTTGAGGTCCACACATGCAATCCCATTAAAGTTCGGGTCAATGGCGAGGACAGCTTCTGTGGCGATTCTATTCACATTCTCATCATGTATTGTCCTTTGAACAGCTGGCGTGCCAGTAACCCCAGAAGGAGCCAGATGCGGATATATGTATTCTAGGCGTTCTCTAGCCATAGATGTCACAAGCTCTCCATCCTTCCAAAGGCTGTGGAAGCCTATGTTTCTTCCAGGCAAATGTTCCTGAGCAATAAACTCCCACTTCATGCCTCGGGCTTTCCAATAGTTAATCCATGAAAGCGCTGTCTCTCTATTGTAGGCTGGCGTGCTACCTCTTCCTCCAGCCCCGTGCCTAGCCCTTATCCAAATTGGACTTCCAAGCTCCTCAAAAGCCCTATCCACATCCCGCTCGCCACGCAGCTCCAATGTTTTGGCGACAGGCACCCCCTTCTTCATCCATGCCTTGGCAGACTCAAGCTTGTCTTGGCAGACTTTCACAGCCTTTTTAGAAGGCAAGAAAACAGTCGCCACAATTTTCTCCCTATTTTCCGAGACAGCGGCTACCTCAGCGTCCGTCTGTGCATGTACAAAATCAATCTTTTCTCTTCTAATAATTTCATTTAGCCTTTCAACAAAATTTTCATCCTCTGCCCTTGGAACCAAACACTTCCTGTCAGTTGGCGCTAAATAGATAAAATGCTCATTAGCCTCGGTCCCGACAATGAAAAATTTTTCAGGAGCAATGCGAAGGGACATGATAAAATTTATTCCAGCTGGCCCTCCAGCCCCAGTGGCAATGATCCTTTTCAGCAGCACCACCCTTCAAGATTCGCAACTCTCATATAAACCAAGTCTAATTTATCTTTATCCACAAAGGGGCCGGTCGTCTAGCTTGGTTAGGACGCAGCCCTTACGAGGCTGAGGTCGCCGGTTCAAGTCCGGCCCGGCCCACTGAAGATTTAAGCTGCTTTTTGGAAAAGAGGCTTAAATTAAAATTTTCCAGCGGAGCACGTGTTCACCATGAGTACAGTACAGGGTACAGTACGGTTGATTGGCAAGCGTTTCGGAGGTGGCTATTAAGGGAATATGAAGTTAGAACTGCTCAGGGAAGGTTTCGTTACGCTAAAAGTTTAGCTATTGCGCGCGAGGATGTTGCAGAGTTCAGACTGTAATGGACAAAATTGTTTTTTGTTAGGTTGCGCTGCAAGTTGATTTGCCAATAAATTCCTTGATTTTGAAAAAGAACCATAAAAATGAAGTGAACAAACATTCACTTATACTCTGTTGAAGGAAATAAAATCTATTTTCGTCTGAATTTAGCAACAAGCTAGCGCGCGCAATCTTTATACTCTCGATACCTGAATAATCTTAGTGATCTGTTGGCAACAATCCTTAAAACTTGCCCCTGAAGACCTTTTAAGGAACTGAAAAGGTTGAAGGTTGAACTTAGCTGCAGAACATGGCTGAATAGTTGGGAAGCATTTCCCTAACAGATGAAGAGTTAAAGGCGCGCCTAGTTACTATATAAAGGGTTCTGGTTCTATTTCTTTGCTGACATGCATGCCTAAAATTTCCATTAAAACTCAAACCATTTAAGGCTTATGTTTCAAAGCAAATGCCTAAATATGCGAATTATCACTTTTAAAATATTATTTTTCTTCCCATTTCCATTTTAGGGGATTCTCAACCTTTAAGAACGAATATTTTTTAAAATGTTTAGTATTTTCCGTCCACAAAGTATCAACATTGCCCTTACATGTATATGCCAGAACACAGTCAAATATGTCGCCATTTACAATCGATAAATGCTTTGCTGATTCAAAAGTCTCTCTATATGTTGTGGCTGAGGGAAGTAATTTCCCAAAACTCACACTTTCCTCATACAGCATGCATATTTCAGCCGCCTCATCAGAACTTAAGGGATTCTTAACCTTCCTCCCAGTCATAATGGAATAAAACTCTAACAAATTCTGATGGGAAACAAAAGCCCTAATCCAGCCATTTATAGAAGCTTTAATAATGAGGGACGCAGCGTCATGATGGGAACTTAAACGGTCATGGGCATAACATAAAATCATAGTGTCAAGCAATATTTTCTTATTTGCATGAACACTCTCCGCCACATCCACTCCATCAACCAATATCCTCATAAATTTCCCTTCTAGTTAACCCTATGGGAACGCCAACTTCACGGCAATTCGCTAAAGCGTCAAGAATCCGCTCTTCAACCGTTTTCCTCTTCAACTCAACCCTAAATCCCTTCCTGTCCAAAGAAACAACGCTTAGCTTATCGCCATTCCTCAAGCCTAACCTCTCCCGAACCTCAGCAGGAACATAAATCTTCTTTTTATGGTATGTTGTTTCAGTCAATTTCGAAAACCCACACCTTACAATAACCAATAATAAATTACCCATATTTAAATGTACCCATAAAAAATAGCGCTAGTTTGTTGCTAAATTAGTGTAAAATGGTCTAAATTTTTCTTTTGAATTTTGTACCGTTTTCCGGCTTCTTTTTCAACTTGAATACTAAAATCTTCTTATTTTTTTAAAAAGCTTTAAACGTTTTTTCCAGGGACAGCCCTATTCAGGTGTGGACGTAGGCTTCAGCTTTTTAGCTAGTTTGGATAAGCCTTAGCACAGCCTAAGGCGCGCGCGCACTCGAAGAGCTTTTGAAAACACTTGACGTTCTTGAAGACAAAAGGCCCTGAAAGCTATTAAAGAAGCTGAAGAAGACGTTAAGACCGGAAGAGTTAGAGACTACGATGAATTTTGGGGGAGCTGAAAAAAGCTGGAGAAATATAGGCTTAAAGTTACAATCGTTTTGAAAGAGACTTCCGAAAACTCGAATCTGAAGTAAAAATCAGATTGGATTCTGTTATAAGAAAACTTGCAGAAAGCCCAAAAATGGGCAGACCACTAAGAGAAGAGCTTTCAGGCAAATGGAGCCTAAGAGTCGGCAACTACAGAGTCATCTACACAATAGATGAAAAGGAAAAAGCAGTCATAGTCTACAGTGTGGGGCACTGAAAAAAGATATATCGATAAGTCCTGTATTTTATCGCCTTGTTAAGCAATAATACATTTTCACATGTTCCGGCACAAGGTCATACTCCATTTAACGGTTCCCAAGGTCTCAAACCGTAAGAGGGGGCAGGTATAAGACGGGCGCGGGATATTCATCTTCATAAGTATCTTAAAGATTGCCGCAAAAAGTATAACATCGGATACAAACGCTTATGGAAACTAAGCATAGCTAAAAACGTAAGAGGGAGGGGCCTAATCTATTGGTTAAAATCTCCGTCAATAGATATGTTAAGAAGAGAGCTGCAGAGACAAGGCGGGAAATGGAAACCGCTTTGAACAAGCTTAGAAGGAGAATGTTGAAAAACCTTGAAGAAATCTTCGAAATGGCAGGCAAAATCGCTAAGGGCGAAATAAAACATCAAAGGGTGAGTGGAAAAATGGTTAAAATAACCATGCCTCAAAGGAGAAGATGGCTTCTTGTGGCGGGACAAACAGCGGAAATAATCCAAGGCATGATGGAAAATTTCAATGAGCAAGAAATAAAAGCAAAGTTGGGAGAGCTTGAAAAATTGTTAATAAACGTGGAGATAACGGAAAAATAGAAGAGAAAGCAAAATGTAGGAAGATATTAAGCTGTCACCCCCTTTTGCTATGGGCATGAAGTTATTTTTCTCTCGATAGCAAGCGCATATGGTTGTATGATAAGGGAAAGCTTATATTTTTTGTATACAAAATGTATACTAGTGTTTACAATGGTGCAGACAACAGTTATAACAACACGCATTAAAAAAGAAATCAAAGAAGTTCTTGAGAGAGCCGGTATTAATATCCCGACTGTTATCAAAACATACTTAGAGGAACTCGCGTGGAAGCTTCAGTTAAGTGTTGAAACCGAAGAGATGAGAAAACTCTTAGAGAATGTTAAACCATCTGAAAAAGGTTTCGCGGAGAAATCTGTGAGGGAGGATCGTGAGAGTCATTGACTCTTCAGCACTGATAAAGTATGTGTTAAGAGAAGAAGGTTGGGAAATTGTTGAAACTCACATAAAAGAAGGATGCGTAACACTAGAATTGGCGATAAAAGAAACAGCGAACGCGCTTGTGAAAAAGGTTCTAAAAAATGAAGTCGCAACTGAAACAGCCAAGAAAATTATTGCCCACTTACCGAAAATAGTTAGAATCGTGCCCCAAACAGAACATTTTTCCAAGGCGGTTGAAATAGCAACAAAATATAAAATAACAATTTATGATGCACTCTTCATAGCCTTAGCAGTAAACTTTGGGCAACCACTCCTAACTTCTGATAAAAAGCAAGCTGAAATATCAGAAAAATACATAACAACGGCTCTAATCTAACAGTAAATAGTGTCGGGCAAAAGTTCTAAAACCCTTTTTGGAGCGAATATGCTTAAGATTGCATTCGATAGTTTTTTGCCGATTTTTGGGATTAAGCCAACAGCGTCCGTTCCAAGTTTACATGCAATGGCATATTCAAAAAGCCCCAATTGTTCGATTCCAACAACATCATTTTGGCACCTTGTTTCTCTTAACGCCTTTGTTATTTCTTGCTGGGATGCACCTAATATAATCAGCCTTTCAAGGAGAAACTTTATCCACTTATTATAAAGTTTTAACTGACTTTCGGCCATCATAACCTCTAAACAATTTCCATTCACTCGTGTTATTTTCGCTGTTATGGGCATGTTTTCGCAGAATCCATAAAGTTCAGCAATTTTTCTAAGGGCCATTTTTCTTCCGTCCGCCAATTGGGCTTGCAAATGTCGCAGAGAAATTTTGGCTACAATGTTTTGTGTAGCTAACCCAATGTCTAAGCAGAGTTGGTCTTCGCTTTTTCCTATGTCTATCAAATATCCTTTTACCGTCTGAAATTTTGCTATGCTTTTAATGTTGGCAGGGCATATTCCAATGGTTTTTTCAAGATAGTTTAATGCCGCCCTTTCGTCCTCACCTGAAAATGTTATTCGAATCCAGTTTTGCGGCGTGGCTTGGACTTTTTCTATTTTAAAATTTAAACCTTTGAGGGCTGTTTTCAAGTTGTCTTCAACAAGTTTAAGTTGGCTATCGTTGTAGATTTTTGCGGACAGCGTTACGGTAGGCATTTGCAGTCTCCAATTATTGTTGACATTTCTTGATGCAGCCTTCTTATTCGGGCAATGGCGGATGGAGGCAGTTCCTTTGAAAGTTTCTCTATTGTCTTTTCAATTGGTACTCTTTTCGAGCCTTCAATAAGCTTGTCTGCGTAAGCGACGATTTTCTCTTCAAGAGTTTGTGGAACGTAAACGTCTTTTGGCCAACCAAGCTTTTTTGCCTCACGCTGGGTTATTCCGCCGCCCACATGCCTCTTAATTATTGATATTATGGGTTCTGGTAAGCCTAAGCTTTTGGCTATTTGCATTCCCGCCACTGCATGGTGGACGCTGTGGGTTTTTGAGCGTCCAATGTCGTGGAGAAGGGCACCTATCTCAACAAGTTCAAGGTTAACGTTTAATCCTTTTTCTTTGCATGCTTTTGCAATTTCAACCGCAAGCTCTGTTACTGCTTCACAATGTCTTATCACGTTTTCGGAGCAGCCGCTTCCGCGCAGAAATTGTAGGGCTTGCTCTCTTGTCGGGAGCTTTTCACTCACCCAGCTCCTTCCTTAACTGTTCAACCTTCTCTGTTAAGACTTTAACTATTTTCTCGTTGTTGTAGTGCATCAGCGGCTTGCCGCATGTGGGGCACTTAAAAATAAGCTCAACAGCCTCTTCGAAGGGTATTCGCTTGCATCCCGGCGTGTAACAATAGTAGAAGTCATGATTTTTCTCGTATTGCAAGCGAATGTTAAGTTTTTCGAGGACCCTTCGTTTTTGGCTTAATATGAAGCCTTCCAGCTGGTCTGGCTGTAGTTTCCAGTGGAATATGAACCATCCTGTTTTCGGGTCTCTTGTCCGTCGTAGACTAACAAGTGAGTGGTCGTAAAGCTTGTATAGAATTTTGCGCACGTTGTTGAGCCTTATGCCAGTTTTGTTTGCTATTTCATCATCTGTTATTTCATCTGAATTCTTCAGTATCTCAATTAGTTTTGCAGCCTCTTCTTCACCCAGTGCCTCGGCAACCTTCATTAATGTTGCATCATCAATTGTTGACAACATAATGACCCTTTTCTGCATCGCTTGTTGATTTCCTTCCACCTAATATATTTGCAAGCTTTAATTTAAATCTCTTTTCTGGTTTCAGATTCAGAACTAACCTTTCTAATCACTTTTTTGCCCCTCTTCTGAGGAACTATCACAAGCTTGGCGTTTTCAAAAGTCTTGGTTAGCTCTTCCCCCCCGAAAAATCTGTCCAAAAAAACCGCAAGACTTGCACATTCAGAGTGGGGCTGGTTCCCAACAGCCACATTAAAGTCTGAAACACTCTCCGAAAAGAATTCCCCGGGAACTTTTTGGCTTCCAACAATTACCAGTACATCCTTGTTTAATGCTTTGATTCTGTGTAGCACATCGCTTGTTTGGATGTTTTCGCCATAAGCTGTTAAGTGAACAACTATTCCGCCTTTTGCCTTCCATTCCTTCACAACTTTTTTCCATCGGGTTCCCATCTCAAAATAGAATGGTCCACCCCAGTTTTTCACAACCTTCTCCACTGTTGCCTTTATCTTTTCGTCTTCTATATCTGAAAGTATAAAACCAGATGCTCCTAGGGCTCTGGCGGTTAACGCCACGTGGGTTGTTAGGCGCAAGTCTCTCTTTGGACGGTGTCCCCACCTTAAAACAAAGACTTTAGGCTGCCCATCAATACTTGAAACTTTCAATTTTTCCGCCAAGTTCTCCAACGCGGCTTTTCACCTTCTCAGCGAACCAAGGCACAGCTTCAAACGTTACATGGGCCACATCGCCCTCATATTTTATTTCTTGCACGTCTGCACGGCTGAAAAGCCATGAAAGGAAAGGCATTGCCTCATTTGAAAGTGGAAGAGAGAAGGATGCTCTAACATAATTTCTCAAATTTTTGGCAATTTCCTCTTTCAACTTGTCTATGTTAAGCCCGTAGAGAGCTGATATAAGCACCGGTTTTGGCGTCTTATCCCTTAGCGCTTCAAATTTTTCCTGCGCTTCCATTTCAGATAGTAGGTCAATTTTGTTTAAGGCTGTTATAATCGGGATGCCAGAAGCCCCTATGTGTTCAATGGTTTCTAGGCATACAGAAAGCTTCTTTTCAACAGTGGCTATTGGCTCGCTGACGTCCACGACAAGCAGTATAAGATCCGAATATATGGTCTCTTCCAATGTTGAGCGGAAAGCCTCTATAAGGGTAAGTGGCAAGCGATCTATAAAGCCAACAGTGTCTGTTAATAGAAACTTTTTCCTCGAAAACTTCACAAGCCTCGTTGTTGTTGAAAGAGTTGTGAAAAGGGCATTGTCGACGGGGACCTCCTCCTCTGTAAGGGCTGTGAACAATGAGCTTTTTCCAGCGTTTGTATATCCCGCCAAAGAAATTGAAGGGAAGCCCAGTTCAGCTCTTCTCTCCCTATGTAAAACACGCTTTCTTCGGATTTTTCTAAGCTTTTCGATGATGGTCTGTATTTGTCTCTTAACTGTCTCATAATAAACGTCAACTTCGTATGCTCCAAGTCCCATGAACCCTGGTTGCTCACCAAGCTTTGCCAACCTCACCTTTTCTTTCGCCCTTGCCAACTCGTACTTTAGCCTAGCAAGCTGAATCTGCAGTTTAGCCTCAGTTGTTGTGGCTCTCCTTGCAAATATTTCCAATATAAGCTGAAAACGGTCTATTGCTTCCACACCAGTTTCTTTAGCAATGTTATATGCTTGAACAGGCCTTAACGGGTTGTCAAAAATTATCTTTTGCGCACCTGTCTCTTTAACGAGTTCAACAAGCTCCTTAATCTTCCCATAACCTATCTGATAGCGAGGGTCTGGTGTTCTTACTTGCTCTATTTTTCCCACAACGGTGTAGCCAGCAGACTCAGCCAAGCTTTTAAGCTCGTCGAGGGTTGATGGTTCAAAGGATCTTCGACGCTGCACGATTATAGCTTTCGTTAATTTTTCTCCTCCGCCCCGCTTTTATCCTCATCAAATTGTATTATGTCTCCTATGGTAAGCCCGCGGCTTGAAGGTTTAGACGTTGCAGCTGGAACTTTTTCCTCAGATGCCGGCACAAGAAGCTTAATCCTTAATGCATGTTCCAATTTGGCTGCCAGTTTATCGTCCGGCTTAATTTTTCTTGTTTCGATTTTCTTGAGGACTGAAACCTTTTCGTTTATCCTCTTGCCCAGTTCCTCGTGGGTTAGTCCCAATTTTTCTCTTGCTTGTCTTACCCTTACATCATAGTCGTCAACAAGTTCAAGGGTGCCTCCCAAAACTGTTTGCGCCTTCTCAGTTGGCTGAACTTTTAATGTTGGAGCTTGTGTCATTTTCGGTTTAGGCTTTTGCGTGGCGGTTTGTTTTGTTTCTTCCTCCCAAATTATCGTGCCATGTTTTGAGCATTCACTACATACTATTAGTTTTGCCCCTTCAATGAGGGCTTTTACCGGTTTTCCACGAATTTTTCTTCCACAAACTTCACAGCGCAATCTTTGCGCTCTCCATTTAAGGCTTATCAGCTCTTTAATACTTGGCACATGGTTATGTTTATAGTTGTCGAACCTCTAATTGGCAAGTAAACGGTGGTTTATGTGGAAGATGCTCTCAGGCGGATTAGAAGCGTTGCAGATTACCAGTTTGGGAAGGGTGTTGGCGAAAAACTCTTTCCAGAAAACGTGGAAATAGCCTACTCAAAGCGCACTGGCAGAATCCGCTACATCTATTTGGATGGAAAAAGGCTTGCCACCCTACGCCCGATGGACGGGCTTTTCTCATTAAGTATTGAAGGAGCCAAAAGAATCATTGAAAGCGGTGCTCCAGCCAAATGCATAGTCACCATTAAAAACGACGTTTCTAAATTTATCGCTGATGGCGGCGACGTCTTCGCTGTGCATGTTGTAAAGGCTGATAATGAAATTCGCCCAAAAGACGAGGTTATTGTGGTTAACGAGAAAGGTGAAGTTTTGGCTGTTGGTAGAGCCGTTTTGTCCGGTGAGGAGATGACGGCTTTTAAGGTGGGCGTGGCCGTCAAGGTTAGACGTGGCTGTATGAAAGAAGGTTAAGTATAAGAAAAACGTAACGAATAGTTTGGAGATGATGACTGTTGATGCGTAGGCGCATAAGCCCCCGCGAAGCCAAACGCATGATGCAACGCATGGGCTTAAGCATGGACGCCGTCCCAGACGTTGAACAAGTCATCATTAAGACAAGCAGCAAGGAAATAGTCATCGAAAACCCCGAAGTTGCAGTTGTTGACATCCAAGGACAGAAAATGTTCCAGGTTGCTGGTGGGAGAATAACAGAAAAAGCTGTGGAACGAAAGCTGACCATACCCGAAGAAGATGTAAAGCTTGTGGCTGACCAGACTGGAAAAAGCCTAGAAGAGGCAAGAAAAGCCCTAGAAGAATGTGAAGGCGATTTAGCAAAGGCCATCCTCTTGCTTCAGTCGAAGATTTAAAATTATTATAAGCCTAAGAAAATTTTGGGAAGACAATTAAATAACCATATTCAAACCTACACAGCATGGGAGGCATTTAAATTCGAATCGTTTGACATCGTTTCAGTTGGGCATTTCAGCATAGACTCAATAAGTTTGCCCGGTAGGCGATTACCCTACATTATTTTGGGAGGCTCTGTGGCTTATGTTTCTCTTGCCGCAAAACGTTTAGGCGCAAATGTTTCCATAATTTCCAAAGTTGGCGGAGACTTTCCACAAGCTTACTTGTGGTGGCTTAGCCAAGAAGGCATAGACACTTCCAAAGTGAATAAAGTTCAACAGGAGAAAACAACAAAATTTGAGCTAAAATACAGCGACGACATGTTAAATCGAACCCTACGATTGACCAGCAAAGCACCACCCATCGACATTGAAGACTTACCAAACTCATTAGAAGCCAAAGCCGTTCACTTGGCTCCAATAGCCAACGAAATCTCATATGAAGTTGCCGAGAAACTTGCAGAATATGCCGATGTAGTTTCCCTAGACCCACAAGGACTCGTCAGAGTCTTCGACGAGGATGGACTGGCAACGAACGGGCCTTTAAAGGACAAGCACATACTGGAGCTTGTGGATATTTTCAAGTCATCACGAGGCGAGATTGAAGCTGTTACCGGCATGGCTGACTTGCAGCAAGCAATAAAGGCTGTTCACGATTTCGGCGTCGAAACAGTCATAGTAACATTAGGCGTAAAGGGCGCGATACTATCAATCGGCGGAGCCATCTACGAAATTCCAGCATATACGCCTAACAAGCTTGTAGACCCAACTGGTGCTGGAGACGCTTTTATCGGCGTTTTCTTAGCAGAATATACCCGCGGGAAAGAAGCTTTATGGTGTGCGTGTGCCGGAGCCGCGGTGGCATCAACCGTTGTTGAGGGTGTTGGTCCAACATTTTTCGGTGACAAGGAAGAAATTTACAGGAGAGCTAACGCACTTTATGAAAAAGAAATTAAGCATTGAAGCATATTGTATTAAGTCAAGCCTAAAACCATAAGCCATATGTGAGGGTTAACATTTGGGACGTGTCGCTAAAGGCGTCAAGTGCAGTGTTTCTGGATGCAGTAAAGAGGCGAAGCGTTCCCTTTCAGCAGCCAAAGTTAGAATGGCTGGATTAAGCATAGGCAGCAGTGAAAGACGCGCGTATTTATGTGAGAACCATTATAAGGAATTTAAGAAAAGAACTAAAAAGGAGAGGAAAATTGAGCAGTGGCGGTATAAAGGCGTGTAAAAAATAGAGGGAGAGGGAAAAGGCGAAAATGAGGATACTACAATTACACTCAAATTATATCGAGTACAAGCCAATCCAGAAAGAGATAGCCATGGCTGAGGAAGCCGATAAAGAGGCAAAACGTCTAGAGGAAATTGTCGTTCTGTTTACAGCCGTCGAGGAAGGCGACGATGAGGCAGTAGCCAAAAAAGCCATAGAAGAGGTTAAATCCTTCCTTGAAAAGTTGAAAGTAAACCGCATTTTGATATATCCCTATGCACATTTAAGCAGCAACCTTGCAAAACCCTCAGAAGCATTGAAAGTTGTAAAAGCCATGGAAGTCTATGCAAAAGCTGAAGGCATAGAAACATACCGTGCACCCTTCGGTTGGAACAAGCAGTTCACAATATCGATTAAGGGTCACCCATTAGCTGAGCAGTCGCGGGTCATACTGCCAAAAAAGGCTGAGAAAGAAGAGGCCGAAAAAGTTTCAGAAGCATTAAAAGCTGAAGAAAAACTAGAGTCCTTCTGGTACATTCTCCAACCGGACGGCAAAATGGTTCCAGTGGGAGAGTTCGACTTTCGTGGACACGAAAACCTTGAAAAGTTTGCAAAATACGAAATTTCAAAGGTTAGAGCAAGCCAACAAATGCCACCCCACGTGCCTTTAATGAAACGCCTTGAAATAGCCGACTACGAGGCTGGAAGCGACCCCGGAAACATTCGCTGGTATCCAAAAGGCCGCCTTATTAAATCGCTTATTGAGCAGTACGTTACAGCCAAGGTTATAGAATATGGCGCCATGGAAGTTGAAACACCCGTTATGTATGATTTCAGCCACCCCAGCCTAGCGGATTACATAAACCGTTTCCCAGCAAGACAATACCTTCTAAAATCAGAAGATAAGGAGCTTTTCCTCCGATTTGCCGCCTGTTTTGGGCAGTTCTTAATGGTTCACGACACGCAGTTCTCTTATAGGCACATGCCCCTAAAAGTTTACGAGCTAACTCGCTACAGTTTCAGACGCGAGAAAAGCGGCGAAGTTGTAGGCTTAAGAAGGCTTAGAGCCTTTACAATGCCAGACTGCCACGCCTTCTGCACAGACCTTAAACAAGCCAAAAAGGAGTTCATAACACGATTTAAAATGTGCATGCAAGTCTTAGAGGGCATAGGCTTGTCAAAAGATGACTATGAGGCAGCAATAAGATTCACAAAAGACTTCTACGAAGAAAACAAAGACTTCATAGCAGGCCTAGCCAAAATCTTCGGCAAACCAGTCCTCGTTGAAATGTGGAAGGAACCCTTCTTTTATTTCAGGCTTAAATGGGACTTCAATTTCGTCGACAACCAAGATAAGGCTGCGGCCCTTTCAACAGACCAGATAGATGTGGAAAACGCTAAAAGATACGACATAACCTACGTTGACGAAAAAGGCGAAAGACATCATCCGCTTATACTGCACTGTTCCCCAAGCGGCGCCGTAGAACGCTGTATATACGCGCTTCTGGAAAAAGCCTACAAACAACAACAAAAAGGAGAACCGCCAATGCTTCCCATTTGGCTTTCACCAACACAGGTGCGAATAATTCCCATGTCAGACAAATTCCTCAAGCACTGCGAAAAACTTGCAGAAAAACTTGAAGCCAACAAAATCCGCGTTGACATAGACGATAGGCCGTTAACACTACAAAAACGTGTTAGAGAGGCCGAAATGGAATGGATCCCCTACATAATTGTAGCCGGACAAAAGGAAATAGAATCTGAAGTGCTCCCTGTAAGAGATAGGAAGGCTAAACGGATACGCAAGATGAAACTCGAAGAAATCATAAATGAAATCAAAAGCCATATACAAGACAAGCCTTTCAAGCCCCTACCCTTACCAAAACATGTCTCAAAGAGACCTCAATTTTACGGCTAAAGATTGATAAAAACTAACTGGAACTGCCAAAACACATATCAACCATAAGGGAAAATTTCTGTTCTCTGAGAAGGGGAAACCTAATTGGATAAAGAGCTGCTTGTCTATATAGACGGCGAATACTACCCAAAATCCCAGGCCAAAATTTCAGTTTATGATCATGGACTTTTATATGGTGACGGAGTCTTTGAAGGAATACGCGCATACAACGGCGTAGTATTCAAACTTAAAGAGCACATTGATAGGCTTTACCGTTCAGCCCACGCTATAATGCTACAAATCCCAGTGGCAAAAGAGGAAATGATAAACACAGTTTTGGAAACGCTCCGCAAGAATAACCTAAAAGATGCTTACATACGGCTAGTAGTAACAAGAGGCGTGGGAGACCTTGGACTGGACCCAAGAAAATGTTCAAAACCCACAATAATCATAATAACCGACACAATAGCACTTCATAAAAGTGAAGCCAAAGAAAAAGGCATAACAGCAATGCTCACATGGGTGAAAAGGGACCCCGTAGACGCTACAAGCCACGAGATAAAATCGCTAAACTACTTGAACAGCATACTCGCCAAAATAGAAGCAAACATAAGTGGCGTAGACGAGGCCATATGCCTAGACAAAAACGGTTTCGTCTGCGAAGGGGTAGCAGAAAACATATTCATAGTAAAAAATGGGCGAATATACACGCCTCCAAGCTATACAGGAGCACTTCCGGGAATAACAGCTGACGCAGTGAAAGAACTCGCCAAAAGCCTTGGATACGAAGTGATAGAGAAGAACATAACACCCTACGAGCTTTTCACAGCAGACGAAGTATTCTTCACTGGAACAGCAGCGGAAATAATCCCGGTAAGGGAGATAAATAAAAGGCAAATAGGCAATGGAAAACCTGGCCCAATAACAAAAAGGCTTATGGAAGAATTCTCAAAGTTTGTTCAAGATCCAAAATATGGGGTACCAATTTACCAGTAACCCTCTGGGCAGCTATTGCTCAATCAACGACCAAATCTCTAAACACTTTACCTATTCTTTTTCATAAACCCCTCAACTAAATCGAAAGCTTCTTCAAGAGTTTCAATGGGCGGTAAGAATACACCTCTAACATGACCGGCACCGTAAATTGGGCAGAAGCCAGAGCCATGCACAAAGAGCACACCAGTTTCCTTAAGAAGGTCAAGAACAAATTCGAGGTCGTTCTTCCACTTTGATCCTACCTTATGAATCTTTGGAAAGACATAGAAGGCTGCTTCAGGCTTGGTGCAACTTATCCCCTCAATTTCGTTAAGCCTTTTCCAAGCATAATCTCTTCTAGCCCTTAATTTTGAAACAATCTCTCGAACGTGGTTTTGCGGACCTTTTAAGGCGGCCACACCAGCCTTCTGAACCGGCGTATTTGCACAGATTCTAATTCTGGCCTCTTTCTCGACACATTCCTTTAGTTCTTTAAGCTCACCTTTCGGGCTGTGAAAGTATATGTAGCCAAGTCTCCAGCCAGTCATCAAATAGGCTTTAGAAAAACCGTTCATCCCTATCACTGGAACATCTTTTGCAAGGCTTGCAGTGCTCACAAACCTTTTCTCAAAAACAAGCTGGTCATAAATCTCGTCAGAAATAACGGGAACACCATGCTCAGCGGCTAAATCCAAAATCCGCCTCAAAGTCTTCTCGTCATAAAGGGCGCCACATGGATTATTTGGGTTAATAACAACAATCGCGCGAGTTCTATCGGAAATTTTCCTCCTCAAATCATCTACATTTGGCTGCCAGCCCCGCTCCTCAACAGTTTCATAAGTGACCGGCTTTCCACCAAAAAATTTCGTATAAGAAATGTAGGGTGGGTAAGTTGGACCTGGAAGAAGAATCTCGTCTCCAGCGTCAACAAGGGCGGCCATAACCATCTGAATGCCCTCTGAAATTCCAGAAGTAACAATAATATCATCAGCTGAAATGTCAACATTGTTCAAACGCTTTTCCTTCTCGCTTATGGCCTCCCTGAGCTCCGGTAAACCCTCAGAAGTAGAATAAGCATTAGCTCCGCTCCTTACAGCTTCAAACAAAGCTTGCTTAATGTGTTCAGGCGTATCAAAATCAAAAGCCACAGGATCCCCAATATTCAAATAATAAATTTTCTTGCCACTTTTCGCCAGTGCTCTTGCATAAACAATCACATCGCGGATAGCGTACTCAATACTGCGTACTCTTTCAGTAATTTTTATATTAATCATTCTTTAGCACCATTCGGAAACAAGGCTTTGCGTTTATGAAGATAAAAGGCTTATGGGACAGTCCATGTTGACTTTGACTTCACTTCTCCTAATTCTTCTGTTATTACTGTCACCGTTAATATGTTGCCGGAGTATTTCAGACGATCAAGGAAGAACAGAAAAACTGCTTTACCACCTTTATCTATTACGACTTCGTTTTTAGGGAGAACGTACTCGTATTCAACAGGCCCTAACGTAGTGTTGATTGTCAAGATAACTTTCGACAAAGTAACGTTCAGCAAGGAGTAATTTAAGTTTTTGATGGTAACGGTTACATTCAGATACTTTGTCTCGTTATATTCGAAATTCACAGTCATATTTAATTCCGCTATTGGAAGGATAAAGCTAAAGTCAAAAGAATACCTCTCCAACGAAGCATTTGTCACCACATCTATTGTCAGCGTTAAGGTTCTATTATAATGTCTTGCCTCTAGGAAATTTGCCCAATTGAAGGTACATTGGAACACGCCATTGCTTCCAGGCACAATCGGTCCATAGGGCAGTTTAGGATTGACCTCAGTAGTGCCGTTAATTACCTGTCCCGTCTCTTTTATCTTGATCTGTGTAACGTTAATGGCTTCAAGAGAAGAAGCATGATTTTGAATTGTTAAATTAAACTGTTCTTTCATCCGTAAGTCAAAGATGCTATCTTTAACTTCAACTATTATTGGGGGTGGAGTTTTTACGATATAGGCCGAAGTCTCGAAATCTTGTAGGAAATAAGCCACAACCGTGACATTTCTATTTCTATAATCTTTCCAATCCCAATTAAACATAAAAGTTCTCGTCGTGTTCGGCATAACCCCTATGAGATTGAATTCTTGATCGAAATATGTTTCATTATCAAGTTTGCATCTTATTTTTGTGACGTTAACATAACTTGCAGACTCGCCAGAGTTTAAAATTGTTATACTAAAGTGACTAGTGTCTTCCTTGTCAAAATTTACACTTTTAATGGAGGCGCTAAATCCTCTTAATTGCAGATCCTTTCTAAAAATGTATCCCTGCTCTGTATAGACTATAAGCGGGACAGTTGCTGAAACTCCAGACCAGTTAATATTGAACCTGAAATCTCGGGATTCGCCTTTTGGAATTGTAATGGGCTGTTCTCTCACATTTGGATCCATTTTGACATCAATTACACCCCAAATCTCCACGTCCTTTATTGTTACGTTCACTGCGGATTGCTGGTCGTTTGTCATTGTAACATTTAATTTTTTGACAGATACGGTTGGGTTAAAGTTTACATTCATGTTGATTTGGACGAAGGGTAGTGTTGTTTCTATGTTAGCCGCTGCTGAATCTGAAGAAAATATGTGCACGATTATGGGTTTGCCAGCGAAACCAAAACTCCCAATGAGTTCTCCAAGCCTGACTGTTGCGTTATCTTTTTTAATCGTTGTACATGTTATGTTTTTGGATTCGCCTACGGGGACTGTTAATCCATTCTCAATAGGCGGTTCTGTACCAATAACATCGTAAAGCTGCATTTCTCCCTTAAGGCTTATGGCAATTCTGGAAATTGTCGCATTTGTCGGTGAATATGAGGGGTTTAGCACGCTTATGGTGAACTGACTAACGTTTTCTTTGTTTATGTAAACACCGGTTATTGCAAGGGTGGTCTTTTCTGGTTTTTTAGCGTAATAAGCAACCGTGAAGGCGTAAGAAATTATTCCACCCACTATCGCCGAAACTATCATGAGAATTATAATAATAAGAGTTGAGATAGCTTTCACATTTCTTTGCATATTCATGTCCTCAATCTTCGAGCGTTTCTAAATTCATATCCTTTGAAATAAATAAATATTCCTTTTAAGCCCTTTTCGAGGGCAAATTTCTAATACATGTTTTAAGCGTTCTTAAAACTCTGTGTGTTTGGAGGAAGGCTTGTGACTGAATATGATGCAGTGATTGTTGGGGCTGGCGTTATCGGCTTATCAACCGCCTATCATATTAAGAGGCTGAATCCACGTTCAAGGGTTTTAGTTGTTGACAAGTTTAATGCGGCTGGGCAGGGGAGCACTGCTAAAAGTATGTCTGCTTTCCGTTGCATGTTCTCCTCCCCCATAAATTATGTTCTTTCAGATTCTTCCGTCGATTTTTATAATCACGTGCAAAAAGAGCTCGGCGTCGACTTAAAGCTGTTTTTTGTGGGGTATTTGTGGCTTTTAAGTGAGGATGGTTTTGTAGAGTTGGCTCCGATTTTGAAGGAGTTGGCAGCTAAAAGCCTAAAGTATGGGGAGTACGAGGCTGAAGAACTGGCTAGACGGCTCGGCCTAGTTACACGTTTGCGTGGTGATGAGGAAGCCGAGCTTATGGGTTTAAAGGATGTTTATAAGGGGGTTTTCATTCCAAAAGCAGGAATCATTGACGCTGACTGTGTTGTTAAGTTTTATGAGGAGGAGTTTATGCGGCTTGGCGGAGAAATTCGCTATGGCGTTAAAGTTGAGGATTTAATCGTTGAGGCATGCCAGCCTCTTAGAATAGCAGGTGAGCCCTTTTTCTGGCAAGAGTCGAGGGTTTCAGGTGTAAAAACTAATTCTGGAATAATTAAAGCTAAGAAGACTATTTTAGCGGCTGGTGCTTGGATCCCCCAACTTTTAGACAATGTGGGAATAGAGTGTTTTATAAAACCTAAGAAGAGGCAAGTTTTTGCAGTAGAAGCCAAAAATCCACTATTAAGGCAGCTGCTTTTCACTTCGGGTTTTAATTCTGTTGGTTGTATCCCCTTTACCATTTTGCCGAAACCGAGAGTCTTGATAAGACCTTTTCCAACGGAAGGGGTTTTTTGGCTCAGTTATGCTGATGATTTCCCAAGGGCCTTTAAACTTGAGGAAGACCCGCAACCTGAGAAAAACTTCTACCAGTACGGGATATACCAAGTTCTTGTGAAGTATTTTCCCCAGTTTAGGGATTGCCGTCCATACTCCGCTTTCGCTGGACTTTATGAAATTAACACTTTAGATGGGCATCCAGTGATTTTTGAGGAGAGAGATTTAATTGTTGTCGGCGGGGCCAGTGGAAGTGGCATTATGAAGGCCGATGCCATTGGCAGAATAGCCGCAGCCCTCTACAATGGCGAGAAGTATGCGCCCCTTTATGGTGGCAGAAAATTCAAGATCAGCGACTTAAGCATAAAGGAAAGGTGCGTTGAGTCCGAAAAGCTTCAGATTTAGGAAGTTCTGAACAGTGAATTTTATTAATAGTTAAGTGTGATGCGATATGCTGTCTGTCTTAAGATGATGCATTATGTATGGTTGGAATGGCAAATTCTTAAGGGTAAACCTAATAAACATAAGGCTGTTGTTAAAGAATACGATGTTTCAATGGCGAGAAATTTTCTTGGAGGGAGAGGTTTTGCCGCCAAAATCCTATGGGACGAGTTAAAACCAAATGTTGACCCGCTTTCGCCGGAGAATAGGCTGATTTTTGCGCATGCCTTTTGACAGGCTTTGCCTTACCAAGCAGTTGAAAACTTGTGTTGCGGCTAAAAGCCCACTGACAGGCGGATATGGTGATGGGAATATTGGGACTTATGCTGCGGTTCAAATGCGTAAGGCAGGCTATGATGTAGTAATCGTTGAGGGTAGGGCTGAAAAACCGACAATTCTACATGTGGAGGACGCCACAAGAGTTTCTTGATGCGAAGGAATTGTGAGTTGAACGCTTTTGAAGTTGAGGATAAGCTTCAGAGTGTTTACGGCCCGACCGCTGGCATTCTCACAATTGGACAGGGTGAAGAAAACCTTGTGAAATTTGCTAATATCGTCTCTCAGGGCACTATGATGACCATTGAATGGATCAAGAAAATAGTGTTTTACCTACATACAACTTCAGCGAGGGATTTTTGAAGATGCAGAAGCCATAGGCGGCTTTTCCATGGAGAAGATTAAGTCTTCCCAGAGAGGTTGCCCCAACTGTAACATGACATGTGGCAACGCTGTTAAAGATGCCGATAGAAAAGAATTCGAACTTGATTATGAAAACGTTGCCATGCTGGGCTCAAACATAGGCGTCGGCAACTTAAAAAAGGTTGCAGCTCTCAACAGAATGGCAGACGAGTTCGGCTTGACACAATCTCATTGGGAAACGTTATAGGCTTCGCCATGGAGGCCTCCAAAAAAGGGCTAATTAAGAAAAAGATTCCTTGGGGAGATAACAAGGCTGCTAGCTCTAATCGAGGATATTGCATACAAGCGTGGAATCGGTGAAACTCTTGCTGAGGGCGTGCGTTTTGCTGCTGAGAAATTTGGAGGAAACGCGAATCGATGGGTTATGAATGTAAGGGATTAGAGAGACCGCTACAGCGAAGAAAAAGTGGACAAGGTTAGTATGATTTGGCAAAGTAAACAACTTCCTTTGCTTCCTTACCGCAATAAATGCAATTGGAGAACGGCTCCTCTTTTTCAAATGGAACAAGCCTAATGGTTGCGGTTGTTTCCTCTTTTATTTTTTGCTCGCATTCTTGGCTGCCGCACCATGAAGCTTTTATGAATCCGCCCTTATTTGTCAAGACTTGTTTAAACTGGTCGTATGTTTTTACTGGAGTTATCATGTCCTCTAGGAATTTTTTGGCTTTGTTGAATAGGTTGCTCTGGATTGCTTCGAGAAGTTGCCGCACAGCGTCAACAACTTTTTCCTCCTCTACAGTTAGTTTTTCGAAGGTGTCTCTTCTTGCGATTGTCACTTGCCCATGTTTCACATCCCTTGGTCCTATCTCTATTCTCAGCGGTACGCCCTTCAGTTCCCAGTCGTTAAACTTCCATCCAGGCGTATACTCTTTCCTATCATCAAGGACTATGGAAAATCCCGCCTTCTGCAGTTTTTCCCGGATTTCTATTGCTTTGGTAAGTATTCTACTTATGTCAGCATCCTTATAAGGTATAGGTATTATCACTGCTTGTATTGGGGCTATTTTAGGAGGCAAGACCAGTCCCTTGTCATCACCGTGAACCATAACTAGTGCGCCTATAACCCTCGTTGATATGCCCCATGATGTCTGCCAAACATAATGTTCTTTTTCGTCTTCACCTATGAATTTTATTCCAAAAACCTTCGAGAAGTTTTGCCCAAGATTATGTGATGTTCCCATCTGCAATGCTCTGCCGTCCGGCATTATTGCCTCCAGGGTTGTAGTGTAGAGGGCTCCTGCAAATTTTTCACTTTCAGTTTTCTTGCCAACAAGCACAGGGATAGCCAAATAATTCTCCATCAAGTCGCGATACTCGTTAAGAATTTCCATGACTTCTTTGTCTGCTTCTTCTTTTGTTGCATGCGCTGTGTGTCCTTCTTGCCATAGGAATTCTCTTGTTCTGAGGAAGAGTTTAGTTGCCTTCGTCTCCCATCTTACGACACTGCACCATTGGTTTAGTTTTATTGGTAGGTCTCTCCAACTTCTAATCCACTTTGCGTAAGTTGCATAGATTATGGTTTCAGATGTGGGTCTTATGGCAAGTCTCTCCTCCAGCAGGGTGTCGCCGCCGATGGTGACCCATGCCACTTCTGGAACAAAGCCTGCAAAGTGCTCCGCCTCTTTCTTAAGGAAACTTTCAGGTATGAAAAGCGGAAAGTACACGTTTTTATGTCCAGTTCTCTTTATTTTTTCATTGAAGATTTCTTGGATTTTCTCCCATATGGCGTATGAAAGTTCTCTGAAAATCATACATCCCTTTATGGGTGCATAATCTGCAAGGCCAGATTTTAGCACAACTTGCGTGTACCATTCTGAGAAGTCCTCAGACTTTTTGACAGTTATTCCCAAATCCGACATTCATTATCACCTCTGCTTTGGTTTTTGTTGAATATAATTCTAATGTAGCTGGTTTTAATGTTGGGCGTTTCTAACAGCAGAAGTTTAGCAATCTGGAACTAAATCGCCCATTTCAACCACTTGCATCATAAAATGTAATCACATTATTTAAAGTTTCTTACGTTAGACAAAAACTAACAATAAGTGTTTTAACTATTTAGAACAAGTAAAGGCTAGGCATATTCGAAGGCTGATTTGGGTTGAAGGTCCTACTTATAATTGGAGATGGTATGGCTGATAGACCATTAAAAGAGCTGGGCTGGAGAACCCCCTTAGAAGCTGCCCGTAGGTCCTCAATGAACCACTTGGTAAGTGTTGGAATATGTGGAATAATGGACCCTATTGCGCCGGGGATCCCCCCCGGCAGCGACACAGCCACACTTGCCCTTTTGGGTTATGATGCCTTCCAAGTATATTCGGGTAGAGGGGCTTTTGAAGCGTTAGGCTCTGGAATGGAAGTTTTAGATGGTGATGTCTGTTTTAGGTGCAATTTTGCAACAGTTGACGAGAATTTTGTGGTTCTAGATAGGAGAGCTGGAAGAATAGCCGATTCCGACGCCGCCAAACTTGCTGAAAGCCTAAAAAAGGTTGAGCTGTCAGACCCTTCTGTTAAATTTCTTTTCGCCAAAACTGTTCAACATCGTGCAGTCCTAGTCTTACGCGGCTCAAAACTTTCACCAGCTGTCAGCGACTCCGACCCTGAAGTTGTTGGAGAAAAAACTTTGGAAGTCAAGCCATTAAACGACAGTTATGAGGCAAAGTTCACCGCTAAAATTCTTAATGAGCTTATTTGGAAATTCCATGAAATTCTAAAGGAGCATCCAGTAAACAAAGAAAGGGTTGCGCGTGGACTGCCACCCGCAAACGCTATTCTGACCAGAGGAGCTGGCACATTGCCAAAAATTAAGCCTCTTAGTGAAATCTATTGCGTTAACGCCGTGTGCGTGGCCGCCACTTCTCTAATTCGTGGGGTGTGCAAGGCTGCCGGTATGCAGCTTTTGACCGTTAAAGGCGCCACTGGAACGCCAATGACAGATTATCTAGCTAAGGCGAAGGCGACTGTTCAAGCACTGGAAAATAACGATTTTGTATTGTTGCATGTTAAGGCTCCAGACGTGGCCAGCCATGACGGAAACGTCAAGCAAAAAGTTGAGGTCATCGAGAAAATTGATAGGATGCTTGCCTACATACTTAACAAGGTTGATTTAGGCGAAACATACGTAGCTTTGACGGCTGACCACACAACATCGTGTGTGACAAGGAATCATGAAGGCGACCCTGTTCCATTAGCCATAATGGGTCCCTATGTGCGCAGCGATGATGTTGAGGAATTTGGCGAAAGGACATGTGCAAAGGGTGGCTTAGGAAGGCTTAAAGGAAAAGATTTGATGCCAATTCTAATGAACCTTATTGGTAGGGTCAAAAAATTTGGAGCTTAGCCTACGGGGCTTGAACTATTGCACTGGCATGAGACGCCATTCTCTATAATCCGTGACCACTTTGATATATCCTTTAAGCATGCTGTCAACAGCAGCGTCTCCGGTATCAACCCTTAAAACTCCCCCTTCAATGTCGCGGAGCTTACTTTTTGTAGCTGCAACAATTAGCCTTTGCTTTCCAACACGCTTTATGATTTCTGGGCTTATCTGTTGGTTTCCTCTGCCTAAAAGAATGCCTTGACGTCCTATCGGCGACAAAATTATCCATGTGTTCTGCCAGTCTTCCACGTTTTCTAAAATCTTCTTCTCGTCAACGTCCAATATCACCTTGCCATTTTTGTATATGTCAACACCCAAAACTGTTTTTGGAACGCCCAGCAACTCTGCTATGCACTTTACAGTGGTTCCCGGTCCAAGGATGTATGTGGCGTTTGACTGCATCTCTTCAACTATGGATTTGGCTATGGCCATCTGATTCTCTTTTTCATCAACTGTTTCTGGGCTAACTTGTTTACTTCCTTGAATCTTCATAGGGAGGAAGGGTCCTTTCAAAAAGCCGTAAAGCCTAATAGCAAAAGTGTCGCTTCGAATAGCGGTTTCATCAGCGTCCATAACCTCGAATTCGGCTATTTCCGCCTCGCCTTTTGCATAGACTAAGACGACCTCAACGGCGTCTGAAGGGTTTACGGCAAAAATGCCACTATACATTTTAACACCGGAAGGGATTCCCAAAACTGGCAGTTCAACGGCCTTCCTTTTCATCGCATCGAGGATATCCTTCGCTGTGCCATCTCCACCAACAAAAACTATTAGGTCTACTTTTTCGTCTGCTAAAAGCTCAACAGCCTTTTTAGTATCCTCTGCTGTTGTCTCCGCCCCAATTTTCATGGGCAAAACTTCAACGGCAACGCCCGCATCCCTTGCTTCATCCTCACCCATAACGCTAGGACACGTTACTATCTTGATGAGATTTTCCCGCATGTTTTCTTTCAGCTCTTGGAGAAACTCCACAGTCCTTTTTGGAGATACCGGTTTAGCCCCTCTTGCAATTGCCTCTTTTAAAACGCCGTCTGTTCCCTTAAGTCCAACTCTTCCTCCCATGCCAGCAATAGGATTAACAATAAAGCCCATTTTCATAATTATCGATTACAAAGTTTGTCCGGCTACCTATAAACCATTTTAAGCTATGAGTGCGTTTCTTATCATGGAGAAACATTTGCATAACAGTTTTTAATACTTTAACAAGAATGTGCTTCTGGAGAGGGCGCAAATATCTTAAGCTGTAAATACTATGAGGTTTAATGAGAAGAATGAGGGTTATAGCTGACCTTCACATTCATGGGCGTTATAGCCGCGCCACAAGTCAGAAAATGGATATTGAGGAAATTGCCCGTTTTGCAAGGATTAAAGGTCTAAATCTTATTGGCACAGGAGATTTTACACATCCTAAATGGCTAAAAGAGTTGCAAGAAACCCTAACCGAAGAAAGTGGGACTGGATTGTGCAGTGTCGCTAAAAATCCAGATTTTCCAACGCGTTTTATGCTAACGACAGAGGTTAGCACGATTTTCACCTTCGAGAATGACGTAAAAAAGATTCATCATGTCATATTGACGCCGAGCATGGAAACTGCCGTTCAGATTAACGAACGCCTTGCCAAGTATGGTGACTTGTCGGTTGATGGAAGACCAACCCTTAACATGACTGCCCCACAACTTGTTGAAGAGATTATGGAAGTTTCAAAGGATAACATGGTCTTTCCGGCGCATGCGTGGACACCTTGGTTCAGCATATTTGGAGCCTTCAGCGGTTTCAACAGCGTTGAGGACTGCTACCAAGACATGACAAAGTACATCTACGCTCTTGAAACCGGATTATCTTCAGACCCGCCCATGAACTGGCGTCTAAGCAAACTTGACAGCTTCACATTAGTTTCAAACAGCGACAGTCACAGTTTCTGGCCGTGGCGAATGGGAAGGGAAGCCAACGTTTTTGAGCTGAAAAACCTAACATACTGGGAGGTTGTGGACGCAATCAAAAACAGAGATAACGCGAAATTTAAATTCACCATCGAAACCGATCCAGCTTACGGGAAATATCATTGGACTGGGCATAGAAACTGCAATGTTTCACTTTCCCCAAAAGAGGCCATTAAGCTTGGTAACATTTGCCCAGTTTGCCGCAAAAAGTTGACGAAAGGTGTGGAGCAGAGGGTTGAAGAGCTTGCAGACCGCCCAGCTGGCTTTAAGCCGGAAAACGCTATAGGATATATGCATTTACTTCCTCTTTCGGAGATTATTGCAATAGCTCTAAACGTGAACTTCCCCTCGACACAGCAAGTTTGGAGCGTCTATAACAAGCTAATTGAAAAATTTGGGAACGAATATTCCGTTCTTATTGATGTACCAAAAGAAGCCCTAATAGAGGTTGTGGATCATAAGATTGCTGAGGCGATAATAAGAGTTAGGGAGGACCGGATTAGGGTTATACCCGGATACGATGGGGTTTATGGCCGTCCCATAATTTTTGAGGAAGATGTTTCAACTGCGAAAAGTGTTCCGGAAAAAGTTCAACAATTGAACCTTACAGATTTCATGTAATGGATTTGTAGCATGCTTTTGTTGTGTATGTGTGTTGGACGTGTACACGGTAAAACTTATTAAGTCGCAATACACACGATACTTTTGAAGCTCTATGATCACCACAATAAACCAGCAAACTCAGAAGGAAAATGAGAAAATTTCAAGGATAATTGACCGTGTTATAAGGCAGGTTTTTGGGGATGAAGCTACACGTCTAATTTATCGGTATTTGGAGAGTAATTACTCGGTTAGGCGGGATGAGATTGCTGAAAAGATTGACTTGTTTGCGAAAGGTCTTGAAGATTTCTTGAGGTCTGGTGCCTATGTCATTGAGCGGAAAATTTTGGAGGATATATGCTCAAGCTATGGATTGCTTCGAAGGATCGAGTTGGAGAAGTTGCGGGACAGCGATTTTGCGAGTCAAGTGAAGTTTCTCGTGAGGAAAGCATAAACTTTAACCTGCCCTAAACTGTTCTTCTCGTTTCTGCTGACGTTAGGCAACTCTTATTAGCACCTTTTCCATGTTAGAACTTCTAAATGCTTCGATGTAGGAAGGGGGATGTTGAAAGACACTTTAACTAAGGTTGTTGATGTTGCTGCCAATAAGTTTGGCGCCGATTATGTGGAGGTGCGTGCGCAGAAACTTTTCAAAACTATGCTCACTATCAAAGAGGAGAGGGTTGAGGCAGCGAAGGAAGGTATTGAAAATGGCGTTGCCATAAGAGTGCTTGTTAATGGTGCATGTGGTTTTGCATCTATTTGTTCATTTAATGCCGAAACTTTGTTGGATGCTGTTTCTCAGGCTTATAGGATGGCGAAGGCTGCCAGCCAAAAACTTAAGAGTCCAATAAAACTTGTTGAAAGCAAAGCTTTCGAAGACCGTGTTTCTGTAAAGCCTAAGAAGGATCCCTCTAAAATTCCCGTAGGGGATAAGATAGGAATAACTTCGGCTATTGCTAAGACGATTTTGGAATATGATAACTGCGTTAAAAGCTGCACGGTTGACTATTTGGACTTGACTGGAACCAGCTATTTCCTAAATAATGAAGGTACATACATTGAGCAGGACAAGCTCTATGTTTGGGCGAGAGTTCTAGTTACAGCGAAAAAGGGGGATGTTTTCACGTTTAGTCGTGAAGAAATTGGTTCAACAAGCGGCTACGAGGCCTTTGATGTGGAAACGCCGGAAGTTGTCGGTGAAAGAGCCGCAAAAAGAGCCGTCGAACAGTTAAAGGCTAAAACCCCAAAAGGCGGAACTTTCCCAGTGGTTTTGGGTCCAAACGTTGTTGGGGTCTTTGTCCACGAGGCTTTTGGGCATTTGGCTGAAGCAGACTTGACATTGTCCGGTTCTGTTCTCATGGGCAAGCTTGGCAAGAAGGTGGCTTCTGAAGTTGTCACTATATATGATGATGGGACTCTTGAGGGAGCTTTTGGCTCTTTCAAGTATGACGATGAAGGTGTCCCAGCTCAAAAAACACTTTTAGTTGAGGATGGTGTCGTTGTTGGACTTATGCATAACCGCGAAACAGCACAGAAATTCGATGCTAAACCAACAGGCAATGCGAGAGCAGAAGATTTCCGTGTAGAACCAATAATACGAATGCGCAACACTTTCTTGGCCCCGAAAGACCACTCTTTTGAAGAGCTCTTTGAGGGCATAAAATTTGGATACTATTTCAAAAGCTTCAGAGGTGGGCAGGCAAACCTAGACGGCACATTCCAAGTTGGAATTCAAGAGAGCTATGAGATAGTTAAGGGTGAAGTTGGTGAACCAGTGCGTAACGCTTCAATAAGTGGAAACACGCTTGAAACACTGCATAAGGTGGATGCCGTCGGAGAAGATTTTGAGCTTTGGCCTGGAAGGTGCAGTAAGGGTCAAACAGCCTTTGTTTGTGATGGTGGGCCGCACATAAGGGTTAAGGGGGTGCTTGTTGGTGGCGGCGTTTAAAGTTGAAGAAGCTGTTAGCCTGGCCGAAAAGGCCGTAAATTTTGCGCTCAAGAATGGGGCTGATGAGGCAGAAGCCTTTGCATATCAAGGTTTCACAACAGCTGTCGCCATTGAAAGGGGGCAAATTGCAAAGAGCTCAAGGATAGTTGACCAAGGACTTGGAATTAGAACAGTTGTTGATAAAGCGATAGGCTTCTCTTACACAAACATCATTGAAAGCAAGACAGCAGTCGAGGAAACAGTTTTAAAAGCGTTAAAATCTGCGAAGGCAAGTAAACCTGACAAGGATTGGCAAGGCTTCCCCCACAAGAAAGGTTATGCTAATGTGAAAGGCACATTTGACAGTGCTATTTGCGAATCGTCCCCAGAGGATTTGGTAAAGCTATCATCCTTAATGTTGGATGCCGCCTTAAAAATGGATGAGCGTGTCTTTCCCATAGAAGGTGGGGCTGGAACCTCTTATCTTTCTAGGGCTGTTGTAAACTCAAACGGTGTGGCTGGCTTCGATTATGGAACAATCATAGAGTGCAGTTTGGCGACGGTTGCCCACGAGAGTGGCGAAGTTACGCCGGTATGTTTTGAGTTTAACGCTGAAAGGCTTTACAAGGTAGACCCTGAATGGGTGGGTAGGGAGGCTGCCCGTCTTGCTGCTTTGGCGTTGAGGGCTAAACGGGTGGAGACGAAAACGATGGAGGTTATTTTCGCCCATTTTGCTTTGCAGCAACTTCTTTATTACACTTTGATGGATGCTGTTAAGGCAGATTATGTGCAGCGGAACCAGTCGGCTCTTAAAGGTAAGATTGGTGAAAAGGTTGCCTCTGAAATAGTGACGGTATATGATGATGGTTTGCTTGATAGTGGGCTTCGCACATGGAAGTTTGACGGTGAGGGGGTTCCCCAGCAGAAAACTCTCATAATAGAAAAGGGTGTACTACAAGGCTTCATCTATGATAATTATAGCGCTAAAAAGGAGGGAAGAGAAAGCACTGGAAACGCCTTCAGAGCTGGTTATTTGTCAACACCGAATGTTGAGACAACAAACTTTCACTTCGTGGCTGGAGAGAAATCTCCAGAAGAGCTTATAGGTGAAGTTGATGACGGGCTTCTTGTCTATTCACTGCAAGGGGCACATAGCAGCAATCCTGCAAGTGGAGAATTCTCTGTTGTGGCAACACCTGCATGGAAAATTGAGAAGGGCAGAATTGTTCATCCAGTTAAGGGTGCCATGCTGGCTGGCAATGTCTTCGATGTCATAAAGAATATCATAGATTTGGCAAACAATGAGAGGAAGGTTGGCTCGCTTGTTGCGCCATGGGTTCTTGTCGAAAACGTTAAAGTTATCGGAAAGTAAATAACCTAAGCCTTCATTAACTCTTTGAAAATGGGGCTGAAACTTTGAAGACGAGCGTCCGTGGGCATATGCTCAAATTTAATACGCTTCGCAGAATAGTTCAGTTTTTATCTTTCATATTCTTTAGCGCAATGATCTTCAATTTAGGCTCTTTACCCATTTTACTGCCTGTCCTGTGGACTTGGGGTTATCCGCAAAACACGGTTGGAGATGCTTTTACGGCAGTACAGTTGATGTTCAGCGGGTGGGAGCGGTTGACAGTTGTTTTTCCATGGCTTGCAGTGGCTTCCTTCCTTGTAGTTGGCGTTTTAATTGGCAAATCTCTCTGCGGCTGGGTTTGCCCTTTCGGTTTTATCCAAGACTTGATAGGCTTTGTTAAAGTAAAGAAAACAGAGGTTTCACCTAAAACTCATAAAAACATGGCATTGGTGAAGTACTTTATTTTGGGTATTGTGATCTTCATCAGCCTAACATTTTCAGCGGCTAAGCTTACAGGCACCCAAAGAGATTACGAAAGGGCGTTAGGCATATTTGCTTATGCACCGTTTACTGCCATAAGTCCAGCTGAAACTTTGTTTGCAACGTTACCTAAAGGAGTTCAAAGCTTTTCAATTGAGGTTGTGGAAAAGCCAGTTTCAGATGTTTTATCGCGAGTTTTGGATCTGCCGCCTCTTTTCTGGGTTCAGTTATTCATTCTTATAGGGGTTCTTGTTTTGGCAGCTTATGTTCCTCGGGGATGGTGTAGATATCTATGTCCCCATGGAGCGATAATGGCTTTCCTAAACAAGTTCAGCTTTCTTGGTTTGCGTAGGGATCCAGTGAAATGTGTTAAGGGTGAATGTCGTGAATGTGTTAAGGCTTGTCCCATGATGGTTCCAATTTTGGAGCTTCCATGGGAGAAGTTCAGCGACCCTGAATGCATTTACTGTATGAAATGCGCTGATGCTTGCCCACACAAGGCAATTAAGCCCAAATACCCATAATTCGAGGTCAAGCCCAAAATGTCCTCGAATACTCGTTTAAAACATTTTCATAAACCTTTTTCGTTTGCCGACTTATTTTATCCCAGTTAAACTTTTCAACAACTTTTCGGAAAGCATTTTCCCTTAACCTATTTGCCAAATTTTCGTCAAGCAAGACTCTTGAGATTCCCCATGCCAATGAATCTGGATTGTTGGGATATACCTTAATACCCGTTACTTCATGTTCAACTATTTCAGATAAGCCTCCAGTGTCGGAAACCACAACTGGACTTTTGGCTGCCATCGCCTCCAGTGCCACAATTCCAAAGGGTTCAAAAAGGGATGGGACAACTGAAACATCTGCGCACTTTTGCAGATTCCGTAACGTTTTGTCATCTACAAAGCCTGTGAACATAACCTTGTGGGCAAATCCTATATTCTTGATATATTCTGAAAGGGACTGTTGCATGTACCCGTTTCCAACTACGACAAATTTTGCATTAACCTTTTCCAGCACCTTTGGCACTGCATTGATGAGGACGTGTATACCTTTTTCGTATACGAGTCGTCCAACAAACAACACAATTTTCTCTTCTGGCAAGGCGAATTTTCGTCTAAACTGGTTTAAGTCGATGTCTTCGCTTTTTTCGTATTTTTTTGCATCCACACCATTTGGTATCATCACAAGCTTGTCTTCTGGAAGTCCAAAAACCCATTTAACATGGGAGACCATGTAATTACTACAGCATATAACCCTCCAAGCTTCATATGTAAGCCATGCCTCAGTTTCATGAATCATCCTCTCATAATCGGAATGTATGCCGTTTCGCCTTCCATACTCTGTAGAGTGAATTGTTGCCAGAAGAGGTCTCCTAAAAACGTGTTTTAAGCCTATCCCAGCGTTTGCCACAAGCCAGTCGTGAGCATGGAAAATGTCAACTCCGCCCAACTCCCTAACAAGGGAGGCTGCTTCCTTCTGCATATTCATATTCATCAAGTAAACCCAACTTGCGAAATCCGGTGAAGGATTCTTATAAGAATCAATTCTGTAAACTTCAACACCGTCCAATGTTTCATGCTGTGGGGCTCCTGGAAAATCGCATGTGACCACGTAAACTTTCGCACCGTTTTTTGCAAGGCTTCTTGACAAATAATAAACGTGGGGTGAAATTCCCCCAATAATTCTGGGCGGGAACTCCCATGTGAGCATCATAACCCTTAACTCGTTAGGCATCTACGAGCTTCCCTCTTTGAGGCTTTTGTAAATTTCTAAAATCGTTTTAATCCAACGCGCGGAGCCGGGCTTTACAACCTTTATTTTGGTTTCTGGAACCTTGTAGATTCTTATAGCCTCATCTGCCATCCATTCTGACTTCACAACAACCCAGCCAGCCTCATACATGCCAAGCCACTCAATGCTCTTAATAGCCATATTAAACGGAGAATTTGCCCCGTGGGAGCGATGGTCCTCCAAACTTTCAACAGAGTAAACGAAAGGAATGCCAAAAGCCTTCTTCAAGGTAACCGCCGCCGGAATAAAATGCCAATCTTGCACGTCTATAAGGTCGATTCGCACGCCTACTTTATAATATATATTAGCAGCAACGCGCTCCACTTCTTGGTTTAGAGTTAGAACCCATGTGAGAACACTTATATGAGTTTTAACAGGGTTTATCACTTTGTAAGTTTTCACGCCGTCCTCTTCAAATTCGCCAGTCATATAGTCATGGTAAGTAACCACCCAAGTTTCAACCATGTTTTTGGCAAGTTGCACAGCCAACTCTTTCACGTAATCTGCGAGTTTTCCAACAACTCTCGGCGGATACTCCCATGAAAAAATTAGCACTTGCATCTGCTACCGCCGGCTAAGTGAAAAGGGCGCAGACTTTGATTATTCCCCTTCCAGTCAGGTAATACCACTTTTTCCCTTGATTATCTGAAAAACTTTCCACGTAGCCTTCGCATCCATATCCGTCCAAAATCCTTTCAACTTCAGCGACGTCCAACTGTAAAACTTGAGCTAGTTCCTCGCCTTTCCTAGCTAGATCCGGGGCTGTTGCACATAGATTATGAAGCGTTTGTAGAATCTTCTCAGAGATTGGAAGTTCCTCCCTCAACATTTTCACCTTTAAAGCCTAAAACACGCAGCGCATTTTCTATTAAAGGCTTTTGTACACTTAAAAGTATTCTGTTAAAGCCTTTATTTGCTGAACTAGCTCGTTAAATCTTTCTCGAGCAGCTGCGGTTAAGGCTTTTCTCAAGGCATATCCCTTAACTTTTGAAAGCTTAATCTCCCTAAATTTTTCAGCCAAAACCTTGTCGTGGAGCGAATGCTCTGCCCACTTTTCGAAGTCGCCGCGAATGTTGTGGAATTCTATGGATTTGGCTTCAGCTTTTCGCAAAGCTTTGATGAAACCTTTAAGGCTCCAAGCCATTATTCCAGTATAATTTTCTTCTCCAACGCCTCTGTAGAAGAGGAAGGGCTCGTTGGCTGTTATCGTTGCTAGGCGTAGACGATTTTCGAAGTCAAGTATTGCAGCTTGAGCTGTTATATATGCGTCTGCGGGTGTGCTGAAGGGGCTGAAGTAGGAGTGGACTTCTCCTGGAGCTCCGCCGGCTGTGAACATGTAGTATAGGTGGTCGCTTGTTTGGAAGTAACGCCACAACTTTAGAAAATCTCTTTCTTCTGATTCCCTGACGATGGGTTCAAGTCTCTTAACGGATGTGTAGTAAGCCCATTGGAAGGTGTTTCCAAGCCAGCAGGTTGCATCCCTCTCTAAGTCAGCCCATGAAATTGTTCCGCCGAGCTCTGGCACGTCGATTTCGCCTACAGCCTCATATTTTTCAACAACCTCTGATGGTGTTGCCATGCGAAGGTGCCACCATTTCAAAATTTCCCTTGGCAAATGCCTCAAAAACTCGTGAATGCCAGTCTCCGGCCAGTGGTGTTCGCCAAAAGTTTCATAGTCTGGGAAAATGTTTATACAGTTTCCCGGCGTTGCTGCAAGCCAGCTTGCGTATTTATCGGCTGTTAGGGGCCACTCACTCCACCATCTGGCTGAAAACCTAAAGCCTATATCATCTGTCAGCTTATAGTTTCTGAAGAGCACTTTTATTTTTCCGCAACCCTTTGGTTTGTACACGTAATTGGGCGACTTTTCGTGGAGTATTTTTTCTGTTCCTTCAGTGAATATTCCTGCAAAGCCCAGTTCTTCAGCTGTTTTTGCTACGGCATTGTTATAGATTAGTTCCGTATTCTCGAAGACTCGCGGAGTGTAGCCAAGCAAGTCTCTAACAGCTTGTTTATGTATTTTTATTTGTTCGATAAACTCTGTCTTTTCTGGGTATAAACTCGCCAAAGAATGGTAGTATGTTTGATTTAGGAACTCCACACAACCTGTTTCCGCAAGTTGCTTGAAGGATTCCAGTAAATCTTTGCTAAACATCTCGCATTGTTCGAGAAATGTTCCAGAAATGCTGAAGGAGACTTTTACCTGTTTTTTCTCCCGTTTATACTTGTCTATTAGGTCTAGGAGTATCTGGTTTGAGGGGAAATAGCATTTTTTACATGCCCTTTCAAAAATTTTTTTGTCAAGCTCGTGATTAAAGTAGTAGTCGAAGAGTTCTTCCTTTTTTAGGCGCTTAAAGAGCCTATTTTCCCAAAAATAGTTCTTCTTCAATCTGTGGGGTTGGTGTACTTCGAATACTAAAACTATGTCTGTCAAGTCGTTTAGCCTCTGTTCTCGCTTGTTATTATTTTGTTGCTTATGTTTTATTTCTGGTTTTGCTAAATTTAGGTTAGCGTTGAGAGTCGCCATGAACTGGAGCAGATGATAGTCGGCGGAATAAACCTTGTTAAGAAGGAATTTAACTGTAATTTGCAGCAACGTCCCTGTTAATGACAAAACCAATTTAGATATCTTATGCCACGACAGTAAAGGGCAGCTCGTTATTATCCAATTAAATGTTGTAGAGGACGATTCTATGTTGCTTCAATGGCTTCAAAGCCTAGACTATGTTGACAAGTTCAAGTCCTTCCTGAAGGCTACATACAACGCGCGCGTGTTTTCCCATCACCTATGAGCCTTTTGGAATAGTGAGCCTAGAAGCCACGGCTATGGAAAAGCCAATAGTTGTCGTGCCCAAGGTGTTGTAGGCTTTAGAGAGCAGGTCGTACCCTTTGGGCCAGATTAAAATGGTGTTCATGTTGATGGCGGGGATCCGGCTGACATAGCATGAGGCATAAAAGAGGTTTTATGCGACCCGGAGAGGGCCAAAAGTGGGGAGAAAACGGCAGAAAAAGAGTGTTGCAATATTTCACGTGGAGAAAGGCTGCTGAGCAAACCTTACAGATTTATGAAATGCTCCAGCAAAAGCCGGAACACGAAGAAGCTAGAGTTGTTGACTTGCTGGAAAGATAACTCAAAAATAAAGTGGAAGGTTAAGGGCAGTTATAGGCTAAGGTTTGCGGACCGCTGCCTTTTCTAGGGCGACTACGCCTGGCAGTTTCTTCCCCATTAGGAATTCTATTAGGGCTCCGCCAGCTGTGCTCACGTAGGATATTTTGTTTGATAGGCCCAGCTCTTGTAGGGCTGCTATTGTGTGGCCTCCCCCGGCCAAGGAGAAGGCCTTTGAGTTAGCAATTTCCTCGAAGACCTTTCTTGTTCCGTAGATGAACTCGCTGTTTTCGAAGACTCCCATGGGTCCGCTTACCACTATCGATTTCGCATTGCGTATTATTTTTGCATAGTTTTCAACGGTTTTTGCTCCAATGTCAAATATCGGGTAGTCAACGGGCAGTTTTTCGACAGGGGCTTCTTTTCGCTTCTTTTCAACTTCTACAGCTACATCTGCTGGAACTTTAATTTTTTCGGGGCACTTCCCCATTAGCTCTTTTATTCCTGGAACCAAGCTCATTAGTTTTTTCTCTTCTAGGAATTTCATGTTTGGCTTGCCAAGGTCGAAGCCTTTAGCCACTAGGAAGACGTGTCCCACGACACCGCCTGTTAATACGAAGTCTGCTATTCCGTTGTCCAGCACGTATTTTGAAATTTCAAGGGAGTCGTCTGCTTTAGCGCCGCCAAGCACGTAAACGCATGGTTTTTCTGGGTTTTCCAGCACTCTGCTTAGGGATTTTAGCTCACGCTCCATTATTCTTCCTGCGACGCTTGGCAAGACTGCTGTGAAGCCAACCATTGAGACGTGGGCTCTGTGGGCTGCCGCAAAGGCGTCGTTGACAAATATGTCTGCCAATGGCGCCAGTGTCTTGACAAGCTCTGTTTTTGCGTGCTCTTCTGGTGTTCCTTCCTTTGTTTCTCCAGCAAAGTTTCTTACGTTGTCTAGGACTAGGATTTCGCCTCTTTTCAGCTCCTTAATCGCTTTTTGGGCTTTCTCTCCGAAAACGTCGTCGACGAATTTTACTGGTTTGCCCAAGACTTTGCCTAAAATTTCGGCGTGCTGCTTTAATGGTATGAAGTCTGGGTCGCCTTTTCTCCCTTGATGGGCTATGACTACAACCTTTGCGCCTTTTTGGGCTAGCTCTTTTATTGTGGTTTCGCCATGCGCTCTTATTCTTGTGTCGTCCAGCACCTTCTTTGTTTCCGGATCTACTGGTGAGTTGAAGTCGACCCTTACAAGAACAACTTTATCCTTCACATCAACATCATCTAGAGTTAGATATTTTGCCATACCTATCCCATTCCAGTTTTCGAACAGAAAAATAAAGGGGTTGTTTGTTTTTAAGTTTTATATTTGCCCAGGCTAGAAACCAGCTTTTTTCCCTATGAGTTCTATGAGTTCAACCATTCTGCAGGAAAAGCCCCACTCGTTGTCGTACCATGCAAGCACTTTGACAAGGTTTCCAGCCACAACCATTGTGGATAAGCCGTCAACCACAGCGGAGTATGGCGTGTGGTTAACGTCTGTTGAAACTATGGGTTCTTCGGTGTAAGCCATTATACCCTTTAATGGTCCTTCAGCCGCCTTCTTGAAAGCTGCATTAACTTCCTCCTTTGTCACGTTTTTCTCTAGAACTGCTGTCAAGTCAACTATTGAGACGTTTGGAACGGGCACTCGGAGGGCTATTCCGTCAATCTTCCCCTTCAGCTCTGGGAAGACTAAGGCTGACGCTCTGGCAGCACCCGTCGTTGTCGGTATTATGTTTATCGCGCCGGCCCTTGCCCTTCTTAAGTCTCTGTGCACAAGGTCCATTATGCGCTGGTCGTTTGTGTAGGCGTGGGCTGTTGTCATTAATCCGGCTTTAACACCGAAGTTTTCGTGGAGCACTTTTACGCATGGCACTACACAGTTTGTGGTGCATGAGGCGTTTGAAAGTATGTGGTGGTTTTTGTGGTCGTATTTGTCATGGTTTACGCCTAAAACAATTGTTATGTCTGGGTTTTCAGCCGGAGCCGATATCAAAACTTTCTTGGCTCCTGCTTGAAGATGTTTTGCGGCGTCTTCACGCTTTGTGAACAAACCAGTTGACTCCACAGCTAGGTAAACGTCTAGGTCTTTCCATGGCAGCTGCGCTGGATCTTTTACTGTGAGTACTTTTAGTTCTTTGCCGTTCACTATTATGCTGTTTTCTTTGGCTTGAACTTCGCCTGGGAATGGTCCGTGGACTGAATCATATTTTAGAAGATGCGCCAGTGTTTTTGCGTCTGCAATGTCATTTATGGCTACAAAGTCTATTTTTGCTTTCCTTTCTATGGCTGCTCTGTATAGAAGTCTTCCAATTCTTCCAAAACCGTTTATGGCTACTCTTATCGCCATCTAAATCACCATATCCGTTAAATTTCGCATATTAATGGAACGCGTTCTCTTAATTAATTTTCCGACGAAAAATAGGGAAGAAAAAATGGAGTTTTAGCGAAGTTTCATCAGGACCATTTCAGCAGCCAAAACAAGGGGCTCCCATGTCTCGTTTAGGGGCGGCGCATAAGCCGTGTCCGCCTTAGCCAATTCTCGCACAGTCATCTGCTTCTGTATGGCAAATGAAACAGCGTTTATGCGTTGAGTTACTTCTTCCCCGCCTATAATTTGGGCTCCGATGATGCGTTGGGATTCCTTCTCCACGATAAGCTTAATTTTTATCGGCAAGGCACCGGGGTAATAGTCTGCCTTTGTCTTTGAAGTTATGGTTCCGGTAACTGTTTCTATTCCAGCCCTTTTTGCTGCTGTCTCGGTCAAGCCAGTTGCTCCTATTTGCATATCGTAGAGTTGGGTTACCGAAGAGCCTATTACGCCTGGGAACAGTGCGTAGCCTCCTGCTGCGTTTATTCCTGCAACTTTTCCTTGTCTTACGGCTACTGTTCCGAGCTGTTGGACGACTGGTTTTTGTGTGATCATGTGGATGGATTCTGTGCAGTCACCCACAGCGTAAACATCTTTAACATTGGTTTCCATCCTCGCATTCGTCTTAATTAGTCTGGTTTCGCCCGTGGCTATTCCGGCATCTACAGCAAGTTGAGTGTTCGCCCTTACACCAAAGGCGCTGACAAAGAGGTCTGCGTTTATTTGTTCGCCACCAGCCATTATGCCTGTCACTTTATCTGTTCCGAGGAATTCTTCAACGGGTTTGTTGATTAGTATTCGTATGCCTTTCTTTTCTAGCTCTTCTTGAACCGTTTTGGCTATGTCTGCGTCGAGCATAGCTGGCAAAACTTGGGGCAGCATTTCCACAACTGTCACTTTTAAGCCTCTTTCTTGTAGGGCTACGGCTGTCTCCAAGCCTATGAGTCCAGCGCCCATTACAACGGCTGTTTTTGCGCCTTCCTTTATTGCTTGGTCTATTCGCTGTCCATCCTCAATTGTTCTCAGGGGTAGAATGCCCTGTTTTTCTCTTCCTTTTATTGGTGGTGTGAAGGCGCTTGCTCCTGCGGCTATTATTAGGCTGTCGTAGGGGATTTCCTTAGTGTTCCCTGCTTTATCCACTGTTACGACTGCCTTCTTGCCTGTGTCTATTTTTGTCACTTTTGTTTCTGTTTTTAGGTTCAGTTTCATCATTTGGAAGTAGCTTGGCGGGAAAACTATAAGGTTGTTGAAGTTTGGTATTTGTCCGCCTATAACGAAGGGTAAGCCACATCGGGAATACCCAGCATATTTCTCGTCGGTTATTAGTGTTATTTCGGCTGTGCGGTCTGTTTTTCTTGCAGCTGAAGCTGCGTCTACGCCTGCTGCGTGCGCCCCAATAATTACTATGCGTCTGGGCAAGAGCTACTTCCCTTCTTTAATTAGGCTTTTGTGCCACTCCACAGCCGCGTTAAAGTCCATAAGGTTTTTGAGTTCCGCTTGCAGGTTTGAGGGCTTTATGACGAGAAGCCAGCCCTTTCCATAGGGGTCTTCGTTTAGGAGTTCTGGTTTTGACTGGACTTCTGTGTTTACCTCTTCTATTGTTCCGCTTACTGGTGCCACAAGATCTGAGACAGCTTTTACGGATTCCACTGTGCCGTATGGCTCGTTTTGTTTTGTAGTTGTTCCTGGGCTTGGCAATTCCGCGTAAACGATTTCTCTTAGTTGTTTTTGGGCGTAGTCTGTTATGCCGACGCGAACCTTATCTCCTTCAATTTTTAGCCATTCAAAATCCTTTGAGTAGTATAGGCCTTCGGGAACTTCGTATCCGTCAACTTTAACCACGTCATTTCACCTCGCATGTGGTTGTTAATCTTCTATTTTTAAGCCTTTAAAATTAACTGTTCCGCCAAGGAAAAGTCATATTTGCAGTTTGAAAGAGAACAACAAATACAGTACCCCGTCTCAGTTTTCATCAATTTTTGGTTGCTGGAAAAGCCAATAGTTGACTACCCTTCCTCTCTAAATTTTTCATGCGGAGGACTATTCTGCATTCCCATTTTGCATTCTCGTTTTGGAAAATATTTAATTAACTGGTTTGGTGTAAACTGTGCAGATGGAAGGATAAAATTGAGTGAGGAGTTGGCTAAACTTCCCCCACAGGTTCAGGAACGCCTCTTGAGGCTTCAGCAGCTTCAGCAGACACTGCAGTCTGTTTTGGCGCAAAAACAGCAGGTGGAACTGGAGCTGACGGAAACTGAGCAGGCTTTAGGTGAGCTTCAGAAGGTTGCCGACGACGCGGTTATTTATAAGACTATAGGCTCGCTTTTGGTTAAGACTGACAAGGCGAAGGTGACAGCCGACTTGAACGAACGCAAAGAACTTCTGAACATGAGGGCTTCTGTTTTGGGTAAACAGGAGGAGCGTCTCAGGAGCCAAATGAAAGAGCTTCAGGCAAAGCTTCAGCAGGATTTAGCCCCGGTTTCGGGAACACAGCAATAGATGTAGGCGATAAAATAGACTGGGTGGAAGCTTGGAAGACATAGGCTTGTCAGATTTAACTCCAGAACAGGTTGAAGAGTTGTGTTCAAAAGCTGAGGAGGCTGCAAGAGAATATGTACTGTCAAAGGTTCCGCCTAAACGTGTTGAAACATTAAACATAAGTGTTGAAACAGAAGGCGGGAAACCCTTAACATTAACTGTTGATGTTGAAATAGTCTTGTCTCCGCTAATGCAGGAATATGACGTTCAGAGACTTGCGGATGAGGCTGTAAAAGAGGCGTTTAAGTCGGCTGAAAAATATTTGAGGGAGCTTAAGTGTCGTTTGCAGAAATAACCCGAATAGTGGATGAGTCAAATGTCAAGCGCATAGTCTTATTGTGCCATCATAATGCTGACCCAGACGCCATATGCTCAGCTTATGCTCTGGCAAGTCTAATCAAAAAGTGTAAACCGCAAGTTGATATTGAAATTGGTGCAGCCCAGGGGATAAGCCGCCTTTCAAAGCATATTCTAAAGTATTTGCCGATAAACGTGGAAGTCCAGCCCAACGTTGAGAATGCGGACTTGCTAATGCTTTTGGACACAAACACCATACAACAGCTTAACAACCTTGCGGAAAAGGTGAAGGCTTCAAAGGCGCCGTTAATTGTTATTGACCATCATGCTGCTCACCCAGAAACAGAGAAAATGGCAAAACTCTGCATAACTGATGAAAATGTATCCTCAACATGCGAAATAATCTACAACTTCTACAAGCAGTCTGGAGTAAAAATCGGGGAAAACGAGGCTAAGGCGCTTTTTCTGGGCATAGCCTTCGACACTCGCCACTTCGTTTTGGCTAACTCCTCAGCACTTAAAACAATAGCTGAACTAATAGACACAGGGGTTAACGCCCAAGAAGCATTGGCGGTTCTCTCCCTACCCATGGATTTCTCTGAAAGAGTTGCTAGGCTTAAGGCTTGTAAAAGGGCTAAACTCTTTAAAATAGGCGACTGGATAGTTGCCCTATCCCATGTGAGTGCTTTTCAAGCTTCAGCAGCCAGAGCCATAATAGACCTTGGAGCGCATGTGGCTGTTGTTGCCGGGCAAAAGAATGAAAGTTTGGAGATAAGCTTTCGCTGCACAAGGGAGTTTCACGAGAAGACAGGCATACATTTGGGCAGGGATATAGCTAAACCTTTAGGCGAATACCTTAATGGGATGGGTGGGGGGCACTCGACCGCTGCCGGAGTGAATGGTTTTGGTGATATTGAGGCTGGGCTTAAGCGATGTTTAAGGATTTTGAAGGAGAAGATAACGCAGACTCAAAGTTAAGTAGTTACTCTTAAATGGTAAAGTTTTAGGCTTAAGATGTAATGGAAAAACCAAGCATGGCAATAATTGAAACAAAAAACCTCACATACACCTATCCAGGTGCTGCAAAGCCTTCAATTAAAGATGTTTCCATAAAAATTGAGAAGGGAGAATTTGTGTTAATCACTGGTCCAAGTGGATGTGGAAAGACAACCCTTTGCCGCTGCTTTAACGGGCTTATCCCCCATTTTTATCAAGGCGAATTGAAGGGCGAAATAGCAGTTGCTGGTTTAAAAGTTCCAGAGCACCAAATATACGAACTTGCAACACACGTGGGCTTGGTTTTTCAAAACCCTGAAAACCAGCTTTTCGCCTTGTCGGTGGAGAAGGATGTAGCCTTCGGACTTGAAAACCTCGGGGTTCCAAGGGAGGAAATCCGCAAGAGGGTGGACTGGGCGCTTAAGCTTACTGGAATATACGAGTTAAGGGAGCGTACGCCAACAGAGCTTTCCGGTGGGCAGCAACAGCGTGTCGCCATAGCTTCTGTTTTAGCCATGCAGCCCGAGGTCATAGTTCTAGACGAGCCTACATCTTTCCTAGACCCTTTAGGCGCCAAGAGGATATTTGAGGTTATTTATGAACTGAATAGGAAGCTTGGGATAACCATAGTGCTTGTTGAGCATAGGCTGGATTTGACAGCAAAATATGCAGACCACATCATAATAATGGATGACGGCAAAGTGGTTTTAGACGGGGAACCCCGTGAAATTCTAGGCTCTGAAGAAGCCCGTTTAATCGGTGTTGGGATTCCAAAGGCAACACGCCTTTACCAGATATTGCGAGGCGACGGAATAAAGCTCGGCGGGAAAGTGCCGCTTTCTTCTGAGGAGATGGCTGAAAAATTGAGGGAGGCGCTTAAAAGCCTATGATTGAGGTTCAAGAAGTCTACTTCAAATATCCAAGCGGTGTTGAGGCGTTGAAAGGTGTTTCCCTAACAATTCAAGACGGGGAATTCGTAGCCATAATGGGCGAAAACGGGGCTGGGAAAACAACCCTTGTAAAGCATTTCAATGGACTGTTAAAGCCAACAAAGGGAAGGGTGCTTGTAGACGGGGTTGAAACAACCAAGGTGAGTGTGGCAAACCTAGCAAGAAAGGTTGGCTTTGTCTTCCAGAACCCGGACCATCAGCTTTTCAGCGAAACCGTTGAGGAGGAAATAGCCTTCGCTCTAAAAAACTTCGGCTTCAGCCCAGACGTTATAGAAAAGCGGGTGGAGTGGGCCCTCAACCTTTTAGGCTTGACACAGTATAGAAAGGCTTCACCCTTCATGCTCAGCGGAGGCGAAAGGAAACGGGTGGCTTTAGCTTCTGTTCTTGCATGGAACCCAAAAATACTGATTTTAGACGAGCCGACCATTGGGCAGGATTACCAGCAGAAGGAGAAACTCCGCCAATTCATTTTGCAGATGAAGGCTCAAGGGAAAACCATAGTTATAGTCACGCATGACGTGGAGTTTGTGGCTGAATGCAACCCGAGGGTTGTGCTCATGCGGAATGGGAAAATTGTTGCAGACGGCGAAGCCAGAAAAATCCTCACAGACCCAGAAATCCTTGAGCAAGCCTCCATCGTTCCACCGCAAATAGCCCAAATATTCATAAACTTATCAGACATGGGCTTCCCAAAGGATGTCATAGACGTTTACGAAGCAAGAGAAATCCTACTAAAAGCCTTCCATAGGAGGCATAAAACATGAGTTTTTTCGACGGTCTACGCTTTAGGAGGGTTAGCTCCCCCATCCACAACCTTGACCCAAGAATAAAGTTTGTTTACGCATGCATAATATTCGTGATTGCCATACTCTTCTGGGAACTGCTTCCACTAATTGTGCTTTTCCTAATGCAGATACCCTTCGTCATTGTTGCCCGTGTCAAACGCGAGTGGGCTCGCTCCATGAAGGGCGCATCCTTCCTAGCGTCAATAATATTTTTTGTCAATTTCATATACTCCTTCTTAAGCTCTGGTTACAGGGTTGCATTGCCCGCTTTAGAATACGCATCAGCCATGACACTGCGTTTTGTGGTTCTCGTTGAATCCTTTTCCATATTTTTCCTGACAACCTCGCCGGACCATCTTGGCTTGGCACTGGAGCAGTCCCATGTTCCCTACGAGTTCTGCTTTGCCTTCACAACAGCCGTGCGCTTTGTCCCAGTCCTAGCAGAGGAAGCCCAAACAATCATGGACGCCCAAAAAGCAAGGGGACTGGAACTTGAGAAGGGAAACTTCCTAAAAAGGGTTAGAAATTATGTTCCAATCCTTATTCCGCTGATTGTAAGCGCAATCCGCAGAAGCCTAGAATTAGCAGAAGCAATGGAGTCCCGGGCTTGGGGTGCAGCAAAAAAGCGCACAAACCTATATGTTTTAAAACTTCGAAAGGGCGATTACCTTTTCATGCTTCTAACCATAGGAATTTTGGTTGCCGCCATTTTCATCCGCATATACTTAAAAATTCCACGTCTTGAAGAAATTCTAGCGGGTTTTGCCTAACCGCAAGATTTTTAACACAGACTCTCGTGTAAAGGGTTTCTCGGAGCTTGAAAACTTGGAATGGTTAAAAGCCGCAGCCGAAGAAATCATTTCAGGAATTAAAAGCTCCATTGAAGAGCTTAACCCAAAAGAGGTTGAACGTTTAATCCAGCTGCTTCTGGGGGCGAGGAACAAGAAAATCTTCGTGGTTGGCATGGGAAGAAGCGGCTTCGTGGGAAGAGCCTTTGCTCTGCGCTTGATGAACTTGGGCTTCAACGTCTATTTTCTTGGTGAAACAATAACGCCAGCAGCGGAAAAAGGAGACCTTTTGATAGCTATTTCTGGAACTGGGGCAACGAAAATGGTTTTGACGGCGAGTTCTGCAGCTAAAGAAATTGGGGCAACAGTCGTTGCAATAACGTCGTTTCCAGAATCTCCTTTAGGGCAAATAGCCGACTTGGTTGTGACGATAAAAGGAAGGACCAAGGCTGGTTGGCCTAAAGAGGAGGATTATTTGGCTAGGCAGCTTATGGGTGAGAGGGAGCCCCTAACACCGCTTGGAAGCATATTCGAGAACAACTGCATGGTTTTCTTGGACGGGCTGATTGTTGAGCTTATGCATCGTATGGGCCGGACTGAAGAAGATTTAAGGCGTAGGCATGCCACAATAGAGTAGGCGTTTACACGTTTATGGGGAGTGCTTGCAATCCGGGCTAAATGGAAAAAGAAGAGGATGAGGCGGCAGAAGAAGAAGAGGCAGAAGCGGAGAGCTCGATACAAGTAGTGTCAGTGTTTTTCTTATGGTTTTGTTTTGTTAAGTTTGTTAAGGATTAAGCGTGCATATAGCTTATTAAGACTTGCGATATTATACTAATTGGAAAACAGCCACCACCCTAAACGCAACAAAAGGGGAAAAACCAAATGTCCAAAACCCAAAAAGCCAAAGAAGAGCCAGAATTAGGCATAATCATCGAAGGAAAAGCCAAAAAACCAGCCATCTTCAGAGAAGTCTACCCGATACAAGAACCCTACGTTTATGCAGCCATAGTGAAAGACCCAGAAACTCAAAAAACTCGCTACGAAGTGATAGAGCCAACACTACAAAAAGAAGACGAAAATCTCCTAAAAGAGATTAAAAGCCTTCTCATGGAAGAGATAGACGTAAACCTAAAGGAGATAGAAATTAAGGAAAAAGCGGAAAAATACCTAAGGGAAAAAGCTGCCCAAATAATTAAGAAATACCACATCAAGGTTCCACCAGAATCCGTCGACAAACTCCTCTACTACATAATGAGGGACTTCATTGGATATGGGAAAATAGACCCCCTAATGAAGGACCATTTTATCGAGGATATTTCGGCTGACGGGGTAAACATACCAATTTATGTTTGGCACCGAGTCTACGAGTCTCTCCCAACAAACATAGTCTTCAAGGACGAGGCAGAACTAAACTCCTTTATAATCCGCCTCGCATATTTGGCTGGGAAAAACATTTCCATAGCCTCTCCAATTTTGGACGCCTCCCTTCCAGATGGCAGCCGCATACAACTGACCTATGGAAACGAGATAACCCGCAGAGGCTCAACATTCACCATTCGACGCTTCCGCGTAGATCCGCTAACCATCTCGGACCTAATAGCCTTCAACACGCTTTCATCGGATATGGCTGCATACCTATGGTACATAATAGAAAACCGTGCATCAGTGCTTGTTGCCGGAGGCATAGCCGCGGGAAAAACAACAATGTTGAACTGCCTATCCATGTTCATAAAACCCGAAATGAAAATTGTAAGCGTTGAAGACACACAGGAGCTTAATCTCCCCCATGAAAACTGGATTCCATCCGTTGTCAGGCTTGGTTTTGGGCATGAAGAAAAGGGAAGCATAACGCTTTTTGACCTTCTGAAAGCCGCCGTAAGACAGAGACCAGACTACATAATTGTAGGTGAAATCCGTGGAGAAGAGGCCTATACGCTTTTCCAAGCCATGGCAACCGGCCACCTTGGAATGTGCACAATCCATGCAGAGTCCGTTGAAGCCGTAATAAATCGTCTTGAATCTGAACCGATGAATATTCCAAAACCCCTCATGGCAATGATTGACGTCATAATGGTCATGGCAAGAACAGAAATCGAGGGAAAGCCAGCGAGGAGAACGCTTACGGCAACAGAAATTGTTGGATTAGATGCGAAAACCAAGAACCTGTTAACCGACGAAGTTTTCCGATGGAAAGCCAGCGAGGACAAATTCGAGTTTTTAGGGCATAGCTCCCTCCTCGAAGACCACATGAAAAAACTAGACATAATCGAGGAAGATGTTAGGCGAGAGCTACAACGTAGAAAAACTGTCTTGGAATGGATGGTTAAGAGGGGTATCCGCAGACACACAGAGGTTGCTGACGTGATCCGCGAATATTATGCCAACCCAGAACGCGTCTACCAAAGGGCAAGGATGGGACTGAAATGAAAAAGCAAAAAATCTCCGAAGCCTTTGTGAAAGTTCGCCAAAGCCTTCTCTTAAGGCTGAATAAGCTTAAATCAAAGGCATCTTCTAAAAAAGCTTCAAAAGAGGAAGAAAACGAGAAACTTAAGGCTTGGAGCTTTCAGTCTATTGCTTATAGGCTTTTTGGCAGTAAAATTGGCCGTGTTTTGCCCCTTTTTCAAGATTTAAGCCTGCATTTGCAGAGGGCGGGACTTAAGACTGGCTTTAAGGTTTACATAAGCCTTACGGTGTTTTCAACCTTTCTCATCGCGCTCGCGGTTCTTGTTTCAGTTCCATGCCTGCTAATTTTCATTTTTAATTTGCCCGTTTTCCCAGCTTTCCTTTTTGGTTTGGGTGGGGGTCTCTTCGCGGTTGCCTTTTCAATCATTGGATTTTACATTTACCCCATCTATCGGGCTGACAAGTTTAAGAGGGAACTTGAAGACGAGTTGGCTTTCACAGCGGGTTACATGTCAATTTTGGCCAGTGCAGGTGTTCCACCTGAGAAAATATTTTATTCGCTTTCAAATCTTCCCATTCCATTAGCGGTTTCAGCAGAGGCAAAAAATGTTATTAGAGATGTGAACCTCTTTGGTTTTGACATTATTTCTGCTTTGGAACAAGCGTCGAAGCGGACGCCCTCTGAAAGATTCCGGGAAATGCTTGAAGGTTTCATCTCAACCATTCATTCTGGAAGCAATCTAGCCGCCTATCTGAGGGAGAAGTCAAAGCAGCACATGAAATTGAAGCGTATAAGCCTCCGCAAATTTTCGGACACGCTTTCTATGCTTTCAGAGTTTTATGTGGCTATACTTGTTACTGGACCCTTGCTTTTCATAATTATGCTTGCTGTTATGGCCATGATGGGTGGTGGCGGTCTCGGTCTTTTGAATCCAGACCTCCTGCTCAACATTTTAACCTACATCGGGATTCCCGTGGGCTCTGTAATGTTCCTCCTAATATTGGATGCTGTTTCGCCGAAATGGTAGAATGCATATGCCGAAAGTGGGAAAATCAGTTAAGCAAAGCGTTTGGGTTTCGTCGGTTGTCCTAGCTGTATCCATAATGTTTTTCGGGTTTTTCATGTCCTGGGGGACAGCCACTTTCGACGAGTTTGTGTTTTTCGCTGTTATAGCCGCCTTTACCCCGCCAACAATCGTAAACTATATTGATTATAGGTGGAAGAGAGCCATAGACGAGCACTTGCCAGAACTTTTCCGCAGCGTTGTGCAAGCACAAGAGACTGGCATGACTTTGCCAAAGGCATTGGAAGAAGCGGCGAAAAGAGATTTTGGTCCATTAACGGCGGAGCTGCGGAAGATGAACGCCCAAATCTCTTGGGGCATGACCTTAGAGGAAGCCTTAATCGCATTTGCCAAACGCGTAAACACCGTTCTCGTTCAGAGAACCATACCTCTCATAATTGAGGCAAACCGTTCAGGCGGACACGTGGAGAAAATCTTTGACCCTATGGGAAGGTTTGTCCAGTCGACGCTTATGCTTCATAGGGAACGCCGAAACCAGACCAGACCATACATTGCTATAATTTATGTGGCTTTCTTCGTCTTCCTTTTCACAATAGTGCTGCTTTTTAAATCCTTTTTTGTAGAGATACAAGGCTTGCCTATGCTTGGAGCAGCTGTTATGGCGCCAGCGGAGATAAAACGCCTATTCTTGCACATGACGGCGATTCAAAGCTTCTTCGGCGGGTTAGTGGCTGGGAAAATGGGTGAGGGCACAATAAGTGCTGGGTTAAAGCACAGCCTGGTGATGATGGTTTGCGGCTACCTAGCCCTAAAACTTTTCCTATGAGGTGATGAGCGTGGACATGCAGCGGCATTTGAAATTTTTCGTGGACAAGCGGGCTATAACCCCCGTGCTGAGCAATTTGTTGCTTATGGTTGTGGCTGTGGCCGCCATGTCAATAGCCGCCGCCACCACATACGTCATAACAACAAACCTTCGCGAAACCATGGGAGAACGCCTAATCATAGAGGACGTTTGGTTCAACAACGAAACCGGCGTCAACCGCATAAGCGTATACATCCGCAACACAGGAAAAGTTGCAATCACCATCTCAGCGGTCTACATAAACGGTGACTTAGCACACTCCTTTACAAGGCTTAATTTAGAGCCGGGCGATCACAGATGGCTAAACATCACATACTCATGGGAAAGCGGCGGCATATACCGCATAAAAATTGTAACTTCAAGGGGGAACAGCATTGAAGACTATTTTAAGGCGCCTTAAAAGCGAAAAACGGGGAGTAAGCAATGTCCTAGTTGTAATGCTAAGCCTAATCTTAATAACAGTTATAGTTGCCAACGTGGTGCTGTGGAACTATCAAATGAACCAGTTGGACATCGAGAGAATGCATGAATCGGTAAAAATAACAGAAGTCAGCCGCCTAACACGTTCAGCATGGTCAACAGCCCAAAACGAGTTCACGGCAATAAAAGGAAACATCAACAGCGGTTCATACATTTACACAAGAGCCATAGATGACATTTATGAAACATTTAGGGAAGAAGCAGAAACAGCCCAACATTACTCTTATCCATCATCATACAACCTTATAGGAGGCACAAGCCTCGTTTCAGGTTCACTGCTGGACCTGCAAACCAACAATGACGTCTACATGATTTTGGGAAGCTACGCTACAGGCGATAAAAATTTCGTTGACCAACAGAGCAATGTTGATGGTTCTCCAGATAAGGGCACTCACAGCAATTTTACAGCAATGAAGTATGGTCCAGACGGCATTTACGACACTTTAACTGAAGCCGATACTGGAGGATACGATGTTTACTATTTAGGTAACACTCAGTTGACTGGTTTTGGAACAGATTACAGAGCGTTAACAACGACAAGTGGAACGGCAGACACTACAACGTCTATTAAGCACGCTAAAAACACAGGATACTTCTATTTTGACCCGTTCACTTCAAGCTCTACGGCTACTGGAACTCCAAGCGCTACTGCATTAAAAGGTTACGGTTGGAGAAGCAACGGAGTTTATGGAAAAGTTATTCCTGCTGGAACATGGCAGTTTAACTTGACATTACAGGAAACTTCGGCTACTGGTAATGGGCATATTGAAATTTGGGTTTACAAATGCACAACAACTGGCGGAAGCGTTACAAAACTATTTAACATAGATGCTACTGGAACAAACGTTTTAGCTACAACTGCAACAACCAAATACACTTTCACTTACACATCAACATCAAGCTTTGATTTAACAAATTATGTTTTAGTAATCGAATACTGGCTACATGTAACAACCGCTGGGACAAGTGCTACTGGCACTCTAAAAATGACCACTGTAAGCGCCGATTCAAGCGTTAAAATTCCAAAGTCAAACTATCAGCTAGATTTAGAAGTTCAATGGGTAAACGCTAATTACACAAGAACCAACGAATATTTATGTATTCGCACAGGCGCACTAAACTCTGAAAACTTGCAGGTAGACGTTTGGACTGGCTCCTCATGGACAACAGTCATAACTGCTTTAACAGCCAACGCTTGGAACAACGTTTCAGTATCCGACTACCTGACGTCAAGCACGTTCACAATACGGTTTAAAGCCACAGATGAAACAAACGACCTTACCCAAAGCAGTTGGCAAATAGACTGCGCCCTACTATACATGGAGAGAGACTATGTTCAAGTCGAGTTCGTTGGGAACTCAACTACGGAAGACTGGATGCAGATTGTTTGGGCGGTGGACTGCTCATCCACGGTAAGCTCGGTTAACATCACACTCCAACTTTACGATTACAATGCCAGTGAATACGCTACAAGCGGGGATGGATTTATGACCGCAACAATAGGCACGGAAGACGTAACCCTTAACCAAACAATAACGGTCAACCCTTCGCGCTTTAGAGACGCTTACGGAAATTGGAAAATGAAAATCGTTGGAGAGGGAGCAACACCATTTAACTTCAAAATAGACTTGATTGAGATAAAGATAACTTCGCCAAGCGTTTATCGTCTCGAAATCTCAAACATTTTCACAATCGCCCTGTCAGAATATCCACTAAACTATGTTTATGGCTTAGAAATAATGGTAAGGTACAATGTTTCAGAGGCCTCTGAACGCTGGTTTATAAAGGCTTATGACTGGAGTTCTGGAAGCTTCAGCGACGTTGGCTTTAACTTTACCGAGGGAAACCAACCAGCAGCCAACGAATGGAATAATTATACAGTGAGCATAAACATAAATTGGACACGCTACGTAGGGAGTGACGGCACTATCCAGATAATGTTCTGCGACGAAGGAATAAGCGAAAGCCAAACCTATGTTTGCATAGATTTCATAGGCGTCCGAGTTATCCTCAACGGCATTAGTCTAGACATAAAAAACAGCGGAGCCACAACAGTTCACATAATTGCCTTATGGATCATAAATGCAACCCACCACATGCGCTACGACTTGGACTTTTTCGTAAATCCTGGGGAAAGCGCAACTTGCATGAGAGTTGACATCACTCTTCCACAAGGCAACTTCGTAGTTAAAATTGTTACTGAAAGGGGCAATATAGACACTTTCTAAGCTTTAGCTTATTTTTTAGCCATTTCTCCCTTAAGCGCTTTCATAACTTCCTTTGAGTCCTTCGCCTCTATGACCTTAATGTTGTAGAGTTCAGCCATCTTTTTCGCGTTATCATTTAACTTTGGTATGGCTATTAGAAACGCGCTGTCCGGGGCTACATCGTAGATTTTTGCGAAGAGGGCTATTACTGGCTGTTCTGAAACTATGTCTTCTGTGGCTGTTGCAACGTCCATAACCGTCACTTTTTTGGTTATTTCCTTTCGGTAGGCGGCTATGTCAAACATGTGGTTTGCCCCAGACTTGCCCTTAAGAAAGGCTGGAGCCTCAACCTCAAATCCACTTTCAACAAGAAACTCCTTTATCGGAGCGACGAAAATCCATCCGGCTGTTATTTCGCCTTTCACTTCCTCGTTTAGCGTGTAAGCGTATACGTCTCGGATTTCCACATCCTCAAATGTGAAGTCTGTTTGGCATTCTCTGCAGAAGTGCCTTGTAACTGGTATGTCAAAGCTTTTGCCGCAGTCCTTGCACGTGCACCATATGCCCGCTTTCCTATAGTCTACATCCGGCTTTTTTAGCTCTTCACGGCATTTTGGACAGACAAGTTTTCCGCCCTTTCGGAAGTTCTCCTCAACATCCATGTAACCGCATTTAACATGTTCAATCAGCGACCCTTTCTGGATGTTGAAGGATTTGCAGTATGGGCAACAATAGTGGGTTGAAATGTTCTGCGAACCACAGGTGGGACAATACAATATTTTGTCGTATAGCTTCCTTTCAATCACCTTTGCCTCATAAAGCCTATTCAAGAAATCCTCAACTTTTGAAGTGTCCCCCAAAATTGCTTCAACTTCAACATATCTGTAGCCAACCTTCGGGTCGAAGGTGGGCTTAAGCTCGGCTATTTCACCACTTAAAAATTTGCTTAAGAAAACCTGAACATTTGGGTCCTTATACAGTTCCACCCTTTCAAGTTTCCCGGTTTTCCGCATCAGTTTCCCATACCAACAATGTTAAGCTAGCATCTTAAGGCTACAAACCTAATAATTAAAATTTGTTATTGTTAAAACTTTCCATAAAAGGGTTTTTCCTCGAAAAGCTTTAAAGGCTTGCTTGCCACGTCTCACGTTTTGGAAGGTGTGGCAAAAGTTGAGTTCAAAAGCAAAAAAGCTTGTGTGCTGTCCGAAGTGCGGTTTCACCTTTGACATATCCTATGGGAGGGCCTTTGCTTGTTCGGGGTGTCCCTCAACTGTGCAGTGCGGTTATGCCAAATGCCCAAAATGTGGGCATGAATTTCCATTACAATAAACCCGAGAATTAGAATTGGCATCATCAGTTTTAACAGTCATGTTTTTTAACCTGATTTTCCATATTCCTAGAGCAAAATTTGGGTGATGTGTTTAGTGGTGGTCGCTTGTCTAGGCGTCTGATACTTCGATGGGCAACCCTCAAGGGTTTAGTGGCGATAATCCTATTCCTAATATTAGCCGTCCTTGTTGAGTATGCCATTGTTGTTTATGCCATTTCCCTAGGGGTTAGAGAAGAAAACCCATTGAAAGGGAGTTTTAACCTTCCTGGAACTGACTGGACTGTGACAATTGCTGTAAGCCCCCTTTTTCACATTATTCCGTTATCGGTTATAATCACCCTTGTCTTCTGCTGGGTTTGCATGACAAAATACGCGGCTATGCAGTCACCAAAACCCATTGAAGGAAAGCCTAAAACCAAACAGCAAAAGAAGGGGGAAACCCAAAAAGCGAAGGAAACTTTTGCATCCAGAATTGGCGGCGCCATTAGGAAATTTTTTGGCAAAATAAAATCTGGACTTTTAAGGATTAAAGGTGTTTCTTACGTTTGGAGCAAGGTGAGCTTCGCAAGGGCAACGATTAAGAGCGCCCTAATAACAGTTCTTGTCTTTTTAGCCCTAATCCTATTGATTTCTGTTACCGCTTTTCCAGGGCTAATTTATGGAACATTTTCAAACTTGTATAGAGGCAATCCTTCGCTTCTTGAATTTGTAAAATCGGTAAACAATGCCTTAAAGGGCTTTGTTGAAGCCCTCGGCCCCATCGGGTGGCTTTGCTCATCAATAAATAATGCCATAATATCCGCGGCGCCATCCTTACGAGGTTTCGTTTCAGCCCTTGGAGGTTTAGTAAAACCCTTGGTTGATTTGCCTCCTGTAGGCAAGTATCTTGTTTTCCAGAATGTTGCAGCTTGGATTTCAGCCTTAATAGTGTTTTCCTATGGGTTTTTCACGCGAAAAGGTTATCGCTTCAGAAAGGCAAAGAGAAGTTAGAGGCTCTTAAATGGCTGACCGTCCAAGATTCGGTCCCGCAGGAGTCCCTCCAAGTTTTAGGGCTATGAAAGCCACCTTGACGGATGTTCCCAGACTATTGCGGGAGGAGGGACTGGACGCGTTTGAGTATCAAGCAGTACGATGGGGCACAAAACCCCAAATTAGAAGGGAGGATGCCGAAAAATTAGGCTTAAAGGCTAAGGAAAATGATGTTCTGCTAAGCCTTCACGGCTCTTACTTCATAAACCTATGTGGTGGAAAAGAAACAGTGGAAGCCAGCAAAGACCGACTAATTGCATGTGCCACCGCATCCCAGTGGATGGGCTCAAAAATCGTGGTTTTTCACCCCGGGTTTTATGGGAGAAAATCTCCAAAAGACGTTTTCAAGGAATGTTTAGAAGCCTTAAAAGATGTTACTGAAAGGCTTAAGGCTCTTGGAATTCGAGAAGTTAAGCTTGGACCAGAAACTATGGGAAAGCTAACCCAGTTCGGCAGCCTAAAAGAGATTTTGGCATTATGCGAGCAGGTTGAACAGACACAGCCAGTAATAGATTGGGCGCACCTGCACGCAAGGGAACGCGGACGCTTCAAAACCATTGATGAGTTCCGCTTGATTGTCGAGGAGATTGAAAAGCGTTTGGGAACAGAGGCTGTGAAAAACATGCATTGCCACTTTACTAAGGTTGAGTTCACCGATAAGGGAGAGAAATGCCACCACACATTGGACGAGGCTGGATATGGACCTGAATTCGAGATGCTTGCAAAAGTTATAGCCGACTTTAAACTAAACCCCGTTATAATAAGCGAAAGCCCAGTGTTGGACATCGACGCAATAAAAATGCGGGACATACTTAAGAAACAGATGAAAACCTAAAAATGTTAGCATGGCTTCCTTTTAATGCGATATGTTTTTCTATACAGTTTGTATGCTGTTTATAGGTGCTTCCAGTTTTGGTTAGGCTTAAAGGCTTCCAAAAACTTGCGACAATTGAAGAAGCGAAAAGATTGTTTTTTAACAGCCTAAAAATTGGGCATACTAAAACTGTGGCTGTTCCAGTGCAGGATGCACTTAACCGTGTTTTGGCAGAAGACATAATAGCCGAGGAGGACTTGCCTAAATTTGACCGTTCAGCCGTTGACGGTTACGCTGTAAAAGCCGAAGACACCTTTGGTGCTTCTCAATTTAAACCAAAAACCTTGAAGCTGACAAGTGCAAGCGAAGTGAAAAGGGGCGAGGCAAAACATGTTTGGACTGGAACGCCCATCCCAAAGGGTGCAGACGCTGTTTTAATGCTAGAAAACGTTAAACTCATCGGCGAAGGAGAAATAGAGGTTTGGACCGCTGTCACACCTGGAGAAAATGTTTCAAGGCGTGGAGAAGACGTTGCGAAAGGCACAATTGCCATAAAGGCTGGAACACGCCTAAAACCCCACCATTTAGGCTTAATAGCAGCATTGGGCAAAAGCAAAATAAACGTTTTTGAAAAGCCGAAGGTGGCGATTCTCGCCACCGGAAATGAGCTTGTCGAAGTCGGAGAAAAACCCCGAGAAGACCAAATCTATGAAGTGAACAGATTTGTGCTTTCATCCTTATGTCGTGAAATTGGCGCCGAACCAGTAGACCTGGGAATAGCCAAAGACAATGTTGAAGAAATTTCAGAAAAGCTCAAACATGGACTGGAAAAGGCAGACATTATATTAACTACTGGCGGAACAAGTGTTGGAGCATCCGACCTAGTGCCAACGGCAATAAACAGGCTTGGCGAGCCCGGCGTTCTCATTCATGGAGTGGCTATGCGTCCAGCCATGCCCACAGCCCTAGCCATTTTAGGCGACAAGCCCATAATAGTGCTTTCTGGAAACCCTGTTGCAGCCTTCTTCGGTTTTGAAGTTTTTGCTAGACCTTTAATCCTTAAAATGCTCGGCATTGAAAGCGAGTCTAGACCGGTTGTGGCTGCGAAACTTACGAGGCGAACATCAACAGCCCTTGGAAGAAAAACCTTCGTCCGTGTCCACGTCTTCCAGAAGAACGGAGAGTTTTACGCAGAACCCATAAGCACTAGGGGCTCCGGCATAATCTCAACATTGACTAGGGCTAACGGCTACGTTGTTGTGCCGGAAAACCGTGAAGGATTAGAAGAGGGCGAGACAGTTCAAGTTCACCTCTTCGACACGCTGGAGGTTTTCGGAGAAAATGTTTAGAAGCCTTTTAACCTTTGAAGAGGCTAAAAGGGTTATTCAACAAAATTTTGAGGCTAAACCATTAGGCGTGGAGGAAATTCCCCTTTTAGAAGCGTGCAACCGTGTTCTTGCAGAAGATGTGATTTCGCCTTTAGATGTTCCGTCCTTCAACCGCTCAACAGTGGACGGTTACGCTGTAAAAGCCGAAGACACCTTTGGAGCAGACGAAAGCAGTCCAGTAAAGCTGAGGCTTTGCGGAACAGTGAATGTTGGAGAAATGCCAAAAATGAAGGTGGAGCGTGGAACCGCAGCAGAAATAATGACTGGCGCCCCAATTCCAGACGGCGCAGACGCTGTTGTCATGGCTGAAAACACAGAGCAGAAAAACAATGAAGTTTATGTTTACGCTGCAGTGGCAAAAGATGAAAACGTCATGAAAGCTGGAGCAGACATAAAGAAAGGTGAAACAGTGGCAAGAAAAGGGCAACTTTTGGGCGCTCGGGAAATAGGCGCCATAGCAGCTGTGGGAAAATCAAAAGTCAAGGTTTACAAGGTTCCCCGTGTGGCGGTCTTATCCACTGGTGCGGAATTAACAGAACCAGGCAAGCCTCTAGCGTCGGGGAAAATTTATGATATTAATGCTTACAGTTTAAGTGCAGCTGTGGTTGAGGGCGACGGAAAACCAGTTTACTTAGGAGTTTTTCCAGACGAACAGAACGAGCTTGAAAAGGCGTTAAAAAGGGCTTTGGCTTCGGCAGACATTGTCGTAACTTCTGGCGGGGTTTCAGTTGGTCCAAGGGATGTTATTCCAAAAACGCTTAATCTTCTTGGAAAGCCCGGCGTAATCGTTTGTGGAATAGCCACAAAGCCGGGAAAACCAACAACAGTCGCTGTGGTGGACGGCAAGCCCATATTCAGTCTTCCAGGCCATCCAACATCCGCACTCCTAATTTTCCATTTGCTTGTGCGTCCAATAATTGAACAGATGGCCGGGAAAGAAGCGGCTGAACCCTTTACTGTTAAAGCGTTTGCTTCAACACGTATGTTTCCAGCTAGGGGAAGGCGAACTTTCATCATGGTAAAACTTAAGAAAGACGTGGCAAAAAGGCTCGTAGCAGAGCCTGTTCCAGTTGGGCTTTCGGGGGCTATAACAACTCTTTTAAGGGCTGACGGTTTTGTGGAAATTCCGGAAAACCAGCAGTTTATCGAAGCCGATGAAGAAGTCACTGTTCACCTTTTTAAAGGCTTGGAAAATATTGGTGTTAAAATTCAAGCTTCTTTCGCCTAACAGCCAAATAAACTGTGGCAACCCATGTCAAAATTAAGTATATAACCATGGCGCTGTCAAGGAGAACGTCGCTTCCCATGGTGTAGTAAAGCATGGAAAAGGTGAAAGTCATATTCATAAAGAAGAGGACAAAAACACTCCAGAGAGCCCAGCGTCTCCGCCTAAACAAGCCATAGGCTGTTGCTAGGCTTATTATGCCCATCAAGGCAACATGAATAAGCCTATATTCCATTGTTATGGCTAAAACAGCAAAGCAAACTATGCCAACAACACCATAGAATATGGCTGTTAAAAGCATTCCAATGTTTTCAGTTTTCAACCTTGCCTTTAATCCCATAGTAGTCGCCATCCGAAATTAATGGATTAAATTGAAACACATAGTTAATAAATCATATGCTTTAAACAGCCAATTTGCTCTAAACACACCTTAAAAATTCACAGATATTTCCCGTTTCGAAAAACGTGCGCGCGCAGGCGAGGAAGTTTACATTTGTGAATAAAAGATCAAACTTTTGCTTGGGCATCAAAGGCTACGGCGACGGCACATAGAACACATTAACAGTATTCGACAAGGCTGGAAACAAGGCTGAAAACACCATAACAGTCATGGTGGATAACACGGTTCCAATAATAGGCGATGTTTCATGGACGCCAAAGAACCAAAAGAAAACGAAACGGTCAAGGTCTTTTTGCAATAATGAAGGAAGCGGAATAGAAAATGTAACGTTATGGTTTAGACGTTTAGGCGGAGAATGGCAAAACATGCTAATGATTTTTGAAAATGGAAACTGGACATGCACAATCCCGGATATGATGAAAACGCCATAATAACCTTCTACATAAATGCTTTGACAAGACTGGAATCTCTGCAAAAACAACGGAAAACTACTACATCGTTAAGGCTGCAGGCAAAGGCGGGGTTGCTCCGGCTGCTGAAGGATTCCATTATACTGGCTAATAATGATAATCCTAGTTATCTTTGCTGTCTTGGCTTCAACAGCATATTACATTAGGAAAAAAGAGCGTGCCAGCGCCGCCACCAATTATTTCGCTATTACAAGTCTTTAGCCCTTACATTTTTTTGTGCAAACTTTCTCATTTTATTTTTAGGAAAATGGCTTAAATAAACTGGAATCGAAAGAGTTTAGAACAGAATATAACAAATTGTTCTAGCCATCGTTTAGGAAGGTTAAAGGGATGGGTTACCGCGACCTTTATGTTTCATATTCAAGCCTTTTCAGTGGTTTTCAAAAAGCGTTTGGGGATGCTGACTATGTGGTTTTGGGGGTTCCGTTTGATGTTACAAGCACTTATCGGACTGGGGCTAGGTTTGGACCAAACGCCATTAGGGAGGCTTCCCTAAACATTGAAACCTACAGTTTCCGCAGCGGCATAGACGTTGAGGAACTGCGAATACATGACATAGGCGACTTGCACATTTCCGCAAGCACGGAGGAAACCCTTGAGAGGCTTGCAAGGGTTATTGGAGAAATATTTGATTCTGGGAAAACTCCGGTTACCATTGGCGGAGAGCACACCATTACGTTAGGCGTTTTGAAAGGCTTGAGTAATAAAGTCTCAAAAACAGCGGTTTTAAGTTTTGATGCCCATCTTGATTTGCGGGATGAGTTTATGGGTTTGAGGCTTTCCCACACAACTTTTATGCGAAGGCTGAATGAGCAGTTGAAGCCAGTCAAAATCTTGGAAGTTGGCACTAGGGCAGTTTGCAGAGAGGAGCTTCAATATATAGAAAAAGCCGGAATCGATTTCATAACAGCTCAACAAATTAGAAGAGACGGAATTAAGCAGACGCTGAAGGTTTTGAAGCAGAAGCTCGCCGATGTGAAAAGTGTTTATGTTTCTGTGGATATGGATGTTTTGGACCCAGCCTATGCTCCAGCAGTGCAGAATCCCGAGCCTGATGGTCTTGAAAGCCACACTTTGTTGGACATTTTATGCAGCGTCTGTGACAAGCGGGTTGTTGGTTTTGACGTGGTTGAGGTTGCACCGAACTATGACCATGGAATTTCCGCTATTCAAGCTGCTAAAGTGGTTTTTGAAGCATTATGCAGCATAGAAAAGTCGAGAAGAGATTAGAGCCTTTTCACTTCCCGACTCTTTTAATTTCGATTGTGACTTTTTGGCGGTCTGGGCAGCCTGAAGTGAATATATCTTTGTTTTCTTCCCACGGGAAAGCTCCGCCAAACTGTAATGTAACCAAATATGGGAAAATGGCGTTGTAGAAGAAACTGCAGATGTTTGGGGCTCTAAGGCTTCTATTAGCCTCTTCAGAGTAAAGCGTCAAATCGAATTCTTCTCCGACATGATGCCCAGCCGAGCATTCACCTTCAACCTTAACAATTTTTCCAACTAATCTGCACCCTTTCAAATCGTGCCCTCCTCCATACCAAGTTTTGTTAGGTACTTCTCTTTAACAGTTTTGCAATGAAAAAGCCATTACACTCGTGAATATGCGGATAAAGTCTCTGACATTTGTCCATGCCCCTTAACCCGGGCAGCCCAATTTTTGGGCTTATTTCAACTAGCGAAAACTCCGGATGCCATTTTAGGAATCGCTCTATAAGCATTTCGTTTTCTTCGACCGTTATACTGCATGTGGAATAAATTAGAGCGCCTCCAGGCTTGACTTTTTCAGTACAGTTTTCCAGCATCTGCCACTGGATTTCAGCCATTTTCTCAACGGAACGCTGTGTAAGCCTCCACTTGGCTGACGGAATTTTTGCAAAGGCTCCGGTGCTTGTGCATGGCGGGTCTAAAATCACCATGTCAGCTTTTATGGAGACTGGCAGTGGATTGCATGCATCTGCAATTATCGGCTCAGCTATTTTAACGCTCATCTTTGCAACTTCGTTTTTCCAAACTTCCATTCTGCGCCTTGAAAAGTCTATGGAGTAGATTATGCCATTGTTCTGCATAAGTTGGGCCAAATAAGTGGTTTTTGCTCCTGGAGCCGCACAAACATCCAGAAGCACTGTTCCGGGCTTTGGGTTTGCCACTTCAGCCGCGTAGCAGCTAGCCTTATCCTGAATGTAAAATAAGCCTTCATTGAAGCTCTTTGTTCTTGTTAGGGAACTTTTTGCCCCTAGAACCTTGTAGGCATGGCGTAGTCCCTCAACCTTTTCAACCCTTATTCCTTCTTTAGAAAGCTTCGCCAAAATTTCGTCTTCATTTCCTTTTAAAGTGTTTAGCCTTATGTAGGTTGGCGGCGTTTTCAAGTTGACTTCCAGCATTTTTAGGGCTTCTTTTCTTCCGAAAAGCTTGAAACAGTAACGAACAAACCATGTTGGATGGAAGGTTAAAAGTCCAACATGCTCTTCGTCGCTCACATTTTTTAATACAACCGCCGGACTTTCTGTCAAAAGCAAGCCCAAGAAGGGCTCAACGCTTTGGAGAGTTCTCCAACCCAAGATTGAGCGGGCGAGCCGCACAATGTTTTTGGCTTCTTCAATGTCAAGTTTTGACCAGTTTTTAGCAACCCTTGTCTGGTATACGTAGAGCCTCAAAAAGGACTGGACGCCTAATGTGAACTCGCTTATGGATTTTGGCTTCAAAACTTCATTTATGAAACGGTCTATAAGGTTGCGGCGCCGAACAGTTTCACACACAAGCCCGTGAGCAAAACGCAAAGCATTAACATTATCTATCTCCAGTTGTTTGGCTGTTCTGGCTATGGCTAGACGCTCGCTTATCTGTTCTTTCTCCATCCAGCTTAAGGCTTCAATAGCCAGAGACCAAGCTTCTCTAAGCATTTCCTTTTCACTCGGCTAAACAGCAATAGAAAAGGCTGCTTTAAGGATTAAAAGTTTCCACGAAAGCTAATAGGCTAGTAAGGTTTTTAGTCTGTGGCTTGTGATATTTAGTTTAGGTTAAGAGCTATATGGCTCAAAGACGCCTAGACGAGTTCTCAGTGCCAGAGGCCAAGCCCAAAGAGGCTGAAGCGGAAGCCCTACCCTTCACAGAATCCCTAGAGAAAGAAAGGAAAGAGCGGGGTTATCCGCCGATAGCTCCGGAGAGTCTTCCCCCATCATACTTTGTTTCAGCAACCTATGATGGCAAGGCTGGAAAAGCTCTAATCAAGCTTTATGAGCCGGTTTCTGGGCAAATCTACTTCTGGTATGATAACACAGGGCACAAGCCATACTGCTACACAAATCTCTCGCCCTTCGAACTTGAAAAAATTGGCCGTTTAATGAAGCATCCGGGCTTCGACCACTTCGAAATCGAGGAGAAGTTTGACCCCCTTTTGGATAAGCCGGTAAAAGTGACAAAGATTGTTGCCAAAGACCCGTTAGCCATTGGAGGACGACCAAAAGGCTGCATAAGGGACATCATCCCAGAAGACTTTCCAAAAGTTGCAGATGTTCCAGTTTCCGCCGAGTCCATCAAAGTTTGGGAGTCAAAGATAAAGTATTATCAGTCCTACATTTATGACCGTGGACTTTTGCCCGGCATGGTTTACGAGGTCAAGAATGGCAGTCTTGTGCCAAAAAGCCTAGAAGAAGCAGAGAAAATGGTTCAGCAAATAGTTGCCACTTTTAAGGAGGCTGACGCCGAAGAGCTCCAATATGTTAAGCAGTGGGCTAGGCTTCTAGAATATCCAGCCCCAAAGCTCCGTTACGTCGCCATGGACATAGAGGTTTACTCGCCCATACCGACTCGAATGCCAGACCCCCGTGAGGCGGCATACCCAATAGTCTGTGTTTCCCTATACAGTTCAGACGGACAAAAGCGAGTTCTCCTCCTAAAAAGGGAAGAGGTGCGCGAAGGCTCAGAACGTTTGCCAGCAGATGTGCAGATTGAATATTTTGATTCTGAAGAGAAGCTGATAAGGGCTGTTTTCGAGGTTTTGTGGAGCTACCCATTCGTTATAACCTTTAACGGTGATGACTTTGACCTTCGTTATTTGGCACATAGAGCCGAAAACCACGGTTTTAAGCGGGACGAAATTCCAATAGAAATTGGCAAACGCGTTTGCCTCCTAAAATATGGGGTGCACATAGACCTCTACAAGTTCTTCTTTAACCGCTCCATACAAATATATGCCTTCAACAACCGCTACAGAGACGTGACCTTAGGCGATGTTGGCAAGGCACTTGTGGGCTTGGACAAGATAACGCTGGAAAAGAGCATAGGCGAATTGACGTATACGGAACTTGCAAAATACTGTTTTAGGGACGCTGAAATAACCTACAAACTAACAAGCTTCGAAGACGAGCTTGTCTTAAAGCTAATTCTTGTCTTGGCTAGGATAAGCAGCATGCCCATGGAGGATGTAAGCCGACAGGGCGTATCCCGCTGGATAAGAAACTTCATGCATCGGGAACACCGCAGAAGAAACATGCTCATACCCAACGCTGAAGACATACTAGCTCTAAAAGGCAAAACAGCCACAAAAGCCATAATAAAAGGAAAAAAATACAAGGGAGCCATAGTCGTCGAACCAGTGCCAGGCGTCCACTTCAACGTCGCCGTCATGGACTTCCCAAGCCTATACCCATCAATAATAAAAGTTTGGAATTTAGGCTACCAATCCATTTTATGCGGGCATCAGGAATGCAAAACCAACCTTGTGCCGGGCACTCCCCACTGGGTTTGCCGCAAAAAACGCGCCCTAGAAAGTCTCCTAATAGGCTCTCTTAGGGACTTGCGAGTCCAATGGTACAAGCCGAAATCAAAGGACAAGGCTCTGCCACCAGAAATTAAAAGCTGGTACAACATCATCCAAGGCGCCTTAAAAGTCATTTTAAACGCCAGCTACGGAGTCTTCGGAGCAGAAACCTTTGACCTTTACTGTCCACCGGTTGCCGAAGCAACAGCAGCCATAGGGCGGCACGCCATAACCCAGATAATTAAGAGAGCTGAGGAACTGGGCATCCAAGTGCTTTATGGAGACACGGACAGCGTTTTTCTAAAAAATCCATCTAAAGAGCAGATACGCATGCTTGAAGAATGGACTGAACGCGAATTAAAAATGGGCTTGGATGTAGACAAGGTTTACCGTTACGCGGTCTTCAGCTCCCGCAAAAAGAACTATCTAGGCGTTTTAGAAGATGGAAGCGTCGACGTTAAGGGCTTGACTGGCAAGAAACGCCACATCCCCCTATTCATCAAGAAGGCTTTCGACAAAATGAAAGAACGCCTAGCCATGGTTAAGACACCAGCGGACTTCGAAGCAGCCAAGAAGGACATTATCCAAACAATACGAGACTGTTATATAAGGCTAAAAAGACGAGAATGGGAAAGCCTAAACGAACTAGCCTTCAATGTAGTCCTAGGCGAAGAGCCAGAACGCTACACAAAAACAACCCCACAACACGTGAAAGCCGCAAAAATCCTAAAAGAAAGCGGAATGGAACTTAAAGCCGGCGACTTAATAAGCTTTGTAAAGGTTGTAAACGAACCTCACGTGAAGCCCGTCGAACTAGCAACAAAAAACGAGATAGACGTGGACAAGTACGTGGCTTATCTACACTCCACATTCGACCAAGTCTTAGACGCTTTAGGCTTAGACTTCGACGAAATAATAGGACTGACAAAACTCGAACGCTTTATGTAGCCTTCAGTTTTCATCCCCTTTTTGCATATTTCTTGCTTACGCCACTTCGACAGATAGTTTCCAGAATTGCAAACCCAAGAACATTAATCGCTATGACAGAGCCTATGAAAACGCCAAGTAGTCCAATTTCAACTGAAACATTGAATATTAGCGCCAAGTAGCCACCAACAATAACTGTTATTGTGACGGTCTCCACGAGACATGCTAAAAGCCTACGAGTAATATTCTCTCCACCGATAAGCCAAGCCAAAACACATGCAACAAAATTTGCAGCAGTGCCACCGACAATGTCAATAACGCCCAAGCCCCCATAAACATTTGCAACTAAACATCCCAAACTGGTTCCAAGGGCAACTGGCATACCGAAAACCACTGAAAGCGACAACAGCGCGTCGGCAACCCTTACTTGACATATCCCAAAGCTTATAGGCGCCAGAAAAATCACTCCCGCAGCATATAGAGCTGCAAAAACCGCTGTCAAAGCCAGGTCTTTACTATCAAATTTCAATTTTTCACCTCCCTACACCGGGGTTTGTATGGCGGAACGGGTGGGAGGACCCACTCACCCGCCAACAAAACAGCATAACTACAATGCGACTAATAAAAATATTCTTTCGCCTTAGCCTTCCTTCTCCGCTTTCCCAGAAGCCTCTCCCCCAACTTTTTCAGCTGCTTTTGGCTCAATGGCAACGCCTTCAGCCGGCACTTCTTCCCTTCTGAAGAGGAGGGTGTCTATTGGCGGCGGAGGCGTGTTAAGAATCGTTGAGAGTAAGTACATGGCTGTAAAAGTGTGCTGGTAAACCTTCTGAAAACGTATGGCACTTTTGTTTCGGGTCCACTTCCAGTATCTTGTTTATCTCCGTGTCCTTTCAGTTATGGTGACTATCCCTTCTATTTCAAACTTGACGATGCCCGGTTTTGTTGTAAGCTGGAAGTTAAAGCCTACAACAACCATTTGGCTTCGCTTCCCTTTTTCTTCAAGCTTTGCCTTAACATCAAAATTTACGGTTCCAGCCCCGCCTTTAACGTCCAGCTTAACCCCTACGATACTCGTGGTTTCAACTTTAACCGAAACGTTAGGAACGTTAAGCGTTGGGCAAATAGCCGATTCCTCACATTAAACGCCATACTAAACGGTGCCTCAACAACCTCCTTGATTAAGCCTCACCTCGGACAAATTTTTGCCTTTTGTGTGTAACAAGGCATTACACACAACTACAAGAGAAACAGCTGAACCGCAATGGCAACAAAGGTTGAAACAGCCACCAAAAAAGCTATTACAGTAACAACTTGCCGCTCAGTCATTCGGCGCTTATAAGTGATGAGCGTTATCAGGCTCCTTCTGTGGTATGAGGAAAGCCTTTCACCGTCAAAAGAAACATTCGCCTTGGTTCGGAAAAAGAAATAGTTTAACAAAATCATTGAAGAATTTAGAATGTAGGGCAAAAGCGAAATCAGTAAACACCATTTCAAATCTGAAATTATGGCAAAGGCTGCCAACGTTATACCAATAGCAAAAGAGCCGGTATTGCCAACAAAAATTTTCCCTTGAAAGTTGAAATGGGCAAGTGTGAGCCAAACAGCTAAAGGCAGCGTTAAAAGCACAGCGTTTTTTCCAGATGCAACCATAAGCCCTATCAAAACTATAGCTGGACAAACAGTCTCCAAACCGTTTAACCCGCCCAACTGGTTAACAGTATTAGTGGTTACGGTTACAATTAGCGGAATCAAAACAAAAAAGTAGTATATGCCAAAATCAATGGTTCCCAAAATCGGAAGCGTTATGGCGGTGCGTACAGTACCCATCCTATAGGCTAAAGCCATCAAGGGAACAGCAGCCACCAACGGAAAGAAAGCCTTATAACGCCAACGCAAATCCATCCAGTCGTCAAGCAAACCCATAAACCCACCAAACAATATGCAAACAGCCAAAGTTAAGGCAGGAGAAACATTGCCACCGCTTTGGCTAATATCAAGCTCAAAGGCGTGTAGAAAGAAAAGGTAAGCCGCACTTACAATAACGTATATGACGCCTAAACCCGTTGGAACAAGAGGCTTGTTAGGCTTATGCTGGTCTGGAACCTTTGGAAACAAAATGGTTCTCCCTTATCCACTTGGGTGTTCACTATAATATTTGTCCCAGTTAATTTTGTAAAGGCATACAAGCGGGACAACGCCGCCATATTTACTTCCGTCATTATCCAAACCGGCGATGAACTCTGGTGTAAAGTAAAATAGTTCAATCTCCGTGCCGCCTTTTCCATGCTTTTGCTTCCAGCTTTCAACAGCATAACGCATCAACTTATAAATCGTTGCGTTTTGTCCTTTTGTGTTTGGTTCAAGTTCACCGCTATCTACTTGACCGTTTTTATTACTGTCTATCCAATTTGTTCCAAGGGTATAGTTCCCAAACAATTTCCTAATATCGTCAAGGTTTTCGTTCCACGTTTCATTAGCCGAAATGAAACTGTTATTTATGAAGCGTTCCCGCGCCTTCCCAGATATTGCTGCCATCCAGATCCATTTACCTTCGTCACCGCCAGCATTTATCCACTCACCTGTATCAGCGCGGATAGTTGTGTAGACTAGGATGTAGGATGCGTTATAAAGTTTCAGCATTCTCATTGCTTGAGTCTCGTTAGCCATAAATATGAACCCAATGTTTTCTATTTGAGTGCTATTCACTGTGGCGTTATCTGCAAGAGAAGTAACGTTACCTAATACGGTCATCCAATATCCGTAATCCCACCAGCTACACACGACGGTTGTTGGACTTAGCGTTGTTCTCATGTAATGTAACATGTCAATCCACTCCCTCACTGGTGTGCTCAAATACTGGGGCGAAACTGACAAGCTTCCACTAGATATTGTAGTAGGCGTGTAAGCCTGTGTATAAACCCTCGGCATTGGAAAGGCCAAATTCACCATCAACATTAAGAATATTAGGAATACTGCTATGCCGCTGAACTCTTTTCCGACATGTTCTAGTCCATACTTTTTCTTAACGCTTATTTTCGGTGGTTCCTTTAGCAGGGTCATAAATGGTTTCAAAATTCCGCTGATTCCAACGGCTGCTAGAAGGCTGAAAGCTGGAGCCATAAGCACAAATAATCGCACCATTGAGCATGCGAAATATAGGGATGTTAAACCGAAAATTAGGAGGAATAGGTTTCTGTTGTTTAGGTTTCCTAAAACGAAGAACAGTCCCATTATAAAGAAGATTATTATGAAGCCAAACTCGTAGTATATGGAGCCCCAGGCGGATACTCTATGCTCAGCCACAGACTCAATTAGTGGAGAAGCTTCGCGTGTGAAGGGGTTTAGAACCGAAATGAATTTTCCGGCTATGCCCTGCATATAACCCTTATACCATAGTACTGTAACACCGCCAAGAATAAGGGCTAGAAAAACTGTAACTGAAATTAGTTTCCATTTTGTTGTTTTCACGTTATTGAGAACTTCTGCCAAACAAAGAATTCCAAAAACAGCGGCAACTGGCAGTATGGCGCTTGTCAGAAGATATGTTGGTGAAAGCTTTGGAACGTTTATGGCGAGGAGTAATCCCAACCCGAAGGTTAGACTGTAAGCGAGAAAAAGCTTTCGTGTATATCTTTTTGTAATAATCAAGACGAGCACAAATAGGACTGTGAGGCCTATTGGGTAGTAGGCTGCACCCCACCCCGCACAAAAGTAGCCTAACACGGCACCAGAGGCCAGAGCATATTTCACCGTTGAATTAACCGGTCTTTCTTCTTCGATGGCCCTCAAAAATAGAAAGGCGAAAATTATGAGGGCGAGTATTCCAATGGTTTCGTCGTCGAAGAAGCCTAAGGATGTTCTTTGAATGTAGGATGGTTCTAAAGCCAGGAAAAGTGCAGCTAATAGGCCTATTGGCATGCCACCTATGTCTTTTCCAAGGAAGTAAATGGCTAGGCATGCCAGCATTCCCATTATGGCTGGGAATAGGGCGCAGAAACTCATTAGGTCTATGTTTATGCCTAACATGGAAACTATCTTGTAGAGGAAGGCTGCTGTCATTGGGAGTCCTGGGAAGGCAGCTTTGGCAACATTTATCCCATCTGGATACCATCGTTGGCGGTCTCTCCATTGATTAGGCCATGCCCATGAGATGAATCCGTTATTTACAATGTATTCTGTGAAGCGATATTGATGGTAGGGGTCGAATTCTGATAGAAGGAGGTTTGATTTTCCTGTTGTTGGGTCTATTTCCCAACGCATCGGAAATAACCGTATAGTGAAGGCTATGAATAGTATAAGTGCTAAGGCTGCAGTGGTCATCATTGATGTGTGGTTTATTTTTGGGCGGAGTTTTCCAAGGCTTTTAATGCCGTTGATTATTTGTTCTTTTTTGGATAGGCTTTTTGTCTCCATTCTGTTTTCCAGCTTCTTGAATAAAGGTTATGAAGGTGTTTTATTTTTCTTACGGTTAGTTAAATAGTTTTATGCGGCTGTTTTCCTCTTATATCCGTATTTCTCAGCGTCGTAGAATGGGAATGGTGCAATTTTTGCTTTGGCATGTTTTCCTCGTATTTCGATGTTTATGATGTTTCCTTCTTGGGCTTGTTCTGCTTGTATGTAAGCCATAGCTATGCCGCATTTAAGCAGCGGCGAGAAGGTTCCGCTTGTCACTTGTCCTATGTTTTCGCCTTTATTGTTGTATATTTTGAAGCCTTGTCGTGGTATTCCTTGTTCAATCATTTGCAGTCCTACACGTTTCCGTTTAATCCCTTCCTCTTTTTGTTTTAAAAGGGTGTTTTTTCCTATGAAGTTGTCTTTTTGGAATTTCACCACAAAGCCTAATTTCGCCTCTAACGGGGTTGTGTTTTCGTCTATGTCGTTTCCGTATAGGCATAGTCCGGCTTCAAGCCTTAAAGTGTCTCTGGCGCCTAAACCACATGGCTCTATTCCAAAGGGTTTGCCTGCTTCGAGGACAGCATTCCATACTTTTAATGCGTTGTTGGGCTTATCTAGGGGCGCATTCCAAATGTAGACTTCGAAGCCGTCCTCCCCCGTGTATCCTGTTCTGGAGAGGAAGACTTCAACGTCTGCCAGTTTAGCTGTGGCGCACTTGAATCTTTCAATTTTGCTTAGATCTGTTGTGCAGATTTTTTGAAGGGTTTTTTCAGCGTTTGGTCCTTGGACGGCGAACATTGCAACACGATCTGAAACGTCTTCAATTTTAACTTTGAAGCCTTCAGCCTTTTTGACAAGCCAGTTGTAGTCTTTTTCTCTGTTTGTGGCGTTTGGGACCAGCAGAAACTTTTCCTCTTCGAGGCGGCTTACCACGAAGTCGTCTATTATGCCACCGTTTTCATTGCACATTACCGAGTAGAGGGCGCCGTTTGGTGTTAAAGTTGTAACATCATTCGTTATGACATAGTTTAGGAAACTTACAGCGTCTTTTCCAGTTATTATAACTCTTCCCATGTGGGAGACGTCGAAGACGCCTACACTATTTCGCACTGCCAAGTGTTCTTTTGTTATCCCCTTATACCATAGGGGCATTTCGAAACCGGCAAACTCCGTCATTTTTGCCGTTCTCTTGTGTACTTCATAAATCTGGGTTTTACGCACTTGCTTAGAGCCTCCTTAAAATGGAACAGATTATTTTATGGGTTTCACTTCAACGTTTAATGGTATGAGGGCAAGTTTTCTGCCGCATTTTGGGCATTTCCCGTTATGTTTATGCAGAATCTCATCTGGAGGTTTAAGTTCGCTTCCCTCGTACAAAACATAGCCACATTGGTGGCATACAACCTTTTGAGGCAAGTAATCATCTCCTCGACAAAATGGGTGTAATGCCTACGCCATATTTATCGGTTGCTGATTTCTTGAACTGTGAGGCGTGCTGTTGCGATAGAAACTTTTAATTTTAGCTTAAGGTTTATCTTTGGAAACTTCAACTTCAATAGGTAATGGTCTGTGACGGCATGGGAAAATACACTTTCATTATTACGGAAAAGCCTGACGCCGCCTCGAGGATAGCTTCAGCCCTTGACTTGAAGGGTAAAGCCAAAAAAATGGAGGAGAATGGTGTTCCATACTATTTAGCCGAGAGAGAAAAGCAGATAATTGTTGTTCCGGCTATTGGACATTTATACACGGTTGCTGAGGAAAAAAGTGGAAGAAACTATTATCCGGTTTTCAGTTTCCGCTGGGTTCCCCGCTACATGGCTGAGCGAGGTGCAAAACAAATCCGCGCTTGGCTTGAAACGATTTCGAAGCTTGCCAAAGATGCCGACACATACATTGACGCATGCGACTACGACATCGAAGGGAGCATAATAGGGTATTGCATACTGAAATACGCGTGCGGCAATAAGGAAGACGTAGCTAAGAGGATGAAGTACTCAACGCTAACAAAGGAAGAGCTGGAAAAATCCTATGCAGAACTGTTGCCTAAACTTGACTTTGCCCTCATAGAAGCTGGAAGGACAAGGCATGAAATCGACTGGCTTTATGGGGTTAATCTCTCCAGAGCCTTGACAATAGCCGCTAAAGACTGGAGTGGGAAATACGCTACACTGAGCACTGGACGGGTGCAGGGTCCCACATTACGCTTTCTGGTTGCAAGGGAAAAGGCGATAAGAAGTTTTGTGCCCACACCTTACTGGCAGATTAAAGCTGAAGTTGAAATTGAAGGGCAGGTTTTCGAGGCTGAATATGAAAGGGAAGTGATTGAAACAAAAAGAGAAGCCGAAAACGTAGTAAACGATTGTAGGGGAAAAGATGGCTTTGTTGAGAACATAGAGGTTAAACAGTTCCAACAGATGCCGCCAACACCCTTCGACATCGGCGCACTGCAAAGCGAAGCCTACAGCCTTTTCGGGTACACGCCACGGCGAACCTTAGACATTGCCCAACGCTTATACTTGGATGCACTAATATCATATCCGAGAACAAGCAGCCAAAAACTTCCGCCGGCGATAAATTATGAGGCAATATTGAAAAGTCTAAGCGGAGTCTCTGAGTACAAAAAGCTTGCATCAGAACTCCTCACGAAAAAGGAGCTTAAACCAAACGAGGGAAAGAAAGAAGACCCGGCACATCCAGCCATCTACCCAACTGGAAACTTGCCAGAAAGGGTTTTAGAAGAGCATGAAAGGCGGATTTGGGACCTTGTTGTTAGAAGGTTTATGGCTGTTTTCGGAGAGCCAGCAATAAGACAAAGCCTAAAGGTCTGCATAAACGTGGATGGGCAAAGATTCTTTTTGAGAGGTAGGCAAACTTTAAAGGAGGGTTGGCTGCGCTTCTACGAGCCTTATGTGAGGTCTGAAGAGGTTCTCCTACCGCAATTAGAAGAGGGGCAGAAAATCAAAATTAGAAGGATTATTTTGGAGGACAAGTTCACAAAGCCACCCCCGCGATATAATCCTGGAAGTCTCCTAAAAAAGATGGAGGAGGTCGGCATCGGGACAAAGGCAACCCGTGCAGACATCATACAAACATTATATGACAGAAAGTATGTCCGAGACGAAAGAATGATTGTGACAGATTTAGGCTTCGAAGTCCTTGATGTTCTTAAAAAGCACTGTCCCACAATAGTTTCAATAGGGCTTACTAAAAAGCTTGAAGAAAGGATGGACAAGATTCAGGCAGACAGGGAAAAACGCGAGAACGTCCTTTTGAACGCAATTGAAATTCTGAAACCGGCGGTTGAGGAGCTTAAGGCTAAAGAGAAAATCATAGGTGAACAATTGAGCAACGCGATAAAAAAGGCGCGACTTGAAGAGAGAATTGTTGGGCCATGCCCGCTTTGTGGAACTGGGCTACTTATGATACTTTATTCACGGAAGACTGGAAAACGCTTCATTGGATGCACGAACTATTTCAAAAAACAGTGTAATGCCGCCTTCCCCCTTCCACAGAGGGGGATAGCCCGTCCTTTAGGGAGAAATTGCCGCAGATGCGGCTGGCCCACAGTTCAGGTTCGCATTAAGGGAAGACGCCCTTGGAACTTGTGTTTTAATCCGAAATGTCCACTAAAGGAGGAGAAACATTGAAATGCGCAGTATGTAGTAGAGAAGCTGTTGAAAACAGGTACTGTGAGCTTCACGCTAGAGCCTATCAAAGCATCGTGAAGAAGTATGATGTTTGGAAAAAAGCCTTAGATATTACTTGGAAAGAGTATTTAAGTGAGATTGTTAAGAATCCATTTACCGGCGAATGGGCTAAAGAGGTGGCAGAACACCTAATTAAAAGCGGAGTGGAAAAAGGTGGCACGTAAAGTCAAAAAAACAGCGATTTCATTGTCCTACTCCCTGCAAAAGCTTTATACGAAAATATCGACAGCTAGGCCTTCGCCTTTCGCTCTTGCAGTAATCGCCATGGCTATTGCCGTTTTTCTTTATGGGGGTGGGTTGCACCTAATCATTGTGAAGCCGCTTCCAGCAGTCTATTATGGTGGGCGTTTTCTATTTGTTTATCCACAGTTATCCGAGCAGTGGGTTTCAGACAGCATCATTGCTATGATTCTCTTCTCGATGGGTGTTGCTGGAGCAGTGTTTATGTATCAAAGCACAAAATACGCCTATAAGCCTAGACAAGCATATTTGCTGTTCATGATAGGCGCCTTCCTCTTTTTCGTTGCATATATTTCCTTAGAGGCCGTGCTAAACTGGAAGTTGAGAGGTCAAATATAGACCCATTACCAAGGATTGTTTTTTAATCCAAGCTTGTAGGCTGCAAAATTTGTTGCCATATGTAAAGGTGGCGTTATAACAAGTACTGCCAATGTAAGCTCAAGGGATAGTATTTGCAATGGTATGGAGAATATTAAAGCCCCTACTACGAAGTCCACCTGGTCTAATATGGGCAGAAGTCCGCCAGGCGGTATCCCTAACCTTCTTTTTATGAAGGCTCCAGCTAAGTCTCCAAGTAAGGCGCCTAGGGATAGTAGGAAGCCAAAATAGCCTATGCGGTTATATTCTTGGAAAACTGCGGCTTCTGCAAAGCCAACCGCTGTGCCAATAATCAGTCCTGAGAAAAAGCCTCTGAAGGTTTTGTTTTTCCCAAAGACTGGTTTTCCGTCAAAAAATTTTCTTCCAAAGTCTAATGGTAATCCTCCGCCGGCAATCACTGGTATGGCGTTTGCGCAGTATGCTGGGAATATGAATTTTAATGCGTCTGCAACCAATTTCGCTATTGCTTCCATGTTTTAACCTTCATGCTGTAGATGGAGCTCGCATAGTCCGTTTGTACATATTCTTGCATGACATGTGAATGGCTGAACCATTTTTGCCCTTTTCTCTAGGGTTATTTTAACAATTTTTGGGTTTTCGGTGGGTTTCATGGCAACTATTATGTCTGCCCAAAACTTCAGCACACGTGTGGCAACTGGTTCCACATCAACGTATGCTTCATCAAAAACGCTTCTAACTTGGCTGATGACGAGAATAGCCACTTTATGTGTTTTTGCTGTTTGCGCCAGCAAAGCCATCTGCCTATTTAATTCTCGGTTAAACTCAAATGTTTTTTCAGGTTTTTCAGCGACTTCCATGCGGTACAAGTGAGTGACGGTGTCAATAACGACAAGTCCGAAGCCTTTTGTTATATAGTTTGTTAGTTGGTCTATGACAAGTGCTTGCTCCTTGAAGCTTTTTGGTTTTACGAGAATTATTAGTTCTGCCGCTTTTTCAGTGTCTATTGGCGCGATTTGTGAAAGTCTTCTAGCGGAGAATGTGCCGTCGCAGTCCATAAACAACGTTTTGTAACCTTGCCTTGCACAGTTCACCGCGCACTGAATTGCCAAAGTTGTTTTCGCTGTTTCCGCCTCTCCATATATTAGGCTGACCTCACCTATGGGGAATCCTCCTTCAAGGGCTTCATCAAGCATTTTGCAGTTTGTTGGTATCTTCTGTAGCAATGTCACGCACATCAATAGATATAAAAGTGCGAAATAATAATTTGCTGTTAAAAGGCTAAACTTTGGAAGGTTGTATGCGAGCGAAGGTCGCAGTAGCAACGGTTTCAGGAAAAGCCTACTACCTAATAGTTAACGAGTTGAAAAAAGCCAATCTGCCTTTCATAAGCCTAACACCCTACGAGCCCATACCATTGGAAATAAAGGTTGTAATAACAACTGAAGAGGAGCGCCCCCTCATAAGTCATGAAAATGTTTTAACTTTTAAAGATGGAATGTACTTGCAGGCTTTAGTGAATCAGACGCTTCAATTTATTGAGGGGAAAGATTCTTACGAGCAAATAGTTATAGGCGTTGACCCAGGAGAGGTTTTAGGTTTAGCCGTCCTAGCCGATGGAAAGGTTATTAGAACTGGAAACTGTTTTGGAATAAATGAAACGCTTGACGAAATAGACAACATAATAAAAAGTCTTAAGGATATTAGGGCATCCGTGATTGCCGTAAAAGTTGGCGATGGCATCCCACAATATAAGGAGATGCTTTTAGAAGCCCTTGATAGGAAACTGCCCCCAAACATAGTGTTGGAAAGCGTCAGCGAGGCCGGAACAGACCGGAACATAAGTGATTCAAAGCATAGGAGAGGCTTAAGGGATATAGTTTCAGCCATAAAAATTGCAAGAAGAAATGGGCAAGTTTACGCTAGGAGAGAAAAATAATGGATGTAAATGTTGCAGATGGAAAGACACTGCTCGTCGATGGACCAGCATCAGTTACTCTTGTTTCCGGAAAGGCTGAGGTTTTCGGCTATGCAATGCGTAACATGGAGAAGGTTGTAATAAGAGATGGTAAGAGAATGCCCTTCTTCGTCAAGGAAAAAGCAACCTTCAATGTATCCCTCGGAGAAAACGCGAATGTGGAGGAAGTTGAAGGAAACACTATACCACCATCATGGGATAAAGCCTACGAAGAGCTAGCGGCAATCCAGACAAAACCAGTAACAGCCATTGTTTTGGGAACGGTGGATTCGGGAAAAACAAGCTTCTGCACATACCTGATGAATAGGCTGCTGAACGAAAAGCATAAGGTAGCCATCCTAGACGGAGACTTGGGACAGTCGGACATAGGGCCTCCGTGCACACTGGCATATGCCTTTGTGTCAAAGCACGTTACTGACCTATTCAATCTAGAGGCGAAAAACGCCTTCTTCGTGGGTGTGACATCGCCAAGCAAGGCTGTGGAAAAGGTGATTCAGGGAATGACTTTGCTTTATGCTGAAATGTTGAGCGGCAACCCTGATTTTGTTGTTATAAATTCGGATGGTTGGGTTGAGGGGGAAGAAGCCATCGCCTACAAGGTTCAACTCATTGAAAAAATTAATCCCGGCATAATCTATTGCATACAACAAGATGAGAAGCTAAAACCCCTCTTAGAGGCTGTTAAGGACTTTAAAACAGTGGTCATTGATTCTCCACAAACCATAAAACAGAGAAGCCGAGAAAAACGCAGAAGCCTAAGAGAGCTGGGCTACATAAAATACCTAAAAAATGCGAGGGTGCAATCCATACCAGTAAGCTGGCTTAAAATAGAAAGCGACGAAATATTGGCTCCTGGGAAAAATTTCGGCGACAAAAGGCGGGAGAGGGAAATCTACGAATTGCTTGGAATGAAACCCCTATACATGGTTGAGTTAAGAGATAAAATATACGTGGTCATCGGCAGAAACAGGTGGATAAACCCAGAAAACATCAAGCGAACCGAGGAAACCGTCGGCAAAAAAGTTGTGGTCACATTTAAGGGCGATGAGAAAGGCTTGCTCTTAGCCTTATATAACGATGAAAGAAAGTTCCTTGGAATAGGAGTCTTACGTGAAATTGACTACGGAAGAAGGGTTGTAAAAATTTTCACATCGGTTTCCAGCGGTATATCAACGGTTGCATTTGGAAAGGTGAAACTGGATGAAAACTTAAAAGAGGTTGCGCCCCCAGTTATAGAAGAGAGTGCCAAGCTTCTATAGGGCTATTCCATTCTGGATGGGCATAACTCTCTAACTGGACAAGGCTTGCATAGGGGTTTTCTGGCTTTACAGTATTTTCTGCCCAACAAAATTAACAGTATGTGGAGTTCCAAATAGTGTTTAGGGTTGTATAACAGCTGAAGGGATTCGCGAACGCTTTCGTAATCTCCATTAACGGGTGCAAGTTCAAGTCTTTTAGAAACCCGGTTCACATGCGTGTCCACGGGTATTGTCGGCTTTTTTGCCGAAAGTAGTAGTAGGACATCAGCGGTTTTTGGACCGACACCCGGAAGTTGCATGAGTGTCTTCCTTGCCTTTTCAAATGGCAAATTCAAGATTGGTTCGAGGCTTCCGCCGAATTTTTCGAGAATTATTTTTGAAATATGCCTTATTATTCTCGCCTTATTTCTGTAAAGTCCAGCGACTTTTAGGCACTCCTCAATTTGGCTTGTTTCGGCGTTTGCCAAGGCTTCTGGGCTTATTGTAAAGGTTTTTGAAAGTTTTTCAAAGGCTTTTTCCGTGTTTCTGTCAGAGGTGTTTTGCGAGATTATTGTTATGATTAGGGTTTCAAATGGGTTGTGGTCTGCTGAGACCCACCTTGGCAAGATGAGGTTTTCCCGAAGGATTTGCAGAATTTTTCCTGCTTTTTCCCTATTCATTTCCGCTTGCCCTTTTGAAAGTAATAAATAGTGAATGTGTAAAGCTATAAATAGGCATTGGAGAATCCACGATGGAGCGAGCTAAAGTAGTTAAGGACGAGCTGATTGAGCAGAACGTTCATTTTCTCGCTGTTTACCTTGAAACGAAAAACTCTTGCTTGATACTTTTAAGCGAAAACGAGGATAGGCTTGGAACACTGGCTGTGGCTATTCCGAAACCTCCGGACACTCCAGGACTGCCATCGTCTTCTGTGATTCTTGGCGATAGAAACGTTATTTCAGCCCGCATGTTCGCCGAATATTTAGCATCCAAAAAGGGTAAAATAGCCATCGTTTCAGTCTACTTGGAGAAAATGGATGAGATGCAAGCCCAAGTCATTTTTAAGAGGCTTATTGAAAGGGTCACCATCACCGAGCCCAGAATAGAAGGGGTGGAAAGCTCAGAGGGGAGTCTAACATGAGTCTGAGAAGTTTTCTAGCACAAATGGAGGAGGAGGGCGAAGTACTCCACATAAAAGATGAAGTTTCCACAAGCTTTGAAATTTCCTACATCATAAAAGCCTTTGACAATAACGGGCCGGTTCTCTTTTTTGAAAATGTTGAAGACACCAAGACAAAGATTGTAGCAAACGTTTGTGGAACAAGGAAACGTATATGTAAGGCTCTCGGCGTTGAACCCGAAGGACTTTACCACAAGCTTTTAAATGCTTGGCGCACCCCACAAAAGCCTAAAATTATTGAAGATGGCCCTGTTAAAGAGGTTGTTGAAGAACCAAGCCTTCTTAAAATTCCAATCCTGACACATTTTGAGAGGGATGCCGGTTCATACATAACTTCCGCTGTTGTTCACGCTAGGAGCCTTGACGGGACTGTTGAAAACGTTTCCATTCATCGTCTGCAACTTTTGGATGAGAGGCATTTAGCCATACGTTTAGTTCCGAGACATCTGTACAAGTTGTGGCAGATGGCTAAAGAGGCGGAAGTAGACTTAGACGTGGCAATTTCTATTGGTGTTCACCCAGCTGTTATGTTAGCAGCTTCCTCCCCAGTTCCATTTGGAGTAAATGAATATGAGGTTGCAAACACGCTGCTTGACGGAAAACTGCAACTAATTAAGTGTAAATATGTGGATGCTCTTGTTCCAGCGGATGCGGAACTCGTATTGGAAGGCAGAATTTCAGCATCTAAAGAGGTGCCGGAAGGGCCCCTAGTGGATATCACCGGAACATACGACATTGAACGCAAACAGCCTGTTGTGGAAATTGTGAACGTGATGCACCGCAGAGACTACATTTACCAGGCGCTTTTGCCTTCAGGGGCGGAACATAAACTTTTGATGGGGCTTCCCCATGAGGCTTCAATTTACGAGGCTGTATCTAAAGTTGTGCCCAAGGTTAAGGCTGTAAACCTTTCAGTTGGCGGTGCCGGATGGCTTCATGCAATAATATCGATTGAAAAACAACTTGACGGCGATGGCAAAAACGCATTGTTAGCCGCCTTTGCCGCTCACCCAAGCCTAAAACACGCTGTTGTCGTGGATTCCGACATTGACGTGTTTAACATGGCTGATGTGGAGTGGGCTATTGCCACGCGTTTTCAAGCTTCAGAAGACCTGCTTATAATAGAGAATGCTAGAGGCTCAACATTGGATTCTTCTGCAAACCAAGAGACAGGTTTAACGTCAAAAATGGGTTTGGATGCCACAAAACCCCTAACAAAGCCTAAAGAAAAGTTTGAGAGGGCAAAGATCCCAGCAAGCAAACGTGTCGAAGAATTGACACGGAAACTGCTCGAAAGGTAGTGTCTACAAGCTAACGCGTCAAATTATATATGTAGGGTTCCATATACGAGAAACTGGTGACATTGTGGAAAACGAGGAAGGAGCAAGGAAAGAGGAAAGTCCTCTTTCTCTTAAAGTTGAGGATGTCATGGTTAGAGAAGTTATAACCATAGATGAAGAGTCAACAGTCAGAGAAGCAGCAGAAGTCATGAACAAGTTTGAGATTGGCTGCCTAATAGCCGTCAGAAAGGGAAAAGCCGTCGGAATCATAACTGAAAGAGACCTTTTAAAGAGGGTTGTCGCCGAAGCCAGAGACGTAAACAAAACAAAGGTTAAAGATGTAATGTCAAGCCCATTGGTTGTTGTGGAACCAAAAATGGAGCTAGAAGAAGCGGTAAAACTCATGTTCCAAATGAAAATAAAGAAGCTGCCGGTGGTTGATGGAAAACGCCTCGTAGGCCTAGTAACATTAACGGATATAGCCCGCTTCCAACCCCAAATGATAAAAATCCTTAAGCAACTTGCCGTGAGGCAAGCTGCACCAAAAAGCATGAAAAAAGTAATAGACTACTACGTAGTATAATTAAGACCTACTTATGCTAATTGCCGAGTGCTTTTGGAGTACCTAAATAAGTTTGAAGTTGCTTGTTAAAGCGGCGGAAATGGCTGAACACGATGAAAAAGACTTTGGTGTTTAAGGTTAACCCTAAAAATCCAGAAATCGCGACTATTCGAAAGGCAGCTTGCATAATTAGAAATGGCGGTTTGGTGGCTTTTCCAACAGAAACTGTTTATGGCCTAGGAGCCGACGCCTTGAACGCTAAGGCTGTTTTAGCTCTTTTTAAGGCGAAAAAGCGCCCGCTGGATAACCCCCCAATAGTGCATGTTGGAAGACCGGAAGATGTCTACAGACTTGCAGTTGAAGTTCCGGCAAAAGCCAAAATTCTTATGAGAACTTTTTGGCCTGGTCCATTAACGTTTGTTTTCAAGCGTTCTAGCATTGTGCCGAGTGTGACTGTGGCTGGCTTGGATACAATAGCTGTTAGGATGCCAAAACATAATGTGGCTTTAGCCCTGATTAGAGAAAGCGGCTGTCCAATCGCTGCTCCAAGTGCAAATCTTGCTGGTAGACCGAGTCCCACAACGGCTGAGCATGTTCTCGAAGACTTGAATGGACAGATAGATGCTGTTTTGGATGCCGGTCCAACTAAAATTGGTGTTGAATCCACAGTTTTAGACGTGACTGTTGACCCGCCGCAGATTCTCCGCCCTGGGGGGACGCCTCGCGAAGCATTGGAGGCTGTTATTGGAAAAGTTGAGCTGCATCCTGTTGCCGTTGCGGAGAAAAAGTTGCCGGTTGAGAGGGCACGTTCTCCTGGGATGAAGCATAGGCATTATGCTCCAAGGGCGAAGTTGATTGTTGTTGAAGGTGAGCTTTCAGCCACTGTTGAGAAGGTTATGGAGTTGGTAAACCATTATAAAAATCAGAATATGAGGGTCGGCGTTCTGGCTACCGACGAGACTGTTGGTTTTTATGGGGCTGATGTTGTTAAGTCTCTTGGGAGCAGAAGCCGGTTAGATGTAATTGCCAAGAACTTGTTTAGGCTTCTGAGGGAGTTTGACGTTGAAGGGGTTGACATAATCATAGCTGAGGGTGTACCCACAGAAGGTTTGGGTTTGGCTGTTATGAATAGGCTTAGGAAAGCTTCTGGTTATAGAATTGTTAAGGCATAAGTATAGAAAAATTTATATAGAACCAAATTTTTCGTGTGATTTTGCACTTCACAATTGCTATGAGCTAAATGGGATGAAGGGGTGATGGTTGATGGCAGCCATACCCTCTGGAACAGTCCCGGTTTTGGTGTTGAAGGAAGGAACGGGGAGAACAACTGGAAGGGAAGCTCAGAGAAACAACATTATGGCAGCTAAGATAATAGCGGAGCTTGTCAAAACCACTCTGGGGCCGAAGGGCATGGACAAAATGCTTGTCAGCAGCTTCGGAGATGTCACAATAACCAATGACGGAGCAACAATCCTGAAAGAGATTGACGTTCAGCATCCAGCAGCGAAGATGCTTGTGGAAGTTGCCAAAGCCCAAGACAACGAAGTTGGCGACGGCACAACCACAGCCGCGGTTCTGGCCGGAGAGCTATTATCAAAGGCTGAGGAGCTTTTAGACCAGAACATTCACCCAACCATTATAATTGAGGGCTTTAAGAAAGCCAGCGAGAAAGCCCGTGAAGTTTTGGAGAAAATGGCCTTGCCAATTAGCATAAACGATGAGAAGAAGCTCATGGATGTAGCGATAACGTCGATGGGCAGCAAGGGAATAGCCGCAGCAAAAGAGCACTTTGCAAAGCTGGCTGTTGAAGCTGTAAAGCAGGTGGCCGAAGAAAAAGATGGGAAGCTCAAGGCTGACATCGACCTAATTAAGATTTTGAAGAAGCATGGCAAAAGCCTAGAGGAAACAGAGCTTGTCAAGGGCATGGTCATTGATAAAGAAGTGGCTCATCCGCAAATGCCGAAAATAGTGCACAATGCGAAGATTGCACTTTTAAACGCTAAACTTGAGATTGAGAAGACGGAGTTTGACGCCAAAATCAACATTGAAAGTCCAGAGCAGATGAAGCTCTTCCTAGACGAGGAGGAGCGCATGCTCCGTGAGATGGTGGACAAGATTGCAGAGGCAGGCGCCAACGTGGTTTTCTGCGAAAAGGGCATAGATGATGTGGCACTGCACTTCCTAGCCAAGAAAGGCATATTGGCAGTTAAAAACGTTAGCAGCAGCGACGTGGAGAAATTGGCGAGGGCTACTGGCGGAAAAATAGTTGCCAGCGTTAAAGACCTAACGCCGGATGTGCTTGGAGAGGCTAAGCTTGTTGAGGAAGTTAAAATCGGCGAAGACAAGCTCGTTTATGTCCGCGAATGCAAGAACCCGAAAGCCGTCACAATAGTGGTTAGGGGCGGAACAGAACACGTGGTCGACGAGGCTGAACGCTCACTCCACGACGCCCTATGTGTGGTTAGAAATGCCATTGAAGACGGAAAAATTGTGCCTGGAGGCGGTGCACCAGAAGCCGAAGTGGCAAAACAACTCAGAGACTACGCCGTAAAAGTTGGCGGGCGCGAACAACTAGCCATAGAGGCATTCGCGGATGCTGTCGAGTCCATACCGCTAACATTAGCCGAAAACGCCGGCTTAGACCCTGTTGACATAATGGTCTCTCTAAGGGCTGCTCATGAAAGTGCATCATCCCCATCCTTTGGCGTTGACGTTTTCACCGGCAAGATTAGGGACATGCTGGAGCTGAACGTTGTAGAGCCATTGCGAGTCAAGCTTCAAGTCATCAAGTCTGCCACCGAAGCGGCAAACATGATACTAAAGATTGACGACGTCATTGCAGCCAAAGGCATCGAGAAGGAGAAGGAAAAGGAGAAAGAGAAGCCTAAAGAAACATCAGAGTTCGAGTAAACCACCAAATTTTCTTCTATTTTTCTGTCCAAAGCTCTCTGAAAGTGTCAACCCAAAGTAGGCTTTCTGAAAACGCTTGTTCCATAACGCTTCTCCATTTCCGCTCTATTTTTCTCCACTCGCCGTCTTCCCTAATCTTTTTGAAAAATTCCTTCATGTCGTGTAAGCTTGCAAACTCTGTTACTAGGAATTTTCAAGGTGGTTTTCCACCTAAGCTTTGCCTAAAGCAACGCAGCGACTTAACAAGACTGAAGACTTCTAGATGAGTACCTCCATACTGGAGAATCTGCCTAACAACCTCCTCGTTTTCGGCTTCCTTGCCCTTCGCAACGGTCCACATGTCCAGCAAGAAAACCGCCATAAAAACCTCTTAATCTTAAGCGCCTATTTCAGCATGGGCATTTTGATGCCCTTTTCTTTGGCTATTTTCTTTGCTTTTTCATATCCGGCGTCCGCATGCCTCACTATGGCTGTTCCGGGGTCTGTTGTTAGCACTGTTACTACACGTTTTTCAGCCTCTTTTGTTCCGTCAGCCACCAAGCACATACCGGCATGTATGCTATAGCCTATGCCAACGCCTCCGCCGTGGTGGACGCTGACCCATGTGGCGCCAGCAACAGCATTCAGTAACGCGTTAAGTATTGGCCAGTCCGCTATTGCGTCGCTCCCGTCCATCATGCCTTCTGTTTCGCGGTTTGGTGAGGCAACGCTTCCCCCGTCCAAGTGGTCTCTCCCAATCCATATAGGGCCTGAAAGCCTTCCGCTTGCCACCATGTCGTTCATTATTTTTCCGAAGCGGGCTCTCTCACCGAAGCCCAACCAGCAGACGCGAGCTGGCAACCCTTGAAACTTAACATGCTCTTTTGCCTTCTGTATCCATCTGCAAAGCTCACGGTTATAGGAGAACTCCTTCAAAATCACATTGTCCAAAGTGTAAATGTCCTCCGCACTGGCCACCAATGATGTCCAACGAAATGGGCCACGCCCCTCACAGAACATTGGTCTAATATAACGTTGAACGAAGCCTGGAAATGCGAAGGCTTCCTTAAAACCGGCATTGTAGGCTTCTTGACGCAGGTTATTGCCATATTCGAAGGTTACTGCGCCTTTCTCCATCATTTTCACCATCGCTTTAACTTGGGTGCGCATGCTCTGGCTGGCTCTTCGCAGATACTCTTCTGGGTCGTTTTTGCGGAGTTCGTCGGCTTCCTCCTTTGAAAGACCAGCTGGATAATAGCCGTTCAACGGGTCGTGGGCGCTTGTCTGGTCTGTTAGCACATCGGGTATTATGCCCCGCCTTAACAGTTCTGGATGCACTTCAGCTGCATTTCCAAGCAGTCCTATGCTTCTAGGGATGCCTTCGCGTTTGGCTTCCAAAGCCATTTTTACGGCTTCGTCTAGGTCGTCTGTCCATGTTTCCAAATAACCATGTTTTATGCGTCTATCAATCGCTCGTTTGTCTATTTCCACAACTAGGGCTACGCCATCGTTCATGGTTACCGCCAAAGGCTGGGCTCCTCCCATCTCGCCTAAACCTGCCGTCAAGACCAGTCTGCCACGGAGGGTTCCGCCAAAGTGCTCGCGTGCCACCGCCGCCAAGGTTTCATATGTGCCTTGAAGAATACCTTGTGTGCCAATGTATGCCCATGAGCCGGCAGTCATCTGTCCAAACATGATTAAGCCTTTCTGTTCAAGCTCGTAGAAGTAGTCCCACGTTGCCCATTTTGGCACGAGCATGGCGTTTACTATTAGGGCTCTTGGCGCCCACTCGTGGGTTTTGAAGACTGCCACAGGTTTGCCGCTTTGGACAAGCATGGTTTCGTCCAGCTCAAGCTCTGTAAGGGTTTCAACAATCTTTTCGAAGCATTCCCAGTTGCGGGCAGCCTTCCCAGTTCCACCATAAACAATAAGCCTTTCAGGGTCTTTCGCCACTTCCGGGTCAACAACATTGAAGAGCATGCGGAGGATTCCTTCAATCTGCCAGTTCTTACAGTGCAGCTCGTGGTCCGTCAAACATTTAATTGGCCTTTCCAATTTCAACAACAATTTTCACCTTTCATCTGAAATATTATTGGTTAGGAGGTTACTCTAATTCTTTGCTGAAAAGCTTCGCCGCCTCGGCTATGCCCGCTTCCTCGTCGACAACTGTTCTGCCATTCTTTATCACCTTGTCCACAAGGTTTACGCCGAAGCGGTAGCCGAGAAAAACATGGTTTGGCACATTCAAAACCACCATGTCCGCTTTTTTACCCGGCTCCAAGCTGCCAACCTCTTTGGCTCTTCCAATGGCGTGAGCAGCATTAATGGTGGCTGCTGTTATGGCTTCAGCTGGCGTCATCCTCATAAAATAGCATGCGAAAGCTATGACAAGCTGCTGGTTTTCAATCCAACAGCTTGGATTAAAATCAGTGCCCAAAGCTACTGGAACACCATAATCAATCATCTTCCGAGCGTCGGCAAAACGCCCAGCCATAAGGCTGAAGGCTGCGGCTGGAAGCAGAACAGCAATTACACCCTTTTCAGCCATAGCCTTTATCCCGGCGTCTGAGGCAAAAAGGAGGTGCTCGGCTGAAACAGCCCCCAAGCTGGCTGCAAGCTCAGCCCCACCCAACTGACTCATCTCGTCAGCATGAACCTTAAGCCCTAAACCATGGTTTTTGGCCGCCACGAGAATTTTTCTCGTTTGCTCTAAGTTGAAGACACTTTTCTCACAGAAAACATCACAGAATTCCGCTAGCTTCCTTTCAGCAACTGCTGGAATCATCTCGTTAGCAACTAAATTAACATATTGTTCGGGGCTGGCTGCGTATTCGGCTGGTATGGCATGGGCTCCCATAAAAGTTGGAACCACATCGGCCGCGTGAAGCTGGTTTAAACGTTTAATAACCTCCAAAATTTTCAGCTCATCCCTTGTTGTTAGGCCGTATCCGCTTTTCGCCTCAACAGTGGTTGTGCCGTAACGCAGCATGACATCCAAAGTGTTTAAGCCAAAGCCTAAAAGCTCGTCAACGCCGGCTCTTCTTGTTTCTCTAACAGTTCTTAGTATGCCCCCGCCAGCCTTTAGAATATCCATGTAAGAGGCGCCTTCAACCCTCATTTGGAACTCGTCCTCTCTTGAACCTGCAAAGACTAGATGTGTGTGAGGGTCAACAAACCCAGGAAGCACGGTCTTTCCGCTGGCGTTAACAATGTTTTCAGCCCTAATGTTTTTCCTTAAATCGGCGGTTTTCCCCACGGCCAGAATTTTCCCATCTTTTATGGCCACGCATCCATTTTTTATTATTCCAAGCTCTCGCATTCTCTTGCCGGTTCGCGGTTTTTCGTTGCCTCCAGCCAATGTGACAAGCTCGCTGGCGTTAACAATAAGCGTGTCAGCCCTCTCTTTGGCTGCTGTCTTGCGGGTTTTAGCCTTACTCAAGGTTTTTCCCCTTCTTGATGGCGTTTTGAACGGCAATTTCTAAAACCCTTTCAACGGTTAGGTTGTCAATTTTTAAATAGTATGAAGCCACATCGATGATAGCCTTTAAAGGAGCCATTCCACAGAACTCTGAGCTCACAATGGGAACGTTGTAGCGTTCAGCCTCCAATTTGAGCAGTTCATAAACTCTGTATAGGGGTGTTGCCTCAAAATCGCTTATGCTCATCCCAATCTGGGTGATTTTCTTCTCTGGTATGTAGGCTGCCATGGCCTTAACATTTGCAAGTCCACCCTTTTTTGAATGCAAAGCCTTAGCAATTTTCTTCGCTATCTTCAAGTCCGGGGTTCCAAGGTTAACGTTGAATCCGGCCATAACCTTGCGGGTACCAGTAATTGTGGCTCCTGCAGTTGGATGGGGCTTTGCTGGACCAAAGTCTGGTTTACGCTCCGGCTTAGCCATCATTTCTGCAAGCTTTTCATATTCGCCTTCCCTTATCCAGTCCAAGTCCCTTCTCTCCGGTTTTGTGGTAGCCTCGCCGTAAAGGTAGACTGGCACACCACGTTCTTTTGCCAGTGTTTTGCCGAATCTACGCGCGAGCCGAACGCAGTCTTCCATGGTGACGTTTTTTATTGGTATGAATGGTACGACGTCCACAGCACCTATGCGGGGATGTTGCCCCTTATGGAAGCGCATGTCAATAAGCTCCACAGCCTTAAAAGCCATCTTTAACATGGCTTTAAGCACAGACCGCTTGTCGCCAATAAAGGAGACCACAAGCCGATTATAATAATCGTCGAAAGTATAGTCAAGCAGTAAAGCGTTTTCCGTAGCCTTAAGCTCGTTAAGAATTTGTTCAACAACCTTCGGGTCTGACGTGCTAAAATTTGGGACGCATTCAATAATTTCCCTCAAAGGTTTTCACAGCCTCCTTTCGCCCTTCTATCACAGTTGGAGCTTAATTAAAGTTATCAGCTTTTATGCCTTTTAGAAAAGTTAAAATCGGCTTCGAATCCAAACTCTTATCCGCCTACAATAAACCGGTGTGGAATAATTTGACACAGCAAGAGCTTGAATTCGAAGTACCGACATGGAACCAAATATACAAAATGCTTCTAAAAATAGCTGAAAAAATAAGAAAAGACAATTTTAAACCAGACGTAATTGTTGGGGTTTGCCGCGGAGGATGGCCCCCAGCAAGGGTTATTTCAGACCTTCTGGAAAACCCAAACCTTGCAAATGTTAGGGTTGAATTCTATGTGGGCATGGCTGAAACAAAAGGGGAGCCCACCCTAACACAGCCAGTTTCTGTAAAAGTCTCTGACAAAAAAGTGCTTGTCGTGGACGAGGTTGCCGACACCGGCAAAAGCCTCCAGCTGATAAAGGAGCACCTGCAAAAGGAAGGCGCCTTCGATGTTAAGATTGCCGCTGTTTATCTCAAACCATGGAGCATAATAAAGCCAGACTATTATGCTAAAGAAACAAGCCGCTGGATAGTCTTCCCATGGGAAATTAAGGAAACCATAAGGAAAATCTTCAAAAAATGTAGGGAAAAGGGCAAACCTGTTGAAAGGGAAATGGAAAAACTTGTTGAGGCTGGTTTGTCGAAAAAGCTTGTTAACCGCTTCCTAAAGGAGATCCGCGAGGAAGAAGCTTGCTAAAGCATTTTGAAGAGTTTGGAAAGTATGTGGCTATTGCGGGCTTCAAAGGCGTGAAAATAGCCGATGTGGATGGCTTTCTTGAAACCGTTAAAGGGCATTTAGCAAAAAACATGGAAGCCCAATTTTTCGATGCTGAGCTTGTGGCTACATGGCAACACTTGTATTTTGCAGTTTTAAATGCATTAAACGCTTTCAAAAACGGCATAAACATTTCAAAAAGTTTGGCTGTGGAAATGCTTCTTTATGCTTCAGCCCAGCGTCAAATACGAAAAGCCGTGGAGTTTCTCGGAGTCAAACCCCACACCAAAGCGATAGCCCTTGTCATAATTGGTGAAAGGGCAGACGACGTTAAGGCGACTCTTCAAGTCTTGTCAACGGCTGTTGGCGGAAAACGTGACGACACTGCTTTAGAAATTTCACGGGAGAAAATGCAGATCATTCGAAAAGTCTTCGACATTTCAGACATGGAGCTTGAGGCTGTCATGAAAGGAAACAACATGAAACAAGCCCTAATAGACCTCATAATTGAGCGTATGGCGCTTTTGGCAACTGAACATTAGGATTGGGCGTTTAAAGCACTTTCTCCTTCGCAACTGATAAAATGTCTTCGGGCTTAATCACGGAAAGCCCTGTCAAGCCGCCAATAACCTCGATTAAGAGAATCTTGTCAGGCTTGTTCAGGTCAACTTTCCTTTCAATGTTGGACGCTGCAGCCTCAATGATGTCCCTTGTTGAGGTTTCTGTGAAGCGTTTCTCCACTGTAACCCTGAAAGTCTCATTCTTACCTATTTTTGCGCTCAGCTCTGTGGCTGCCCGCTGAATTTCTCCGAGGTCTGTGCGGATAACTTTTTCAATGGGGATTATGCGTAGTGTGTAGCGGAATTCGTATGGCCGTTCTCGGAGAATCTGCCTAAACTTTTCAATAACCTCAAAGGGGTTAAAAGCCGTTTTCGCAGCAATTAAGCCAGCCACACCAGTCTTGTCCACAACAGGCGCTGAGTCGCCTATTTCTCCAAGCAAATACCATAATTCAGAGCAAGCCTCATCCTCGTTTCCCCGTGATGTTGTTGCAAGAAGGTTAAAGTCCCTAAGCATTCAGCCACCCACCATTTTAAGGTAAACACGTTATAATTTGGTCAGTGCAGGTTAGTGGCTTTCACAGCTTGAAGGCTCCAAGCCGTCGCCTCACATCATCCCAAACTATTATGGCGATTTAAGCGATTTAAGAGTTTCTAGCCATACTAATATTTGATGCTTAAGTATAGGAGGATGATGAGGGCTACGAAAGTGAACACGTCTGGGAGCAAGGCGAAGGGTCCCAAACCGAACAGTCTAAAACCAAAAGCCCTTATCACTATTGGATTTGACGTTAAAGCATAAAGAAGTAGAGTTGCTGAAAATATGATGAGCCCTATCGTAAATTCTGAACGGGTTTTTCTGTATATGTCAGCATACACGATTACTAGGAAGATTAGGATGATTACGTTTATTGTGGAGATAACGGTTTTCGCTATGTAGAAGAATTCTATGTCCCATT